>Ga0335074_10012296_pt1 | contig 12001 bp, 10 predicted proteins | sample Lox_Sample_23_FD_206715 | JGI IMG/M metagenome (GOLD analysis project Ga0335074, IMG submission 206715) | Soil microbial communities from Loxahatchee National Wildlife Refuge, Florida, United States - Lox_Sample_2.3 | ecosystem: Environmental > Terrestrial > Soil > Wetlands | place: USA...
CGGGAGCGCCGCGCGGAACGGCGATGAGACCCTGCGTTCCAAGGTCGGCAGCCAGCGAGCCGTGGAAGACGTCGTTGGTTTGCGCAGTCTTGCTGTTCAGTTCCTCGGTGATGCGGATGGGGATAGTGGTTCCCTCAGGCAGAGTGACTTGCTTGGCGACCGCCTGTGGCGGCGGAGGCGGGGGCGCGGCGGGCGCTGACGAGGCTGACTGGGCCATCTGCGATGCTGGCTGCGGCGCGGGCATCGCAACAGATTCCGGCTGATACTGAGGCCGGGATTGTAGCTGAGGCGGGGAAGGGGGCTGGTTCATGACAGCGGGCGCGGCCTGGGGAATTTGCCGCGCCGCGGGCTTGTTCATCGCCAGGCCCTGCTGCGGAGGCTGAATGGCGAGATTGTTCACCACGGTTTTGACACCCGAGACGGCGCCGATGTCATTTCCTGCCAGGGCGCGGGATGCGTCGTCGGTAACGCTGCCGCTGAGCGTGGCAATGCCGCCGTTCACACTGACCTGAATGTTCTGGTCGGCAAGCGCAGGCTCGTTGTGAATCTTTGCCTGAGCGTCGGATGCGATCTGCTGGTCACTGCGACCCATGATGCCGAGGCTTTTGCAGCCAGAGAAGAATCCGGCGGCGGCGACCAGCGCAAGGAGCGCGGCGCGCGCAAAAAATCCATAGGGGAGCACTCGTTTCATGGCGCACCTCTTCCGCTTCCGCGTCCACGCAAGACCGGGGAGAGAAGCTGGATCTATTAGACTCCGGTGCATCGGTGCGGAGTCAACAAAGGAGACGGGAAATCGGGCAGAAAATCGTTATGAATCGGGAACCTATTACCGAGGTGATATGTCGACGCGTTACTGAAATGGTGAATCTGCTGGCGCCTGAAAAGCGACCGCAGTCGGAGATGGCGCTTTGCGGCACAGGAGGGCGATGAAAACGGCCTGAGCGGGCGATGGAGTGCGGGCGAGCACGCCCGCACGACCGCCGGCGAAGACGCCGGCGTTACAAGTTCGAGGACGCCAGGCGCCGAATGTTGCAGAGCTCTAGTGGTTGTCGTCGTGGTCTTCGTGGCTGTGACGCCAGTCCCAATACTGCTTTTGCTCGTCGCGGCTGCGCTTGTTAAAGTTCTCGTCCTGGCGGTGAGTGTCGTGTTCCCACTGGGTGTAGTACGGCTCCTCGGTGGCCCAGACGTGATAGTCGTGGTGGTAAGGGTCGTAGACGCGAGCGTGGACGGCGCACCCTGTGGCGGCCAGCGGCATGAACATTGCCGCGGCGAACAAGGGCAGTGCGAGAGTGCTGAAGATTGAGCGCATGGCAGACCTCCTGTACGCATGGTTGGGAAGTTCCGGGGACCCGGTAAGTCATGTAGGGCCCTGATTGGGGCCGGCTGAAATAGTGATTCCGAACTCACCGGAATGGTTGTTTGCGCGGGGCCGCCGCCCGAAGCGGTTCGCCCAGGGATTCCATTCGGAGTTCGTCTGGAGGATACTTAAGACATGGATGCTGTACCCCAGCACGCTCAAGTGCGGCAAAGCGCGGTGACGATCTCTGCCGGGCCGCGGCTGCGTATCGCCATGATTCTGGCGATCGTTGCGGATGTGCTGCAGCTTGTGGTGCTGCCGCTGGTGGTGGAGGGTGTGGAATCGCCGGCCGACGACATCCTGGACCTGTGCACCGGCGGCCTGCTTACCTGGCTGCTTGGCTGGCACTGGGAGTTTCTGCCGTCGTTTCTCGGCAAGCTGGCGCCGGGGATTGACCTCGTGCCGCTTTGGACGCTTGCCGTCGCGAACGTTTATCGCAAGCGGAAGCAGGAAGCGATAGCGGCCGAGCGAAGCGGACCGGCGGGGCCAACAGGCTACGGCAATTCCTGAGCCGGTTGTCTCCTTTCCTGCTTCGAGTTAGGTCGCCGCTCCCTGGGGTCGTGCCGACTTGAGCGCAGCGGCTTCTGGATACAGTTACAGAGGAATTGAGTTAAGCTGCCCGGAGGCCGCGAAGAGCGAGTGAGAGATTCGCAGGGGCCCTGTTGTATTGCGCGAGAGCAAGATTCAAATCCATCTGCCTGTGTAGTATCATTTCCATCATTCAAAGCGCTTGAAGGAAGGATTTCAGGTCAGGGCATCAAGGCTCTTCGCAGCAGCACGAAGCACGGGCGAAAGCCGCGCTGGCGATCTGAAGCAAAGTGAGAGATTCGCATGTCGCCAATGAGTGATTGGAAACGCAGGCTGCGCAAGCTGGGATACCCGGAAACGCCGCGGGCGGAAAGGCGGATCCCGCCGGGTTTTGCGGCGAGGAAAGGCACCGGCAGCACGGCCACGGCAGCGCATATCCATGACATCAGTACCAGCGGGCTTTATCTGGTGACGGAAGAGCGCTGGCCGCTTGAGGAACTGACCCCGTGCACCATCCAGATGGAAGGCGCGCCGGCAGGCGGCGATGCAGAGTTCTGCGTGCCGGTACGTGTGATTCGCCACGACAAGGACGGCATGGGGTTGTCGTTTGTGCTGCCGCCGAGCGTCGATGCGCATCTTTGGGAGATTCTGATTGAGAAGGCCTCCACGCTCACGAAGCAGGAAGGCATCGAGTTCATGTTCAGGATGCTGCGGGCCGTGCTGTTGCTGAGCCGGCTGTGCGGTGCTGAATCGGGGCGAATTGTGCAATTGTTCGGGGGCGAACTGGACGAGGCGAGAACGGCAACGGCGGTGCAGATTGTGATCGAAGCGGATAAACAACTGGCTGCCGAGCCGGGAGCGGCAAACCTGCGCGCTCATGCGGGATATGTGGAACACCTGATCAAGTTCGGATCATGGGCCATCGGCAGTATCACGAAGCAGATGTGGGCAGGCCTTCTGGCTACATCCTGCACGCCGCAGGGGACAGATGAATCCAATCGCGAGCTGGTGGATCTGCTGGTGAATGTGACCCCGACGCAGGCATTGATTTTTGTTGTCGCGTGCAACAAGGCGAAGGATGAGACGGGGGAGAGCCAGGATCGCGAGGCGAAACGAGTGATCTTCACGCCGGACGAGATGAAACAACTGACGGGCAAGACCGACCTGACCAGAGTGGCAACGGATATCGCTTATTTATTTCATTCGGGACTGCTGGACAAGAACTTCGATTTCACCTCATACATGCCCACGGAAAACTTCGACATCACTCCCGGGCCGTTCGGCCTGGAAGTCTACAGGAAATGCAGAGGGCATCTCGCCGACGCGAATTCGGTGATGGGCAGAGTGGAAGGCGCCTGAGAGTCCGCTATTCTGAAAGCACGATGACCACGCCAGACAGGAATGTACACCGCGTTGCCGTCTACTGCGGCTCAGCTTTAGGAAACAATTCAGCCTTCCGCGCCGAGGCGGCAACTTTGGGCGCGGCGATTGCGCAAGCCGGCGTGGGGCTGGTTTACGGCGGAGCCTGCCGCGGGCTGATGGGCGTGCTGGCGGACGCCGCGCTGGCCGCCGGCGGCGAAGTGATCGGCGTACTGCCCGACGCCTTGAAAGGGCGCGAGATTGCGCACCACGGGCTGACATCACTGGAACTGGTGACAACCATGCACGAGCGCAAAGCACGCATTCACGAGCTGTCGGATGCGATTCTTGCGCTGCCGGGGGGCTTCGGCACGCTTGACGAACTGCTTGAGGCGATCACGTGGGCACAGATCGGCCTGCATGAGAAGCCCTGCATCCTGATTAACACGGCGGATTATTGGAACGGCCTGCTCGCGTTTCTCGATACGGCGGTTGCCGAAGGCTTTATCGAGGCAAAGAACCGCAACCTTGTGCGCGTGGCGGCAAGCGGCGGCGAAGCGTTGGCGATGGCCATGCAGGCGGTTGCCGTTTCAGGCCGATAACAGGGCTCGCGGCGCTTTCCTCGCGGAGCGTGAGGGCAAGCGCCGCGAAAGCCGGCCGCTGTAAGATTCCGTCATGCAAACCAAGCTGCGTTTTGGCGTGCTGAGCACAGCCAACATCGGATTGAAGAAAGTGATCCCTGCCATGCAGCAGGGGCAATTGACCACCGTTGCGGCGATTGCCTCGCGGGACCTGGAGAAGGCGCGCCAAGCTGCCAGGACGCTGGGCATTCCCAAGGCGTATGGATCCTACGAGGAACTGCTGGCCGACAAGGAAATCGACGCGATCTACAACCCCTTGCCCAACCAGCTTCATGTTCCGTGGACGGCGAGGGCGGCCGAGGCCGGCAAGCACGTGCTCTGCGAAAAGCCGTTGAGCATGACGGTGGCGGAGGCGAAGACGCTGCTTGATGTGCGCAAGCGGACGGGAGTGAAGATCGCGGAAGCGTTCATGATCAGGAGCGCTCCGCAGTGGCTGCGCGTGAGGCAACTTCTCGGCGATGGGCGGGTCGGCGAGCTGCGCGCGGTCAACGCTCACTTCAGCTATTTCAACGTCAACCCGGAGAATATTCGCAACCGCATGGAAACCGGCGGCGGGGGAGTTTATGACATCGGCTGCTATTGCATCCAGTCCGCCCGCTATGGGTTTGGGCAGGAGCCGGCTCGCGTAGTGGCTACGCTCGATCGCGATCCGCAAATGGGGACCGACAGGCTGGCCTCGGCGCTGCTCGAATTCCCTGCGGGCCACGCCATCTTTACCTGCAGCACGCAATTGATCGCGTATCAGCGCGTGCATTTTCTGGGCACGCGCGGCCGCATTGAAATCGAGATTCCCTTCAATGCTCCGAACGACCGGCCAACGCGGCTGTTTGTGGATTCGAGCGGGGATCTCAGTTTCAAGGACATTGTTTCAGAGACCTTTGCCGCCTGCGATCAGTACACGCTGCAGGGAGATGGCTTTGCCAGAGCGGTGTTGGGAAACACGGAAGTTCCTGTGCCGCTGGAAGACTCGATTGCCAATATGGCGGTGATTGACGCGATCTTCCGCTCGGCGGAGTCGGGGCGGTGGGAAGAGCCGCAGCGCTAAGCGGGGAGCGGAGAGGCGGCGCAGGCTTCGAGATCGGCGGCCAGGGCCTCGGCGCGATGGGGGTCGCTATCCCAGGCGAACATGAAGCGCGCCGCACCGCCGATGAAGGTGTAAAAGCTCCAGCCGCGCTCACGCAGCTGGCTGAGAACCTGAGCAGGCGCTTCGATAAAGACGGCATTCGCCTCGACCGGCTGGGCCAGCCGGATGCCGGGAATTCCCTCGACTCGCGCGGCGAACTGCTGGGCGCAGCGGTTGGCGTGTTCGGCGTTGCGCAGCCACGCGCCGCTTTCAAGCATGCCCACCCAGGGAGCGGAAAGGAAGCGCATCTTCGATGCGAGTTGGCCGGCCTGCTTGCAGCGGTAGTCGAAATCTGCGGCCAGCGCGCGATCGAAGAAGATCACTGCTTCTCCCATGGCCATGCCGTTCTTGGCGCCGCCGAAGCAGAGGACGCTGACCCCGGCCTTCCATGACATTTCAGCGGGCGAGCAGCCCAGGGCCGCGCAGGCATTGGCAAAGCGAGCGCCGTCCATGTGCAGCAAAAGTCCAAGGTGCCGGCACTCATCGGCCAAGGCATTCAACTCTTCGAGCGTATATACGCGGCCGGTTTCGGTGGGCTGCGTGATGGTGACGGCGCGCGGCTTGGGATAGTGAATATCAGAGCGCCGGGTGGCCAGCTCGCGAATCGCCTGCGGCGTGAGCTTGCCGTCGCCACTGGGAGCGACCAGGAGCTTGGAGCCATTGGAGAAGAATTCAGGCGCGCCGCATTCGTCGGTTTCCACGTGGGACTGGTCGCAACAGATGACGCTGTGATACGACTGGCAAAGCGACGCGAGGGCAAGCGAATTGGCCGCGGTGCCATTGAAAACGAAGTACACTTCGCAGGCGGTTTCGAAAAGCTTGCGGAATGCGTCGGCGGCCCTGGCCGTCCATGGGTCGTCGCCATAAGACGTCGCGTGGCCGTGATTCGCCGCCTCCATTGCCTGCCAGGCTTCAGGGCAAATGCCTGCGTAATTGTCACTGCCAAATTGCTGCTCAGAACTCTCCGCACCCATGCCGTTCACGCTCCAGAACCCGGGAATTGAGAAATGCGCACCACAGGAATCGGGTGAATTTCACTGCTTCGATTGTATCGAGTGTGAAGAAAGAGAGATGCGCAGCCGGAGCGATCAGGCGCGGCGGATCTTTGCCGCCACTTCGCGTTTGCGCTCGGAGGGAGCCGGGTTTCGGGAACGGCGCCCGGCGTGGTAAGCGAGGAATTTTACCGTGGAGTGCGCCAGGGCCGCAGGAATTTCGCGAGGAGCGTGCTTGAGGAGATAGCGCAGTTCCGAGACGATGAAGCGGCGGCCTTCCCCATTCGCGGTGCCGAATTGCTCGAGGAGCCAGGACTCCTGCTGATGGAGCGCTCCGATCGCAAAGTAGCGCTGGAATTCCGCTTGCAGTGAATGGGCATGGGAATGCTCAACCAGCGCCTCGGCCACGTAAGCCGACTTCCATCCGGCGCGATGCAGGTGCGCCACGGCAAGGGTGTCTTCGCCGAAGCTTACCCGCGCTGAGAAGCCGCCGACGCTCAAGAGAGCGTCGCGCCGGTAAGCGCCAAACGAGTTGGAGAAGAAAATCGATTTGAATCCGAGGCTGGCGCGGGAACTCCAGGAGCGAATCTGCGATTGCGGCGGATAGTTGAAGAGGCGAGCGTGCGCTTCAATCGCCGTGGCATCAAGGCGCGGCACCTGGCGGCCATAGGCAGCGCCGATGGTGGGGTCGCCGAAGGCGGAGACGATATTGCGAAAGGATTCGGCGCCGATGGGGATGGCGTCCTGCGTGAGGTAGATGAGAACTTCGGCCTGCGGCAGCTCCGTGGCCGCGGATTGCCGCGTCGCGCCATGGCTGAATTCGCCGCGAGCGATGCGCTTCACGGTGAATCCGGCGGCGCGGGCCCACGCCTGGGTGTCATCGGTCGACGATGAATCGATCACCAGGATGTGGTCGGGGCGCAGGCTCTGGCGCAGAATTGCCTTGCAGAGGGCCGCCCAATGACGCGCGGCGTTGCAAGTGGGGATGATGAGTGCCGTTTTCATGACGGATTCAGCGACGTGGCCAAGCAATGGCGGCGGGCAAAACGGCCGAAGGCCTCAAAGTATCTTCGATCGGCCGAAAGGCCGTGCGAATGGCAAGGAACGCGACAGATGCGCCAGCAGAAGCTCGATGCGAAGGCGGCCTCGCCGCAAAAGGCTGTGCGCGTGGCTGGCATTGCCGTTGTGGCGGCGGTAAAAGAGCAAGGGCTCGTCGATAAACAAAGTCTTTCCGCCCGTGGCATCGTTGCGGGTTCCGATCCACACATCGTGCAAAAACGACTTGAAGCGGGGAAAGGGAAGCACGCGGCCGAGGAGCGAGGCGCGAATCGCCATGGCCGAGCCCTGGTAATGGTTCATGACGATATTGCGCCAGAAGCCGGGAACGAATTTGCCGAAGCGGTTGATACGGGAGTCGGGAAGCGGGCCGCCGTGCTCATCGATGAGCGCGGTCCTGGTGATGACGATCTGGACATCGGGGTGCGCCGAGAATTCGCGCAACACCTGCTCCACCTTAGTGGGCGCCCAAATATCATCGTCGTCGCAGAGGAAGAGAATATCGCCGGTAGCGTGGCGCAGCGCATCTTCAAAGGCGGCGGCGACGCCCTGATTGTGCCGGTGGGCAAGCAGACGGATGCGCGGATCCCGGAGCGCATGGATGCGGGAGACGGTGTCGTCAATCGAGCCATCGTCGACGATCACGATCTCGTCGCTTTCGGCGATCTGGGAGAGGATGGAATGGAGTTGCGCTTCAATGAAGCGAGCGCCATCGTAGGCGGCCATGCATACGGAGACTTTGGGGCGCAAGCGAGGCGACGGCGCGTGGAACTGCGGCGGGCTTGAGGCGAGGCGCAAATCGTCCCAACGGCGCAGCCGCTGGCTTCTTGAGCGAAAAAGCCTGAAGCACAGGAATTCGAGGGTGACGCGCCGGAGATCGGCACGATCGTTTCGTATCCAGTGGCGGATCATGCGCAGCGAGAGCCTGGCGGTACGTTCGCAGCCGGCCAGCCAATGCATGTGCAGATCCCAGAACGCCGACTCGGCCAGCAGCGCGCTGCGATACCGATCAGAATGCATGCGCTGGTTCATATCGGCCATGGAAAACTCGTGCCGAAGCTGAATGCCACCTGCGATGTAAACCCGCTTGCCGTGCTGGTGCAGGCGATGGAAGAGCGCAGTATCGCTGAGATCGAGAGGAAACTGCGGATCGTAGCCTCTAACCTGCTGGAGCGCGTCGATGCGCAGCATGGCGCCGGAATTGAAAGCAAAGACCGGCAGATCGGGGCAGCCGGAAAACCCCGAAGGGAACCATCGCGGAACAGCGCCGAGCCAGTGACGATATGGCGAAAGCCGCTTGTTCCCGGCGGCAATCTGGGGGACGATGGCAGCGATGCCCGCGTGGCGAGTGCTGAGATGAGCGGCAACGGCCATACACTTGAGATAATCGCGCGGCACCTCGGTGTCCTGGTCGAGCGTGATCAGCCATTGCGATCCGCGGTTGAGAGCAATTTCCAGAGCCCGGTTATAGGCGTGGGAAAGACCGGGATTCTGCCCATCGTGGAAATATACGACATCTTCAGGAAGACCGGCGGTGGGTGACGGGAATGGGCTGTTATCCCAAATGACAATGAAGACTCTTCCCTGATGCCGCGGCAGTTCTGCGCGCGCCTCGAGGAGGCTCGAGAACGCCTCGGAATCCCGAGGGGCCATGCGGTAGAGAACGATGACGGCAGTGACGAACAGTGACGGCGCGGCGTGGGGCAGCGCTCCGGAAATCGGGACCGAGGGAAGGTCCGAAGTGATCAGGCTGCCCATCGGAAGCACCTCTTCTGGACGAAGCGCTGAACGAGGACCTGAATCACAGTGGAGAGCAGAAGGAACATATCAGTGAAAAAGATCATCGACATGGAGGTAAGAAAGATGACGAGAATCAGGAAGTTTTTCGGGTAAGCACGGCGCTGGATCCACCCGCAGCCGAATCCGAGAAGAAGGTTCGCAAAGTAGATGCCGAGCCAGGAGAAATCGAGCGCATAGGTCTGGAGATAAGAGCTGGCATTGTCAACAATGTAACTGCTGGTGTAAACGGCGGCGTAAGGATTGGATGGGGCCATGAACGTGGGGAGAAGCGCGTAGAGAAACGCGAGAGTAGGCCCGTTCGACGGAGGATGCGCAACCGTCCAACAGAGATTGGAGAAGGGAATCGAGATATAAGAAACGAGCCAGAGCCAGGCCATCGGCCAGTCAGAGTATTTGTCGCGGATTTTCAGGAACGCAATGAAGACGGCATGGGCGGTGCGCAGGTCGCCCATAAAAGTCATGATGGCGACGCCAAGAGCGAGTGCTCCGAGGCCGAGGAGATATTGCTTCTTGCGGCTCATTCTGGATCGGAGCGCGAAGAGGAAGAACATTTCGAGCAGGGTGACAAGCAAAACGCCGCGGGCAATGTAGATGGCGAGTGTGGCAAGCGAGAAAAAGATCAGGAGGTAGCGGCGAAATCGGGAGGAGTCCAGGGTGCTGTTGACGGCGATGCAAGTGAGCAGGGCGAAGAGGACCTGCTTGAATTTGCCGTAGGTAAGGTAGGTGGCCGGGCTTCCGAGGGCGGGGGGCGGACCATCGATGACCCAATTGAAAGCGATGAGGGCGAGCGCGATAGCGCAGAAACAGAGATTCAGCCGCCACAGGGCTGTCAGATCGAGAGTAAAGAAGGCGGGCCGATCGCGGGCCGGGTCGGGCTTGAAGATTGCCGTGGAAGAGAAGTAACCGAGCAGCAGCGACGCGAACGAGACGACGAAGATAAGGAACGGAACGGCCAGGTGCGGATAGATGACGTAAGATACACGCACGCAGAGGGTCGCGAGCATGAGGGCCCACACTGCGATGAAGATCACGATGGGATTCGAATAGAAAGGGAGCTCGCGATGCGGGCGCAGGGGGAGCGAAAGCAGGTCGTGGCGATTTCGACCCGCGGCGAATAGGGGCACCACGCGATCCAGTTCGAACGAAGGTATGCCTCGCGGGTAGAGCTCGGAATCAGATGGTGTGAAGGAGTCGCCCATGGAATGAAGCGGAGGATTCAGTTGGGATCAACGACCGAGCGTGCACGGCGCAGATCCCGGTCTTGAGCGATCTACCGCGCTTGAGATTGCGGTTGAGCATCCGAAGACCGGGTGGGGTCTTCAGCCCGGATGGCTGGGCCGGCTCCGTCGTTTGGCCGGGCGTAAGCTTGCGGCGGGCGGTTCCAGAAGGCTTCACTGAGGAGCGCGAGTTGTTCGGCCTCAACCGGATTGGCGCGCATTTGGATGAGGCGGAGCTCAAGGAGCGCCAGCACGATGGCGAGTGAGAGGCCAAATGCCGCGGCGCCCAGTGTAATCCACATACGCTTGGGGAACGAACGGTGGTCGGGCGTGATGGCGGGATTAACGATCTGCAGGAATCCGCCCTCTTTGGCTTCGTCGATCCTGGCCAGCTCCAGTTGCTTTGCAAGCACTTCAAAGACAGCTTCGTTGTACTTAACGTCGCGCACCTTTCGGACGTATTCAAGTTCGGCTTGCGGAACGTTGCCTTTGGATAAGAACAGGTCATCAGGCGATGTGCCGCTGGAGCCAACCAGCTTATTGAACTGGTCCTGCAAGCCTGCGAGAGCCTGTTCCTGATCGAGCAGGACCGGGTTCTGATCGCCGGCAAACTTGCGCATGGTCTGGATCTCGACTTGCTTGGCCACGATTTCAGCGCGCAGTTGCGCAGCCGACTCGATCAGGGCACGGGCCTGGCTCCCGATCTGAACAAAGCCGGTGGAAAGCTCGGTTTGCTTGAGCGCTTCTTCAGAGTTTGCAAGATCTGTCTTTGCCTTATCGAGAAGCTGCTGAAAGATCACACGCCGCTGGGAGGCTTCGGTGATGGCGAGATTCTGCGAAAGGGAACGAAGGACGCCCACGTATCCATTGGCGATCTCGGCAGCACGGGCGGGGTTGCGATCCTCGAAAGAGAGGCGAATGAGGCCGTCCTTCTTGGAGTTCTCGATGGTGGTGTACCACTCGAGCCGCCTGCGCGCCTTGTAGTAGTACTTCTTGTGGTATTCGGAGAGCAACCCGTACTTCTGGATCACGGCGTTTTCGACGGACTCGCTTTTCAGCATGGAAACGTACATGTCGTTGGTGGTTTTTCCGCCGAAGGCAGCACTGGCTAATCCAGCGAGCGAACCAAGACCTCCCATATCGCCCAGCGCCGAGTTGAGCGACGGGCCCTGTTGCGGAGGCAGAATGAGAGTAGTTGCGGTGTACTCGCTTGGGAGGAGGAAGGAAACGACACAGGCCGCAACGGCAAAGCAGAAGGTCATGAGCAGGATGAACTTCTTGCGCCGGGCAAGAACCAGAAGGACGCCGAGGAAGGTAGAGCCCTGTTGCGGGCGCTGCCAGGAGGCAGGGACAGGCTTGCGTACCAGGGCTGGATGCTTCAATGCATGCATGCGGTATGTCATGGTCACAGGTTTAGCCTCAAAAATCTCCCAGGATGCAACGCCGGACCGACGGCCGATGAGCCGCAAGCGCCGCCTAATAGGCTCCCCGCATTGTGACGACGACGGGAATGGTCCGGGCCAGGATCTTGAGGTCGAGGAGGCAACTCCAACGGCTGGCGTATTCAGTGTCGAGCAACACCCGCCTTTCGTATTCAACATCGCTGCGGCCGGATACCTGCCAGAGGCCGGTGATTCCTGGCAAAAGCAGGTCGTAAAACGGCAAATATCGCCCGTAAAAATGCCGTTCCGACTCGACAATGGGCCGGGGGCCGACAAGTGACATATTTCCCAGCAGGACATTCCAGAGCTGGGGCAGCTCGTCGAGGCTCATTCTGCGCAGCCAGCGGCCGACGGGTGTGATGCGCGGATTGTGTGCTTGTTTTCTGCTGCGGTCCGCGCAGCGGTTGATGCCAAGCGCCGCGCTGATGTCGAATACCTTGGAGCTGGGGCGCGCGATGTACATTGAACGAAACTTGACGATGCGGA
>Ga0335074_10012297_pt1 | contig 12001 bp, 7 predicted proteins | sample Lox_Sample_23_FD_206715 | JGI IMG/M metagenome (GOLD analysis project Ga0335074, IMG submission 206715) | Soil microbial communities from Loxahatchee National Wildlife Refuge, Florida, United States - Lox_Sample_2.3 | ecosystem: Environmental > Terrestrial > Soil > Wetlands | place: USA: Florida...
GATCCGGCTGGGAAAGCGCACGTTCGCGATCACGTTTGTGATTCTCGCGGCGATTGCCTGGACCGGTTTGACCACCGCCGCGGTGGTAACAACTCCCAAGAACCAGGAAGCGGTGGAGGATATCGAAACGCCGTCCACCGAGACGCCGGAAGCAGCGCCCGCAACAGCGTCGAACGCGCCGCTCTCCGCCTGGCAGCGCCTCACGCCGCAGGAACTGGTGGGCCTCAGCTACTTCAAGTCCGAAGGCTGCACCGGCTGCCATCCGGGCGCGGGGCAACAGGGCATCGGGCCGGACCTGACGAAGATGCCCAAGGAGCATCGCAACGCCACCTGGATGATTCCGCACTTCAAGAATCCTTCGCGAGTGGTGCCGGGCAGCGCGATGCCTCCGATCAATCTTCCCGATCCGGACCTGAGCGATCTGGCACTGTTTGTCCTGACGCTGACGCCGCAGAATGAAGCCGCGCTGCTGGCGACGCCGGCCTTCGTGACGCAGGGCGCGGTGGTGTATAGCAAGAACCATTGCGACGCCTGTCACCAGATTCTGGGAGTGGGCCAGACGCTGGGCCCGCCGCTGGATGGCGTGGGCATGCGGCACGATCGGGCGTGGCTCGAAAAGCACTTTGCCGATCCGCCCGGTGTCGTCCCCGGCAGCATCATGCCGCCCTATAAGTTTTCGCCCATGGATCTGGACGCGATCTCGAAATACCTGCTCCAACTGCCGCCCAAGCGCGCCTGACGCGTCAGCGCTGCGACGTCGCGGCTCCGCGTCCTACGGCCATCTGAATGGGAAGCGCGCCGGCGCGTTCGGCGATCACGTCCTGCACCTGTTGGCGGAAAACGGGCGGCGTCCAGACGCCCCACTTCGATTCGAAATAGCGCCGGTTGCGGTTGAACAGCTCGTCGTAGGCGGCCGTACCCAGCGCGCCGATCGAGGCGGAGTGGTGATGATGTACGAAAACGTCTTCGGCACACGCCACGCGATAGCCCGCCGCGCGAACCCGCATGGCGTAATCGTCGTCTTCGAAAAGCCCGACGCCGAAGTTTTCGTCGAGCTCGCCCACTTCGTCCCAGACCACGCGTGGGAGCATGACGCAGAAGAAGTTCGCGACGCGCAATTCGGTGCGCTGCCCGCGCCGGGCATTGGTGTAGCTGCGCGCGAGAATCGCCATCTTGTCGACGTCGTCGTAATCGCCGATGTAGACCACGCTTTCGTTGCCGCAGCTATTGGTGACGGGCCCCAGAATGCCCAGTTGCGGATCGGCGCGAAAGTGCGCCAGCAGCGTTCCGAGCCAGCCGTCGGTCAGGCAGACGTCGTTGTTGAGAAGAACGAGATACTCGCCAGTGGCGGCGCGGGCGCCCGCATTATTTCCGGCCGAAAAACCCAAATTGGAGGTGTTGAAAATCGTTTTCGCGTAGGGATGCGTCGCGGCCCAGGCCGCCAGCATTTCGGGGGTCCCGTCGGTGGATGCGTTGTCCACCAGGATGACTTCGTAGTTGGGATAGCCGGTGAATTCGTCGATGGTGGACAGCGTACGCTCGGTGAAATCGCGCTGGTTATAGGTAAGCACGATGATACTGACCTTGGGAAAGAAGGGCGCAACCGCTTCCTGGAACGCATCGCAGCGCTGGGACCAGGTGTTTTCGCCGGCGAATATTCTGCGGCGTTCGGCCTCGCGCGGCGAATCGTTGGCCAGCGTCCAGCGAATGGCTTCGACGAATTGCTCCGGGCCGTCGGCCAGCGCGATGAGCCCGGCCAGGCGGTCGATCTCCGGATACCGCACCGCCACCACCGGTTTGCCCGCGCACAAATATTCCCAGATCTTCACAGGATCGGTGGCCAGGCTGTGATCGTCAATGCAAGACGGGAGAATGCCGACATCGAAGCTGTGAACATACTCGGGGAGCCGCGGGTAAGGGACCTCGCCGAGCATCGTGACGTTCGGCCATCGTTCGAGACCGGAGAGATCGCCGCGATCGTTGCGGCCGATGATTACGAACCTCGTCTCGGGCAGCGACCGCGCGGCATAAGACAACAGATCGACGTCGGTGGATTCGTTGATCTTGCCGTAGTAACCCACGGTGGGCCGGCCGTTCGGCTCAATGGCGAGCGCGGCGGGAGGCGTGCCAAAATGTTCCGGGTCGGCGGCGTTGCGCACCAGGACGCTCTCGCGGCCCAGGCGCCGCATACGCTCCTGAAGGTAGGTGGAGGAGCACACCACCAGGTCCGCCTGGCTCGCAATCACCGGCTCCAGCTCGCGCGCCGGACGGCCCGCGTTGCGGAAGCTCAGGTAATCGTCCATGCAATCGTAAACGACGACGTTATTGTTCAAGCGCCGCGCCAGAGGCCCCCAGAACGGATAATCCACCAATGAAAGCGTGGCACCGATATGGAACTTCTCTTTGAGACACTGCAGCCCGTATTCCATGGCCGCAAGTTGAACTTCGTTGGGGATGTCGCGATAAATGTCGGGCGGATCCTCGCTCGCGGGAAGCTCCACGACGTGAACATCCTTGGCCACGGTGCGCGCATGCGGCTCGGAAAGGCCGAACGCGGGAAGAAACGTGGTGGAGAGATAAAACACGCGGTGGCCGCGCCGCGCAAATTCGAGGCTCAAGTGCTGGGGCCGCTGGAATCGCCAGTCCCAATCGATGACGGGGAAAATCAGTATGTCGTAGGGCTTGAGGCGTTCCTGCCGGCCGTTCCATTTGGCGTTGAGCGCTTCCAGGGTTCTGAGCTTGCGCCGCATCGCGGTGTCGCTCGCCGGGTCGGCCGCGCGCACCAGCCGCCGGACGCATCCCAGAACCAGCCCGAGGCCGAAGCGCAAGATCCACGGCGGAGGCGTTTCTCCCGACAACAGACGGTAGCGGACGTGGCCGAGGACCGCACCCGGTGAGGCCCCAAACGAATCGTTGTGTTCGTTGAAGACCAGCGCGCGGAAAAACGGAATGTAGAACGGCGCGGCTTTGATGGCCCAGCGGCCGGGCTGGCCGTCCCAGCGCGTGGAAGCGAGCGCCACGCGCCGCGGCCACAGCAGCCGTTGCGCGGCGAAGAACAAACGCACCGGACCGTTTCTAACAGTGACGCGATCGCACAGCACCGCTGTCTCCTGCCCGGGCGCCTCGAGCGAAAACAGCCAAACCGGAACGCCGGGCGCACCATTGCGCAGATAGCGGACGGCGCGGTGCGCATCCTCGGCCGAGGCCTCGAACACCGCGATCACTTTCCCTTGGGTTTTTCCGATTGCACGAAGGAATGTTTCAATCATCGACCGGCGCAGATGTTTGAAGACTTCCTGGGGGGAGCGCGTCGAAAATGAATCCTGATTGGCGTTGAAGATCAGGCCGCGAAACGGCGGGATCAAAAACGGCGCGGCCTTGATGGCCCATGCGCCGTGCCGTCCGCTCCAATGCACGGCCGTCAGAGCCACCGTGTGGGGCCACAACAATCTTTGCGCCGCGAAGACCAGCCGTGTCGCGCTTCTCTCGGCGAACACACGCTCGCATAGCGCGGCCGTTTCCTCTTCCGGCGGGTCCAGCGCGAAGAGCCACAGCGGAACGCCGGGCGCGCCCTCGCGCAGATAGCGGACCGCGTGGCCCGCCTCCTCAGCCGAAGCGGCGAATACTGCAATGACTTTGTCTTGATCTTTTCCTAGGATTCGAAAGAGGGATTTGAAAAACCGATGGATCATTGTATAGCGGGCCGCTGAGATCGGCCGCGCCGCCAATCCGTGTCCAGCCTTCTCTTATCTTATAACCCGGGGACGCAAGAATTCGCGTGGATGGCCCAAGCGCGAGCGTCGTGGCGCAAGCAACTCTTGCTTGCCGTGCCGGCACTCATGGCGGCGCCCGGGCGTTCCCATGAGTGTGAACGCGGCACGCTGAAGCGTGCGCCACAACACTCAGTTTCCACCCGCACATGACAATTATTTCAAACTGACTGGCGCATCAGTTCCTTCAGGGAAATCCGGTTCTTGAGGATCAGCTTTCTTACCTCGCGCGGCGATAGCTTGCGCATTCGTTCTATGCCGCGGCGCTTCGCCAACATGCGCCGAAGCAGCGCCAAGGCCTGCCAATCGCCCTTCAGCATCGCGACCGCGGCTTGCAGCTTTCCGCTAACTCCCGGGTATTTTCCCACTTCGCCTTGACCCGTGATCGCGGCCCAAAGCCCCGCGCCGAGGCGCAGCCCATAGTAGTAGCCGTTCAGCCACAGCAGGCTCCAGGGAAAGAGCTTGGCGGCCAGCAACACGCGATTTCGCTCGATCAGCTCCAGCCGCCGCGAAGAACGAATGCCCAGCGTCGCGCCGCGATGATGCCGCACCACCGCGCCCGGAATGTAGAGGCACTTCCAGCCCGCGATGCGCGCACGCAGCCCCAGCTCCGCGTCGTCCGCATAGGCAAAAAAATCTTCGTCGAAGCCGCCGATTTCGTCCAGCAGCGCGCGCCGGTACATGGCCGCGCATCCATCCGGCCACAAAACTTCTTCCACGCGATCGTACTGGCCTTCATCCAGCTCGCCCGAGCCGCGCCCGCGATTCTGGCCGTCGGGATAAATCAAATGTCCGGCTTTGTCGATGCGCCGCGGATCCTCGTGCACCAGAATTTTGGACGCTGCCATCCCGACTTGCGGCTGCCCGTCGAAAGCGCCGGATAATTTCGCGAGCCAATCCGGTTCGGCTTCAGCGTCGTTGTTGAGCAGTGCGACCAACTCGGAGTCCGACGCGGCGAATCCCTGGTTGTTGGCGGCACAAAAGCCGCGATTGTGCGGATTGCGGATCAGGTCGACCTTAAACCATGGGGGTATTCCGGTACTTTTTTGGTATTCATTTAGTACCATTTCGGCCGAGCCGTCGTCCGATCCGTTGTCCACAACCACCACTTCAAACGGCTGGTTCAAATTCTGCCTTGTAAGTGATTGCAGGCACGCCCTCAAAAGTTCGCGACGATTCCAGGTCACCACCACTACTGAGATTGACCCTGCGCGGTATGGTCGCACCGACTGTAGTATTATAAACCGTAAGCCAGCAGGCAAATTGTATGTATTCTGTAGGTGAAACCCTGAGACGTGCGCGTCAGGCACAGGGCCTGGACCTCAACGCGGTTGCAGCACGAACGAAAATCAGCGCCAAATACCTGGAAGCGATCGAGTCCGATAATCGCAAGGTACTGCCGAGCGGCTTCTTCTATAGGAGCTTCGTCGATCAGTACGCCAGATCTTTGGCGTTGGACACGCGGGAGATCGATGCCGAAATCGATCGCGTGTTAGCCGCAGACGAACCTCTGCCATTGCCCGGTTTCGAAAGCGTAGTGGCGCGAAATGTTCCGCCGATGCCGTTCGCGCAGCGCTTTCCCTTGCGACGTTCCTTTACCTCGGCAGCCGCCCTGGCGCTGGTAGTGGCGGGCTGCTCGGGAGTGTACGCCTGGTGGCACGGTGCGCGACCGCCTATCAGTGTGGAAGGCGTGGTTACGAGCATCCGAGCGTTCCAAAAGCCCGCGCCCGCGAAGGCGAAGCCCTTTGCAGCGAAACCGCAGGCGCCCCGGCCGGCCGCGGCGGCGGTCGCAGATCTCGCTCCGATCCCCGCGGCGATACCGGTCGCCGCCTCCCCAGACCCCCGCCCCTCGGGCTTCAAAGTCATGCTGGACCTGATGGCGCATGAAGCCACCTGGCTGTCGGTGGTGTCGGACGGAAAGCCGGTGTTTTCCGGCACGCTTCATCCCAACGAATCGAAGACCGTCGGCGGGAAGCAATTTGCGAAACTGCGGGTGGGCAATGCCGCCGGGCTCGAGGTGCGGCTGAACGGAAAGCCGGTTGGTCCGCTGGGAGCGCGCGGGCAGGTGCTGACGGTGTTGTTTACAGCCGACAACTTCCAGATCTTCGCGGAACCGAAAGAGAGCGATTAGCCGACGCATCCGCGCCGCGCAATTGGCGATTGGCAGGCCCCGCCGATAGCGACAGCGCCAGGAGGGCTAATCGCCAACGGCCAATCGCTACTTGGCCTGCCCCATCTTCTCGGTTTGTTCCGCCTCGGCTTCGGCCTGCGCGCGCATCATCCTCTGGCGCTGGCGCTCGATGCGCAGCAGCTGCTTGCGGCGCCGGTACTTGATGGACACGTCCACCTTGCGCCAGAACTTGCGGAAATACTGCACGGCGCTGGCGATGCCGAACACCACCACGCCCCACATCCACAGCATGGCGAAGCCGTTCAGGGACTGCCAGCGGATGCTCAGCAGCACCATCGAGATGGCGATCACCTGCGTGATCATCTTGGTTTTGCCGAGGTCGCTGGCCTGGATCAGATAGCCTTCCGCCGCGGCGATGCTGCGCAGGCCGGCCACCGCGAACTCGCGCCCGATGATCAGCACCACCATCCAGGCGGGAACCCGCCGAATCTGAACCAAGGAGATGAGCGCCGCCGAGACCAGCAGCTTGTCGGCGATGGGATCGAGCAGCGTGCCGACGGTGGTGATCTGCTTCCATCTTCGTGCGAGATACCCGTCAAGGAGATCGGTGCCCGCGGCCGCCAGGAAAATAGCCAGCGCGAGGAACGCGTTGGTCACCAGCACCGCGCCGCGCCATTCGATGCGCAAGTCCTGTTCCACCAAAACCGCGACCAAAAACGGCACGAAAAAGATGCGGAGAATTGTCAGCGCATTGGGCAGATTCATGTCGGGCCGCGTCTTTTGTTAGTGGATTCCCTGCTGTCAGAATATCACTCAGGGAGGTTCGAAAAGTAGCGCAGCCACGAAGCTCCCCGGGGCCGCGATCTGGTCACGGTTCCCGGGAGCGGAACTATTCCTCCAGCCAAACCAACACGCCGTAAGCGGATCAGTTTTACGGCCGAAGCCGCGAGGCCCGCGCTCGCGAGTTCGAGACAGCACAGCGATGTCGGGCCGCCCAGGACTGATCCTACAAGCACATGATGCCTTGAAACCTAGTGGGGCGGGGCGCTAGCCGACTGCCTACGGGATCGAATGGATCGGGAAACAAAACCGGCCAGTCCGAGGCACAGTAGCGTGAGGGTCTTGGGTTCGGGCGTAGCAGAGGTTCCCGTTCCGGCCGAAGCTTCCGACGCGGTTCCGCTGAGTAGTGCATCGCCCTCAATTCCCTCCTTGTCGACGGTCGAATTTAAGTCCGCACATTGCGCCGGATCCGGAAAAGAGAGTGTATCGACGGTGCAAAGCGCCCCGCCGGTGTATCCGACCAGGGTCCCTTCGTTCCCCGGGCCGGTCGCCGTTACAAATCGTAGCGACAGAACAGTACTCGACGCGCCCTCGGGCGAAGCCTGGATCTGATAAACGGCGGGACCCTCAGGTTCCTGGTCGTCCAGGACAGTATAAGTGGTGTAGAACGGCTCGGCTGGCTCACTCGGAAGAATGGGGCCGACCGTCAGATCGACTGACGTTATCACGCCCGTACTCTCATTGAGGACGAAGCTGCCGGTTAGATCCGCCGTCGGTACCAACAGATTCTCGGGGCCAAACGTTGCCGTCACGTCGATCGTGACGGACCCAGCACAGGCAGACCCACACGCGGCGAGTGCGAAAATGATGAGGTTCCTTACGATTTCATTGCTCATAACTCCTCCAAATCTTAAGCGTATGGGCTCCGGTCCAGTTTCGACCGAAGCGTATTGGCGCACAGCGCATCACAGAAATCCCACAGCCATACTCTTTACGGCGATAAATCCTGGCGAAAACTGCAATCTCAGGTGTTTTTTTGTGAGTACCGGAACCTGATTCGACTCGGGAATTTACAATCGGGCGGGAACGAAGGTGCTAGTCTGTCTCCTAAGATGCCCGTTGCGGCGTTCGAAACGATGGAGCCAGAGCCAGACAGCGTTACCGAACTGCTGGTGGAGTGGAGCCAAGGGAACGAGCGAGCACTCGAGCGGCTTATGCCGCTGGTCTACGGCGAGTTGCACCGGCTGGCCCAGCGCTACATCTCCGACGAGCGTCCCGGCCATACCTTGCAAACCACGGCCTTGGTGAATGAGGCGTACGTCAGGCTGGTAGAGTTCGCACACCCCAACTGGGAGGGTCGCACTCATTTCTTCGCTGTGTGCGCTCAGATTATGCGGCGCATTCTGGTGGATTGGGCCCGTTCCCGTCAGTCGGAAAAACGTGGAAAGGATGCGCCCAAGCTGGAACTTGACGATGCGTTGATGGCAGTCGCGCAGCCGGGGACAGACCTGGTCGCAGTGGACGACGCCCTTCGCGCCCTGGCGAACATCGATTCGCGCAAGAGCCAAGTGGTGGAGTTACGGTTTTTCGGCGGCCTGAGCGTGAAGGAAACCGCTGACGTCCTCAAGGTCTCGGTGGAAACCGTTCATCGGGACTGGAGGTTAGCCAGGAGCTGGCTGCGGCGCGAACTAACCCGGGGGCACCGTGATGCCGGATGAGCGCTGGCTGAAAATTGAGGCCATCTTCCATTCGGCGCTGGAGCAGGAAGAGAGCCGGAGAGCGGCCTACGTCGCCGCAGCGTGCGCCGGGGACCCGTTCCTCGAACAGGAATTGACGTCACTGCTCGCGGAAGCGCTTGCCGAAGCCAAAGACGGCGCCAGTTTCCTTGCGGCGCCCGCCCTGGAGATAGCCGCGAGGACTCTGGCGAAATCGTCCGCGCCGGACCCGCGCGCTCACCCCGATTCGATTGGCCGCTATCGCATTATTCGCCTGCTCGGCGAGGGCGGCATGGGGACGGTATACGAGGCCGAGCAGGACGAGCCCAGGCGCACGGTGGCTCTCAAAGTGATCAAGCTCGGCCTGGCGACTCCCCAGCGGTTACGGCGGTTCCGGCAGGAAGGCCAGATCCTGGCGGGACTCACGCACCCCAGCATCGCTCGGCTGCTTGACGCGGGCTACACGGAAGCGGGCGCCCCGTTCCTGGTCATGGAATACGTGGAGGGCCTTCCCATCACGCAATGGTGCGCTGAGCACAAGCTGGATCTCCCCGAGCGGCTGCGCCTGTTCCAGAAGCTTTGCGATGCGGTTCAGTTCGCGCACCAAAACCTGGTGGTGCATCGCGATTTGAAGCCCGGCAATGTGCTGGTAACCGCGGAAGGCGAGCCGAAGCTGTTGGATTTCGGAATCGCCAAGCTGACGGATCCCGGCGGAGACGCAACTCGTACCGCCGAGTTCGCCGTGACGCTCGACTACGCCAGCCCGGAGCAGGTGCGCGGCGGAGCGGTCACCACGGGGGCCGACATTTATTCGCTGGGAATCCTTTTATATGAGTTGATCTCCGGAAATCGTCTCAACTCTTTCTCCGGGCGTCCGCTGCAGGAGACGATCGACGCTATTTGTACCCGTGACCCGGCGCCGCCGAGCACGGCTTCCTCCAGCCCTCTAGCCGAGGATCTGGACGCCATCGTCCTCAAAGCCATGCGGAAGGAGCCACAGGAACGCTATCCCTCGGCCAAGGCGCTCGGCGATGACCTCGAACGGTACCTCACGTTTCAACCGGTGCTGGCGCGGCGCGGCACGGTTCGCTACCTGGCTGCGAGATTTACGAGGCGGCATCGGGCCGGAGTCGCGATCGCCGCCCTCCTGCTCGCGATGCTGTGCGCCGCGGCCGGCTCCATCGCTTGGGAGGCGCGCATCGCCCGCCAGGAGCGCGACCTGGCACAACGGCGCTTCAACGATGTCCAGGGGTTGGCCGGGACGATGATCTTCGATCTCCAGAACAAGCTGGCCGCGCTTTCCGGTACCACCCAAGTTCGGAAAGACCTGGTGGACGTGGCGATCCGTTATCTAGACACCCTGGCCAAAGACGGAACCGGCGACCCACGCCTGCAACGCGACCTGGCAGCCGCGTACCTTCGTATCGGCAAGATTCAAGGCGATCCCAACTCGCAAAACCTCGGCGACTTGCCGGCCGCGCTCCAAAGCTACGCGAAAGCCGAAGGGCTGGCGCGGGCACTCGTTGCACGCCACCCGTCCGGCCAAGCTACGACCTTGCTGGGAGATGTTCTGACTGCGCAGGCGAACGGAGCCAGGTTTGCAAACCAAACCGCAAAAGGCCTCGCTCTGGCGATGGAAGCGCTCCTGCTTGCCCGCGAGCGGGCCCGCTCCGAACCAGCCAGCAAAGACGCCCAGTTTCAGCTCGGCTCGGCGTTGAACGTCCGGGCCTCTTTCGGTACCGCGAAAGACGGACTCCCCTACCTGGCAGAGGAAGCAGACGTCTTTGAAGGCATGTTGCCCCACGATCCCGGTAACCTTAGGGACCGGCGAGCTGCCGCTCTCGCGCACAAGTACATTGCCGGGGCGTTAATGGACGCAGGAGATCTGGATGGATCCTTCGCCCATCTGAAGCGAGCCGAGGAGCTGGATGACGCTTGCGTTCGCGCCCAGCCGAATCCGGAACACAAGATGGACCTGGCCATCGACTTGGGCCAGTGGGGAGAGTACTACGAGGGCAAGGCCGACTTCGCGAAAGCGATCCAATACACCCAAAGGGCCTTGGCAATTCGCCGTGAGCTTGCGTCCGCCGACCCCAAAGATGCGCGAGCGCAGGACCGCTTGTCGCACATTCTGAGCCGCACGGGAAATCTCGAGCTCCATGTGTCGGCCCGGCAGGCGCTGGCCAGCTATGAGGAAGCCTTGTCGATTGCGCAACGGATTCAAACTGAGTCCCAGAGGACTCCGCTGCTGGCGGATTCGCTTTCGGGACTCGGCAATGCATACCGCAAGCTCGGCGACGAGCAACGGGCATGCGCCGCCTACGCCCGATCGCTGGATTTGTTTCACGAGCTTTCGAAGAATTCGCCGCGCTACGCGCGGGCAGCAGCAGAGAACGACAAGGCCTACTCCCGTTGCGCCGAGGCCAGCCGCTGATTGCTCAGCACCCAGTCACCCGGCGAGGTAATCAGAGAGCCGCCGTTTCACCGATTCCGGGACGTCGGCCTCCACTTCGAGCGCCGCTCCGCGGTATTGGCTCGAGATCACGCGGGCGTTTTCATGGAGCGCGTGGATCAGCGATCCTTCGCCGGCCGGGATGCGAAAGCGCTGGCGCGTGACCGGATCGAGCGGCAAGGCCTGATCGATGGCCCCCAGCAGTTCGCTGAAACCGGCGCCGGTGCGGGCCGACACGGCGATGGCCTGCATCCGTGTGCCCGCCTTCCCTTCCCCGACAACGCGCTGGGCAAGGCTTTCGGCATCGGCCTCGCCTTCGATCTGATCCATTTTGTTGAGCACCAGGATCTGGCGGGTCTGGTCGGCGCCGATGGCGGCCAGCACCTCGAAAACTTGCGCGGTGTGCTGCGGCGCGCTGGGCGACGACGCATCCACCACGTGCAAAAGCAGAGCCGCTTCGGTGACTTCTTCGAGCGTGGCGCGGAAAGCCTTCACCAGCGTGGTGGGGAGATGGCGGATGAACCCCACGGTATCGCTGGCCAGCACTTTACGCCGCGACGGCAGCGTCAAATGGCGGACCGTAGGATCGAGCGTGGCGAACAGGCGCGCGTCCGCCAGCACTTCCGCGCCCGTCAATCGATTAAATAGCGTGGATTTTCCGGCATTTGTGTATCCCACCAGCGCGATGGTGGCAAGCGGCACCGATTGCCTCTGGCGGCGCTGGGTGCCGCGGCCGCCGCGCACGCTCTCCAGCTGGTCGTTGAGCTTCTTGATGCGGCGGTAGATCCCGCGGCGGTCGGTTTCGAGCTGCGTTTCACCAGGACCGCGCGTGCCGATGCCGCCGCCTAAGCGCGACATTTCGGTACCGCGTCCGGCCAGGCGCGGCAGCAAATAATTTAATTGAGCCAGCTCCACCTGCAATTGGCCCTCGCGCGTGCGGGCGCGGCGCGCGAAAATATCCAGAATCAACTGCGTCCGGTCCAGGATCTTGCAATCCAGCGTGCGCTCCAGATTCCGCAGCTGGGTGGGCGTGAGTTCGGCGTCGAACAGCACCAGGTCGGCTGCGTGAACGTGAACCAGCCGCCGCAATTCGTCGAGCTTGCCGGATCCGATGAGTGTGGCCGCATCGGGCGCCTGGCGCGACTGGACAATG
>Ga0335074_10012298_pt1 | contig 12001 bp, 12 predicted proteins | sample Lox_Sample_23_FD_206715 | JGI IMG/M metagenome (GOLD analysis project Ga0335074, IMG submission 206715) | Soil microbial communities from Loxahatchee National Wildlife Refuge, Florida, United States - Lox_Sample_2.3 | ecosystem: Environmental > Terrestrial > Soil > Wetlands | place: USA...
CGACCCGGAGCTGAACGTGGTGACGGCCCGGCAGGGCGTCGCCGACCTCGAAACGCTGATGCCCATGCTGTTCTCCGAGGGCGTGGTCACCGGGCGGATCTCACTGGACCAGTTCGTGGACCTGACCTCCGCGAACGCGGCGCGGCTGTTCGGCCTGTACCCGCGCAAGGGCGCCGTCGCCGTCGGCTCCGACGCCGACCTTGCGCTCTGGGATCCGCAGGAACGCCGCACGATCGACGGCGCCCGCATGCGGTCGCGCGCCGACTACTCCGTATACGACGGCTGGGAGGTCCAGGGCTGGCCGAGGATCGTTCTCCAGCGCGGCCAGGTGCTGCTGGCCGACGGGGAGATCAGCGCCCGCCCCGGCCAGGGCCAGTGGCTCAGCCGCGGCCGGGCGTAGCATCGCTGGCGGTTCCGGGGGCATCGGGGCGTTGAGGCCACCGGCCGGACCGATGAGTCTGGTGCGGGCGGGGCGTCTAAACTCCGCAGGCCGGAAGCCGGGCCGGGGCAGAGAGGAGAGACATGTCTGCCGGGTTGACGCCGGAAGGGATCGATGCGCTCGGGGCCGTGCTCACCGGCCATGTGGCGAGGGGCCGCCTTCCCGGGCTCGTCGCGCTTGTGGCCAGCGGCGGCGACGTGCACGTGTCGGCGCTGGGGCACAAGGCCTTCGGCGACGAGGAGCCCATCGGCCGTGACGCGATCTTCCGCATCGCCTCGATGACCAAGCCGATCGCGGGCGCGGCGGCGATGCTGCTCATCGAGGACGGGGCGATGGCGCTCGGCGATCCGGTCGGGCGGTGGCTGCCCGAGCTGGCCGAGCCGCGGGTCCTGCGGACACTGGAGTCCGGCCTCGACGACACGGTGCCCGCGCAACGGCCGATCACGGTCGAGGACGTGCTGTCGTTCCACCTGGGGTTCGGCTGCATCATGTCGGCCGGCGCGTACCCCATCCAGCAGGCCGAGAGCGAGCTGGACCTCAAGACTCTGGGGCCGCCGTGGCCGCCGCCGGACCTGACGCCGGACGAGTGGATGGCCCGGCTCGGCGGCCTGCCGCTGCTCGACCAGCCGGGGGCACGCTGGCGTTACAACACCGGCGCCACGGTGGCCGGGGTGCTCATCGAGCGGGTTGCCGGGGCTCCGCTCGCTGAGGTGATGCGCGAGCGGGTGTTCGAGCCGCTCGGCATGACCGACACCGGCTTCAGCGTCCCGGCTGCCAAGCTCGGCCGCTTCACCACGTTCTACGCCCCCGGCGTCGGCGGGGAGCTGGACGTGATCGACCGGCCGGATGGCTGGTGGTCCGCACCGCCGAAGCTGCCCGACGCCGCCGCCTCCCTGGTCTCCACCGTTGATGACCTGTGGGCGTTCGCCGCCATGCTGGCCTCCGGCGGTGGCGGGCTGCTCTCGGCCGAATCGGTGCGGCTGATGATGGCCGACCGCATGACGGCCCGGGAACGGGCCGAGAACCGGGTGTTCGTGGCGACCACGGCGGCTGGGGGCTCATGATGGCGGTCCCCTCGGCGGACGCCCCGGCCGGCGTTCCGCACACCTACGGCTGGGACGGCGGCGGCGGCACCACCTGGCGTACCGACGCAGCGGCGGGCCTGACCGGGATCCTGCTGACCCAGCGGCAGGCGACGTCGCCGGAGCCGACCGAGATCGCGATGGACTTCTGGGCCGCCGCGTACGCGGCTATCGGCTCCTGACCCTCCGGCCGGCGCGGCGCTTCACGCGCCCACGCCGGCGCGGCCGGGCGGTGCCGGGAAGCCGCCGACGGCCTCCTCGTACGCCCGCGCCACCCGCAGGCAGGTGCCGTCGGCGAAGTGCCGCCCGACGATCATCAGGCCGACCGGCAGGCCGTCGCACAGGCCCGCGGGCACGGACGTCGCCGGGTGCCCGCTCACGTCGACCGGCGCGGTGTTCGCGACCATCTCCAGGGACCGGGCGAGCAGCTCGTCGCGGCAGGCGTCGGCCGGCGGGATCGTCGAGGCCACGATCGGCAGCGTGGGCATGACCAGCACGTCGGCGTCGGCGAGCGCCGCGTCGTACGCCGCGGTCAGGTCCAGGGCGAGGTTCCTGGCCATCGCGTAGTGCCTACCGTCGTAGCGGTCGATCACGTAGCGGCCGAGCAGCGTGGTCAGCTTCAGCGGCTCGGACATCTCGGCTGCGTGCTCCCGGCGGCCCTTGGCGTAGTGCGCGATGAGCTCGGGGTCGTACAGGCCAGACGAGTTCATCCCGTAGCCGTTGCCGTCGATCATCTGGTTTGTCGCCCCGTCCGTCGCGATCACGTTCCAGACGTGCAGGCCGTCGCGATGCCACGGAATGCTGATCTCGCTGACCACCGCTCCCGTTCCCGCCAGCGTGGCGACCGCGGCGCGGACGGTCTCGTCCACGCCGGGCTGGGACAGCCCGGGGATGCCGAAACCCTCACCGACCACGGCGATCCGCAGGCCGCCGAGCCCGCCGGCCCCGGCCTCGGCGTCGGCCAGGTAGTCGCGGTCGGGAGGATCGGCGCGCTGCCGCGGGTCCAGGCCGTCAGGCCCGGCCAGCACGCCGAGCATCAGCGCGGCGTCGCGCACCGTGCGGGTGATCGGGCCCAGGTGGTCGAGGGTGTTCTCGATCGGGAACGCCCCGGTGTAGGGCACCAGACCATGCGTCGGCTTGTGCCCGACCGTGCCGCAGAACGCGCTGGGGATCCGCACCGAACCGCCCTGGTCGCCGCCGATCGCCAGCTCGGCCTCGCCCGCCGCCACCAGGGCGGCGCTCCCGCTCGACGACCCGCCCGCCGACTTTGCCGGGTTCCATGGGTTGCGGACCGGCCCGGTCTTCGCGGTGTGGCTGCCGCCCGAGAAGCACAGGTCCTCGCACACCGCCTTGCCGGTGATCGTGGCCCCGGCGGCGAGCAGCCGGGTGACGACCGTGGCGTCCCGGCGCGGGACGTACCCCTGCACGGTCGCCGAGCCGTTCATCATCGGCACGCCGGCGACCTCGATGTTGTCCTTGATCGCGACCCGCCGGCCGGCCAGCGGGCCCTCCCCGGCGGTCGTGATGTCGGTCATGACATACCACGCGCCGAGGTCGTTCCCGGCCTCGCCCGGCCAGCGGTAGGCGCGCGGCGGCGGTTCGGGCAGGCGCTCCGCGTACAGCCGCTCGACCACCTCGTAGGACTCCAGCGCCCCGCCGATGGCGCCGCGCAGCGACTCGATGTCTCCCGCACCCAGGCCGAACCGGTACCGCGCGGAGAGCTCGGCGAGGTCGTCACTGGTGGGGGGCGAAATGGCCACGGTGATCTCCCTGCGCTGCGACGCCCCCATCACAGGGTGTGGCCCGGACCCGGAGGTGGGGGGGACGCCGCCGGGCCCGGGGTCTAGGTGCAGCCCGGGTGGACGCCGTCCCCCGGTCGCTGCCAAAGAAGCACCTGCCCCAGTATCGCGCGCATCAGGTCGTTTGGCACCTCGCCGCGGTCACGCATTCTGGCTATTGGCCTGAACGTCACGACTCCCGCCCGGTGGGGCCACGGCCGAACCCTGGCGCGCGCCCGGAGGGCTGGCCGCTGCCCGGTGTCCCGGGCGAAGCCAGCACGCGGCGACGGCCATGGCCAGACTGGCCAGGCCGGCCAGGGCCATCGCGGCGCGGAACCCCGAACTGAACGCCAGCCCGTACAGGCGGGCGACGGTCGCGACGCCGACCCCGTCGCCAGCGCCCGGACCGAACGAGTGCAGCGTGACGGCCGCCACGGCCACGTGGTGGGCCGGGCCGGGTGCGAGCCCCGCGGCGACGAGGGAAGCGGCCAGGTGCGCGGCGGCTCGAGTCGTCAGTATCGCCCCGAGCAGGGCGATACCCAGGGTCGTACCTGTCTGCCTGATGGCGTTCGTGGTTGCGGACGCGACCCCCGATCGCTCCCGCGGCACCGCCGCCAGCGCTGCGACGTTGACGGGCGGCAGGCCGAGGCCCATGCCGATGCCGAGCACCGCCAGGACCACGCTGAGCCACGCCGATCCCGTGGCCGCGGAGAACGTCGTCATCGCGAGCAGCGCCGCGCCCATGAGCGCCAGGCCCGCGACCATCGGCAGCCGGGGGCCGCGCGACGCGGTGATCCGCCCGGCGATCGTCGCGGTGAGCACCTGGCCGAAGCAGAGCGGCAGGTAGTGCAGCCCGGTGACCAGGGCCGAGTCACGCTGCAGGTCCTGCAAAAACAGCGACAAGATGACGAACGTCGCGAACGCCGAGAAGCCGATGACGAACGAAGCGGCGTTGACCAGGCCGAACCTCAGGCCGGCGAAGAGCCTGATCGGCAGCATCGGCGCGGTGCTGTGAAGCTCGGCGGCGACGAAGGCCGTGAACGTGACCGCAGCGAAGGCGAACGCGGCGAGGGCCGCCCGTGACGTCCAGCCCAGGTTGCCGGCCTCGATGAAGCCGAACGCGAGCGCGCCGAGCCAGGCGATGCCGAGAACCTGGCCGGCCGGGTCGACCGACGCGTGCGCCGGATCCGCGCTTTCGGGGATGTGCCGCCAGCCGACGACGAGCGCGAGCACGCCGAGCGGCAGGTTGATCACGAAGATCCAGGGCCAGCCGACGGCCTCGACGAGCAGCCCGCCGACCAGCGGCCCGGCGACCAGCGCCAGCCCCGCGCACGCGGTCCACAGCCCGATGACCCGAGCGCGCCGCCCCGGCTCGGGGAAGCTGTGCCCGAGGATCGCGAGCGCGCCGGGCATCAGCGCCGCGGCGGCGATGCCCTGGACGACCCGGCCGGTGATGAGCATCGGGTAGCCCGTCGCGATCGCGCAGAATCCCGATCCGGCGGTGAAGCCGCCGATGCCGAGCAGGAAGAGCCGTTTCCGCCCGAAGCGGTCGCCGAGCGACCCACCGGTCAGCACCAGCGCCGACAGGCAGAGCGTGTACCCGTCGACGACCCACTGCAGCGCCGCGACGCTGACGTGCAGGCCGCGCTGCATGGCGGGCAGGGCGACGCTCACGATGCTCACGTCGAGCAGCGCCATGAACGTCCCGAGAAACACCGCGAACAGCAGTCCGAGGGGCAGCGACGGGCGCGGGGAGGGCGAGGCGCTCATGCAGGGGCTTCCTGGCTCCGGTCGGCATGCTTCACCGGCCTCTGTGCGGGATAGGAGCGCCGCTAGCCGCACCTATCCCGCACAGTACGGGCACTGACTGATCGTCAGTCAGTTTAGGTTGATGTGCGGCCGCGCCGCTAGTCTCTTGGCGTGACCGATACAGCGACGCCGCGGACCAAGCCGGCCGCCGAACGGCGCAAGGACCTGCTCGACGCGGGCCTTGCGCTGTTCACCGAGCGCGGCATCGCGCACACCACCGTTTCGGAGATCGCGCAGCGCGCCGGGGTCGCCCAGGGCACGTTCTACCTGCACTTCCCGTCAAAGGACGCGCTGCTGTTCGCGCTGCAGGACCGCTTCGAGCAGCGCATCGTGCAGCGGGCCCGCGCCGCGATCGGCCTCGCCGGACCGGACTGGGGCGCCAGGCTCGACGCGTGCGTCGTCGCCGTCTTCGACGACTACGAGCGCGAGCTCGGCCAGCACGACGTGCTGTTCGCACACCTCCCCCGGGACGCCTCGCGCCGGGAGAGCGGCACGCACCTCGGCCGCGGGCTGACCGCCGTGATCGCGGACCTGATCGCCGAGGGGGCGCAGGCCGGCGCCTTCGACGTCGCCGACGTCGACGTGACCGCGCTGCTGCTGTTCAGCGCGCTGCACGGCGGCTTCGACGAATTCGTCCACGTGGGCCCCGAGGTGGCCAAACAGCGCCTGCTGCCGCCGTTGCTCGCGCTTTTCCGGCGCGCCGTCACCGCGGCGCCACCGCCCTGACGGCGCGTTCAGGCCCCTTATGCGGAGGAGGAGAGCCCGAGCAGGGCCGCCGCGTTGTCCTTGAGGATCTTCGGCCGGACGTGCGGCTTGATCGGCAGCGCATCGAAATCGGCCAGCCAGCGATCCGGGGTGATCAGCGGGTAGTCGGAGCCGAACAGGACCTTGTCCTGCAGCAGCGTGTTCGCGTACTGGATGAGCTGCGGCGGGAAGTACTTCGGCGACCAGCCGGAAAGATCGATGTGCACCAGCGGCTTGTGGGTGGCCACCGCGAGGGCCTCGTCCTGCCACGGGAACGACGGATGGGCGAGCACAATCGGCAGGCCCGGGAAATCCGCGGCCACGTCGTCAACGTGCAGCGGGTTGGAGTACTTGAGCCGGATCCCGCCGCCACCCGGCGCGCCGGAGCCGATGCCGCTCTGGCCGGTGTGAAACACCGCCGGCACGCCGAACTCCTCGATCGCCTCGTAGAGCGGGTAGGCGATCCGGTCATTCGGATAGAACGCCTGCACGTTCGGGTGAAACTTGAAGCCGCGCACGCCGTGCTCGGTCACCAGCCTGCGCACCTGCCGGACGCCGGCCTTGCCCCTGGCCGGGTCGATGCTCGCGAACGGGATCATGACGTCCGGGTTCGCGGCGGCCGCGGCCGCCACCTCCTCGTTCGGCACCCCAGGGATCCCGGTCGCCGCCTCGGCGTCCACCGAGAACACCACGCACGCCATGCGCCGCTCCCGGTAGTACGCCGCGATCTCGGGCAGCGTCGGGGGACGGCGATCCGCCTTGAACATCGCGCGAGAGGCCTCGAACAGCTCCGGGTCCAGCGTGTCCTGGCCGGCGGCCGAGACCTCGGCGTGCGTGTGCACGTCGATCGCCACGAGATCGTCAACGTTCACGGTGCACCCCGCTGGTTGCTGAGAACCACCCCGAACCGGGCAGTTTCGTCATCGTAGCGACCTAGCCGCACTGCTCTGCGTCGATGACCGCCCACACAACCTTGCCGGTGTCCGCGGCGGAGCAGCCCCAGTCGGCGGTCAGCGCCGCCACGATCATCAGGCCGCGGCCGCTGGCCGCCTCCGGACCCGCGTCCTTGCGCACGGGCGGCAGCGGGCTCGCGTCCCAGACGTGGATGGCCACCCTGCGGCCGTCTGAGCTGAGCCAGATCCTGACCGTCGCCGGTATCCCGGCTATGCCGTGCTCGAGGGCGTTCGTGACCAACTCCGAGACGACGAGCTCGGCCGACTGCGCGTTGCCGGCCGGCAGGCCCCACTCCTGGAGCACCAGCCGCGCGTGCAGCCGGGCGCTCGGCACGGCGCTGCTGATCGCGCCCAGCTCCAGGTGCGACTGATGAGGCCAGCGTGCGGCCTCTTGATCCAGAACCATTGCCGCTGGTACTGCGCCCATTAGCGTCCACGCCGTTCTGATTGGCTTGCGTTCCCCGTTGGGATAGTTACCCGGCGGGCCCAGGATTGCCACCGGGAACGCACTGCGGTCTGGAGTTGTCCGATCACCCGGCCGCCTTGTCTGTGGCCGGACATTAGTGTCCGCTGCCGTACCAAGGGAGCGTGCGTGAATGCGCAATGTCGATGGAACCGCTTCCCCCTTAGCCTTCTTCGGCGCGGAACTGCGGCGGATCCGGATGGAAGCCGGGCTGAGCCAGGAACAGCTTGGCCCGAATCGGCTACTCGGGAACGCTGATCGGCAAGGTGGAGATCGGTGAGCGCGCCCCATCCGAGGACCTGGCCGGGCGCTGCGACGAGGCACTGGACACAAAAGGCCTGCTCCCCCGCATCCATGACCTGGCGCGCCGCTGGGATGGCGGTTACCCGTCCTGGTTCGCCGGATGGGCGGAGAGGGAGCGCACCGCCACGTCCATCTGCTGGTGGGAGCCCCTGCTGATTCCCGGCCTGGTGCAGACCAGGCCGCCTCACGCGAGCTGATCATGAAGGTGGCGGAGGAATCATGGACCTGACCAGCGCCGAATGGCGCAAGAGCAGCCTCAGCGGCGGCAACGGCGGCGAATGCGTCGAGGTCGCGCGCAACCTGCCCGGCGTCGTCGCGGTCCGCGACAGCAAGGACCGCCAGGGACCCGCGCTGGTCTTCACGCCCGATGAATGGCGGGCGTTCCTCGACGGCGTCCGCGCCGCCGAGTTCGACCTGGGCTAAGCCTCCGGCTGGTGCTTGACTCTCACGTTGCGTGAGGGGTGCAAGCTCGTGTCATGGTCAGCATCGGCGAGTTCGCCAGGCTCGGGCGGGTTTCCGTTCGCACGCTGCGGCACTACGACGAGATCGGCCTGCTGCGCCCCGCGAGTGTCGACCCAGAGACCGGCTACCGCTGCTACGCGCCGGCCCAGCTGGGGCAGCTCAACCGGATTGTCGCGCTGAAGGAACTTGGGCTGTCTCTTGCTCAGTCCCGGCAGCTCGTAACCGGGATCACGGCCGAAGAGCTGCGCGGAATGCTCGTTCTGCGGCGGGCGCAGCTGGAGCAGGAACTCGAGTCGCACAAGAACCAGCTGCTCGAGGTCGAAGCACGGCTCAGCTACATCGAACGGGAGGGCACCATGCCAGCAGATGACATCACCGTGAAGAAGATTCCGGCCATGGGCGTGGTGGCCATTGCCGGAACGGCGCCGGCCTTCGGACCGGAGAACATAGTCCCCGTCGTCAACCGTGCGCGCCTGCAGTTTGATGAGCTCGCGATCCCGGAGCTGATCAAGGTGACGGGGTCCTTCATGATCTTTTACGAACATGCCGAGGGCGAACTGACGGTCTACCTGGCCCTGCCCGTATCCGAGCCGCCCGCCGAGATACCTGACCCAGCGCAGTACGTGGAGCTTCCCGAGGTCGAGGTCGTCGCGGCCGTGCGCAGCGGCCGTGCTGCCAGCATCTTCCCGATGGTCTATCAGGATCTGTTCCGGTGGGCCGAGGCGCACGGCTTCGAGGCCAACGGGCCCGGCCGCGAGATATGGGTCAACGAGGTCGACGACCTCGCCGAGATCGAGCAGCAAGTCTTCGAGGTCCAGCTGCCATTCACCAGGTAGCTTGCCCCGGGGAAGGCACTGGTAAAAGATGGCCGCGTGGAACACGAAGCCGACGACGGCGACGAGGACCGGCCGGTTTTTGACACAAGCGTGGCGCACATCGCGCGGGTGTATGACTACTGGCTGGGCGGTAAGGACAACTTCGCCGCCGACCGGGCCGCCGCCGAGCAGGCGATCGCCGCCTACCCGGACATCGTCTTCTCGGTTCGCGCCAACCGGGCCTTCCTCGCCCGCGCGGTGCGCTACCTGGCCGGCGAGGCTGGCATCAGGCAGTTCCTGGACATCGGCACGGGCATCCCGGCCACCAGCAACACCCACGAGGTCGCCCAGTCAGCGGCGCCCGAAAGCCGCGTGGTGTACGTGGACAACGACCCGGTCGTGCTCGCCCACGCCCGCGCGCTGCTGACCAGCGGCCCGCACGGGGTCACCAGCTACCTTGACGCCGACCTGCGCGACACCGGGCGGGTGCTGAGCGCCGCGGCCGAGACGCTCGACTTCTCCCAGCCGGTGGCGATCATGCTCATGGCGATCTTGCAGCACATAGACGATGCCGACGACCCCTGGTCCATCGTGAGGGCGCTGCTCGGCGCGGTGCCCGCGGGCAGCTACCTGGTGCTGACCCACCCCGCTTCGGACATCGAAGCCCAACGCCAGGGCGAATTGGCCAAGCGGCTGAACCAGACGATGGCGGAGAAGGTCAGCCTCCGCGACCACGCTCAGGTCGCGCGTTTCTTCGACGGCCTGGAACTGATAGAGCCCGGCCTGGTGCGGGTTCCCGAATGGCGTCCCTCATCCGACGCCGAGGCCAGCAGCCCGGCCGGGCTGTGGGGCGGCGTCGGCCGCAAGGACTAGCGCGCCCGGCCGCACTGTTACGGTCGGTGGTGGAGGGGTCGCAGTGCCGGTCACCGTTTCGCAGCTCGCAATCGCGCCGGTCAAGGGCATGCGACTGCAGTGCACCAGCGAGGTCCAGCTTGGCCGGCACGGGATAACCGGCGATCGTGAATTCCTGGTCGTCGGGGAGGACGGCAAGCTGCTGCTGACCGCCCGGGCCCCCGCGCTGCTGCAAGTCGAGGCCGCGTGGGATCCGGAACGAAGCGTCCTGACGCTGGGCTTCCCGGACGGCGATGTCGTCCAGGGCACGCCCGAGCCGGGGGCTGCCGCCACCACCCGGATGTACGACGGGCGCGAGATGCCGGGGTGGATCATCCCGGGCCCGCTGAGCGCCGCGCTGTCGGGCCACCTCGGCCAGCCCGTGCACCTGTTCAGGCGGGCGCCGGAGCACATCGGCTGCGATGACGAGCCCGTCACGCTCATGTCCGAGGCATCGCTTCAGGCGCTCGCCGCGGAGCTCAACGGAACGGCGCCCGACCCGCGCCGGTTCCGGATGACCATCACGATCGCGGGGACAGACGCGTGGGCCGAACACGCCTGGGCCGGGCAGGAGGTGGCCGCCGGCGAGGTCGTCCTGCGCGTCATCGCCCCCGTGCCACGCTGCGTGGTCACCACGCGAAATCCCGAATCGGGCGCCACAGATGCACGCGTGCTGCACGCGCTCGCCCGGCTGCGCGGCAAGAACGACATCACCTTCGGCGTCTGGTGCGACATCCTGCGCCCCGGCAGTATCCACGTCGGTGATGCCGTGGCGCACCGGCCGCACATCTGATCACGAGCAAGCCTGCCGCCGGACTCACCCCTTGGGCGGGTACTCCACCTCGACGCTCTGGCCGCCCGGGTTCGCGGCATAACCGCCGGTCTAGCTGGGGCCATCGGCGGATTGTCGCTAACCAGCGACGGCAAGGACCGCTAAGAACCTCGCTGAGTTCATAACAGATGAATGGCGGGAGTTCCGGTTCTATTCCGCGCTAGTTCCGGATTATGACAGCATGTTGAACGGGAGCAGTTGCCAGTTTGCTTCGGCCAGCGAAACCGGCGCGAGTTCTCGTGGGAATTGAGTCGGAGGATGCCCGTGATAGAGACGACTAGCAGCAAGCCGGACGACGTGGCAGGCCAGGTCGACCAGCTGCGCCGCTCCTATGACCTGACGAAGGCAGAGGCCATTGCCCGCGAGTCGTTGGAAGAGGCTCCGAACGATGCTTACGTCTGGATCTCTCTCGGCAGGGTGCTTCTGGCCGGCCATCAGGAAACCGAAGCGCTGCATGCGTTCGAGGAGGCTGCGCGGCTCGCTCCAGAAGACGACCGGCCGCCTGCTTGGCAAGTTGCAGCGCTGTCCAGGCAGCGACGCTATGACGCGGCAGTTTCCAGGGCGCAGGATGCGTTGACCAAATTCGACGACAGCGCGGTCATTCGCATATCAATTGGCCGCGTCTATATTGATTGCTCAGATCCTGAAGAGTCGCTGGCTTATTTCCGTGACGCAGTCTCAATGAGTCCAGAAAATTTTCATGCCGCATTTTGGCTGGTCGCCGGCCTGCTCGAGGCGCATAAATGGGAAGAGGCTGAGTCACTGGCCCGCGAACTCGTCGATCATTGGTCAGCGGCAGCGCGGGCACACCTCGCGCTCGCGGCCGTTTTTTTTGACACATATCGCTACACAGACGCTATCCAGTCCTTGGAGCGTGCTCTGACAATCAACCCTCTCGATACGATCGCGTTGAATGGGCGCATTGAAGCGTTGCGGGATTCCTATCGGCACAATGACGCCGAGCGCGCTGCATCCGAGGCACTGGCGCTGGTTCCGCGTGATCCTGCGCTGTATGTGCTGCACGCGTGGGTGCTCAGCGATGTCGACCGTGACGAAGAAGCCCTCGCGGACGTCGAGCGGGCCCTAGAGATCGACCCTCGTCACCCGCCGGCGTTGAGCAGCCGCATCAGCTTCCTGAGCCATCTCGGGCGATACGAGGATGCCGAGCAGGCTGCCGCCGAGGCCCTGGAACGGCGGCCCGACGACCCCGACATCCACGTTGCCGTCGGCAGGCTGTATCGCAATCTCGACCGGTACCAGGACGCCATCGCCGCCTTCGACCACGCCCTGACCATCGACCCACGCGGCTCAGACGCACTGACCGGGCGCATCGCGACCATGCTGAAGTCCCACCGGTATGAGGATGCCGAGCGGGCCTCGGCCGAGGCCCTGGAACGGCGGCCCGACGACCCCGACATCCACGTTGCCGT
>Ga0335074_10012301_pt1 | contig 11999 bp, 16 predicted proteins | sample Lox_Sample_23_FD_206715 | JGI IMG/M metagenome (GOLD analysis project Ga0335074, IMG submission 206715) | Soil microbial communities from Loxahatchee National Wildlife Refuge, Florida, United States - Lox_Sample_2.3 | ecosystem: Environmental > Terrestrial > Soil > Wetlands | place: USA...
TGAACGCCTTCTATGCCTACACCGGCCGGCTCCGCGACCCGGAGGAGCTCGCCCAGGAGGCGTGCAAGATCGAGATCGACCTGCTGCACGGGACCGTCGGAAAGCAGGACCAGTACATCGCCGCGTATGGAGGGGTCCAGCAGTTCGAGTTTCGTCCCGACGACTCCGTGCGGGTCTCCCCGCTCCCTCTCTCGACCGCGGACCGGGCGTCGCTGAGCGACCACCTTTCCCTGTACTACACCGGGGTGACGCGCCGCGCCGGCGGGATCCTGAAGGAACAGGATGCGCGCACGACCGAGAACAAGGACTCGCTCGTCCGCATGCGGGAGATCGTCGGCGAGACCCGGGACGCGATGCTGGGGTGCGACTGGGCTCGGCTCGGCCGGCTGCTCGACGAGGGATGGCAGCTGAAGCGGGGCCTCGCGGCGGGCATCTCGAACCCCGAGATCGACCGGTGGTTCGCGGCTGCGAAGGGCGCCGGGGCGTTCGGGGGGAAGGTCACCGGCGCGGGCGGAGGCGGCTTCCTGCTCCTCGTGCACCCTCCGGAACGGAGCCGTCAAATAGCGGCCGCTTTGTCGCCGATGACGCGCCTGCCCGTTCGGATCACCTCAGAGGGGTCGCGAATCCTGGGGATCCACCGATGACCGACCTGCCGGGGTTCGAGGCCTACGCGACGCAGTACCTCGGCGAGGCGCGCGACGCGCTGGCCGCGCCGTACATCCTCGATGGGCTGCGCCGCGCGATCCCGCTCCTCCTCGCGGCGCGCGCCGCGCGCCGGACCGTGTTCCTGTGCGGGAACGGGGGGAGCGCCTCCGCCGCGTCGCATTTCGTGACCGACCTGTCGAAGGTCGCCGCGCGCGGGGACGGGCCGAAGATCCGCGCGGTCGGGCTCACGGACAACACCCCGAGCGTGACGGCGATCGCGAACGACGTCGAGTACGCCCGCATCTTCGCCGACCAGCTGAACATCCTGGGCCAGTCGGGCGACGTCCTGATCGCGATCTCGGGGAGCGGCAACTCGCCGAACGTCCTCGAGGGGGTGAAGGCCGCGAAGGCGCTCGGGATCTCCACCATCGGGCTCACCGGGATCGGCGGCGGGAAGCTGAAGGGCCTCGCGGACGTCGCGATCGTCGTCCCGTCGAACTCGATGCAGCACGTCGAGGACGTCCATGTTTCGATCCTCCATCTCGTGACGGCCTACCTGCGGGACGCGGGACCGGTCTCCACGCGATGATCGTTCTCGTCCGAGACTACATGGTGCTCGAGGTCGAGCACCTGCGCGAGTCCACCACGATCGGCGAGGCGATCGACCGGCTCTCGAAGAGCCGGCACCACGGGCTTCCCGTGACGGACCCGGCGGGCAAGCTCGTCGGGTTCGTGAGCGCGAAGGAGCTGCTCCGCCACTCGGACGAGCGGTCGGCGACGCTCGCCAAGATCATCCGGCCGGGAACGTACACGGCGACCCCCGAGACCGCGCTCGACGACGCGGCCCGGATCATGTTCCGCTTCGGGCTGCGCGACCTCCCCATCATCGACTCCCGGGGCCGCCTGTGCGGGGTCCTCTCCAACCTCGACATCGTGCGGTCGCACTTCGAACGGGCCTCGCCGGCGAAGGCGGACACGCTGAAGCACCTGCTGAGCGAGCGGTACTCCCTCCCGTTCTCGTTCCACCGGGGGCTCGTCCCGATCGAGAAGCTGACGCCGACGCAGTGGAAGGTCTTCGAGGACGAGCTCGAGGGACGCCGCTACGAGCTCGAACGGGGCTTCGCCGAGCCGGTCCTCGTGGTCCAGAAGGGCGAGTCGTGGATCCTCGTGGACGGACACCACCGCGCGCTCGCCGCCCGCGAGATGGGTCTGCCGCAGCTCCAGGCGTTCGTCCTCACGTGCGACCGGCCCGAGGCGTTCGCCCAGGTCGAGACCGGCTTCGAGCGGCTCGCCCGCGAGCATCACCTGCACTCGATCGACGACATCGAGATCGACCACTCGGCCCACCACCCGCTGATCGAGGTCACCACGCAGCTGCTCCGACGCTTCGAGTCGGTGGGCGCCCGGGACGTCTCGAGCGAGCCGTGAGTCGCGGGTCGGTACGGACCGCATAAGAAACCGCGCGCGGCTCCGCCCGGGGTCCCGTGCCGTTGCTCCTTCCTCCCCTCGGGGTCACCGACGCCCTCGCGCCGTTCGCGGCGGTCGCGATCTCCATGATCGCGGTCACCGTGTTCGTGTTCGGCCAGGTGCTCCCGCGCAGCGGACGAGCCCCCCTGGTCACGCAGATGCTGCTCGCGCTCGCCGTCCTCGGCGGAGGGAGCGTGCTGCTCCTCTCGCTCGTCTTCGTCTTTCTGAACCCCGACGGGACCAGTGCGTGGACCTGGGTGCTGCTCGCGTTCAACTTCATGATGATGGCCCCGGCCGGGATCTGGTTCATCGGCCTCATCGTGTTCCGGGACCGTCGCGTGCGCGTCGACGACTGGTCGTGGCCGGTCGTGATCGCCCTCGTCACCACGGGCTCCGAGGTCCTGATGGGCCTATTGTTCGTCATCGGATCGTCGTCCCCGCCGAGTTCCGTGCTCGCGATCTTCGCGCTCGGCCTCTCCTCGGTCTGGTTCTTCTGGTCGATGGCGGCGATCATGTTCGCCCTCCTGCTCTGGGCGCCGCTCGCCCCGATCGAGCGCGGCGCGCTCGTCGCGCTCACCCTCTCGGCCGTGATGGGCCCCTGGGTGACGGTCTACCCGTTGGTCGGCGGGGCCGCGATGGCCGTGCTGATGATCGGTGTCTTCGGCTACCTGGTCCGGGCGCTCTCCCGCTCCGCCCGCGCCCGGCCGACCGAGGCGTCGCTCCTGGTCGGTCTCGCCGTCGCCTTCCTGGTGATGGCCCTGACCGGGACCGCGATCGCCCTCACCGCCGGCTCGGACCTGTCCGTGGTCGCCTTCGGCGGCGTGATGTCGGTCGTGATGTCGGCCGAGATCGCCTACCTCGTCCGGCGCTTCTACCTCGGTCCCCCCGCGGCCCCGTGGATCCACCGGGCGCCCGACGAGGACGAGCCGGCGGCCGCGGTCCCTCCGCTCGCCTCGGTGGAGCGGGCCGGGGGCGACCCCGCCCCGGCGCGCGGCGCGTGATCGCGCCTCCGACAATTCGTACATACGGCATATCAACGGGGCCCAGGTCCGACCGCCGTCAGGGGATTCCGTGACCGACGTTCGGCCGCGCCGACTCTCCCGACCTTGGGCCCGGGCCGCTCCGTGGCTCCTCGCCGCGGTCCTGCTGACCTCGATCGGGCTGCCGTCCGCGGCGGCGATCGGTCGACTGCCGGCCGCGCCCGAGGTCGGTTACAGCCACCCCGCGAGCGGCAACGCGACCGTCGCCGTGAACTTGACCGACCAGCCGCGCTTCGTCCCCCACTCGCTCGACGCGAACGCGTCGTCAACGCTGAGCGTCCACCTCCGGAACACGGGACAGTACGTCCACACCTTCACCGTCTCCAAGGTGCCGAACCTCACGCTGAACACGTCCTGGACCCCGTCCGAGCTGGACGCCTTCTTCAACGCGAACGGTTCGCTCGCGAACGTCTCGGTCGCCGCGGGCGCCTCCGCGTGGGCGAACGTCACCTTCAACGGCTCGGTCGGCGGCGACGCCTTCGAGTTTGTCTCGGTCGTGCCGTACCAGTTCCAGGCCGGGATGTGGGGCTTCGTGAACATCTCCTCCTCGGGTCCCGGCGTCGTGCTCAGCGACAACACCACCGACAGCTACCAGTTCGTTCCGTCCACGCTCGCCTCGTCGCCCGCGCACTTTCCGGTCGTCCTCAACGTGCTGGTGACGAACCAGGGGGCCCTGGGGCACACGTTCACGGTCTCCCCGCTCGCGAACTATACGCTCTCGCCGGCGAACTTCACCGCGACCTTCCAGGCCAACCCCGCGCTGGTCAGCGCGGCCGTTCCGGGCGGTGCGGGCAGCACGGTCTGGGCGAACTTCACGATCCGCGCCCCGGGCATCTACCAGTACATCTGCACGGTCACCGGTCACTTCGCGAACGGGATGACCGGCTTCCTGTACGTCGACGTGCCGGTGCCGCCGCCGCCCGTGGCGCCGTCGACCGCGATCGTCGACACGTGGGTGCTGATCGGCTCGGCGGTCCTGCTCGGGGTCGGCACGGTCCTCGCCGTGGTCGCGGCGTACGCCGGACGGTTCCCCGGCTCGAAGTCCGGTCACGACCGTCACTGAGTCGAAAGCTCGGCTGGGTCGGCGGTCGGGCCTAGGTGACGACGAGGAACGAACGCATCGTTCCGTGGAACTCCCCGCAGAACTCGGTGCACTGGATCAGGTACTGCGTACCGGCCGCGGCGTTCGGCACGGAGAACGCGAACTGATTCACCCGGCCCGGGATGGCGTCGATCCGGACCCCCAGCTGCGGGATGTTGAACGAGTGGATGACGTCCGCCCCGGTGACGTTGATCTGCACCTCGGCCCCGGGCGGCGCCCATAAGGAACCCCCGCTGACGGTGTTCGTCGCCTCGTTGTACGTCGAGTTGAAGCAGCCGTCCTTCGAGGCGTTCGCGTAGCAGAACTCCCACCACCACTGGTGGCCGATCACCGTCACGTACTCCGTGGGATCGCCGGGCAGGGCGTCGATCTGGTAGAGCAGCACCGTCGAATAGGCGGCAACTCCAGCGAGGAGCACGACGACCGCGAGGGTCCAGGCGACCTCGAGCTTGTTAACCATACCGCCGCCCCCGCTTGGTCGGGTCGCGGAACTTCCAGACGGCGTAGACCAGGTAGCCGAACGTGACGATCGCGCCGGCCACGCTGATCCCGAGCAGCACCCAGACCAGCGGCGACGTGAGCTGGAGATTGGTCTCCACCCCGAGGATCGGCAGGGCCAGCGCGGCGCCCGCTCCGACCCGCCCCACGATGGGGGGGCCGCCTTCGTTCACGGCGGGAGCGGGGGAGCGCAGCTACATATGGAGCGTGTACGAACCGCTCCTCGGCGGTGGAACGACGCTCCGGGACGACCGTACGTACGGAGGGGCTTTGAACGGAGGCCTCCGTCCGGCCGTGGAATTCGACGCGGTGTGCGGATGAGCGTACGGACGTTGCGGACGAAATCCCTCGCGTTCGCGCTCGCGATCCTCCTCGTCGGCGCGGCCTCCATCGCGCTCGTGCTGACGGCGCCGGCGCGCGCCGAGTCGTCGATCACCACGGACTCCTCCAGTGCGCTCTCGGTGACCGCCGTTGCGGGATTCGCGTTCACCCCGAACTCGATCCAGATGCTCCCCACGAACACGAACATCTCCGTCACCTTCACCGACGCCGACTCGGTCGACCACACCTTCACGATCATCGGCAAGCAGGGCTGGGTCATCCCGTCCGACTCCACCGGTGGGCAGATCGACACGCTCGCCTACGGCAACTCTCCGAAAGCCCTGTTCAGCGTGAACGCGAGCTCGGACTCCCAGGCACCGGTCGAGACCTTCACCTCCCCCGGGGTCGGATGGTACGAGTTCGTCTGCACCGAGGCGGGGCACTTCCAGAACGGGATGTACGGGTTCATCGCGTTCGGGATGAACCTCCCGGGCAACCTGTCGGTCACGGCCGCGAACACCGACCCCGGGGCCGCCGTGTTCATCATCGTCGGCACGATCGTGGCGCTGACCGTGATCGCGCTGGTCCTCGGGTTCGTCGTCGGACGGCGGCGCGGAGCGACGTACGAGATGCCGCCCGAGCGACTCGGCTACCCGGAGCCGCAGTCCCCCGAATCGGGCGCCCCGAGCCCGCCCGAACCGCCCCCGAAGGGATAGGTCACTCCCGCAACCCTCAAATGGGGGGGTCCGTATAAGCTACGGACCTCGTAGTAGGTTCGGATCGAAGTTCATGGCGTGGGGGACACCGAATCGGGAACGCCGCGTCCTCAAGGCGGGTCATTCGTCGATCGCGGTCACGCTCCCCAAGCCGTGGGCCGAGGCGATGAACCTCAGGCCGGGCGATCTCGTCGTGTTCGACCAGAACGACGACGGCACGCTGTACCTGAAACCCGCGCCCGTCCCCGGCGCCGTGGTTGCGGCGGCCCCGTTCCTGGTCACGGCGCGTTCGTTCGACACTCCGGGGGTCCTCGAGCGGCTCGTGGTCGGCGCGTACCGGGTCGGGCACGACGCGATCGAGATCCGCACCGATGTGCCGCTCGCGCCCGACCGGGTCGAGGAGCTCCTGGGGGCCGCCCGCAGCCTGCTGGGGGTCTCGGTGGTCTCGCAGGAGCCGAACCGCATCGTGCTCCAGAACTTCATCGACCCGTCGAAGTACGGGCTGCCGCAGCTCGTGCAGCGCATGAAGATGATCTTGGTCGCGTTCCTCGAGGAGACCGAGGAGGTGCTCGCGCGCCGGCAACGGAGCCGACGCATCGCGACGCTCGAGGACGAGAGCACCAAGGTGCTCGCGCTGCTGGTCCGTCAGCTGTTCCTCGCGAGCCGGGACTGGTCCTTGGCCCGCCGGATCGGGAGCCCGGACCCGCGCCAGCTGCTGGAGTGGCGGGTCGTCGTGCACTCGCTCGAGGAGCTGGCCCAGCTGTTCAGCGTCACCCTGCGGACGCTGAACGACGAGGTGCTCAAGCTACCGGCGGGCGCCGTCGACGCGGGGGCGCTCGGCCTCCCCGAGCTCAAGGCGCAGCTCAAGAACGTGGTGGAGGCCCTGATGCATCCGTCGCTCGACGGCGCCTGCGAAGTGTACCACGAGACCGACCGCATCGGCGCCGAGGTCCGCTCCGCCGCCGACCGCCGCGGGCGGGCGAAGGTCGGGAATCTGAAGGCCGTCACGCTGCTGCTGGGCCGCGGCGCGACGTGCCTGTCGGTGCTCGCGGAGATCGCGATCGACCGTGCGGTCTCGACCGGAACCGAGACCGTCATGGTCGAGGCCGCCTGACCCCGTTTATCTACCCCGGGTACGGACGGACCGTACCCGTTCGTCCCTTCGGTACGAACGCCATATTCGACCACGTCCCGCTCGGCGACCGAGGAGACGCATGTTCGACTCTCTCGACGATTGGCTGATCATCGCGGTCGTGGCGGGCATTCTGTTCTACGGATCGAGCAAGATCCCCCAGCTGGCGCACAGCCTGGGGCGCTCCGTCGGCGAGTTCAAGAAGGGACGGATCGAGGTCGAGCGCGAGATCAAGGCCGACCAGGCGGCGACCGCCGCTTCCGGCGCCGCCGGCCCGGGCCACTGAGCCGACCGCCCCGGGGGCGTGCGCGAGGTGATCGGAGCATCGGGAACGACGGGTCGCTCCCCGAAGGAGCGACCGGGGCGTCGGGGGTGGTGGGGTGACTGATGGGCGACCTCGACCGGATCCTCGCCGTCCTCCAGGAGGTCCGACGCCGCGCGGTCCGTATCGGGATCGTGCTGGCCGCGATCTTCGGGTTCGTGCTGTTCTTCGAGCTGATCCCGGTCCGTCTCGACGTGCTCGGGTGGTCGATCCCGTTCGCCTACCCGTGGCCCAACCCGTTCTACAACATCAGCGCGCAGCTGTTCCTCGCGATGCGCGCCTGGATGCTGCCACCGAACGTCATCCTGCTGAACGTCGGGGTCGGCGACTCGATCTTCGTCCAGATGGAGATCGGGATCCTGATCGCGGTCATCCTCGGGATGCCGTGGATCGTGCACGAGGCGGGTGCGTTCCTCGTGCCCGCGCTTCGGAAGAACGAGCGCCAGCTGCTCAGCTCGGTCGGCATTCCCGCGACGGTACTGTTCGCGGCCGGGACGACCGTCGGCCTTCTCTGGATCACGCCGTTCACCTTCCTCCTGCTGTTCCGGTACGTCGACGCGATGGGCCTCGGCGTGGTGGGCGGGAGCCCGACGCTCGGGGTCCAGGCGTTCGTCACGTTCGCGCTGCTCTACTCGCTCGCCTTCGGCGTGGTCTGCGAGCTCCCCGTGTTCATCTACGCGCTCACCCGCCTGAGGATCGTCCGGGCCGCGGCCTGGCGGAAGCATTGGCGTGGGGCGGTGCTCGGCTCGCTCGTCTTCGGGATGCTCGTCACGCCCGACAACTCGGGCATCACGATGCTGATCATCGCGACGCCGATGATCGGGCTGTACTTCGGGGGCGCGTACTTCGCGGCGCGTTGGGAGGCGCACCGCGAGCACTCCGCCCCACCGCGGGCGGTCGCGGGAGCGGGGTGAGCTGATGGCGCTCTTCTCCGACATCGACTGGCTGATCCTCCTCGTCGCCGCGGCGTTCCTGCTGCTCGGAAAGGAGTCGGGGCCGACGCTGCGCATGCTCGGCCGCTGGTACGGCCGCGCCGGGAGGATCAAGCAGGAACTGCTGAGCGAGTTCACCAAGGCGGCGGAGATCCCCACGACCCCGGGGTCGAACCTCTCGATCCGAGGCGCGCTGCTCGGCATCGATCCGACCCCCTCGTACGTGAGCGGGATCCCGGCCGCGGTCGCGATCCCTCCGAGCGCTCGCGCGAGCGCCGCCCCACCGGCGGCCGACCCGTGGCTCGGGAGCCTGCCGACCCCGACCTGGTCCTCGACGGTCCCGGTCGAGGCGTCGGGGGAGGGGTGGACCCGATGAGCGGGCTCCAGCCCGAGCAGATCGTGACGCTCACGGAGGTGCTCGTGATCCTGATGGGCATCGGGATCACCTGGGCCGTCTACTACGGGAGCGAGCGCGCCGAGCTTCCCGGGGAGGCCGAGATCCCGCCTCCCGGCGAGGTCGACGACGCGGTCCCCGACACCCGGGGGAGGACGCTGTCGTGAACCTCCCGGACCCGTGCCCGACGAGCTGTCCCTACCTCGAGCCACGGCCGACGACGTTCGACTTCCCCGTCGGGCAGGTTCGCCGGGTGGCGGCGTACGACCCGGCGGAGGACGTGGACGAGACCAAGCGCAACGTCCTCAAGCTCCTCGCCGTCGCGGGGATCGTCGGCGCCGGGGTGGGCGGACTGGTCGGCGGGTCCCTCCAGTACATCCAACCCCCGACCGTCGGACTCACGAGCTACCCCGTCACCGCGCTGGTCGACGTGGACGGGAGCCCGCTGACGGTCAAGTCCGTTGAGGCGGAGTACAACGTCGACACCCCCGACCTGTACCTGTTCAACTACCCGCTGCGGAACGAACCGAACTTCCTGCTGAACCTCGCCCCGGCGAACGGTCAGGCGCCGTCCGACTCGAACCCCGGGGCGTGGAACGCGTACGGGGGCATCGGGACGCACAACTCGATCGTCGCGTTCAGCGCGATCTGCCAGCACCTGGGCTGCCCCGCTCCGGCAATCTCCTACTACCCACCGGGAACGTGCTCGAAGACGTTCGCGACCCCGATCTCGAGCGCCCAGCCGTTCTACATCCACTGCTCGTGCCACGGGTCGACGTACGACCCGGCGAACAATGCGAACAACCTGACCGGCCCGGCGGTGCTCCACCTTCCTCAGGTCACGCTCGTCGCGGACCCGACCACCGGGGAGATCTCCGCGGTGAACCTGACCGGTCCGCCGGTCAACGGTCACCTGAACTCCCTCCAGGGAGACTACGGCGTCGGGTCCTCCTCGCAGCTCGCGAAGGAGTCCCCCGTCATCCTCTGCAGCTTCCCGTCATCGTAGGAGGGGGACGATTGTCGTTCGCGCATTGGTACAATCGCACCCTCAACCGGATCTGGGGGTTCGTCGAGGACCGCACGGCGATGAAGAAGTGGGCGCTGCGCCCCCAGCCGGCGTTCACGTTCAAGCCGTCGTACTGGACCGGCGCGTTCGTCCTGAACGCGTTCCTGTACCAGGTCGTCTCCGGAATGCTCCTGCTGCTGTACTACCAGCCGAGCACGAACCCCACGCTGACCGCGTGCGGCCAGCCCGTCGGCACGATGTCGATCGCGCCGGCGGCGTGGTGCTCGACGTACTACATCACGCACTCGGTGCCGATGGGCGAGCTGCTGCTCACGAGCCACCTGTACGGCGCCTACGCGATGATCTTTCTGATGTTCGTCCACTTCTACCGCGGCTACTACCTCGGCGTGTACAAGGCGCCCCGCGAGTTCTCGTGGATGGTCGGGACGCTGCTGCTGGTCGTGACGCTCGGGATGGGCTTCACGGGCTACCTGCTCCCGTACACCCAGATCTCCTACAACGCGACCAACGTCGGACTGGTCCTCGCCCTCCGACTGCCGACCTTCGGGCCGCTGCTCGGGCCGCTGATCCTGGCGGACGGCACCTCGCAGGGGCTGTTATCGCGGATGTTCGACGCCCACGTGCTGCTCCTGCCGCTGGCGCTCGGGGCGCTGCTGTACGCGCACATCGCCCTGTTCGAGTCGCACGGCATCGCGCCGCCCGCCACCTCCGACCCCCAGCAGCGTCGCCGGTTCACGGAGAAGGACGACCAGCAGGGCGTTCCGTTCATGTCGCAGATCCTCTGGTACATCATCAAGTGGGCGCTGCTGTACACGGGCGTCCTCCTTGGGATCGCGGCGCTGTGGCCGTGGACGCTCCCGACGTACGTGGGCAACCTGGCCGCGGCCGGGGTCGTGACCGAGCCCGACTGGTACTTCCTCTGGCTGTTCAAGTTCGTCGACTTCGCCGGGGTCACCCCGGTGCTCGCGATCGGCATCACGACCGCACTGATCGTCTACGTGCTGTTCCTGCCGTTCCTCGACGTCTCGAAGCGCACGCATCCGCGCGACCGGCCGCTGTTCATCTGGATCGGGACGAGCCTGCTCGGATTCTTCATCGTCATGAGCGTGTGGGGCGGCGAGACCCCCGGCGTCCAGATCGCCCTGCCGCTGATCGTCCAGACGATCGCCCCGATCTTCGCCGTCAATGCGCTCGTCACGGCGCTGTTCTACTGGCGGTACCGGCGCAGCTACCTGCGACGACTCGGGGCCCGCGAGGTCCGCTTCGCGGGTCTCGATGCCGTGCCCCGCCCGTCGGCCCCCGCGGCGCTCGCGGGCGCGGAGGCACAGAGCAGTGAGTAGCGCGAAGCCGAAGCCGCAGTGGCGGACCGGCGTCCTCTGGGGGATCCTGGCACTGTTCCTCGTCATCGGAACCGCCGGCGCGGCGAGCGCGGTGTACGGGGCCATGGGCCTCGCCGCGGGCGACGTGTTCGCGGTGATCCCGCTCGCGGCCGGGGCGGTCGTGGCGGCGCTCGGGTTCCTGTTCATCGCCGGCATCCTGTACCGCGTCGACCGGTATCGGGGCGCGAACCAGCGGAGGGTCGAGCTGTTTGAGTAGCGCTCCCATGGACCGGACGGAGTACCTGCGGCTGCGGCGGCGGGTGCTCCACCTGTACGACGCGATCACCTACCTCATGCTGTTCGGGATCGCGGTCCTCGTCGTCTACTGCGCGGTCCTGGTCGGTCCGCTCTCGAGCCCGGGCGCCCAGCAGTCGTTCGGCTACGCGCTCGCGCTGATGTTCCTCATGTCGGCGTTGATCGTCCACCTGGTCGACCGGACGTACCGGGTCTGGCCGCTCGGCCGCCGTGTGACGCCGCCGGTGCCCGGCCCCGTGACGACCGAGGCCCAGGCGCGGTTCCTCAAGATCGTCATCGTCGTCGCCGCGGGCGCGGCGGTCGCCTACCTCATCGGGACGACGCTGCTATGACCGACTACACCCAGACCTACGTCGCGATCGGCCTCATCGTCGGCTTCGCCACGTTCCTGCTGTGGGCGTTCACCTACCGCGGCACGTGGCTCGTCGGCGCGATGAAGAAGTGGCTGTTCACGACCGACCACCAGAAGATCGGCCTGATGTACATCGCGACCGGCATCCTGTTCTTCTTCATCGGCGGGATCTACGCGACGCTGATCCGTACCGACCTCGGGCTGGTCCAGGGCCTCGGGCTCGATCCGCAGACGACCCTGGGGATCACCCCGGACGTGTACTCGACCCTGTTCACGATGCACGGGGTGCTGATGATCTTCATGTTCATCATGCCGACCCTGGCCGGGTTCGGCAACTACCTCGTGCCCTCGATGATCGGCTCGCGGGAGATGGCCCTCCCGCGGATCAACGCGATCGCGTTCTGGATGCTGCCGCCC
>Ga0335074_10012304_pt1 | contig 11998 bp, 6 predicted proteins | sample Lox_Sample_23_FD_206715 | JGI IMG/M metagenome (GOLD analysis project Ga0335074, IMG submission 206715) | Soil microbial communities from Loxahatchee National Wildlife Refuge, Florida, United States - Lox_Sample_2.3 | ecosystem: Environmental > Terrestrial > Soil > Wetlands | place: USA: Florida...
GAGATTGCCTGGCCGATAGCCAGCGCCGGCGCTGCGGCAAGTGCCACCGGGCCGATCTCGATACCGGTCCAGCGGCAGTACGCCCACGCCGCGACCGCGCCCGCCGCGACCGCGCCGGCGACTCCCATCCCGCCTTCCCACACGCGCAGGATGTCGGTCCAGTCCCTGGCAGGGCCGAAGTAGCGGTGGTAATCAGTGAGCACGCTGTAGAGGCGCGCCCCGACAAGGCCAGCGGGCACCGCGATCGTGGCCAGGTCAAGGATGGTGCCCGGCTTGCCGCCTGCCTTGCGGTAGCGCTGGTCGGTAAACCAGAGCGCGACGGCTACCCCGGCAACCATGCACAGCGCATAGGCCCGGACCGGCAGGGCGCCCAGGTGCCACAGAGCGCTCGCCGGACTCGGCAGGTAAGCCACCGGCATGCTTGGACGTTACCGCCAGCTGGAGCTAGAACGGCACCATTTACTAGCGCATCGGGGCTTATCAGCGCACCTGTACCTCACCGCAGCGGGCCGGCCGCAGGCGTGACGGCGGCCGGAAGCGACGTCGCACCGCACAGATAGGCGTCGACGGCTGCCGCGGCCGACCTGCCCTCGGCAATAGCCCACACGATCAGCGACTGCCCGCGCCCCATGTCACCGGCGACGAAGACACCGGGGACCGACGTAGCGAACCCGCCGTCCCTGGCTACGTTCCCCCGGCTGTCGAACGCCACGCCGAGCCCGTCGGTGAGCGGACCTGCTTCCGCGCCGGTGAACCCCATCGCCAGCAGCACCAAGTCGCAAGGCAACTCGCGCTCGGTGCCTGGCACTGGCTGGAATCCGCTGGCGGCGGGTGCCACTTCCACTAGCTCGAGCCCGCGCACCCGGCCTGCCGAGTCTCCGGTGAACCGCTGCGTGGATACCGCATAGACCCGCTCGCCGCCCTCCTCGTGCGCGCTGGAGACGCGGAAGACCATCGGGTACACGGGCCAGGGCTCAGTGGCCGGCCGCTCAGCCGGCGGCCGCGGCAGGATCTCCAGCTGGGTCACGGAGATCGCGCCCTGCCGCAGCGCCGTGCCAAGGCAGTCGGCACCGGTGTCCCCGCCGCCGATGATCACCACTCGCCTGCCCTGGGCCGAGATCGCCGTCTCAGGGACCTGTCCGGACCTGCCCTGCGCTGAACTGGCCACCACGGGGCCAGCCACCACGGCGCCAGCCACCACGGCGCCAGCCACCACGGGCCCAGAGCCGGCCGCTCCCGCTTCGCCGGACCGCCGCCTGGCGCTCTCCTGGCCGTCGCCGGCCCGGCCGCCGCCAGCTCCGTCGGCGGCCGCCACAGCACGGTTGGCCAGCGGCAGGTACTCCATCGCCTGGTGGATGCCGGCCAGGTCAGCGCCCGGCACCGGGAGCTTGCGTGCGACTGTGGCACCGCCAGCCAGCACGATGGCGGCATAGTCGCGCCGCAGGTCGTCCGCGCTGATATCGATGCCAGCCTCGACACCGCAGCGAAACTCGGTCCCCTCGGCCAGCATCTGGATCAGCCGCCGGTCCAGGTGCCGCTTCTCCATCTTGAACTCAGGAATTCCGTACCGCAGCAGGCCGCCCGGCGCGTCGGCGCGCTCGAACACGGTTACCGCATGCCCTGCCCTGGTCAGCTGCTGGGCTGCAGCGAGGCCGGCCGGCCCGGAACCGATCACGGCGACCTTGCGCCCTGCCGCCAGCGCCGCCGGCGCCGGCCGCCGCGGCGGCACCCATCCCTCGGCCCAGGCCCGGTCGACGATTTCCACCTCGACCTGCTTGATGGTGACCGGATCGGCGCTGATGCCGAGCACGCACGCGGACTCGCATGGCGCAGGGCACAGCCGACCGGTGAACTCAGGGAAGTTGTTCGTGGCGTGCAGTCGCTCGGCCGCCGCACGCCAGCTTCCCGAGTGGACAAGGTCGTTCCACTCCGGGATGAGGTTGCCGAGCGGGCAGCCCGAATGGCAGAACGGGATGCCGCAGTCCATGCACCGGCCAGCCTGGCGCTCAAGCTGGTCGGCGCCGAACTCGGTGTAGACCTCGCGCCAGTCCCTGATCCGGATGTCGACCGGGCGGCGCGCGGGTGTCTGCCGCGGCGTGGTCAGGAAGCCCCTGGGGTCAGCCATCTTGTTCGCTCCCTCAGCCAGTTGCCGCGGCCATGACGGCCTCACCCACGTCCAGGCCATCGCGCTCAGCCTGGATGGCGGCAGCGAGCACGCGCTTGTAGTCGCGCGGCATCACCCTGGCGAACCTGGGCAGCGCTGCCTCCCAGTCGGCGAGCAAGGCCGCCGCCACCGCCGATCCGGTTTCTGCCTGGTGCCGCCCGACCAGTTCGCGCAGGAAGTCCGCGTCCTGTTCGGCCAGCGGCTCCAGGTCGGCCATCTCGGTGTTCACCCGGGCCGGATCGGGATCAAGCAGGTAGGCGATGCCGCCGGACATGCCCGCCGCGAAATTACGGCCGACCGGGCCCAGAACCACCACGCGTCCGCCGGTCATGTACTCGCAGCCGTGGTCGCCGGTACCCTCCGCAACGGCTGTAGCGCCGGAGTTGCGGACGCAGAACCGCTCGCCCACCACGCCGCGCAGCAGCATCTCGCCGCTCGTGGCGCCGTAGCCGATCACGTTGCCAGCGATCGCGTTGTGCTCGGCGGCGAAGACCGCCGCCGGGTCGGGCGCGGCGATGATCCGGCCGCCGGACAGGCCCTTGCCCAGGTAGTCGTTCGCGTCGCCGTGCAGCCGGAGGGTGATGCCCCTCGGCAGGAACGCCCCGAGAGACTGGCCGGCCGAGCCCGTCAGGTCGACCTCGATGGTGTCGTCGGGCAGCCCGGCGGCACCCCAGCGCCTGGTCAGCTCGCTGCCGAGCATGGTGCCTACGGTCCGGTTGACGTTGCGCACAGGCAGCTCGAGCCTGACGGGTGTGCCGCCGGCCAGCGCTCCTTCGGCCAGCAGGATCAGCGTGTTGTCCAGTGCTTTGTCCAGGCCGTGATCCTGCCTGGCGACGCAGTGCCTGGCGGCATCTGGCGACAGCTCAGGTACGTGCAGCAGCGGCTCCAGATCAAGGCCGGCGGCCTTCCAGTGGCGCACAGCGTCGGCGACGTCAAGCAGCTCAGCGTGCCCGACGGCCTCGTCAAGGGACCGGAAGCCGAGCTGAGCCAGGTACTCGCGAACTTCCTGCGCCAGGAACTCGAAGAAGTTCACGATGAACTCAGCGCGGCCGGTGAACCTCGCCCGCAGCTCCGGGTTCTGGGTAGCGACGCCTACGGGGCAAGTGTCCAGGTGGCAGACCCGCATCAGCACGCAGCCCGCCACCACCAGCGGCGCGGTGGCGAAACCGAACTCCTCGGCGCCGAGCAGCGCCGCGATAATCACGTCCCTGCCGGTCTTCAGCTGGCCGTCCACCTGCACGACGATCCGCTCACGCAGGCCGTTGCGCAGCAGCGTCTGCTGCGTCTCGGCGAGCCCGAGCTCCCATGGCGCACCCGCGTGCTTGATGCTGGTCAGCGGCGATGCCCCGGTGCCGCCGTCGTGCCCCGAGATCAGCACGACGTCCGCGTGTGCCTTAGCCACCCCGGCCGCGACCGTGCCGACGCCCGTCTCAGCGACGAGCTTCACATGCACCCGCGCCAGCGGGTTGGCGTTCTTGAGGTCGTAAATCAGCTGGGCCAGGTCCTCGATCGAGTAGATGTCGTGGTGCGGCGGCGGCGAAATCAGCCCGACGCCCGGTGTGGAATGCCGCGTGGCCGCGATCCACGGGTACACCTTGTGCCCGCCGAGCTGGCCGCCCTCCCCCGGCTTGGCACCCTGGGCCATTTTGATCTGCAGGTCATCGGCGTTGACCAGGTATTCGCTGGTGACCCCGAACCGGCCGCTGGCCACCTGCTTGACCGAGGAGCGGCGCAGGTCGCCGTTGGCATCAGGCACGTAGCGGCGGGCGTCCTCGCCGCCCTCCCCGGTGTTGGACCTGCCGCCGAGGCGGTTCATCGCGATGGCGATGGTCTCGTGTGCTTCTGCCGAGATCGAGCCATAGGACATCGCACCGGTTGCGAACCTCGCGATGATGCTGGACACCGGCTCGACCTCGGCCAGCGGAACGGGCTGGCGGCGCGCCGGCAGGTCTGGCTGGCTATCGGGTGGTGGCGCATCGATGCCGCGGACCCGCAGCAGGCCGCGAAGCGTCATCAGCTTGGCCGACTGGTCATCGACGAGCTTGGTGTACTCGCGGAACACGTTCACCTGCCCGCTGCGGGTGGCGTGCTGCAGCTTGAAAACGGCCTCCGGGCTGAACAGGTGCGGCTCGCCGTCACGGCGCCACTGGTACTCCCCGCCGGTTTCCAGCCGCAGGTGCGGCCGGCCACCGCGGGCCGGATATGCCGCCTGGTATCTGCGGCCTGCTTCCGCGGCGATCTCGTCGAAGCCGATCCCGCGCAGCGGAGATGCGGTGCCGGCGAAGCACGAGCCGATCACTTCGGGCCCGAGGCCTACCGCTTCGAACAGCTGGGCGCCGGTGTATGAGGCGACGGTGGACACGCCCATCTTGGACATGATCTTGAGGACGCCCTTGCCGAGTGCCTTGATCAGGTTGGCGCCTGCCGTGCGCTCGCTGACGTCGCGCAGTGTTCCGCGGCGGACCATCTCCTCGACGGTCTCGATAGCCAGGTACGGGCAGACTGCCGCGGCACCGTAGCCGAGCAGCAGCGCGATGTGATGGCACTCACGTGCGTCGCCGGACTCCACGATCAGTCCGACCATGGTCCTGGTCCGCTCAGCGATCAGGTGATGGTGCACTGCTCCGGTCAGCAGCAGTGACGGTATCGGCGCGAGGTGATCGTCGCGCCCCCGCGTGGCATCCGCGACCTCTGGCGCAGGCGTCGCTGGCTGGCTGCCGCCACCCCCGGCCTCCGCGCCCCGGTCGGACAGCACGATGATGCGCGCGCCGGACGCGATCGCTGCCGATACCTCCGCCCGGATCTCCGCCAGCCTCGACTGCAGCCCCGCGCCGCCGCCTGCTACCTGGTACCGGCCGTCGACTACGTGCGCGGCGAAGCCGGGCAGATCCCCGTCGTCATTGATGTGCACGATCTTGGCCAGGTCGCTGTCGCTGATTACCGGGAATGGCAGCACCACCTGACGACAGGACGCCGGACCGGGCTCGAGCAGGTTGTGCTCAGGCCCGGTAGCGCTGCCAAGGGCAGTGACGAGCTCTTCCCGGATGGCATCCAGCGGCGGGTTGGTGACCTGGGCGAACAACTGACTGAAGTAGTCGTACAGCAGCCGCGGCCGGTCCGACAGCACGGCAAGCGGAGTATCGGAACCCATCGAGCCGAGGGCCTCGGCGCCGGTGCGCGCCATCGGCGCAAGCAGCACCCGGAGGTCCTCCTCGGTGTAGCCGAACAGCTGCTGCTGGATGAGCAGCACCCGGCTGTCGGGCAGCTCCCTGGTGCGCTCAGGCAGGTTGCGCAGGTGAATCATGCCCGCGTGCAGCCAGTCGCCGTAGGTGTGCTCAGCGGCCAGCTTCGACTTGACTTCCTCGTCCTCGATGATCCGGCCGGCCCCGGTGTCGGCCAGGAAGATCCGGCCCGGCTGCAGCCTCCCCTTGCGCACAATCCGCTCCGGGTCGATGTCGAGCACGCCGACTTCGCTGGCCAGCACGACCAGGCCGTCTTCGGTGACCCAGTACCGGCCCGGCCGCAGCCCGTTGCGGTCAAGCACCGCGCCGATGACGGTCCCGTCGGTGAACGCAATCAGCGCCGGCCCGTCCCACGGCTCCATCAGCGAGGCATGGAAGCGGTAAAAGTCACGCCGGCCGGTGTCCATGGTGAAGTTGTTCTCCCACGGCTCCGGGATCATCATCAGCACCGCGTGGGGCAGCGACCGGCCGCCCAGGTGCAGCAACTCCAGGCACGCGTCGAAGCTTGCCGAGTCGCTCACCGTATCGCCGGTGATCGGCAGCAGTCGCTCGATGCCGCGCCCCGCGGTGTCTGTGCCGAACACGCCGGCCGACAGCTGCGCCTCCCGTGCCCGCATCCAGTTGCGGTTGCCGCGGATCGTGTTGATCTCGCCGTTGTGCGCGATCAGCCGGTACGGATGTGCCAGCGGCCAGGACGGGAACGTGTTGGTGGAGAAACGAGCGTGTACCAGCGCGATCGCAGAGGCGTACAACGGGTCGGACAAGTCCGTGAAGAACGGCTCGAGCTGGAGCGCGGTCAGCATGCCCTTGTACACGATCGTCGCGCTGGCAAGGCTGCACAAGTGCAGCCCGGTCTCGTGCTCGGCCCGCTTGCGCAGGCAGTAGGCCTTCCGGTCGAGCGCCAGGCCGGCCTCTCCGGCTAGCCCCGCAACGATTAGGTGCGCAAGCCGCGGCAACGCCGCCCTCGCCTCGTTCCCGCAAAAATTGGCATCGTGCGGAACCTCGCGCCAGCCGAGGACGGTCAGTCCTTCCTCCTCGGCGATTCGCTGCACGGCCGCCACGTTCCTCGCGGCATCGGCCTCGCCGGCGGGCAGGAAGGCGAGCCCGGCGGCGTAGCTGCCAGCCGGGGGCAGCGGGAAGTCGCAGCGCGCACGCAGCAGTTCGTCGGGCATCTGGGTGAGGATGCCCGCGCCGTCGCCTGACTCCGGGTCAGCGCCTTTCGCGCCCCGGTGGTCGAGATTGCGCAGGACAGTGAGGGCATCGGCGACCGTTCGGTGGCGGCGCTCGCCAGTGAGATCTGCCACAAAACCGACGCCGCAAGCGTCGTGCTCATTCCTGCTGTCGTAAAGGCCGGTACCTAGCTGTTGGGTGGCAGCTGCCATCCAGCGTGCTCCTGTCGTCTCGCCCGCCGCTGTAGCTAACGGAGCCGCTATAGCTGGCGGAGGGGGCATGGGATCGGGACGACACTGGCCCTGTCTCGCGGGACAACACTGGCCCAGCCGCGCGCTGTGTCAGCTGCACTGTGCCAGGTCACCCTGTGGCAGTAGCACTGCAGCGCGCTCGCGAGCAGTATAACGAAGCTCGCTGGTGAGGATCAGGCCCCGCTGACTGGAAGACTGCCCAGCCTCGGCCAGATCATCCGCGCCCGGCCAGGCTTTTGCCAGCTCAGGCGGCCAGCCTCGCGGCTAGCGGCCGGCGCGGACACCGCCGGCGAGCTCGCGGGCCAGCTCGCGCACGCTGGCCAGGCCGGCCGCCGGGCTGTCTGCCGCCAATAGCCGCTGCACGAAGGCTGAGCCCACGATCACCCCGTCGGCAAAGCCCGCCACCTCGGCCGCCTGCTTGCCGTCCCGGACGCCGAGCCCGACCGCGACAGGCAGGCTGGTATGCGCCCTTACCCGGCGCACCAGGCCCTCGGCCTCGGTGCCCACCGACTCCCTGGTACCCGTGATCCCCATCAGCGACGCCGCGTAGACGAATCCGCGGCAGACCGAGGTGATCAGCTCGATCCGCTGGTCGGATGAACTAGGGGCGACCAGGAACACGGGATCTAGGTCTCCGGAAGCGGCTGCCGACAGCCACGGGCCGGCTTCTTCCGGGGTGAGGTCCGGCGTGATGAGACCGCTGCCGCCAGCCTCGGCCAGGTCTCGGGCGAACTTTGCGACGCCGTGCTGATACACCGGGTTCCAGTAGGTCATGATCAGGGTCGGTATCCCGGCCCCGGCCACGGCCCGTACGGTGCGCAGCACGTCGGCTACCCGGGTGCCGCCGCTCAGTGCCCTGTGTACCGCCTCCTGGATGACGGGGCCGTCCATCAGCGGGTCGGAGTACGGCAGCCCGATCTCGATGACATCCGCGCCGGCCTCGGCGATCGCGATCGCCGCATCGATCGCGCCCTGGACCGTGGGAAAGCCGGCTGGCACGTAGCCGATCAGCGCCGCCCGGTGCTCCGCCGCGGCCTTCTCGAACGCGGCACTGACGGCGTTCACTGCCGTGTGTCGTTCTGGGACAGAGGGTCGTTCTGGGGCGCCGGGTCGTTCTGGGGCGACGGATGGTTCTGGAGCGAGGGGTCGCCCGCTAGATGGCCGAACCACCGGCCGGCGATGTCCACGTCTTTGTCGCCGCGACCGGACAGGTTGACCAGCAGCACGCCACCCCGGCCGAGTTCACGCCCGAGCTGCAGCGCGCCCGCCAGCGCGTGCGACGACTCGATGGCCGGGATGATGCCCTCAGTGCGGCACAGCACCGAGAACGCCTGCATTGCCTCACTGTCAGTGACCGGCCGGTAGCTCGCCCGGCCGGTTTCCTTGAGCCAGGCGTGCTCAGGCCCGACTCCCGGATAGTCAAGCCCGGCCGAGATGGAGTGAGTCTCCAGCGTCTGGCCGTCGGCGTCCTGCAGGATGAAGGTCCGCATCCCGTGCAGGACACCGGCTGAGCCGAACGTCAGCGTTGCCGCGTTCCGCCCGGTCTCCTGGCCGTCACCGCCCGCCTCGCAGCCGACTAGCGCGACCCGGGCGTCAGGGATGAAGGCATGGAAGATGCCGATCGCGTTCGAGCCGCCGCCGACGCACGCGATCACAGCATCGGGGAGCCGGCCGGCCGCTTGCAGCATCTGCTCGCGTGCTTCGACGCCGATGACCCGCTGGAAGTCGCGCACCATCATCGGGAACGGATGCGGGCCGCCGACCGAGCCGATGCAGTAATGGGTGTACTCAACAGTGGAGACCCAGTTCCTGAACGCCTCGTTCATCGCGTCCTTGAGCGTCCGGCTGCCGGTTGTCACCGGGATGACCTCGGCGCCGAGCATCTGCATCCTGGCGACGTTCAGCGCCTGCCGCCGGGTGTCTTCCTCACCCATGTAGACGACACAGTCCAGGCCGAGCAATGCGGCCGCCGTCGCGGTCGCCACCCCGTGCTGGCCGGCACCGGTCTCGGCGATTATCCGGGTCTTGCCCAGCCGCTTGGTCAGCAGCGCCTGGCCGAGGACGTTGTTTATCTTGTGCGAGCCGGTATGTGCCATGTCTTCTCGCTTGAGGAAGACACGGCATCCGCCGGCCTCGGCCGCGAACCTCGGCACCTCGGTGAGCAACGTAGGCCGGCCTGCGTATCCGGTCAGCAGAGCCGAAAGTTCCGCCTGGAACACCGGGTCTGCCATCGCCTCGGTATACGCGGCGGTGAGCTCGTCCAGGGCAGACATCAGCGCTTCGGGGGCCAGCCTGCCGCCGAAGCTGCCGAAGTAACCGCTCGCGTCCGGGACTGCGGCGCCGGGGGAACCCGAGCCTGACGGGCTACCGGTCATGTCGGTTCCTCGCTCGGGCCGTGGCTGCCGGTACCGCTACCCTCGCCGCCAGCGCTGCCGCCGCGATCGCCGCGCAGGGCCGGGTGCGAGCCGGCCGTAACCAGATCGGCAACCGCGGAACGCGGATCCTTGCCGGTCACCAGGCTCTCCCCGACCAGCACCGCATCCGCCCCCGCGGCGGCATACGCCAGCAGGTCATGCGGCCCTCGCACGCCAGACTCGGCGATCTTGATAACGCCTTCGGGGACGTGCGGCACGATCTGAGCGAACACGCCTCGGTCGACTTCGAGCGTGGCCAGGTTCCTGGCGTTGATGCCGAGTACCCGCGCGCCTGCCGCCATCGCGCGTTCCAGCTCGCCTAGCGTGTGCACCTCCACAAGCGGGACCAGCCCGATCGACTGCGCACGCTCGACAAGGGACACCAGCGCGTTCTGCTCAAGCGCCGCGACGATCAGCAGCACCAGGTCAGCACCGTAGGCCCTGGCCTCCCACAGCTGGTACGAGCTGACGATGAAGTCCTTGCGCAGCAGCGGCACCTGAACGCAATCCCTGACAGCTGCCAGGTCGTCAAGGCTGCCGCCGAAGCGCCGCTGCTCGGTCAGCACGCTAATGATCCGCGCACCGCCAGCCTCGTAGTCAGCTGCGAGCGCCGCGGGATCCGCGATCGCGGCCAGCGCGCCCTTCGACGGGCTGCTGCGCTTCACCTCAGCGATGACGGCGACCTCGCTGCCAGCGAAAGCCGCCATCACGTCCCGTGGCGACGGCGCCTTGGCGGCGAGCGCCTTGAGCCGGTCTAGCGAGATCTCGCGCTGACGAGCCGCCAGGTCTGCGCGGACTCCATCGAGGATGTCGTCAAGCACGCTCACGCAGTTCTGCCGCCCCTCGGGTGGGATGCCTTGCGTGAAAATCGTAGCGAGACGACCAGCGGCGGATCGCCCGCCCCCTGCTCTGCCGGCCCAGCCAGTGTCTGCTCGGTGCTAGCGGCCAGCTCCAGCGACCAGGCTGGGGGGAGGTCAGGACAGCTTCCGGCAGCACCTCCCGGCCGGGCTAGGGAAGCAGGGCCGGTGACGAGCTCACTCAGGGATGCCGCGACCCGGCCGATGTCGGGTCCTCGCCGCGACTGAGCGATTCCCAGATGGTCGCCGAATCAGCCGGGCCCCACTCTGGCGTCCCGGCAGGGGCCAGGGTCCCGGCAGGCTGGCCAGTCTCGGCGGACTGGCCTGTGCCAGCAGCCGCTGAGGAGGTCTGGCGCCCGACGGCGCCGGCCGGCGAGTCGTACCGGCTCGACATGACCGCCATCCGTCCTGACCGCAGTGCCACCAGGATTCCGGCTGCCACCATCGCGATCGCGCCGATGACGACGATGGCCTGCCACCCCGCGGCCGCCAACACCACGTGCGGCGCCGTTCCTGCCACGTTCGGTACCTGAGTCGATACGCTGCCGCTCCCGGCCGTGACCGACCCTGCAGCGGCCGTTTCCGGGCTGATGTTCGAGCTGGCGGCCGAGATCGCCCCGGCCCTGGTCGGAGTGAAGGCAGATGCCCCGAGCGCCAGGCCGATTACGCCGAGCAGCACCCCGGTCAGCCGCCGCAGCAGCCCCCTGGTCGCCAGGACCGCCGCGAGAGTGGCGAGGCCCGCCACCACCAGCGCATCGGCGTAAGGCACAAGAGCCGCCCCGGTCACAGTCACCGTGCTGGCGGGCAGTGGCTTCGGCGGGACAGTGCGGATCTGCGCCCAGCCCTGGCGGGCAGCCAGCAAGACCAGCCCCGCACCGACGGCGCCGAGCAGCAACGCGAGCCAGAGTTCCTGCCGCGGCGAGCGGGCCGCCCGCCCGGACGATCCCACTCCCGGCAACCTCAGCCCCGGCAACCTCGGCAAGGGCGACCGGGGCGGCCGGCCACCCGGCTGCCGCTCAAGGCCGCTGCTCATCCTCTGCCTCCTGGCTAACGGCTCCGCCTGCCTGTCTGGGCGCTGTGCCTCTGGCTAGGCGCTTAGCAGAAGGCTAGCGTCAGCGCTCCAGCGGCCTGACCGTTGGGCGCCGCTGCCGGCCCTGCATAACTTACGATCAGCTCAGTGATAGCCGCGCCGACCTCGCATCGGATGGCCGGTGCCGCGACCCCGAGGCGGTGATCAGCCAGGTTGGCTGACATGAGGAGCCCCAGTGAGTCATGCCCAGGATGAGCGACGCGCGATCTGCGATCTGTTTGCCGACCTAGGGCCAGGCAAACCGACACTGTGCGCCGGGTGGCAGACCGGCGACCTGGCCGCGCATCTCGTCCTGCGTGAGCGGCGCATGGACGCCGGCGCTGGTGTAATGGGCGGGCCCCTCGCTGGCTACACCAGGAGGGTGCAGGCCCGGCTCACTCATCGGACCCCGTTCCCCCGGCTGGTCGAGCTCATCAGGAACGGCCCGCCGCGGCTGTCCTTGTTCGCCCTGCCCGGCGCGGACGAGCGCCTCAACCTGGTGGAGTACTTCGTGCACCACGAGGACGTCCTGCGGGCCCAGCCGGGATTCCAGCCCCGTGCGATCAGTGGTGAACTGAGTGACCTGCTCTGGGAAAGGCTGCCGCTCGCCAGGCTGATGCTGCGGCGCGCACCGGTAGGCGTCGAGCTGATCCGGGCGGACGCTGCCAGCGCAACGCCCGGCGCACCCGATCACGGCGGGAACAGCCGGGTGCGGATCACCGCGAAAGCCCGTACGCCGCTGGTCACGGTCTCAGGCGACCCTGCCGAGCTGACCCTGTGGGTAATGGGGCGGACTAGCGCAGCCCGGGTTCAGCTGAACGGCGGCGACAG
>Ga0335074_10012306_pt1 | contig 11997 bp, 11 predicted proteins | sample Lox_Sample_23_FD_206715 | JGI IMG/M metagenome (GOLD analysis project Ga0335074, IMG submission 206715) | Soil microbial communities from Loxahatchee National Wildlife Refuge, Florida, United States - Lox_Sample_2.3 | ecosystem: Environmental > Terrestrial > Soil > Wetlands | place: USA...
CCTGGCCCCCCGAACCCCTCGTAGCGAATTGCTGTTCTCCCGCGCTCGCGCGGTCATCCCGGGCGGGGTGAACTCGCCGGTGCGCGCCTTCCGCGCGGTCGGCGGCGTGCCCCGGTTCATGGTCCGCGGGTCGGGGCCCTACCTGACCGACGTGGACGGGCACGAGTACGTCGACCTGGTCTGCTCCTGGGGCCCGATGATCCTCGGGCACGCGCACCCGGCGGTCGTGGCCGCGGTCGGCGCCGCGGCGCGCGACGGGACCTCGTTCGGCACCGTCACCCCGGGCGAGGTGGAACTGGCCGAGGAGATCGTCGCGCGCACCCCGGCCGAGCAGGTGCGCCTGGTCAACTCGGGCACCGAGGCGACGATGTCCGCGGTGCGCCTGGCCCGCGGGTTCACCGGGCGCTCTCTGGTGGTCAAGTTCGCCGGGTGCTACCACGGGCACGTGGACGCGCTGCTCGCCGCGGCGGGCTCCGGCGTCGCGACGTTCGCGCTGCCCGACTCACCCGGCGTCACCGGGACGGCCACGGGGGACACCCTCGTGCTGCCGTACAACGACCCCGACGCCGTCTCCGCGGTGTTCGCCGCGCGCGGCGAGTCCATCGCCTGCGTGATCACCGAGGCGTGCCCGGCCAACATGGGCGTGGTGCCCCCCGCGCCCGGGTTCAACGCCCTGCTCGCCTCCCTCTGCCGGTCGGCCGGGGCGCTGCTGATCATGGACGAGGTGCTGACCGGGTTCCGCGTCACGCCGTCGGGCTGGTACGGGGTGGACGGTGTGGCCGGGGACCTGATGACGTTCGGCAAGGTGATGGGCGGCGGCCTGCCGGCCGCGGCGTTCGGCGGGCGCGCCGAGATCATGTCGCGGCTCGCGCCGGCCGGGCCGGTCTATCAGGCGGGCACGCTGTCGGGCAACCCGCTCGCGGTGGCGGCGGGCCTCGCGACCTTGCGCGCGTGCACCCCCGACGTCTACGCGCGGGTGGACGCGGCCGCGGGTACGGTGGCAAAGCTCGCATCCTCCGCGTGCACCTCGGCCGGCGTTCCGTTCTGGCTGTCCGAGGCGGGCAGCCTGTTCTCCGTGTTCCTCGGCCGGTCGGCGCCGGTCGCGTCCTTCGCCGACGCGAAGGACCAGTCGTCCGCCGCGTACGCCGCGTTCTTCCACGCCATGCTCGACCGCGGGGTGTACCTGCCGCCGTCCGGGTACGAGGCCTGGTTCCTGTCCGCGGCCCACGACGACCAGGCGCTGTCCCGCATCGCCGACGCCCTCCCGGCCGCCGCCCGGGCCGCCGCCGCCGAACTCGCCTGAGATCGCTAACGGGTAGGCTGGCCGGGCGATGTCCGAGTCAACCATCGTCCACCTGCTCAGGCACGGCGAGGTGGAAAATCCGCACCGCATCCTGTACGGGCGCCTGCCCGACTTCCACCTGTCCGCGAACGGCCGCCTGATGGCCCTGGCCGCCGCGGACTATTTCGCCGAACGGCCGGTGGTGGCCGTCTTCTCCTCACCGCTCGAGCGGGCGGTCGAAACCGCGGGCCCGGTGGCCGAGCGGCTCGGCCTGCCGATCGTGACCGACGAGCGGCTGATCGAGGCGGGGAACCATTTCGAGGGCCTGGCCTTCGGGGTGGGCGACGGGCTGCTGCGGCACCCGGCGCACTGGCCGTACCTGCGCAACCCGTTCCGCCCGTCCTGGGGCGAGCCCTACCGGGACATCGTGGCCAGGATGCACGCCGTGATGGAGGTAGCGCGGGAAGCGGCGGAGGGCGCCGAGGCGGTCTGCGTCAGCCACCAGCTGCCCATCTGGGCCACCAGGCGGATGGCCGAGGGCCGCCCGCTCTGGCATAACCCGGCCACCCGCCAGTGCGCGCTCGGCAGCGTGACCAGCTTCACCTATTCGGGCCGCCGGCTGGCCGGCGTCTCGTATGCGGTGCCGGCCCGGCGTCAGGTACCCCAGGGTGATGCGGCACAATAGGGCGGTACTACCCCCTGTAGGAGATGGCCAGGACCCGCCTGTGTTCAGAACCAAGCGCCGCGCGGTCGTCTTGGTGGCGGCCGTGATCACCGGGGCGCTGCTGGTCGTGGTGCTGGTCGCCGGCTGGGCGACGAGCGGGAAGCGCGACGTGACCGACGTCGACGGTAACCCCAACGCGGTCCTGTACCCGGCGGGTCACCGCCCGCTGGCGCCGGATTTTACGGGCACCACGCTGACCGGCTCGCGGCTGAGCTTCTCCTCCTACCGGGGCCGGGTGGTCGTGGTCAACTTCTGGGGCTCCTGGTGCGTCCCGTGCCGTGCGGAGGCCGCGGCGCTGGCCGTGGCGGCCCAACAGTACGCGCCGGCCGGCGTGGCCTTCCTGGGCGTCGACGTGCGTGACACGACCGCGAGCGCCGAGGCCTTCACGCGCAGCTTCGACATCACGTACCCGAGCGTGAGCGATTCCAGTTCGCAGATCACGCTCGACTTCACCGCGGTGGTCCCGATCGCCGGAACCCCCACCACCCTGGTCATAGACCGGACCGGGCACATCGCGGGGGCGGTCTTCGGCCAGGCGAGCTATACGGAGCTGAACACGATCCTGGGCCAGGTCACCGGGAAGGCGGCGGCCCGGTGACGGACGTACGCGCCCCCGAGACCGCTACCGCGGACCCCGGACCGCCGGGACGGCCCGCCCGCGGGGCCCGCGGCCTCGCCGACTGGCTCAGGTGGGGCTGGCGGCAGCTCACGTCGATGCGGATCGCGCTGGTCCTGCTCTTCCTGCTGGCCCTGGGGACCGTGCCGGGGTCGATGCTGCCGCAGGAAGGCGCCGACCCGGCCGGGGTCCAGCAGTACTACACGTCGCATCCGGCCCTGGCGCCCCTGCTCAACCACCTCGGCCTGTTCAACGTGTTCGCCGCGCCCTGGTTCGCCGCCATCTACCTGCTGCTGTTCGCCTCGCTGGTGGGCTGTGTGGTCCCGCGGACGTTCCGGCTGGCGGGCTCGGCCCGCACCCTCCCGCCGCGCGCACCGCGCCACCTGGCCAGGCTGCCGCACTCCGCCGAGTACGCCACCACGCTCGCCCCGGAACGGGCGGTGGAGGTGGCGGCGGCCGTCCTGGCCGGTCACGGCTTCCGGCTCCGGCGGCCGGACGATCCGGCGCAGGCCTGGGTATCGGCGGAGAAGGGCTACCTCCGCGAGGTCGGCAACCTGTTCTTCCACCTGGCCCTGCTCGGGGTGCTGGTGTCGGTCGCGCTGGGCGGGCTGTTCGGCTACAAGGCCGACCGGCTGCTGGTCCAGGGCGACACGTTCGCGGACACGGCGAGCGCGCTGGACGAAATCCATCTCGGCCGGCTCGCGACCGACTCCGACCTGGGCCCGTTCACGATCACCCTGAACCGGTTCACGGCCGACTACATCACCTCCGGGGCGCAGCGGGGTCAGCCCGCCTCGTTCGACGCGCAGGTCACCTACACCGCCCAGCCCGGCGGGCCGTCGCACGTGGACCACCTCGAGGTCAACCGCCCGCTTTCGGTTGACGGGGCCAAGGTGTACCTGATCGGGCACGGGTATGCCCCGGCATTCCGGGTCACCGACGCGCGCGGGCAGGTGGTCTACGACTCACCGACGCCCTTCATCGCCGCCCCGACGGGGAACCTCCTCTCCGACGGCGTGGTGAAGGTCCCCGGTGCGCAGCCGGAGCAGCTCGGCTTCACCGGGGTCTTCGTGCCGACCTGGGTCGACGTCGGCGGGACCCTGCAGTCGGCGTTTCCCGCGGCAGAAAATCCGGCGGTGAGCCTGATCGCCTACGCCGGGAACCTCGGGATGAACTCCGGTCCCCCGCAATCGGTGTACGAGCTGGACACCGCGGGCATGCACCGGCTGACGGCCGAACCGCAGTTGCTGCTGCCGGGCCAGTCGCTGAAGCTGCCGGGCGGTCAGGGCACCATCACGTTCACCGGCTACGTCCCGTGGGTCAGCCTGGCCATCACCCACGACCCGGGCCAGGTGCCCGCCCTGGTCTGCGGCATCGCGGCCCTCGGCGGGCTGCTGCTTTCGTTTATGATCCGCCGCAGGCGGGTCTTCGTCCGGGCCCGCGCGGGCGGGCCAACCGGTACGGTACAGGTCGGCGGTCTCGCCCGGACCGACGCCAGCGGCGGCTTCGAGGCCGAGTTCGCGTCGCTGGCCGCCGAGCTCAGGTCGGCGCACTCGCAACACGAGGATAGTGAGGGGAGCTAGGGTTCATGCCCGTCAACCTGGCCCTAGGCCACGTCAGCAACGATTTCCTGATCGCTGCCATCGTCATCTACTCGCTGTCGGTGGTCGCCTTCGCCGGCGACTTCGCCTTCGGGCGGCCCCGGCGGGCGGACGCGACGGCGCGCGTGCTCCAGGCCCGTGAGCGAGCCGCCACCCTGGCCGTCGTCGGCGCGGCCAGCGTCGGCGGGGCCACCGTGGGCGGGGACGGCCCTCTGGAGGTCGGCGGGGCCCCCGGGTCCGCGGCGGTTCCTGCGGCCGCGGACTCCATGCCCGAACTGCCGGTACCGCCGCTGCGCGCGATCAGCCAGGCAGGTCCCTGGATCCGGGCGGCCATGGCGCTCGCCACCGTCGCGGTGGCCGCGCACCTGACGGCCGTCGTGACCCGGGGCCTGGCCGTGCACCGGGCCCCCTGGGGCAACATGTACGAATTCGTCACGGCACTGACCTGCGTGGCCGCGATCTTCTTCCTGTTTGTCATGATCCGTTACCGGGCCTGGGCGCTCGGCGTGTTCGTCATGGGCGCGGTGGTGATCGCGCTCGGCCTCGCGGAAACGATCATTTACACCGCGGCCGGGCAACTGGTTCCCGCGCTGCAGTCGTACTGGCTGTCCATCCACGTCACGGCGATGACCCTGGCGACCGGGATCTTCTTCGTCGCGGCCGTCCTGGGCGTCATCTACCTGGCGGCCGACCGGTACGCCAGGCGGATTGCGGCCGGACGGGCCGTGCCGGGCAACGGGATCATGCGCAGGCTGCCGAGTACTGAGCAACTCGACCGGCTGACCTACCGGACCATCGTGTTCGGGTTCCCGGTCTGGACGTTCGGCGTCATCGCGGGCGCGATCTGGGCCGACCAGGCCTGGGGCCGGTACTGGGGCTGGGACCCCGTCGAGACCTGGGCCTTCATCACCTGGGTGCTCTACGCGGCCTTCCTGCACGCCAGGGCCACCGCCGGCTGGCGCGGCCGACGCGCCCACTACATCCAGCTACTCGGCTTCGCCAGCCTGATGTTCAACATCCTGGTGGTCCAGGTCTTCATCACCGGGCTGCATTCCTACGCCGGGGTGAGCTGACCTCAGGGGGTGAGCTGACCTCAGGCCTCGTCCGGAGTCGGCGGGTCGCCGTCGATCGCGCGGCTGAGCGTGCGGAGGAACTCCGGATCGTCGTCCGGACCCCTGGGGATCGCCAGCGGGTCGCCCGCCATCGCCCGGCCCGCCGGATGGCGGGCCACGGCGTCGTCTGCATCGGTCCATTGCGTACTGAGCAGGTAACCCTCTTCATCAAAGCCGTCCCGGCCCCGGCGCGGGGCTAGCGCGAGCGCCCGGTACGAGGTGCGCAGCGGCCGGCGCGCTACCAGCCACGCGAGCGCTCCGGCGAGGAACGTGACCGCGATGACCGCGACCCACGTCGGCTTCGATAGGCCCCTGAATTCGCCTACGGGCGTGAGGATGGCGTCCGTCAAGCAGTAGAGCCAGATGCCGGTCATGAAGAGGGCAAACAAGGCACCGGATAGGAGCATGGCGGAAGCCTAACGTCAGGAAGTACGCCTGGTGCGGCAATAGTTAATTCGTTTCGTAAAAGCAGACAGGGTCAGGCATTGGTGACATCGGGTGACGCGGCGGGCGATCTCGGCATACCCTGGCCGTGAGGGCTATAGAGCAGGAGAACGGTACATGCGGCTAGGGTTGCTCGACCGCATCCGAAGGCTCGCACACCCCCGTCGATCCGCGGCCGCCGCCGGGTACCCCCCGCAGGGAAGGCATCGCAAGGGCCAGCAGGGAACACTGTCGCACGGCGTGCCGCCTGCGCCGGGGGAATGGCCCGCGCCGCGCGAGACGATTCTGAGTAGCACCGCCCGGGCGGCAGACGTGGGGCCCGGGCCCGGCGGGTCGCTCCTTCGCGGTGGTCCGCCCGCGCCCAGGGCTCCGGGTGCGTCTGCGGGTGCGTCTGCGGTGCGCGCCGGGGCGGCCAGGGCGCGGGTGCGCGAGGTACCCGATGCGGCCGCGCTGGGCATGAGTGCCGCGCCGAGCCCGGTGGCCGCGGCGCCCGGCCAACGTCAGGCCTCATATCCAGCCGGGCACGCTGACGCGCTCCCCCGTGCGGCGGCCGGCGTGCCGTACCAGCCCGGCGGGGGCGGCCGCCCGTCCCTGCGGGGCGCCGGGGCCGCGTGGCAAGCCAGGCTGCCGTTCGCCGCGCCGCATCAGCGGGGGCGGTCAGCGACCGCAGACGGGCGCAGGAACTGCGGCACGCTCGAGGCCGTCCTCTGGCGGCAGTGGGATGCGGCGGTGCCGCCGCCCGCCGAGGTCGTGCTGGCCGTGGACCGGCTGGCCGAGTTGCCCGAGCGGATCAAGGAAAGACTGGCCGATGGGCTCGACGCGATCTTTGTCGGGCCCGGCGGAGTCCCCGAACTCGACGAGATGACCGCGCTGCGCGGGGTCCCGCTCCCTTCCGGGCAGGCTTCGTGGGATGCCTGCGCGGGCGCGTACGGCGAACGCAAGATCGTCGTCGGCTCCCAGCCGTCGCCGACGCCGGACGTGGTGTGCCATGAGGTCGGGCACGCGCTCGATGATCTCGATAGCCCGCCGGGCAAATGGCAATCCGACTCGGCCGAATTCCGCCTGCTCTACGAGCACTGCCAGCCCCACATCGCCAGCGATTTCCACCGCCAGCCCGGTGGCCTCGGGCGCAAGGAGTTCTTCGCGGACGCATTCGCCGCGATCGCCTCGCGGCAGCGGCCGGCACTGGTGGACATGCTGAGCGGCGACACGCGGACCGCGCTGCGGGTCATGCTGTACTTCAACAGGCGCTACGGCATCTAAGGTGATGGCGCGATGTTTGTCATACGACTCCCGAACGGGAACCTGCAAGTCCCGCAGACCGCCATCGGCCATGACGGGCGCGTGATCGGCGATGTGTACGTGGAGATCGGGCCGCAGGATGCCGACTACCCGCGGTTGGCCGCGCAGGCGCTGACCCCCGAGGAAGCCGAGCGGCGCCGCGACCGGTGGCAGGCCGACGACGAGGCGCTCCGCCGGGAGTTCCTCGAGTTCGCCAGGCGCGACGGCGAATCCACCTGGCCGGAGCCGGCCGACGAGGATAACTTCTGACCCGGAAGGCACCGGGCCCGGCCGCGCCGCTACCTTCTCGCGCGGATCCGCTGCCAGCGGACGAACCAGCCGAGCCCCCCGAGTATCACCAGACCGGCGACGGCGATCGCGGCCACGTCGCCTGAGCTGTACGTCGCGGTCGTGGGTGCGGCGCGGGGCGGGGAGCTTGGGTGCGGCGTCTCGGGCGTGACCGGGGCCGGCGCGGCCCGGGCGCCCGGGGCGGGCGCCGCGAAGGCGACCACCCGGACCGCGCCCGGGACCAGCAGGAGACCGTCGCCCACGCTCGGGGTCGGGAAGTGATTGGCCAGCGCCCCGATCGCCGCCTGCTGGCTTACCTTCCCGGTGTCGGGGTCGAGGCCGTACAGCACGCCGTTCTGGCCGATGGTCCAGACCAACCCGGCCGCCACAATGGGAGGCCCGCCTCCGATTCCTGAGCTCCATACCAGGTGCAGTCCGGGTGGGGAGCCCGTAGCCCGGACCGCGACGATACCTGCCAGGCAGGGAAGGTAAACGGTCATGCCTACCGTGGCGGCACCGCCGTCAATGTCGTCGCTGCAGGCCGACCCGACGATAGTGTGCTGGCCGCCGCCCAGGGTGGCCTGCTGATGGCCGATGCCGCCCAGGTGCGCGCCGCTGAGCAGATAGATAATCCGCGACTTTCCGGCGAGCAACACCTGGCCGTCGGGCAGCAGCACCGGTGCGGTGGACATGTCGAGGTCCTGGGAGTTGTTCGTGGCCCACGTGGTCGGCGCGAAGAACTGCAGGAGCCTCAGTGATGACGAAAGCTCCAAGACCGAATCGCTGTCGTCGTAGGCATGGGTGTAGGAGTAGACCGATCCGTTCCCGGTACTTACCCAGATATCGCCGCGGCTGTCGACGACAGGCGCCGCGCCGCCCATCCAAACGGCTCCCTGGTTCTCCCCCGGCGCAGCGTCGACGGTGAAATACCTCGGCGTCCCGCCTGTTTCCGGAACGGCCACGACCCGGCCTCGGTAGGTGGCGCAGTCTCCGTCATTGCCGCCCATGCCGAACACCACCTGCCCGGCGTCTAGCGTCAGGCCGGTGCGCTGCAGCAGGTTCGCGGGATCGGCTCCCGAAGGATCGACGTTCTGGCGCAGTTCGACCTCGCCCGATGCCGTACCGAGGCCGTAGAGCCAGTGTGCCGGGACACCGTCCGCCAGGACATCTGCCACCGCGAAGATCTCGCCTCGCGCCTGGTCGATCACCGGAGTGCCCGTGATGCCCACCGTGGGTGAGATGTCGCCGCACGGAAGCGCCACCGAGGGCACCGGCCTGCCCAGATGCACCGACCAGGCCACCGCGCCCGTGGCTGCCGACAGCGCGTAAACGGTGTCGTCCTCAGTCGCTACGTACACCCGGCCGGCGAACACAAGCGGCTCACCATAGATTCGTCCATCCAGGGTCGGCGACGTCCACGTCCGGGTCATGGTGTCGACCGCGGCTACAGGCGCCGCGACGCCGGTGCCCTCCAGATTGGCGTGGTACACCGTCCACGAACTCGAGCCGCCGGCCCGGGGGGCGAGCGTGGCCGGGTAGGCGGACCCGCTCCCGATCTCCCACAGGACCCCGGCCAGAGCAAGCAGCCCGGCCGTTCTCCGGAGCCGGGTTAGCGAGGTAACGCGTGAGCGCCGCACCCGCGGCGATCTCGGTGAGGTCAGGCGACCGGTGTCGCGGCCGCGTGATTTTGCGAAGCCGGCTCGCTGTCGCCGCGCAGCAAGGCACGCACCTCGGATTCACGGAATCTGCGGTGTCCGCCGGGTGTGCGGATACTGGTGATCCGACCGGAGGCGGCCCAGCGCGTGACGGTCTTCGGATCGACCCGGAACAGTGCCGCAACCTCTCCCGGCGTGAGCAGACGCTCGTTGTTGCCGTCCACGTTCAGTCCCCTCCGACTTGTCTCCCTCGAGCCCCGGTCAGGTGTCCCTCTAGTTTGGCGCTGAACGAGTACTTTCTACCTAGATTTCTAGAAATTAGATCGACGATTCGCTGATGTCGGGAAGCCGTTGAGTAGTGCGCAAACTACTTCCAGTAGTACTGGCATTTGTGTGCTGGTATTTCATCCGGGAAGGGACACGGTGTGGTTCAACGCATGACCGGGGTAGCCGAGCCCAGCCTGGTCGGCCTGGCCGAGATCGAGGCGGCGGCGCGGGTACTCACGTCGGTAGCGGTCCGTACTCCGCTCCTCCCGGTCCCCGGGCTGAAGCCAGGGCTTCTCGTCAAGCCGGAGTCGCTCCAGCCCACCGGATCATTTAAGCTGCGGGGCGCCTACACGGCCATCAGCGCCGGCGGCCAGGCCGCCAGGGAACGCGGCGTCATCGCTCATTCCAGCGGGAACCACGGTCACGCGGTGGCCTACGCCGCGGCCCTGCTCGGCGTCCACGCGGTCGTCGTCGTGCCCAGGACGGCGCCGAGAGTCAAGACCGAGGCGATCGAGCGCTACGACGCCGAGCTGGTGACCGTGGAGCCGACCCTGGAAGCGCGGCTGGCCGCGACCGAAGAGCTCGCGACCAGGCACGGGTACGTGGTCATCCCGCCGTTTGACGACCGGGCCGTCATCGCCGGGCAGGGCACGATCGGCCTGGAGATCGCGGCCGACTGCCCGCAGGCAGATCTCGTGGTGGTGCCGGTCAGCGGGGGCGGCCTCATCTCCGGCATTGCGGCCGCCCTGCGGGCCCGCCTGCCCCGGGCGGCCGTCGTGGGCGTGGAACCCGAGCTCGCCGCGGACGCTCGCGAGTCCTTGCGGCGCGGTGAGCGGGTCGCGTGGCCCGCCGCTGATGTCCAGCGGACGATCGCGGATGCGCTGCGGGTCGAGCGGATCGGCGCGCTGCCGTTCGCCCACATCCGCCAGCTGGTGACCGACATCATTACCGTGACCGAAGAGGAGATGCTCACCGCGGTCAGCCTGCTAGCCACGCGGGCCCGGCTGGTAGCGGAACCCGGCGGGGCAGCCGCCGTGGCGGCGTGCCTGTTCCGCTCCGGTGAGCTGCCACAGGCCATGACGCCGGTCGCCGTCCTATCCGGCGGCAATATCGACCCGGCGCTGCTGGCGAGCCTTCTCGAGCCCGCTCCGCCCGGCTAGCTCCGGAGGCGGAGACGCCGGGACGTGTGCTCGCAACAGGGTCGTTATGCTGGGTGGGTCATGCGAGCCACATTTGCCTACGCGTCCGCGCGGATCCTGCTGCTCGTGGTCTCGGTCATCCTGCTGTACCTGATCGGGGCCCGCGGGCTGCTGCTGCTCGCGCTCGCGTTTGTGGTGAGCGGGGTCGCCAGTTTCGTGCTGCTGTCCAGGCAGCGGGACGTGATTTCGCGGGCGTTGGCCGCGCGGGTGGGAGGCGGCCGCGGGCGGCTAGCGGAATTCCGCGCGAGGATTGACGAAGGCGCACGCGCCGAAGACGACGACTGACCAGCTCCGGTCGGCTGGGTTACAGCCGCCGGACGGCGGGGCCCGGGCGGATCGGGGACGCTGCGGCCCGGGGACCAGAGGATCCGCCGGGCTCACCGGGCTCGTCCGTTGCGGCAGCCAGCCACCCCCCGGTGATCAGGAGCTTCAGCACCGCGCCGACCGCTTGATCACGGGTCATGGTCGAGGTATCGAGGATCAGGTCGGCGTCGCGCGGTTCTTCATAGGGATCGGACACGCCGGTAAAGCCCTTGATCAGGCCGGCCTGCGCCTTGGCGTACAGGCCCTTGCGGTCGCGCGCCGCGCATACCTCAAGGGGGGTCGAGACGTAGACCAGCAGGAAGTCGCCGACCTCGGTGACCATCTTCCTCGCGGCCGCGCGGGCCGCGGCGTAGGGCGCGATCGGGGCGCAGATCGCAATGCCGCCGTGCCGGGCGACCTCGGCCGCAACGTACCCGATGCGCGCGATGTTGAGGTCGCGGTCGGCGCGGGAGAAGGTCAGCCCGGCGGAGAGAATCTGCCGGACGTGGTCGCCGTCCAGCAGCGAGACCGTGCGGTCTCCCCGCTCGGTCAGCGCCTCCGCCAGGCCGCGGGCGATGGTGGACTTGCCCGAACCTGACAGGCCCGTGAAGAAGACGGCCAGGCCGCGCTCGGCCCGGGGCGGGCGGGCCCGCCGCAGCTCACGGGCCACGCTCGGCGGGGCGAACCACGATGGAACCTCGGTCCCCGAATCGAGCAGCGCGCCGAGCTCGGAGTCGGTCAGCTCGTCGCGCTCGGCTCCGGTCTCGATCAGGCCGAGCGGCCGCCAGACCTCCGAGCGCGGATCGTAGGCCCACTCGCCGGCGCGGATGACTGGAATCGGGATTCCGGGCAGGACCAGCGCACCGTTTTTCTGGCTGGCCGGCGACCCGGCCTGCTCCAGCACGCCCGGCATGTCGACCAGGAGGTGCGTGGACCCGTAGGCAGCAGCCACGACCGCGTGAGCGCGCAGGTCCGCGGCGGGTCCGGCGGGCCGGCGGGCGAGAGGGACCGGGACGACCAGGGTGCCAGGGGGCAGGTGCTGCCTGGCCGCGAGCACGGCGCGGACGAGGGCCTCTGGCCGGGTGACGACCTCGGCCGCCCCGGTGACCAGGGGCAGCAGGAGCAGGCGCGCGTTCAGCTGGCCCGCGTAGTGCCGGAGCTGCCCGATGTGGCGCTTGTTCAGCGGCCGCCGGGTGACGTAGGCCAGCACGTTGCCGCCGGCGTG
>Ga0335074_10012307_pt1 | contig 11997 bp, 12 predicted proteins | sample Lox_Sample_23_FD_206715 | JGI IMG/M metagenome (GOLD analysis project Ga0335074, IMG submission 206715) | Soil microbial communities from Loxahatchee National Wildlife Refuge, Florida, United States - Lox_Sample_2.3 | ecosystem: Environmental > Terrestrial > Soil > Wetlands | place: USA...
GAAGTCAGAGGTCGATCGAACGTCCGCCCTCAACCATCTGAGCGTCTGTTATTGACGGATGTGTCGTGGAGCACTTCGTAATGACGCACGTGACTGTCGAAGGCCTCAAGGGCCGCCTGGGCCGCCGGCTCCACGACCGCTTTCTCGGTATCGGCTCCGGCGAAACCGCGTATCGCGTCCATGGATGTCCAGCGGGTGAGTACCAGGAACTCGACCCGCTCACCGATGCGTCGTTGGCTCAAGGATGCACCGAGGAACCCGTCGACTCTTGCAAGTTCCGGGAGCACGCGCGTCTCGAAATGCTTGGGGTAGGCGTGTGCCAGCGGGACCCGGGCGCGAGCGCGCCATTCGCGAATGATCATGAAGTCGCTCCAGGCATTGTGAGCGCAGGCAAAGTCAGCCGTTTCTCCATGCGGTAGTTCCTCAGGCTCTCACCGCGCAGCGCAATGGTCTGCGCAACAACCACCCTGAATCCCAGGCTCTCGAAGAGCGGGCGAGCCGTGATGCTCGCTTCGACATACAGGCGGCGGAGCTCAAGTCCCCGCGCGCTGGTCTCGATGTGCTCGAGCAGGCCGCGGGCGACTCCGCGGCGCTTGAAATCAGGATGCACGTAGAGCATGTCGATATGGCCATCGCGCTCGAAGTCGCCAAAGCCTGCAATGCGGTTCGAGACTTGCGCAACCCAGACGGACTTGCCGGCCCAACGAGTCGCGAAGGATCGCTCATCGAGCTCGTCGGGAGCCCAGGCGCGGATTTGCGCCCCGGTGTAGTCCTTGGAGGCGATGCGGTGCACGGATGCGCGGAACACCTCCACGAGCGCAGCGGCATCCTCAGGCTCGTACGATCGGATGACGACCGAGGCGGGCTCAGCAACGGTTGCGGTTTGCGCCGAGGAGGTCACCGGTATATCCCCCAGGTGCGATCGGGTTCTCTTCCCAGTCGATTGTGCCATGCCCGTCGCGCTCGACGCAGGCGGTCAGGGCTGCGGGTCGGCATCCGAAATTCGGTTTGCCAACAGGGCGTCCCGAAGCGGAACCAAATCCACCCCAGCGTAGCAGGACTGGAATGTCTTGGGGACTGCAGCACCCGGGTGCGGCAATGCCAGGAGCCAGCGCGGAACGCCGGTTGGATCGGGCATTGTTTTCATTGTGCCTACTTTGATGCCGAGTTTGGCGCCCGCCAGTTCGCCAAGGGCAACGAACACACGGGCCTTTGAGGCGATCTTCACTTCGCCCCAGTGTCGATCGACGCAGTGGTCGATGGCCTCCTTGACACCCCTCTGGCGGAGGGACTTACAGTGAACAAGCTCTGTAATTGCAAAGTCGATACCGGGTCGGGGCGCGACTTGCCAGAGCTCTGCAGCGCGCGCCAGGACGCAAGTCCAGAAGTAGACGGGTCTCGTGCGCACTTGTCCATTTCGCAGCCGGATCCGCGGAAAGCACGCGGGAAAGCCCCGATCGAAGTAGTCCACGAGTTCCGCGTCCGACACGGTGACGCTCGGTGAGTCGTCCCCTGGATCGAGTGAAGGGTTCGAAGAGACGAACATGAGCGGCGCGTCGATCCTGCCGCGCCAGGGCTCAGGGATCTGTGGAACGGGGTTCCCGTGCTGCTCATGGACAATGCGATGGCAGGGCCGCTGCCGGTCGCTTGCGGTGAGTAGATCCGCGCATCGCGCAACACTGATCAGAGTAGCCTTGGCCTGCTCATCCACGAGATACCTCCAAAACAAAACGGCAGCACTTCGGCGACTCGACTTTAGTCTAGCGGGCCGACGCAAGCTGTCATCTGGAGAGCGGTGCGTGAAGTGCTTCACAGTGATCAGGACGACACGGTCGCGGCCGCGGGTTCGCTTCGTTGATCCACGACACCACCCGTGGCAGCAAAGTCGTAACGTTCGCGCCCCAGCAAGGAGGGCGCGAACATGGAATCATCCAGGCGACGCTTCACCCGCAATTAGAGGAGCGGCCGAAGAGCGTCAACGGCTCGGTCGGCTGATCGAGGAGCTCCGGGAAGAGCTTTTGACGGGAGCTCGCACGAGCTCGAGCGCGGTAGTGCCGGTGTGCTGTGTAGTTAGTGCAGCATCTCCGGCTGATCCTCCTCGATTTCTCGCGCCGTAAGCTCAAGTTGAATCGACAGGCGCCAATCGTGGATGGCGGTCTGAAGCCGTTCGCAGCAAGCGCGGTACTTAGCCACGCGGGGCTCCTCCGCATTCGGTGGCGGCCGCTCGGCCAGCCACTCGGTCATGCGCGCGGCATCCTCGGCGAAGCCGTCGAGCACCTTCCACAACCGCTGCGTGGGGTAGGCAAAGAAGAAGCCGAGCGCCGGGGATGCCGCCTGAAGGAGAGCATCAGCGACCTCGAGCACGCCCTTGTGGTTGACCGGTTGGGCGCTGGGCGCCCCCAGAGTAGGGGAGCTTGCGATGAGACGTCCGAGCTCGGCGACTTCCCGCTGTGCGCCCGGCAGGAGCTGCGCCATCTGGGGGCTCGGGTACGCCGCCAGCACAGGGCTGGGCATCATGGCAGCTGCTCCTCCTCATCGCTCACCGGAATGCCAGAGATCGCGCCGGTTTGCAGCACCTCGAAGGCGGCGAGCGCCGCGGCAAGGTCGCACCATAAGCTGGAATCGATGAGCCAAGGTCGACCGCCGAGCTCGATCGGTAGGGGGAGCGTGGGCGCTTGCGTCATTGCCTCATCGAGCGCCGCTCGAGCGCAAAGAGGCCGAGCATCCTCGAGATCGAGCGTGATCACGTGGCGTGCGCGGCCTGCGGTGAGATAGGGGCCGAGCCTGCAGGCACTGAAGATCAATTCAGCGCTCGTAGAACCCGGCGTGAATTGGCACTCCAGGCTCACAAGCGGTGGGGCCACGTACCAGGCGCCCGCGAAGTAGGCACCCTCGAGTGCGCCCTCCTCGAGGAGTCGAATCAGGGATTCCGCTGGCACGCCGCTCTCGGCTGCATACGCCTCGACGGGCGTCCACCCGGTAGGTAAAGGGGATTTGGTCACAGTCGGCTCTCCTGTCTCAGGTGCTCGATGAGTAAAGCATCGGCCCGGATCGCGACGGCTGGTGTCGTCGTCAATACAGCGCGCTCGCAGCGCAAACGTGAGCGGTGTCCGTGACATCTATTTCCCGGCCAGCGAGTCTGCTCGTGGCGCGTCCACGGACACTGGCAATGACGCAGATCGAACGTCTTCTGATGCTCCTCGATGCACTGCCGCAGCGCCGGCAGGCCACGACGGTAAAGCAGCTCTACGACACCCACACTTGGGGGGTGGACCTACGTACGCTGCAACGGGACTTGAAGCTCCTCGATGACTTAGGACTTGCCGAGCGCTGTGCTGTCATCAAGGACGATCTGGAGGATTCGAAGTCCGAGCGCTGGTGCGCTGTTGCGCGCACCAGCCCTTATCGGGCACGCCTCAATACCGAGCAGGCGATTGCGCTAGCTCTTCTGGAGCGAGTCGCCAAGCGGCTGCTGCCCGCATCGGTGGTGAAGGCCCTGCACCGGGAGTTCGCTGACGCACAGCGACACCTGCGCATCCAACGCCACGTCGACCCGCGAACCCAATGGACGGACAAGGTCGAAGTCCTGCCGGAGGGCTTCTCTCCGGCTCCGCGCAATACGGACCCGCAGGTCTTGCAGCGCTTGCAAAGGGCGCTGCTCGCGAATCGACAGGTGCTGGCGCGCTACAGGGCTCAGGCACGCGGGCGGGGCACCAAGCGGACCCTCGAGCCGCGCGCGCTCGTTCAGCGAGGGCCCTTTCTCTACGTGATCGCCACGCGTCCCGACAAGGCCGGCTCGGAACCGCACTGGTATGCCCTGCATCGCTTCGTGTCCGTAAGGATCCTCAAGCGCCTCTCGAGGCCGAGCCACTTTCGCCTGCAGGCATACCTTGCGAACGGCGGGGCCGAGTTCGGCGCGACGGGCGCGCCGATCGCCCTCAAGGCCTGGGTGTGCAAGGAGCTCAAGCGCACCCTGAAGGAGGCCCCCCTGGCGCCTGACATGAAGCTACGCCCGGCCCGCGGCGGGGCGATCATGACGGCGACCGTGCCGCGCAGCTGGCCCTTCCAGCGCTGGCTCTTGAGCCGCGGACCGGACATCGAAGTCCTCGAGCCAAAAGATCTGCGGGCGTACATGAAGGGCAAACTGCACGCTGCCGCGGCTCCATACTGAGCCGAGCTGTTCGGAACCCGCCTCGAAGCGCTCAGGGCTCCGCGCTCGCCTGCTGCACGTACCGACACCACCCGCAGGAATTCGCCGGCGCCGGGCGTGCACCGCTCGTCACGAGCGATACGGCAGCGCGGAACGTCGGCAGTACCCAGCCGCGATCCGCCTCATAGCTTAAGAGAGTCGTGCGAAAACGCAGCGTCGCACCGAAGGCGGCGGCCGCGGCAATGCCGTTCGCGTAGACGAACCAGGCCTGCCGCTCGACGGTGAGCGCCTGCTGCTCGAGCAGGAACTGATAGACCTCGACCTGCCGACGATAGCTTGGGTAGAGCTGCTCCGCGCTGATCTCCCCGCGCCGCGCGGTCGCCTTGTAATCCGCGACGAGGATCGAGCCTGAAGGAGTTTGCCAGGCATCATCGATGGCGCCGTAGAGCGTCCAGCCCGTCTGCGGGTCGCACCAGCGCACGCCCAGGCGATTGGCCCGCCACTCATTGATCTGGGGATGTAGCAGAGGAACGGCATGCAGCCCGACCGTGGCAAAGAGCGGATGAGGGGTGCCGGCGGCCCGATGAGCATCGAACTCGGCCTTGAGGAGCGCATCCACCGCATTGTTGAGCGTAAAAGGCGGGCCGGAGGGGCGCGGCTGGTGCCGCGCCACATCGTCAAAAAAGCAGCGCGGGCATTCGAGAAAGAGCTCGAGCTTCGAGCGACTGAGCTGGTGGCGCCGGAGCGACTGGCTCACTCGCGGCTCCGCCGCCTCCGAGGTTTCATTCAACTCACGATTCTGGGCAGTCGCAGGCATGGTCATGTCCCTTATATCGAGCGCAGCTCTGCGCAACGGAAGCGCAGTGTCTACGCGAGCACGACAAGCCGTGTCGGCGGGTGTTTATGCTCAGGCATCGAGCGTTATGTCACCTGTCGGGACCGCTTCGCTTCGACGACATGAGAGGTCGTCACCTTACGGATCCTAAGCGCCCTCAACCTACGCGGAGGGGCGCCAATGCAACCGATCACTGTGAGTCACAATCATCATTCGAGTGTTTTCACCCGCGAGGAATCGTTCCTCACCTCGATACGGATCCGGCGGCGGATTCACCGAGTTCACGCCGTTGGCGAGTGCACCAGGGTCGGCGGTCGGATGAAACCGGGGGGAGCTCATCGATCTGATGCGACGCGTGATATCGGCTCTGGATTCGAATGCGCCGGGGTCGCCAGTCACGAGTCGTGCGTCAGCGCACAGCGATATCGAGGGCGCTCAGCGCATCATTTTCCGGCTTGGGCCCTGACGCAGGCCGCCGACGGTGGCCAATCTCAGTCTGTTGGTATCGAAGGAGAACGCGCGTGAATCCCGTCGAATTTCCTTATGCCGCTGGAGGAGTTCGGGGTAGGCACCATCGGGTTCCTGCAGATGAGTTCCTGCGTGCCTGGCAAGCGATGCAGCATATGGACGGGCCGGCGTGGTTCGCGGCGGTGCCATCCGCGAACCGGTCCGAGATGCCGTGCTTTGCAAACAAGACACTGACGCGAATTGCAATCGATGCACGCCACCCGTTTTCGCTGGAACGACTCTGCCGCATGCTCGTGCCCCGCGCCTACCAGAACACCGGGCAAGCGTTGCCGGCCTTCCTCAGGGCGAATGCGCACATTCTGATGGCCGGCTTGGGCGTGTGCCGCCCAGGCAGCCGCCGTGTGCTCAACACCGTACGGCTCACGCCGGCAGCCAGTAAGCGGCTCGCGACTCTGGCCCCGGTCACTCCGTCGGCAAGGCAGGAGAGCGAGTCTGCCCCCGACAAACTGGAGATGCGCCGCGGTGCGCGCCGCAGGCGCAAACGGGTACGAGACTTGAGAGGCGTGGAAGTCATTAGTACTACAAGCCGTTCCGTCGTCATCGTTAGCGAGATTCGGTTGCCAACACAGAGCGGGCGGGAGTCTGCGACGGATGAGTATTTCCGCGAGCTCATGAATTCGATGGCGCGGCACAAGCCGTCCGTGGTGGCCGTGGTGTTCTCAGGCCGAGGTCGCATCCCCATTCCGGACTGGTTCAGAGCGTGGTGCGAGGCGCAGGGAATCGCGATCCAGGTCGTGCCCCAGGAGAAGGCCAGGAAAGTGGCGGAGGAGATCCTGAAACGACACCAGCCGGCTCTAGAGGGCAGATTATCCATTGAGCGTGTCGTCGGTGGGCTCGACCGAGTGAGGCAGGATTTCGCGCGCTATTGCTCGCGTTTCGATCAGAAAACCTATCCGAATAAAGTTTACAACTCGATGCGCAGCCAGTTTGGAGCCGGACCCTCTGCGGTTTCAGGTTCGCACGTGAAGGAAGCGCTGCTCTGGAAGTTCGGCAAGTACGGGCGAAGGGGATACCCTTCCAGTTTCGACCGTGTTGCGCGAAGCGCCACGACGGCCGTGTCGACTCTTCCCTCCGGGGCGGCGGCCCGGAAGACCCTGGAGCATCTTGAGGGTGAGATTCTGCAGCGCGGCCACACACGCGTGTTCATCTCGGCCGCCTTCCTGACGCACCTGCTGCATCCGAGCGAGGCGCCGATCGTGGATCAGCATAATTTTCGTGCGACCAAGCACTACCTCGGGTTTCCCGACGTCGAGGAGGCGCCGGCTACCTGGGCGGACATCGAACTCATCCGACAATTCACCAAGGCTGTGTTGGAGGCCTGGCGGAAACGTGAGCCGAAGACAGTGCCGAGCGAGCGGGAGTTCGATCAGTTCCTTATGGCATTTGGGCAATCGCTGAAATGAGCGAGGACGCAGTCACCAAGAGCTGAATTGCGTGCCAAGCCAGCTCAAGGCATTCTCCTTCAGGCGACAGAAGATGAAGAGGGGCGGATGGGGAGGAGTCACCAAATGTCAAGGCGACGACACCGTCGCGGGTGGTGTTCCTGAACTACGCTTCAAGGGACGCCGAGGCGGCGGGGCACGGCTATCTTCGGCCGCTCATTGTGCCGCTGGTGATCGTGGTATCGCTGGCGGCTGCGGTGCTGGCCGGGTGCTATTACGGCAATCGGCCATTGACCTATCCATCGCCGGCGCCGACGCAGGGGGAGCGAATCGTCTACCCGCCCGTGGATCCGCGTGGAGCCGGCCTGAGCGGCTTTGACCAGCTGTGCGGGGAACGCTGGACCCCAGCGGTATCGGGACCGACACGCAGCGCGGTGGGATTCGACAGCAATGGGCTGCAGCTGTGTTTTATGAGCCCGATGGTCGCCGATCGTCGCGGTGAGTCCAGCTGCATGGCCACCGCATTCGATCATGTTGCGTCACGCGGTAGCTTGATCTTCCACGTGTTCATCCTCGGCAGCAATCTCGATGTCTCCAAAGCGAGCGCCACGCTCGAAGTCGGCGGTGGCGCCTCCAGTGCGGCGGCGGAGGTCGAGAACAGTCCGTTCATAGGGTCCGCCGACATGCCAAACGCGGTGTTGTTGAATCCGCAGGCCGCGCCGCGCTGGCGGATGTACTCGCTGCCACGCAAGAAGCTGACTTTTCGTTTTCCGCAGCCCTGCGATCCATTCGCACACTACCAGCTGACCCTCGGCGGTATCGCCCGGGACGGCGCTGTGGTGCCGATACCGCCCGTGCGCTTCGAGCCGTTCAAGGAATGGCGGCCGATGCTGGTCGACTAACGCGGGGCATCTGGTCCTCTGTCACCGTGTGCCGCCCCCTCTCTTGTTAGCTGCCCCTCCCTAACCCAAGAAGCGCACATACCTCTCCGGGCCGCTCACCGTGCGGGGCCCATCAGAAATCGATTAAGCTCGAGTTTCGAGCGGCCCACGCGCTCATGACGGCAGCCTCTCGCATCGCACCATTCCGGGGTTTAGCCACGGTGACTGAGCGCTCGCGAGTTGTGTTTCTCAGCTATGCATCGCAGGATGCCGCTGCGGCACTCAGAATTGCCGATGCACTGCGAACTGCAGGAATTGAGGTCTGGCTCGACCAGAGCGACTTGCGCGGCGGGGATGCGTGGGACCGGCAGATTCGCGACCTCATCCGTGAGTGCCGGCTATTCGTCCCCCTCATCTCCGCCAATACAGAAGCGCGCGACGAGGGCTATTTCCGGCGTGAATGGAAGCTGGCGGTCGAGCGCACGCACGACATGTCGGAGAGGAAGGCGTTTCTCGTCCCTGTCGTCATCGACGATACCCCCCAACGGGGCGCCTCGGTGCCGGAGAAGTTCCGAGATGTGCAGTGGACGTCCTTACCCGCCGGTGAGAGGTCACCGGAGTTCATCACCCGTATTTCTCGCCTGCTCTCAGCCGATCCGGCGGAGACCGAGCCTGCCGCGCCGCGAGCGCCGTCGGGCGCAGGAGCACCGCGCCACAGCGTGCGCCAGGATGCGGTGGGTGCGGAGTTGGTCGCCGCGCACCCGCAGAGGAGCTCCTCGCGGACCCAAGAGCGCCAACCCACACGTTCGGTCGCGGTGCTCCCATTTGCAAATCTGTCCTCCGATCGTGAGCAGGAATATTTCTCCGATGGACTCACTGAAGAGCTCATCAACCATCTCGCGCATGTGCGCGGACTGCGGGTCCTCGCACGTACCTCTTCATTTGCTTTCAAGGGCAAGAACGAGGACCTGCGCGTCATCGGACAGAAGCTCGGGGTCGGTTGCATCGTGGAAGGGAGCGTCCGCAAAGCCGGAAATCGACTGCGGATCACCGCGCAGTTGGTCGAGTGCGCTGACGGTTATCACCTCTGGTCTGAAACCTTCGATCGCGACCTCGGCGATGTGTTCGCCATTCAGAACGACATCTCACAATCTGTGGCAAGCGCATTGGGTGTGGCCCTGGGATTCGGTGATGATGCGACGACTGGCGGCACACGCAATCTAGAGGCCTACGATCTCTACCTGCGCGGGCGCGCCCTCTATCGCCTGATCGCACCCCTAGAGGTCAAGCGCGCCGCAGATCTGTTTCGTCAGGCGCTGGCGCTCGACCCCGAATTCGCGCTCGCCTGGGTCGGCCTTTCGGCCACATTGGTTCTTATGGCGACTTATATTCCAGAGGCTGCGGCTCAAATCGAGCATGAATGGGAGCGTGCCGTCGAGCGTGCGCTCCACCTCGCCCCGACTTTGGCTGCCGCCCATGCGGCGGACGTCGCATATCAGATGATGCGGCACCACTGGCTGGAGGCGGACGAGTCGTTCAGGAAAGCCAAGACACTCGCGAGCACGGGGGAACCGGTTGCATTTTGCGCCCTGCTCGGAGCGGTGGGCCGGGTGAACGAGGCGGCTTCCGAGGGGCGCATTGTCCGCGCAGCGGACCCTTTGAGTCTCATTGCTTCGTCAATATTGCAGATCGTGCTGACGGCTGCGGCGGAATTTGACGAGGCAGACAAGGAATATATCCGAAGTCGAGACCTGACTGGAGACAGGACCGCTGCGGAGCACATCGCGCTGATTCGAGCATGGGCGCGAGGATTACCGTCGAGTGACAGAAGAGCTTGCTTGCAACGGTATCTTGACCACGCGAGCGTGGTGTTACCGGTTGAGCGCGAGCTGCTGGAGTTGCTCGATAGGCCAGATGCGGCGCGTGATCGATTGCGCCTGGCGTTTGAAGACGCCGCATATCAAGATCCCACACGACAATTTAAGATTGCGACCTGGGCTGCCCAGTTTGGTGACGTCGATTTAGCACTTGGAGCGGCGCGTCGTGCATTCATGGATATGCGTTCATGGTCCGTATATGTGATCTGGCTGCCGACGTTCCGCGAAGTCCGAAAGCACCCACGCTTCAAGGAGCTGGTGCGTGACTTGGGGATCGTCGACTACTGGCGCACAAGCGGGAATTGGGGTGAGTTCGCGCGGACCGTCGGTCGGGATGATTTTGAAATCTGGTAGCGGGCGCCGCTGACTCCCGCCACAGCCGCTGGCCGCGAATGTCGCTGGGTCGTGGTGGCGCCACCCGGATCCTCCCAATCGCGGCTTCTACTGGTCCGGGCGGTCGGCGAACAGCAGTCCTCATGCCTCTCGGGTCGCGAGCGTTCGGCTTGCAATGCCTGGGTTTCACGTTGATGCATCGTGGCATGGCGCCTGCAGCTCATTCGGAGAGCCGTTCGCTGAGGACACCCTCGAAGGGCGTCGCCGTCCATTGGCCTCCACCGACTCAGCCGTCCTTCTGGGGCGAATCCCGAATGATCGAGACCGCATCCGCCACCACCTCGGGCGGAAACCCGATCTTTGCTAGTAGCCGCAGAGCATTGCCCTCCGAGCAGGGTCCAGCCCTCAGCTTGTAATCGAAAAACCCTTCCACCGAGGGGTCCTCACGGAAGTGATAAGCCTCGAAACGGTCGGCAAGTAACCCATGCAGCTCGACGTCGTGGGTGGTCGCGAGAACAGTCGCATGAGCACCAAGCGCATCGAGCACCGCTTTCGCCGCCGCGATGCGCTCGGCGGTATTGGTACCGCTGAACGGCTCATCGATGACAATCAGCGGCCGATACGCTTCCATTCCGATCCGCAGGAACGAAAGCAACGCCTCCATCTCAGCGAAATAACGGCTCTTGCCGGATTCGGTGGAATGTTCGGCGCGGATCGAGGCCAGTACGCACACCCGGGGGATGACTGCGCTGCTGGCCAAGCAGATGCCGAGCGTGCGCCCCAGGATCACGTTTATGGCGATCATTTTCACGAAAGTGGTCTTCCCCGCCATGTTCGAGCCGCTCACCAGCGCCGAGCGTCCCTGAAGCGTGAGGGAGTTGCGCACCGGCGTGCCGAGCAGCGGGTGATATCCAGCCTCGATCTTGATTGACCCATCGTCGCTGAAGCCCGGAACGCAATAGGAGTCGGTACGCTCCAGGAACGATGCGATACAAATCGCCGCATCGAGCGAGCCCACGAGCTCGAAAACTCGCCGCAATTCTCCACGAAGCGCGTTGAATCGCGCGACCGTGCGCACATAGGCCACCCATTCGGCGAGGCACAGCAGGTTCAACCAAATTCCGATCCCGAACAGATCGTACTGGAAGAACGAAAAGCCTCGAAAGGAGCGCTGCGCCGCGCGCAAGACACCTGCGTAAGCCCCGAGATCTTCGAGTTGCGGGATCGTATTCACATGAGATATGCGCACTAGGCGGGCCGCGACGAAGACCAGGTCACATGCGCGGCGCAAGTCCTCCACGAGCCCGTGCACGCGCCAACCGAACCGCATGATAATCGCGGCGTTCACACATAGAAGCGCGACGAGGCCGAGCGGCGAGATAAGCGAGGCGAGGACCGCCGCTGTAATGGCCACAGACAGCGTGCACCAGAGGACAACCCATAGTGGGTGCCTGAGGTTTCTCAGCGCATCGCCGAAGAGATGGTCACAAAGGTGCGCCGCCGTATCGGCCTGCAGTCCGGTGAGAGTGAGCTGAATTGCTTCTCGCAAACGCCAGTCGCTTCGGAGCGTCTGCAGAGCGCTGTATTCCCTGCGCGCCGCGGCACCCTCGTCCTGGTAAGTTCGAAGCCGCCGGTACAGCGACTGGCTGCCGACGCGCGTGATCGCAGAGTCGAGCTTTGCGAATATCCGCGGCAATTCGAGATCATTCCAGGTCCGATCATCGACTTCACGCGTTTCATCTGATAGTCGTGTCAGCTCGAAAAACCGACTCGCGAGCCAGCCGTCATTCGAGCCGGTCTTCCCCCACCACGCGCGCAGCTCGCGAAGCTTTCGTCGACGAGGCAAGAGAAAATCGAGAAATTGGCTCCCGAGCCAGCGCGCATCTATGAAGCTGAGCGGCACTCCTACATTCCGCGGACAATCAACACGGCTTCACCGTGCGGCCCACGCGCCAGCTGTTGGGATCGTCGGTCACCACGCACACGTGCTGATCGCGCAGATAGTTTCGCT
>Ga0335074_10012308_pt1 | contig 11997 bp, 9 predicted proteins | sample Lox_Sample_23_FD_206715 | JGI IMG/M metagenome (GOLD analysis project Ga0335074, IMG submission 206715) | Soil microbial communities from Loxahatchee National Wildlife Refuge, Florida, United States - Lox_Sample_2.3 | ecosystem: Environmental > Terrestrial > Soil > Wetlands | place: USA: Florida...
GGGAGACAACGTGAGCGCGGAGATCACGCTGATCACGCCGGTGGCGTTGGAAAAGGGGTTGCGGTTCGCGATTCGCGAAGGCGGCCACACGGTCGGCGCCGGCGCCGTCAGCGAGATCATCGAGTAAACGGACATGCGAGAGATCATCACATTGCAGTGCGGCGAGTGCAAAAACCGGAACTATACGACCACGAAGAACCGGAAGAAGCATCCGGACCGGCTCGAAATTCAGAAGTTTTGCAACACGTGCCGCAAGCACACGGCGCACAAAGAAGTGAAATGATTTCGTCGTAACCGACGAAATCACCCTGAGAGCCGCTTGTGGCGGCTCGAAGGGTTGGGCGCTCCCGAGGTAGGGCCAGGTCTCTGATTGCGCAATCGGGAGTGAGACGTGGACGGTTCGAGCGATCGCTGGTTTTGCTACATGCTCGAGTGCAGCGACGGAAGCCTCTACGTCGGCATCACGCAGAACGTGGCGGAGAGAGTTAAGCGCCATAACTGGGGAGTTGGTCCAGCGTTCACAGCAAGGCGCACACCGGTTGAGCTGGTTTGGAGCGAGCTCTGCGGGGGTGCGGCGGCAGCACGGCGGCGGGAGAAGGAAATCAAGGGCTGGAGCCGCGAAAGAAAGTTTGCGTTGTTCGCGGGTGACGGGAAGTCGCTGGGAGACAGTGACAGGTAGACCGTCGGCTTGCCCTGAGAACGCGAAGCGTTCGAAGGGTCGACAAAACAGAATTGGCGAGGGCAAACCCGAATGCAGGGTAAGCCCTTCGAACCTGCCACTGGCGGGTTCTCAGGGTAAAGGGGAGTAGGTTCAACGGTAGACCATCGGTCTCCAAAACCGAGAGTGGGGGTTCGAATCCCTCCTCCCCTGCCAGATATTCGAGGCAGTGGGGCAATGGAAGTGCACGGCAGCGAAGGCAAACGGGCGAATGACACAGGCGGCGAAATTGAGCAACGAGGAAGCAAGTCGCGGAAGTGAGCCGTCCGCAGCGGGAGAGTTTTTCCAGCGGCTGGGGGCATACCCGCGGCGGCTGCGAGAGTTTTTGCACGAAGTGCGTGTGGAAATGCTGAAGGTGAACTGGCCGAGCCGCCAGGACGTGATTTCGACGACGGTCGTCGTGGTGATCACGGTGGCGTTTTTCGGCGTCTATTTCGCGCTCACCGACGGCGTCTTCAGCCGCGCGATTGGGTGGTTGATCAGCTATGTCAAACACTGAAGGACACGTTATGGCCAAGCAGTGGTACATCGTCCACACCTACTCGGGGTTTGAGAAGAAGGTGAAGGAAAGCCTCGAGGGCCGGGTGACGGCGTTCGGCTTGGAAGACAAGATCGGGAAGATCATTATCCCCACCGAGTCGGTTGTGGAAGTGCGCGGCGGCAAAAAAGTGATTTCGCCGCGGATGTGCTATCCGGGCTATGTGCTGGTCGAGATGGATATGGACGAATACACCTGGCACGTCGTGCGGTCCACACCGCGCGTCACCGGGTTCGTCGGCTCGGGCCAGACGCCCACGCCGCTGAGCGAAGAGGAAGTGCAGAACATTCTGAACCGCGCGACCACGACGGCCGAGCGGCCGAAGCCGAAGCTGACGTTCGAGCGCGGCGAGAAAGTCCGGATCGGCGAAGGACCGTTTGCGAATTTCACCGGCGTCGTCGAGGAAGTGAATACCGATCGGAGCACGCTGAAGGTTTCGGTGACGATTTTCGGGCGTTCGACGCCGGTCGAGCTCGATTTCGCGCAGGTCGAAAAAGTCGCGTAGAGCAATTGTCGTATTGCCGGCGGGCAAGGCGACGCCGGCGCCTCCCGTGGGCACGGCGCTCGGCCCGCACGGCGTGAACATCATGGATTTCTGCAAGCAGTTCAACGCCAAGACGGCGAAAGAGCCGGACGGGATGATTTTCCCCGTGCTAGTGACGATCTACAGCGACCGCACCTTCACCTTCATTCTGAAGACTCCTCCGGCTTCGGTGCTGCTGAAGCGCGCGGCGGGAATCGTGAAGGGCTCTGCCGAGCCCAACCGCAACAAGGTTGCCAAGGTGACCCGCAAGCAGGTGGAAGAGATCGCCAAAGTAAAGCTGCCCGACCTGAACACGCTCAAGATCGAATCGGCGGTGCGTTCGGTGATGGGTACGGCCCGCAACATGGGGATTGAAGTCGTCGACTAGTTTTTCGGGAGAGGAATGCGATGGCCCGCAGTGCAAAAATCGGTGGCAAGCACATTGACCGCGCGCGCAAGCTCGTCGAAGCGCGGCCCTATAAGATGGAAGAAGCGGCGGAGCTGCTGCGCAAGGCTCACTTCGTCAAGTTCGACGAGACGGTCGAGCTGGTTCTGAACCTCGGCGTCGACGCCAAGCAGTCGGACCAGATGGTCCGCGGCACGGTGGTGCTGCCGCACGGGCTGGGAAAATCGAAGCGCGTCGTAGTGATCGCAAGCGGCGACAAAGTCCGCGAGGCGCAGGACGCAGGCGCCGATTTTGTCGGTGGCGACGACATGGTCGAGAAGATTCAGCAGGGCTGGACCGATTACGAGGCCGTGATCGCCACGCCCGACATGATGAAGTCCGCTGGGCGCCTCGGCAAAGTGCTCGGCCCGCGCGGCCTGATGCCCAATCCAAAGACGGGCACGGTGACGTTTGACGTCGCTCAGGCGGTAAAGGAAATTAAAGCTGGCAAAGTGGAATTTCGCATGGACAAGACCGGCATCATCCACTCGCCGGTGGGAAAAATCAGTTTTTCGGCTGCGCAGTTGGCGGGCAACGCGCACGCGTTGCTGGGAGCCGTGGTGAAGGCCAAGCCTGCCGCGGCCAAGGGCAAGTTCATCAAGAAAATCACATTGACCTCGACGATGGGCCCGGGCGTCCCGATTGACGTTGCCGAAGCGGACGCGGCCGTCGCGGTGGCGGCGTAAGGAAAGGACTCGGGCATGAAGAAGAAATCCGAAAAGAAAACGCAGGCCGAGCAGTTGCGCTCGCAACTGGCGAACGTTTCGACGGTCATCCTCTCGACTTTCCAGGGCATCACAGTCGAGCAGGATACGCAGCTTCGCCGGTCGGTGGAAGCCGCTGGCGGCAAGTATGAAGTGGTAAAAAACACCGTGGCCGAGCGCGCCGCCGAAGGCACGCCGCAGGCCGGCCTGCTGAAAAATCTGAAGGGAACAAATTCGATCGCCTACACCACGCTCGATCCCGTCGCGCTGGCGAAAGTCTTGACGAAAGTCGCGAAGGACGTCCCGGCGTTTCAATTCCGCGCCGGATGGGTGGAAGGGCGCGTCATTTCGATACAGGAAATCGGTCAGTTGGCGATTCTGCCGAGCAAGGAAGAGTTGATCAGCAAGCTGATGTTCCTGCTCAACGCTCCGGCGCAGCGGATTGCGACGGCGCTCAATGCGCTGCCGCGCAATCTGGCTGTGGTGGCGAGCGAGGCCGTGAAGGCCAACAAGTTTGCGGGCGGCGGTGCGGCGCCCGAATCGGCTCAGTAAGAGATTTTTCGGCAATCAAGTTTTCTCATCTTAGGAGGATAGGAAACGGCAATGGCGAGCAAAGTGGAAACGATTCTGGAAGAAATCAAGGGCCTGACGCTTCTCGAAGCTTCCGATCTGGTCAAGAAGCTCGAAGAAGCTTTCGGCGTCTCTGCGGCAGCAGCGGCTCCCGTGGTGATGGCGGGCGGCGCGGCGGCCGGCGGTGCGGCAGCGGGCGCGGCGGAAGAGAAGACGGAATTCACCGTCGTTCTCACCGACGTGGGCGCGAACAAGATCAACGTCATTAAGGCGGTCCGCGAAGTAACGAGCCTCGGCTTGAAGGAAGCCAAGGACCTGGTGGACGGCGCGCCGAAGACGGTGAAGGAAGGCGTCAACAAGGACGAAGCCGCGACCATCAAGAAGAAGTTCGAAGACGCCGGAGCCAAGGTCGAGATCAAGTAGTGGCGGCCCTGACGGCCATTGTGCCGGGCCGCAAAGGATTCGCGTACGCGCGCTCCTTTCAATTCATGGAATCTCACAATCAGTCCTTCCCGGACCGGTGGGCGGGTGTCTCCCCGCACCGCCGGTTTCGGCGTGACCCAGAAGGGGATGGTCAATGAGCAATCGCAGCGGTAATCGTGTGGTTCGGGAGCGGGAACGCCTGGATTTTGCCAAGATCAACACTTCGGTCCAGATTCCCAACCTGATCGACGTTCAGAAGAAGTCCTATCAGCGGTTTTTGCAGATGGACCTGCTGCCCAGCGAGCGCGAAGACTCGGGCCTGCAGTCGGTGTTCGCCTCGGTGTTCCCGATCCAGGATTTTCGCGGGCTGTCGCAGCTCGACTTCGTCGACTACGCCATCGGCAACTGGGAGTGCAAGTGCGGCCATTTGCGCGGGCTGCATCACCTGCGCGCCACCTGCCGGAATTGCGGCGCTTCGGTGGTCACCAATCCGTATAAGACCGGCGACGTCATCTGCTCGAAGTGCGGCACGTTCAACAAAAACACTCCGACGTTTTGCAACAAGTGCGGCGATCCGGTCACGCTGCAGCTGAAGTACGACGTGAACGAGTGTCAGGAGCGCGGCATGACGTATTCCGCCCCGCTCAAGGTGACCATCCGCCTCACGATTTACGACAAAGATCCCGACACCGGCTCGAAGTCCATCCGCGACATCAAGGAACAGGAAGTTTTCTTTGGCGATATTCCGCTGATGACCGAGAACGGCACCTTCATCATCAACGGCACCGAGCGCGTCATCGTCAGCCAGCTCCATCGTTCGCCCGGCGTCTTTTTCGAGACGGCCAACAACCGCACCTACTTCCTCGGGAAGATCATTCCTTACCGCGGCTCGTGGGTCGAATTCGAGTACGACACCAAGAACATTCTCTACGTCCGCATCGACCGCAAGCGCAAGTTCCTCGGCTCGATCTTCCTGCGCGCGCTGGGAATGAAGACGAACGAAGACATTCTCCGCACCTTCTATCAGGTTGAGCGGATTTCTCTGCGCGACAACGACCTTTTCTGGAACATCTCCGATGGCCTGCTCGACCGCAAGCTTTCGAAGGAAATCAAGCATCCGAAGACCGGGGAAGTTCTGGTCGGCGCGAACAAGCGCATCTCCGACGCGCTGTTGAAGGAACTGCAGAAGGCGCGCGTCACGCAGACCGAAATCGGCGTGAACGACCTCGAAGGCGCGGTGACGGTCAGCGAGCTGGTGAATCGACAGACCGGTGAAGTGCTCTTCGAAGCGAACAAGCCGCTGACTGCGGAAGCCTGGGCGTCCATCGCCGAAGCGGGCATCACGGAAGTGGATGTCTGCTTCCCCGACCGCGACGACGCGGGCATCATCGTCAGCCGCACGCTCGACAAGGACACCATTCGCTCGCCGAAGGAAGCGCTGATCGAAATCTACCGCAAGCTGCGTCCCGGCGATCCGCCGACGCTTGAAACCGCGACAGCGCTTTTCAACGGCATGTTCTTCGATCCGCGCAAGTACGACTTCAGCAAGGTCGGCCGGCTGAAGTTCAATATCAAGCTCGGCCTCGAAACGCCGCTCGACAAGCGCACGCTCGACCCGTCCGATTTCGTCGCGGCGATCAAGTACCTCCTGAAGCTGCGCAAGAACATCGGCTCGGTGGACGACATCGATCATCTGGGCAACCGCCGCGTCCGTGCGGTGGGCGAACTCCTCGAAAACCAGTTCCGCATCGGACTGGTCCGCATGGAGCGCGCCATCAAGGAAAAGATGTCCGTCTACCAGGAAATGTCCACAGCCATGCCGCACGACTTGGTGAACGCCAAGCCCGTGATGGCCGCGATTCGCGAGTTCTTCGGCAGCTCGCAGCTCTCACAGTTCATGGACCAGACCAACCCGCTCAGCGAAATCACGCACAAGCGGCGTCTTTCCGCTCTTGGTCCCGGCGGCTTGAGCCGCGAGCGCGCGGGATTCGAAGTCCGCGACGTCCATCCGACGCACTACGGCCGCATCTGCCCGATTGAAACGCCGGAAGGCCCGAACATCGGCTTGATCAGCTCGCTTTCCTCCTACGCGCGGATCAACGAGTTCGGCTTCATCGAATCGCCCTACCGGAAAGTCAAGGGCGGGCGCGTGATCGACTACGTGCAGATCGTCAACGCCGGCGACAGTGAATTCAAGGCCGGCGAGTTCGTCGAAAAGGAACGCGTGGAAGAAACCAACGAAGAGCTGAAGCGGCGGCGCGTCGTCGTCGAGCCGCACTGCTTCTATCTCTCGGCGTGGGAAGAAGACCGCTACGTCATCGCTCAGGCCAACGCCTCGCTCGACGACAAACTGCGAATCACCACGGAACTCGTCAACTGCCGTCAGGCTGGCAACTTCGTGCTGAAGGGCCGCGACGAAGTCGACTACATCGACGTTTCGCCGAAGCAGCTCGTCTCCGTTGCCGCCAGCTTGATTCCGTTCCTGGAGAACGACGACGCGAACCGCGCGCTGATGGGTTCCAACATGCAGCGCCAGGCCGTGCCGCTGATCAAGGGCGAGGCGCCCCTGGTCGGCACCGGCATGGAGCGCGTCACCGCGCGCGATTCCGGCGCGGTCATCGTGTGCAAGCGCGACGGCATTGTCGACCAGGTGGATTCCGAGCGCGTCATCGTGCGCGTGGAATCCGACCAGTCCGGCGTGCTCAGCCGCGAAGTCGGATCGGACATTTACCTGCTCACGAAGTTCAAGCGCTCGAACCAGAACACCTGCATCAGCCAGAAGCCGCTGGTTCGCGCGGGCGACCGCGTGAAGCAGGGCCAGGTGCTCGCCGACGGTCCCTGCACCGAGCGCGGCGAACTCGCGCTCGGCCGCAACGTGCTCGTCGCGTTCCTTCCCTGGCGCGGCTACAACTTCGAAGACGCCATCCTCGTCAGCGAAAAGCTGGTCGAGGAGGATTACTACACCTCGATTCACATCGAGGAGTATGAAATCGAGGCGCGCGATACGAAGCTGGGCCCCGAGGAAATCACGCGCGACATTCCCAATATCAACGAGAGCTTCCTGCGCAATCTCGACGAAAGCGGCGTCATCCGCATCGGCGCCACGGTCAAGCCCGGCGACATCCTCGTCGGCAAAGTCACGCCGAAGGGCGAGACCACGCTGACACCGGAAGAAAAACTGCTTCGCGCGATCTTCGGCGAGAAGGCCGGCGACGTTCGCGACGCGTCTCTCTATTGCCCGCCGGGCATCGAGGGAACGATCGTCGACGTCAAGATCTTCTGCCGCAAGGGCGCGGAGAAGGACGAACGCCACAAGGCAATCGAAGGCGCGCAGGTGGCCAAGCTGGAAAAGAACCTCGCCGACGAGATCCGCATTCTCACCGACGAGCGGCTGAAGCGTCTCTCCGACCTGCTCGGCGGGCAGAAGCTCCAGGCCGACCTGCACGACGAGCGGACCAACAAGCGCCTGTTGACCAAGGGCGCTGAACTCACGCGCGATATCCTGGAGAAAATCTCTACGCGCAACTTGAAGCGCCTGCGCTTAAGCGACCGCGACCCGCTGCTCATCGAAAAGATCGACGAGATCGAAGAGATGACCTCGCGTCAGATCGACGTTCTCCGCAAGATCACCGACGAGCGCATCGCCAAGCTCAAGAAGGGCGACGAGCTGCCTCCGGGCGTCATCAAGCTCGTGAAGTGCTACATCGCCATGAAGCGCAAGCTCTCCGTCGGCGACAAGATGGCCGGACGCCACGGCAACAAGGGTGTCATCGCGCGCATCGTTCCGAAGGAAGACATGCCGTACATGCCGGATGGCACGCCGGTGGAGATCGTTCTCAACCCGCTCGGCGTTCCTTCGCGCATGAACGTTGGCCAGATTCTCGAGACGCATCTCGGCTGGGCTGCCAAGGAGCTTGGCTCGCAAGTGGCCAAGCTTCTCGATACCGAAGCCCGCGCGGACGCCGTTCGCAAGTGGTTCAAGGACGCGTTCGGGCCGACGTCGGTGTGGCGCGCAATTTCGGATCTGGATGACGAAGCGATTCTCGAAATCGCCGAAGGCTTCCGCGACGGCGTGCCGTTTGCCACGCCCGTCTTCGATGGTGCGCGCGAAGGCGACATCCGCCACTTACTCAAGTTCACCGAGCTGCCCGAGAACGGCAAGATCACGCTCTACGACGGCATGACCGGCGACGAGTTCGCGCAAAACGTCACGGTCGGCTACATCTACATGCTCAAGCTCTCGCACTTGGTCGACGACAAGATTCACGCTCGCTCCATCGGCCCGTATTCGCTCATCACGCAGCAGCCGCTCGGCGGCAAGGCTCAGTTCGGCGGACAGCGCTTCGGAGAAATGGAAGTCTGGGCGCTCGAAGCCTATGGAGCTGCGCACATCCTGCAGGAGTTGCTCACGGCGAAGTCGGACGATGTCTATGGCCGCGCGAAAATCTACGAGGCCATCGTCAAGGGCGAACCCGGCATCGAGCCGGGCGTGCCCGAGTCGTTCAACGTTCTCGTCCGCGAGCTGCAATCGCTCTGCCTGGACGTCGAACTGATGAAACGCCAGAAGCCGCAGGCCGAAAAGGCCGAAGCGGCCGACTGATTCTCCGAGGTCCCGGTCCGTGCTGCGGGCCGGGATTCACCGGGTTTCGCGTCTGAGTTGTTCGACGAGGTTTGCAACGGTTTTATGAGTCCGGCGTAGCCGGACAGGAGGACTGCCCTTGTATCGTTCGAGCCCGTATGATCGCGCCAGCCAGATTGCGGATTTCGATTCGATCCGTATCAGCCTGGCGAGTCCGGAAAAAATCCGGTCCTGGTCGCATGGCGAAGTGACCAAGCCGGAAACCATCAACTATCGCACCTTCAAACCCGAGCGCGACGGCCTGTTCTGCGCCAAGATTTTCGGCCCCGTCACCGATTGGGAATGCCTGTGCGGAAAATACAAGCGCATGAAGCACCGCGGCGTCATCTGCGACAAGTGCGGCGTGGAAGTCACGCTCAGCAAGGTCCGCCGCGAGCGCCTCGGCCACATCGAGCTGGCTTCGCCCTGCTCGCACGTCTGGTTTTTCAAAGGCCTGCCCAGCCGCATCGGCTACCTGCTCGATATCACCATGCGCGATCTCGAGCACATTCTCTATTTCGAGTCCTTCGTCTGCATCGATCCCGGCGAAGTTGCCGAGCTGCGTGAGAAGGACATCATCCCGGAGGAAAAGCTCCGCGAACTCCAGCGCGAATACCCCGGCAAGTTCACCTCCGGCATGGGCGCTGAAGCCATCAAGGAGCTTCTCCGCCGCGTCGATGTGGACAAACTCTCCGAGGAGCTTCGCGAAAAGATGAAGGTCGATCCGAGCCTTCAGAAACGCATCAAGTACGCCAAGCGTTTGAAAGTGGTCGAGGCCTTCCGCAAGAGCGGCAACAAGCCCGAGTGGATGATTCTCGACGTGATTCCGGTGCTTCCGCCGGAGCTGCGCCCGCTGGTGCCTCTGGATGGCGGCCGCTTTGCCACCTCCGACTTGAACGATCTCTACCGCCGTGTCATCAACCGCAACAACCGGTTGAAGAAGCTGATGGAGCTTCACGCACCCGATGTGATCGTCCGCAACGAAAAGCGCATGTTGCAGGAAGCCGTTGACGCGCTGTTTGATAACGGCCGCCGCGGCCGCGTCTTGCGCGGAACGAACAATCGTCCGCTCAAGTCGCTTTCCGATACGCTTAAGGGCAAGCAGGGCCGTTTCCGCCAAAACTTGCTCGGCAAGCGCGTCGATTATTCCGGCCGTTCCGTCATCGTCGTCGGCCCCGAACTCAAGCTGCACCAGTGCGGCTTGCCGAAGAAGATGGCGCTCGAACTTTTCAAGCCGTTCATCTATCACCGCCTGGAAGCTGCCGGCCATTGCACCACGATCAAGCAGGCCAAGGAGCTCGTCGAAGCCCAGGAATCGATCGTTTGGGACATTCTCGAAGACGTCATTCGCGAGCATCCAGTCCTGCTCAACCGTGCTCCCACTCTGCACCGCCTCGGCATTCAGGCCTTCGAGCCGACCCTCGTCGAAGGCAAGGCGATCCGCATCCATCCGCTCGTCTGCACGGCATTCAACGCCGACTTCGACGGCGACCAGATGGCCGTGCACATTCCGCTTTCGCCCGAAGCGCAGGTTGAGGCCTCGGTGCTGATGCTCAGCTCGCACAACATCCTCTCGCCGGCCAATGGCTATCCTCTGGCGGTTCCGACGCAGGATATGGTGCTCGGCATCTACTACATGACCAAGGCCAAGCCGCAAGCCAAGGGGGAAGGCCGTGCGTTCGGCACGGTCGAGGAAGTCCTGATGGCGCTCGACGCGGGCGAGGTGGAATTGCTCACCCCGATCCGCTTGCGCTACACCGGCGAAGTGATTGATCTCACCAACGCCTACGACGATCAGGACGTCTCGCACACCGAGCCCGTGCAGTTGAACAAGCAGTTCCTGCACACCACGGTCGGCCGCGTGATCTTCAACGATCATCTGCCTTCGGACATGCCGTTCATCAACGGCCTGCTCAAGAAGAAGGGCATTCAGGCCCTCGTGCAGTATTGCTATCTCCGCTATGGCCTTGAGAAGACGGTCGTGGCGCTCGATAAGCTGAAAGAACTCGGCTTCCTCTTCGCGACGAAGTCCGGCGTCTCCATCGGTATCAGCGACATGGTCATCCCGGGCGTGAAGTCGAAGCTCGTGGACCAGGCCGAGCACGAGGTTGTCAAGGTCCAGCAGCAGTATCTCGACGGCGCCATCACCAACGGCGAGCGCTATAACAAGGTCATCGCCATCTGGTCCGACGTCACCGAGAAGGTTGCGGACGAAATGTTCAAGGCGCTCGAAGAGCAGGACAAGCAGGGCGTCATCAACCCGATTTACGTTATGGCCGACTCCGGAGCCCGCGGCTCGAAGCAGCAGATCCGCCAGCTTTCCGGAATGCGCGGCTTGATGGCCAAGCCTTCCGGCGAAGTCATGGAGACGCCAATCACCTCCAACTTCCGCGAAGGCTTGACCGTGCTGCAGTACTTCATCTCCACGCACGGCGCCCGCAAGGGTCTGGCCGACACGGCGCTTAAGACGGCTGATTCCGGCTACCTCACGCGGCGTCTCGTCGACGTCGCTCAGGACGTGATCATCAACGAATTCGACTGCGGCACTTCCGACGGCATTTTCGTCGAGCCGATTCTGGAAGCCGGCGTCGAAGTCGAGCCGTTGCGCGACCGTGTTGTGGGCCGCGTTTCGCTCGAAAAGATCAAAGACTACGAAGGCAACGTCATCGTCGAGATCAACCAGGAAATCACCGAGGAGCTGGCCAACGCCATCCAGGCCGCAGGCATCGAGCGCGTCAAGATTCGTTCCGTGCTCACCTGCGAGTCGCGTCGCGGCGTCTGCGCCCGCTGTTACGGTCGAAACCTGGCCACTGGCCGCTTCGTCGAGATGGGCGAAGCCGTCGGCGTCATCGCCGCGCAGTCCATCGGCGAGCCTGGCACGCAGCTCACCATGCGTACCTTCCACATCGGTGGAACGGCCTCGCGCGTGAACGAGCAGTCGCGCCTCGAAGCCAAGAACAACGGCACCATCCGCTTCATCAACCTGGCTACGGTCCGCAGCCGTCAGGGCGATCTGGTCGCCATGAATCGCTCCGGGTCCATTGCCATCGTCGACGAACGCGGCCGCGAAAAGGAGCGCTACCAGGTCGTCTACGGCGCGCACCTCAAGGTGGAAGAAGGCCAGCAGATCCAGCTCGGCGCCGTCATGGTCGAGTGGGATCCCTACACCTTCGCCATCCTCACGGAAATCGGCGGTACGGTGCAGTTCAAGGACCTGCAGGAAGGCATCACCCTGCACGAAGAAGTGGACGAGGTCACCGGCCTCTCGCGCCTGGTCGTCGCGGAATCTCCCGACGAAAAGCGCCAGCCCACCATCGTCATCAAGGGCGCCAAGGGCAACAAACGCTACCTCATGCCCAGCCGCGCTCACCTGATGATCCAGGACGGAGACGAAGTCTCGCCTGGCGACATCCTTGCCAAGATTCCGCGCGAAACCACGCGCACCAAGGACATCACCG
>Ga0335074_10012309_pt1 | contig 11996 bp, 16 predicted proteins | sample Lox_Sample_23_FD_206715 | JGI IMG/M metagenome (GOLD analysis project Ga0335074, IMG submission 206715) | Soil microbial communities from Loxahatchee National Wildlife Refuge, Florida, United States - Lox_Sample_2.3 | ecosystem: Environmental > Terrestrial > Soil > Wetlands | place: USA...
TCTTATCCCGAACCGGTCATCACATGCAGAGAAGACGTCGGCGCCTCCGGAACTAATCTTCCGCGGACCGGACGCTCTTCATCGTATCATCGTTGGCCCAAAGCAGTTTCTCCATGCGTTCCCTCTGCGATTTCTAAGCTTAACCCGCGTCTTGAGCCCATCAGAGCAATTAAATAAGCTTGTGTTTGTGCAACTCAATGTTCCGCCATTCGAGATACTTGGAGAGTCACGAAGTACTTGGACCAATAGGCGGGATGACCTCAGAGCGTGTGTGCCGAACAGGAGGGGTATAAATACACCTGGTGGGGGAAGCTCTTTTCCAACAACCTAGTCGATATGGCAGGATTCGGATTTGTACCAGTTCCAAGAGATCCTCAAAAGATTCTCTCTGGCTATACCAAGGAGAGCCCCTATGTTCCACTTGCCCAGCTTCGTGTGCCGAGCTCCAAATTGTGTCTTGCGATCGAACACTATGCGAGAGAGGAATTGAGTCGGCAGACGTACGATCACTCTACCAGAGTCTATTTCTACGGTACCTTGATTCAGGTCCCGTTTGTTGATGATGCAGGAGAAGCAATTATGAAACACCACTTTCCAGACTGGGATCACAATTCGGAAGTAATGCTCTGGCTGGCAATAAAGCTAATGGGAGGCCTACTATCTTACTTGTATGCTCCACGATATCGGCACAACAGATAAGAACATCAAAGCCACGAAAATGAGTTTCGAATATTACGGCGGAATACTAGCTCACAACATCATCATCCAACATGGAGGTTCCCAAAACCTTGCTGAAACCGTTACTGAAGCTGTCATTCGTCACCAGGATTTCATCGAAAACGGAATGATCACTTCCAACGGGCAATTACTCCAACTCACCACCATTCTCGGTATATCTTACTGTCAGAGAAATTTGTTGATTGTAGATAACATGGGTTTGCATTCTCAATTGGTTCATCCTAAAACCATCGAAGAGATCAACTTGTCTTATCCCAGGAACAAATGGACTGGATGCTTCGCAGATGTGGTCAAGACGGAAATTAAATTGAAGCCCTGGTCGCATACCACTTCTATGGGGCCCTCCGAGAATGCAATTGTCGCCGGCGTCTTGGGCAATAAACTCATGGAGCCATACGATTAGCTTGGATCTCCTTGGGATTAAGTCAGATGAGGAATCTAGTATCGGAGTAGGTAGCGGGGGTCTAATACTTTCATTCCGATGAATTCAAACACATATTTATCACAGGGACCATTTGGTCAATGAATCTATGAAAAACGCATATTAAGTTCAATAGTTGAAATGGTACCCCTGTTCTGTGGACTCGGGAAGGTCCCATACGGAGGCTCGGAATCTCCGCCGAGTGACGAACCAAATCTGCCGCTCGCTCGCCGAAGAAAGTCATCCGACCCCAAATCGCTGCGGGGAGAGCCCCACTCCAAAACTGCCCCACCACAACTCCGGACAAGTTTTATATCTCACACTCGATTACCTTTTGACGTAAACACACTTCTGCAAAGCGATCTCGAAAACTTGTCTTTCTCTCAAATCTGTCAATCATGGCCACTTCAAACGGAACTAAGCCCTTCAAGGTACTTGACCTTTGTATCTCACGGAGCTAATGTGGAGGTGATCATTGTAGGAGCCGGCCCCGCCGGGCTGCTTACTGGGGTGCGATTAGCAAAGGAGAATATCGATGTTACTTTGCTCGATATGGGAAATGCGTTGGATACAAATCCTCGTGCTACTCATTATGCTACTCCCGCTGTCATGGAATTGCGTAAAGCCGGTGTTCTCGACGATGTTCGCGCAAAAGGGTTCACCCCAGATGGCGTTTGTTGGAGGAAAATCGACGGGACTTGGCTTGCGGGGATTAACATGGGAGTCGTCAAAGACGATCCTAACAATATGACTTGTTTGCCATTGAATAGACTCGGACAAGTCTTTATGGATCATATTGTTAAATACCCTTCTGCCAAGGTTCTTTGGTCCCATGAAGTCATTGGCATCGAACAAGATGAACATTCTGCCAGAGTCAAAGTTAAGACTCCTGAAGGCGAGAAGACTTTTGAGGCAGATTATGTTATTGGCTGTGATGGCGCAAACAGTAAAGTTCGACGTTCACTTTTCGGCGATTGGGAATTCCCTGGAAAGACATGGGACGAACAAATTGTGGCCACTAATGTCTATTATCCTTTCGAGAAATTTGGCTATATCGACTCCAATTTCATTATCCATCCTGAACACTGGTACATGGCTGCCCGTATCACTACAGATGGCATGTGGCGTGTTTCGTACGGTGAACTCTCAGGTCTTACCCGTGACGAGGTACTGAATCCTTGAAGCTCGTGTCTGACAATACAGTTGATCAGCCGTCAACCCTACAAATATGAAACGATGCTTCCTGGAAATCCCAAACCGGGAGACTACAAATTGATGAACATCTCACCTTACAAAATCCACCAACGATGCGCCGAAAAGTTCCGTGTCGGACGGTTTCTGCTTGTCGCCGATGCCGCTCACTTGTGTAACCCGTTCGGTGGTCTTGGATTGACTGGGGGTATGGTCGATGCAGGGAATCTCGCAGATTGTCTTATTGGTATTGCTGAGGGGATTGCAGATGAAGATATTCTTGACAAGTACGATGAGATTAGACGGGCTATGTGGCACAACATTATCAACCCTGTTTCGAGTGATAACCTCCTTCGAATGCATACTAAGGATCCTGACCATGCTTTGGAGGAAGATGAGTTCCTTAAAGTGTTGGCAGAGGCCGAGAAGGATCCTTCAAAGATGGAGCAAATGATATTGGTTTGAATTGTAGCCTTGGTTTGACTGACATTAGGGTATCAATGCTATCCAGCATGATTTCACGGCGTACTACAAAGAGCCTAGAAAGCAGCAAAAGATTGAAGCTAGCACCGGGATTGCGTAACAGACAGAGGTGGACAAGGGAAACTTTAGTGTCAGATTGCAATTATGATTAAAATGGAAGACTATCATTAGATCATCCAAATACGTACAATATTTGAGCCTCTGAAACACCTGTCGAGTTCGCCGATATTCCAAATCCTACTATATTGTTCTTCCAGGAATGTGTATGCCTTACGTTAGAGTTGTTTCGTTCTTTCGTAGGATGGATATACATTTTAAAGGGCAAGCAAGATGCGACCAATGGCAACAAAAAGACCCTCCTTTCCCATGGACAGATTCGCACAGACCGGCATCCTGTTGCTACTAATAGGCAGTCCCGTTTTGAGAACCACATCTCCAGCTTCATTCTTTAAGGCAACCGCAGGTGGGCTCTGCAAGCCAGCCAACGCCACTTATCCCTTGATGATAAGCCATATGGGGGAAATGAAAGCGGCTGACTTCGAGGAGCCAGCGGACAGGTCACATTTGTGCTGTGTACAGTTATCCTCCTCTTGATGAAGTTGTAAGTAATTCTTGAGTCTTCTCCGATAGGCCCAAAGTCCCAGATGTGATTCTGGCTTGCGATGAGTTGCCATTCTTGGTCCCCTAACGAAGGGGGAAATTCTGCGCTGGGGAATATCTTGTCATAAGAGCGTCCTGCCGTAAGGGTTACGATTCCATCGAACCCATTACATTCTGTGCTGCGGATGTGCTTCGCCAAAGCGGCTTCAATGGGGTAGGGCAACCACATGGGAAGAGCAAACATAAACACTGCCAGAAGAATTACGGAGGGGTGGCATTTCCTTTGGACATGCATAGATAAATAACTCAAAGCAAAAACCATGACAAAGCCCGTTAGGACATTGACAAGAGTCATGCCGATGAGAATAAACGTCCAGCCGACATCAGCATTGTGGAGGGCAGCCGAAAGGGATGAGATGGGTTTGACTGAAGCATAGACATATAGAGCATCGAAAACTGCTGAGATCATGGTTGGAAGACCGACTACCAATCCAAATATTGCAGCCCTTTTCAAATACTTCTTCCAGGGCCGAGGTGGGATTCTCTCTAGATCCACCTGGGTATTGGGCAACCGGCTTCTGACAAGTTAGCTCTCCAGGTTCGCGAGTGGGATAACCTCTTGTTTTCCAAAACGGATAGGAGCGTTCATGTTGATGACCTTTGAACGTGATTAACTCTACTTATATATCTGAGATCTCCACGTTTTAGGTCTGTCGAATAGATCTACCTGCATAATTGATCTGTAGGTGAACTGATAATCCCGCTTCACATGATCTATCTTTCTGCTTCATCTTCTGACCTCTTTCCCATGACCAACAAATCATCTGCGTACAGACAAGACAAATCACACACAGATTCCTCTTCGTGACCAAGGTCATCTGATGCGCGTCGCATCTCACGAGTTCAAGTTTGATGACTGCACCACTATTATGGGAAATTCATGATGAAGCCGTGAGGAAGCAGGTCGTAATCAGGTGGGTATGAAAGATGCAAGAAACGAAATGCAAGATCTTGGCCGTGAATCCGAAGTGAATGAATTGATGGAATTACTAGTTGTTTATTAAGTCCCTTCCATTCCAGCTGTCATTGGAAAAGAATGGATCGAATGAGCCACCTCTCGGCATCCTGCTCGCCATGCCCACTCGCTTCCTTCGCGTATCCGTGATGAGACTTACTTTCTGGCTCAACTACAATCAGTATCAGGAGCACAAGATCGATCGGTACATTTTCAACATCAGCGCTTCCTTTGAGTATTTCAGTGAATAAACTAGCAAGTAATACACCACCCCATGATCCTTCAAACTCTTCTGAAAATTCTGGTGATGAGGCAGCTGGTAGTCTATACAACATTGACGAAATTTCTTTCACAATTCTCTCATCTGCTTGTATTTTCCCTATAATCAACTAGCGAAAGTGGGTAAGATGACCTGTTTCTACATCTTCCAAGTATTGCTTTATGGTTTCAATACGAGCTTGTAGCATCCGTATGGCACTTGCCTGTGTCTGCAAAACGCTCACCACTAAAACGTAAGCAATACCAGACAGCGGAGCGTCACATTCATCAGCATCGGTTCTTTCGTCGTCTGATTTCTTTTGTGCTCTACTCACATGCTCTACACCAATTCTCTCCGCCTCACCCGTTTCAAGTCGATACTCCACTTGTCCCACATCCACTGTCTGTGCTCCAGGAATACTCTCATAAACAGTAATAGGTAAAGTTTCGGAACCAGAGGCATTCAACACAGATGGATCCAGAATGAGAAGAATTGGTAACGGATTCAACGAAGTGAATACATTGTGAATATGTAGTGTTGAGGGAGATAATGGAGCTGTTGTAAACCACCCTATGAAGTCTAGATTTGGGAAAGTTTGTTTGTCTTTCGAATTAGCAAAGTGGAGAAGAGTGGAAAGAACATTGATCTAGACGGGCTGTGAGGAAGGGTTCATCCAGAGTTCCGTCTTCTTTGAATGCCAATTCAAAGACAATTTCGGCTGTAACCTCGCGACCAGTCTGTAATCCGAGAAGAGCTCCAGCGACTAAACAATTAGCAGTTTAAAAGGAAGGGTCTACTGTCTGACTTGAATCCATTGGCTTGGCAGCGCGTATGGTAGTCCGATATTGAGATTAGAGCAATCGGATGTCTGTGTATCAGCACAAAAGTAAGGAAACAAAGGTTACATTGCTACTACGAGATCCGAGGACTTTTGTGTCGCCATGGTCTGTCTACCAGCGTCGTGGGCAGTGGAGATTCGCAGCGATCAATCAAAACCAACAGTGCAGAGTCCAGACCGTTGATGAGCAAAAGTTTAACAAGAAGAGAATAAACCAGATCTGCGAGTATTAATTATTTTACGAGACGTGCGCCTGCGAAACGCCGTGACGTTTGACGACCTTCACCGCAGTCGTTGCGGACGATATTCATCCGAGGTTTGTTTTCGTTCACTTCCCTTACCGGGGATTAGCGAGGAGGCACATCTGGAGGCCTGAGAGTCTGCAGAATCTCACCAGAATGTCCCTGTCTCCTTGTCCTTACGAAACTCCAACATGGCCGGCCTCCCCTGACCATCTAAATGCTGCCCGGCAATTCCTAACTTCGATATCAAGCAAAGAAGACGATCGTCCGATTCTCATAATCCCCGATCGTGACGTCGATGGCCTATCTTCAGGAGGCATAATGCAGAGAGTAGTCTCGAGAATACTTCTTAAAAATCCCGAGGTCCCAGTCCGTACTCGGTCTGTGAGCAAGGGCGCCTGGCTAGGAGATGCTCCAGAGAAGGCTGGAGTGGACGCTATCAATCCAAGGTATTGCTTTCATTATTCAAGCAGCTCAATTGACAGTCACGTCATTGTCTTGGATCAAGGATCGAGAGGGTCACCGCCTTTAGCTTCGAATGCAGAGGTCCTCATTATCGATCACCATCTGTCCACCAAATTTCCTGAAAAAGCTGTTGTTTGTTCGGCTTGCAATCATCTTCCTGTTGCGACCACTTCTCTATTGACTTTCATCGTCATCTACCCATTTCTGGAATATACAGATCAAAAGACTAAAGAAGAATGTGAATGGCTGGCGGTCTTGGGTGTTAAAGGAGATCTCGGCGGTTACGCCTGGGAACCTCCCTTTCCAAGTCAATTAGAATCCAGGGTTACTACAGCTTATACAAACAAAGCTCTTTCTGAAGCAGTGTCTTTGCTCAATGCCCGTACATTCACCACTAAAGTCCTTACTGATTTCAGCACGTCGAACGGCAGAATGTCCTGTTGAGATCGCCTGGGCTGCGGTTGTTGACGCAGAACGACCTCAAGATGTAGCATCCTCTAAAGGACTCCATACAGCTCGGGCACTCATCGCACAAAAAGTGGAACAACATACTCACACACCTCCGAAATTCTCGAAAGACGGCAGATTTGCGATATTAACAATATCCTGCCCCGACCAGATTCATCCTGTAATCGCAACTCGATGGTATTCACACCATAAAGAATGTCAGCTGACCTTAGGGCTGGCCATCTCAAATCCGCCAAGTTGGAAGCTGTCGGGGTAGCTAATACAGGCTACATCCCGGGCAAAGTGAATTTCTCCGTTCGCCTAGCTCGACGAAACCCACTCTCCAAAAACACAAATCTCATCGCATTACTTCAAGAATACGCCTCAAAGACAGACAGTCTTAAATCAAAATTATTGACAGAGGACGAGGAAGTACATTTTGCAAGAGGGCATCGAGAAGCGAGCGGGGGTTCTTTAGAGCCTGAACTTTGGGAAGAATTTTGTCGTGATGGATTAGAAATGTTGGAACGTCCTGTGGCTTGGGAGGCGAAGAAACGAAAGGCAGAGCAGAACAAGCCAAAGAACACATTAGATCGGTTCTTCGCGCCTAGCCCGAAGAAAGCAAAGGGAACATGATATCATGGGTAGGGTTTTACTAGTTTATTGTACATCAATGTCTATTGCGAAATCCCGCGGATGCCGGCGCTTTACTCCTGATCTCCTTGGTTCTCTTGCTTTTCGCTGTCCCCCTCTTGGTTTTTGCCACGTTCTATTTGTCTCATGATGAAGTTCTTGACTCGATTGACGGCCCAGGCAGTGACAGCAATTGCTCCCACCATTGTCAATAAACTCACTTGACCTTCGAGGACGTTAACTCGATCTTCGAGTTCTAAGACCGGGCGAGCTGCGGTATAGCCGTCATAGTAACCACCGGCATAACGCATATTCTGTGGCATATTGCCGTCCGCGACGCTCATTGATCGCTGTTCACTATTTCTCTAGCCTGTACTTTGGAGTTCGATTATCCTATTAAATTTGAAAAACATTGATTCACATGATTGCCCTATCAGATATAACTAATTATACTTCATAAGCATGATCCACGTCGACATCCCTTATCATTCAGCTATTTGCTATCAGATTGTCCTCGCTGCCTTCTTCCTCATCCGTTTCGTCCGTCGAATCACCACAAATTTGTCCGTCAGATGTAAGGTAGAAATGCCGGTTGAAATGTAACGAATCCACTGAGACAATTCCCAACACCAATTTATCAACAACCAGAGGGACATCGTCCTCACAACTCATTCCACACAAAGGACAAGAATATGTAAAGTCTGGTTCCACTGTGACTTGTTGTAGGTAGCACGACAAGTCAATACGCTACTATTAGCCGCTTTGACTTTGAGATGACAAACCTCGACGTGTTTACAGTGTTTCCCGAGTACTGGAAATGTCATCGGATGGTCCATGCCCGAACATGTAACAGGCACCTTCAACTGAGAATACCTTTTAAACCGGGGTAATTCTTTCAAGCTCAGCAATGTTTCAATGGGTTCGGGTGAATTTATCATCAAGAATCTCTTTATTTCACTGACAGAGACAACCGAGAAGACTTCAAGCAATATAGAAAAGTAACCCTGGATAATTAGCCTTTAGTGGCAAGAGGTTTATACTTGAAGCGCGTTCGGATGCAACTTAACACGGATTTGATTCATTGTGCGTAAATCTTCTGCGGCGATATATAACGGTGTGTCCTACCATTAGCACTGCGAAGGCGAGGATGTTGATACCTGTGACGGAAGAAGATATTTCCCGTTCAAAGCTAGCATAGTATTCTCCGGCCATGCGTGACCATTGTCTGCCAGACCTCCCCCATTTCGTGGTCGACACACAAGTCGCACCATCGTCTTAGGTCCGGTTGCGTCAAGGCCGATCAACAAGCGAAGATACTCCTTTGTTTCATCAATTTCCTCTTGAGAAAGAAGGAAATATCTGGTCAAGGTAATGGTCCCATCGTGCCTCGTTCTGTGCCATTCGTCGCATTGTGCAGCCGCAACAGAACGTTTGAAAAGATAGAAGAATCGAGAGCGAACGGGACGAGAAGAGTTGCGACCATTATGGATGCGCATTAGGTCCGGCATTTCAGATGAATCTGTTGGCATCGGGAGGATTGGAGAATCATTCTCTGTCCCTTCAAATGCATCCACAGGAGGTTCATGTTGGAAAGCCCGAACAGAAAGATCTGAAGGAAGTTCTTCCGAGATAGGAATTGCTTCAGGCGACTTGGCTCCCAATGCATTTACCCCAGGAGACCTGAATCTCATAAGAGCCTTTTCCATATAATTCGTCTGCCGAATATGAGATGGTATTTTCCTTGGGGGTTGGGGGGGGTCAGGGTATCTCCAAGGAGGACTAGACTCTCTGGGGATAGGACTCAGTAAATCGCGAACTTCAGGCGTGAGATTTTCCGTAACTATTACTGATGATCTCGAAGGAGAGCGGTGCATCCCCCGTCGTGGAGATGGAGGTGGATCGGTGACTAATACCTGAGTTGGAGCGATATCATTCTCGTCTCTGTTGACAACTGGGGGTTCGTTCAGAAATTGGATATCCTCTTTATGCTCTGTGGCAACTGCCCTGCGTCTGGCTTCCTCGGGAGTCAATGGACGACGTGGTGCGTAATTTGAAAGCGTTTGAAACCCATTCTCTGTCCGCTTTCTCTTGCCATGCGAATCGTCGACGTTGTCGGATAAGTCGGGTTGCATATGTCGTTTAGGAGAAGATGAGTACACCGGGTCGACATCATCATCAGCCTGGGAGCTGTCTGACAAATCTTTCTCGCCCATCTTGACAGGAGGACCAAATTTGCCGTATGCTTCCTGCATTTCAGGTGCGTAAAGTGGATGACGTTCAATTCTTCGAATTGCTGCCTCCGCCGCCTCTATCCTCTGAACTCTTCTGATATTTTTGTTTTGTGCAGATTCAGCGGCGGGGTTATTGGCCTCGGTGAGTGGTCTAGGAACAGGTCTTTGTAATCGCGGGGGTGCTTGTTCCATAACTTCCTCGGTTTCCAATTGTGTCTCCCGTCTGTGGGCAAGGAGATCGCGGGGGCTAATTGCAAATTTTGGTTCTTTTGGTTCTTTGTAAGGTTTTACACCACGGCCTCGAAGTGTTCTACGCTCGACGGGTGGAACTGTGTGGGGCCGTGGTACTAGTTGAATTGGATCGCTGGAATCCACTAGTCGTCCAGGGGTTACACGTCCAGCAGGGAGCAGGTCTTGTTCTGCAGGAAGAGACGGTTGTCGACCTTGGCCGAGAAATGGGTTTGAATCCGCTTGATAGACATCTGGAGGCTGACTGTAATAGGGATAATGTGGAGGTTGATCAGAATTAGGAGGAACAGGGAGCCCTGTATTCGGAGATCCACCAGATGGCCCAGTCGGAAGTACGTTCGGGTGAACAAGGTTGGCACGACGAGACAATACTGTTGTCCAAATATCCTCGAGCTGAGCAACAACGTCCGTGATTTGAAGAGAATGCGGACCCCATAGACCCGGTTGCTCTTGTATCGGTTTAAGGAGCTTCTCACGTATCATTTCCAAAAATTGATCCTTGTCATTCACATCTTTTTTCGGCATAACATCCAGACAGAACTGCAAATACTCACCAGCTAATTTCACTGCTCTATTCTTGAACTCATCCTTGTAGATTCCGGGAATATGCCGAAGTATTGAGTGAGGCACCAGTAGGATAACGTGGAAGGTATTTACGGCTTCAGCCAGTTGCTTATGATTCTCCTTTGAGAGACCCCTGAAAGTTTGAAGACTCTTGAGATGACGAAGACGTTCAGACACTTGATCGAGTTGAGGCCATCCGTTTTGAAAGTTGAATTCAAGACTTTGAGCGGCGTTCACCAGAGTGGCGAGGTTTTCCGATTGATCACCTACACATCAGAAGATGCGCCTCAACAAAGGAACGTGGTGCGTACCTGAATCAGTTGAATTGGTTGCCCCTGACACCTCGGGGTACCTTTTAATCGGCCGACCAAATTTTTTCGCTTTTGGAGGCATACTAGATGATAGATTATAAAGAGTGGAACGAGTGGAGGAAGAAGAGGAGGGTGTGTGTGATGGCGAGGGGGGAGGGAGGTTGAAATAAATAAGGCGGCGGGACCAAATCTTGCTTTCACACGTTGAGGCCGGCTTTGATTACGTCAAAATGCAATTGATTATCAAAGAATAGATAAGTAGGAGGAGGGTGAACCGAGCGGGGTGAACCGAGCGAGCGGGGTCGGGAATCGAGTGATTCCCATAGTTAAGCGATGTAGTGGTACATTCAGCACGGAATATCTCCCCCACCACAAATGGAGGATTTCTATCCTCCAGGTATTAGATGCAACTTGAGGCCCTCTATCGCCTCAAATTGTTGTTTTATTGCTCAATACAATATTGGTAAAGCTATGGTACTATCAGTGCTCTTTTTCGGGAAAAAATGGGGCAGTCCAGATTAAAACACATAAATTTAGCCAGAAAACGGTGGGATATATAATAAATATTATTCATATTACACAGCACCAGCACAATTCTCGGGTATTTTTCCTTTACTTGATAAAGCATTTTTCGGGTATTATTGGATTATCCTATTATGTGGTTGGCTCTCATGATTGATTTATGTCTGCCATCGATTTTGTTAATATATGGTTAACTATGGGGCGCGGCCCCCCTCCCTACTTACCAGCACACGCCACACGAATCACAACTATTACCTAAGAAGTCACGGTTGGGCAACGCCTCGCATTTTCACCAGTCTTCCCAGTGTCGAGGAAACTTATTACATCGTAGATAGCGAGGTAGAACAAGAACAAAGTACAGGGATCATGGCTTTGAGGGAAACAGTGTATTACACATTATATAGACTTCTCCACAAGGCGACTCATGTACATGCAATTTACTCGACATCTGCATCATCTCCAAAAACATCAATCATTCTGACCTGTCCCGCTCTGTTTCTATCCCGTCGTACTCTCCCTTCTCTTAATCTTCTCATTTCTTTCTGCAAGCTTCTCCTCTCAGCACTCGTCATACCTTCATCGTCATCACTACTTCCTCCTGATCCAGGCCCAGAGGGAGGTGGTAAATCCAAAACCTCTCTGACGTGAGGGTTATTCGCCAGATGAACATGTAATCCATGAGTGAATATCCGTCGTAGGTGTTTAAGACGTAACAACTTTTCCCATGAATCGAGTCTTAATTCTTCCTGCTTTGCGTAACGTAGTTTTTGGGTCGGTAAGGGTTGAT
>Ga0335074_10012312_pt1 | contig 11993 bp, 10 predicted proteins | sample Lox_Sample_23_FD_206715 | JGI IMG/M metagenome (GOLD analysis project Ga0335074, IMG submission 206715) | Soil microbial communities from Loxahatchee National Wildlife Refuge, Florida, United States - Lox_Sample_2.3 | ecosystem: Environmental > Terrestrial > Soil > Wetlands | place: USA...
CGAACGGCGGGTCAGCGGGCGCCCTAAGCCACGTCGGCAGTGACGCTATGTGATCTGTTGCCTGCGATCCTCGCAGAGCTATGCCGGATCGTCGGCAGGTAGTTCAGCCGCTGGATGGATGTTCAGATAGCGAAGCGGTAACACCGGCGACGTGGAGGCGCTCGGCTACGCCGCGTCGCTGCTCGCCCGGGCCGGTGCCTTCCCGTACCGCGGGCAGGCATTCCCCGGACCTCGTCCGGAGCGGGAGCGACCGTAGCCCGGCATGCGAGCAACGCCCCGGCGGGAATGCTGCGGGGCGTTGCTCGTGGACGGGTCGGTCCGGCTGGCGGGTCAGACCCCGGTTGGCACCTTTCCCGCGGGGTGAGCCTGCGTGGCCTGCTCCGCGCCTGCCTGCGGGAGGGGCCGCGGGAAGCGGTTGGAACGCGCGATAGCCTGCCCCGCGCCGGTCAGTTCGCCGTTGAGGTTCCGGAAAGCGCCGATCACGGTCTTCGCGAATCGGGTCACCGGGTTGCCTTGCTGCTGGGTTGCGGTCATGTCAATCACCTTGTCTGTGCGGGGGACGGCCGGGCCGGCCGCCCCGTAAGCCTGGGGCTGAGACTGACAATGCCAGCGCATCATTGTCTGCCGGTTGAGTTGCTATTACGGAATCCGCCAGATGGGTGCTAATCGGTGTCATCCAGCCGACACCTCCAGTTAATCAGTGTCGCCTGGCCGACTTGATCAGTGTCGTCCAGCCGACACCGTCTGGAATACGCTGCCCGGTATACACGGGCAGCCGTTTCCCGGACCCCATCCGGAACGGGAAAGGAGCCCCGGTGATACGGGCACGAATTCCCGGAAACTTGATCAAGCGCGAGAACTAGTCACCGTACTCCAGGAGATAACCGCACGCGACGAGCGGCGGATCGCAAGCCGTAAATTATTACCTTCCGGAGAAACGCCCAGCGGGCATCCTGCCAGTACGAAAACCTCACAAGTCGGGGGCGTGACGCGCTGGCCAGAGTCCTTTTGCCTGCAGATCATGCGCCGGATGAGGCCGGCCGTCTTGTAACCGGCAGCTCGTGTTACCGGTCGCGGTCCGGATGGTACGCAATAGCTCTGTGTGCGGCCCAGCGGGTCGCGCAGCGTGACCGGCGGGCCACATTGCAGTTGACCTGGCTCGAACAATTTCAGATCGGCACCGGGCGAGGTTGACCTCATCGGGATGTGACCGTGATTTTGTTCGCGAGAAGTGGGATCTGGCCCTAATTTCGTGATGCGGCCTGCCCCGCCCGTGCTGGCGGCCTGCGTCTGCGCTTGATGCGGCGCTTATATCCGTGGTTGTCACATTACCGTGTGGAATGATGGGACTCCTGGTAGTCCGGTGGTAGTCTAAGCCTGCTGTTCTTCCAGGGGTAGGTGTCATTGTCGCAAGGCGGCGTGTGCCTGTCATGCCCTGGTTCGGTTGACCTGGGCGTTCTGCTGCCGCACCTGGCCGGGGTGATCGTCGAGGCGGTGACGGCGGCGGCCGGGCTGCTGCTCGTCACGGCCAGGGCGCGTGTCCCCGAGGCGGCCTGCCCGAAGTGCGGGACCGTGTCGCGCCGGGTCCACAGCCGCTATGCCAGGACGCTGGCCGACGCCGCCGTCGGGGGCCGCCCGGTGGCGATCGTGCTGGCGGTTCGGCGGTTCTTCTGCGCTGGCCGGGGCTGCCCGCGCAAGACGTTCGCCGAGCAGGTCGACGGCCTGACCACGCGCTACGCGCGCAAGACGCCGCTGCTGGCCGGGATGCTCGGGAGCATCGCGGTCGCGCTGGCCGGGCGGGCGGGATCACGGCTGGCCTCCGGCCTGGGCGTCCCCGTGTCTCGGCAGGTCCTGCTGCGGCTGGTCATGGCCACCCCGGACCCCGAAGGGGCGTCCCCGCGGGTGCTTGGGGTCGACGACTTCGCGATCAGGCGCGGCCAGCACTACGGCACGCTGCTCATCGACATCGAGACCGGTGCGCCGCTCGACCTCCTCGAAGGCCGCGACGCCCGGCCCCTGGCCGAGTGGCTGGCCGCCCACCCTGGGGTCGAGGTGATCTGCCGGGACCGCTCGGGGTCGTACGCGGACGGGGCCAGGACCGGGGCGTCGCAGGCGGTCCAGGTCGCCGACAGGTTCCACCTGTGGCAGAACCTCGCCAAGGCCGCCGAGAAGTGCGTCGCGGCCCACCGTGCCTGCCTGGCCGAGCCGGCGCCCCCGTCTGTCCTGGAAGAACAAGGCCCGGCCCTGCCGGAGCCGGAAGGCGCCGGGCAGCCCGACCCCGCCGGGAAGTACGCCGAGCGCACCCGGCGGCACCACGCCCTGGTCCACGGGCTGCGCGCCGAAGGGCGCGGCCTGCGCGAGATCGCCCGCCACCTGGGCTGGGGCCTGCACACCGTCCAGCGCCTCGACCGGGCCGCGACCTGGCAGGAACTCGTCGACGGCCGCTGGCAGGGACCGCGCCCCAGCAAGCTCGACCCGTTCAAGCCCTACCTCGACCAGCACGCCGACGGCGCCCGCGGCAGCATCCGGCGCCTGTTCCAAGAGATCAAGGCCCTCGGCTACGACGGCAGCTACCCCGTCGTCCGCGACTACCTCAGCCGGAACAGCCCAGCCAGGGAGCCGCTTCCGCCGGCCCCGCCCACCGTCCGCGACGTCACGAACTGGCTCTGCCGCCGCCCGGACACCCTGACCGAGGACGAGCGCTCCCGGCTCAAGGCCATCCTGGACCGCTGCCCCGAGCTCCAGGCCGCATCCGGCCAGGTCCGCGCCTTCGCCGCCATGATCACCGGCCTCACCGGCGAGAACCTCCCGCAGTGGATCGACACCGCCCGCACCGCCGGCCTGCCCGGCATCGCGTCGTTCGCCAAGGGCCTGGAGCAGGACCTCGACGCCGTCACCAACGGCCTGACCATGAAGTGGAGCTCCGGGCCCGTCGAAGGCCGCGTGAACTTTTAAGATGATCAAGCGCCAGATGTTCGGCCGCGCCGGCCTGCCCCTGCTCCGCAAGCGCGTCCTGCTCACCGCCCGAAGCCAGCCAGCGGCGCGGAAAATCCCGTGCGGACGGCAGGCGATCGCCGCACCATAGCCTGGTGACGGCAGTTCCCGAGCTGCGCAATGACGGCATCATCCTCAACGCGCACAACGACAGCGAGGTCGCGGCGCACGTCGCCGGCGAGGACGAGGAAACCGCGCGCCGCTTCGGCTGGTGGCCGGCGTACTCGACGGAGGAGACAGTCCGGGCCGCCTACGCGAACTGGGCCAGGAACTGGCAGGAAGACGGCCCGGTGAGGGCGTTCGCGGCCCGTGACCCGGGATCGGGTGTCCTCGTCGGCAACTGCGAGCTGCGCATCGGCCCTGACGGCACCGGGGAAGTGTCGTACTGGACCCATGCCGGCCAGCGAGGCCGGGGGTATGCGCGCAACGCCTTGGCCCTGCTCGTGGGCTACGCGGCCTCGATCGGCGTCACCCGCCTGGAAGCGCACGTCGCCCCCGACAACCACGCCTCACGGCACGTCGCTGAAGCCGCCGGCTTCATACGGGCGGACACCTTCACAGACGGCGACGGAACCGAATTCATCCGCTACACGCGATGCCTCCGGTGACGGGGCAGCCCCCTTCACGAAACTAGGGCCAGATCCGAGAAGTGGCCGCGTTTGTTCGTGAGTTTTGACGGCGTTCGGAGGCTGACGCCGGGCATGAATGTTCGCAAGGAGCGACCGCGTGCCGGGTGGGCCGGGGCCACCCGCTGGGAGATTGTGCGGAGCATTCCTCGCCGTCAAGACATCCGGCGTCGCTGGCGCGATGGGCTTCGCCCACCCTGGACTGCAAATCCAGCCCCTGGGCCCGGCTGGCTAATTATCGGGTGACCCCGGCAGGCTGGCGTCCGGCTGGACACGGTCGGCCGCCAGGTGCGGTCAGAACTGGCGGACATCGACATCACCGGATCTGCGGGTGCGGTTCATCCTGACGAACAGGTGCGGTCGGGACACAAGATCATGACGGTCACGTTCGCGATGGCGCTTTGTGCCTGCGAACCGTCTGATCTGCTGGTAATTACGAGACGAACCGTCCGGCGATCCCCGCTGGCAAGGCCGTCGACCTCAATCAGGGCCGCAGCGGCGGGTTTGCCGGATCGAGGAGGCCTCGCTCCTTCAGCCAGCCGTACAGCGGGGTGGCCGCCGCGTCGTGGCGCCGCGCATGGTCCCCGCCGACGTCCCCGGCACCGCCCAGCTGCTGCTGAACGGCGGTCAGCAGGCCGAGCCAGCCGCTGGCACGCACCGGGGCGATGTCGTCACGGATGCGGTCCATCGGCAGGCGTAGCCGAAGAACACCGGCTTGCGGGTGTGCTGCGAGTAGTTAGGTGAGCGGGCATGCCGCCTGGGCCTGCACGGGATCACCCGGGCACTCGCCGCCGGATCGGGCGGCCGTGACATCACGGTGAACGCCGTCGCGTTGGGCACGTCTGCCACCGGGACTAACGTGGCCTTGGCTCCGGCTCAGGGACGGGGACTGCCGTCATCACCGCAACGGCCATGCCTGCGCCGCTACCCGCTGATCACCGGCCTGTCACGACCTTGCCCGCCTTCGGCTACAGGGACCGCTCTGCCGGTGCCTAGGACCCGCCGGTGGTGTGGATCTCGATGGCGCCCGCGCCGGGCGGCGGGGTGGTGGGCGCGGTGCTGGTGCAGGTGTAAGAGCTGGTGTCGATGAGCCCTGCCGCGGTCTCCTGGCCCGTGGAAAGCTGGAAGTAGCCGAAGCTCAGCTCGGTGCCGGCCGGCATGGCCGCTGGGTTGATCGTCAGGGTCGGGTTGGCCGTCAGGGGTGTTCCCTTCAGCCCGGGCACGACCGCGTTCACGACCTGGTTGAAGCCGGCCGGGGCGGGGTCTGAGGAGCAGAAGCTGCCGGTGGTGACCTTCGCCGGGATCCCGTCTCGCTGCAGGTCGCGCTGCAAGGTGCCGGGTTCCAGCAGCACGCCCGGGTGGATGGTCAGGGTCACCGTGCCGTTGGCGTGCTCGATGAGGGTGAAGGCCGCGGTCCGGATGGCGCCCGTGCCGGAGTCCGCGGCCGGGCCGAAGGCCCCCGTCAGGCCCAGGCCCAGCACGACCCCTGCGGCGGCCGCGGCGGCGGTGATGCCCGCGCCGAGCTTCCGGTGACCGCGTCCGGGCCGGTAATCACGCTGCAGCAGCCGCTGGCGCGCCTGCGCGGGGTCGGGGATGTCGGCAGCCGCCCGGGCGAGCGCGCTGCGCAGCGCGTTCTCAAGTTCTTCGGTAGGCATCAAAGGGTCCCTTTCGTGGTTGCGGAGCGGCGGGTCCGGCGAACCGGCGGCGCGCTGCGCGCGAGGATTTCGGCCAGGCGGGCTGCCGCCCGGGATGCGGTGCTGGTGACCGTCCCCTCCGAGCAGCCGAGCATGTCAGCGACCTCGGCGACCGGCAGGTCAGCCCAGTAGCGCAGCACCAGCACGGCCCGCTGCCGCGCGGGCAGCTGCGCCAGCGCCCAGCGGAACTCGGCCAGGTCATCAACCTCCTGCAGGGCCCGTGCCGCGCTCTGGTCGGCGGCTTCGGCCGCGCCGCCGGCCGGCCGCAGTTCGGCCCGCTGCCGGGACCGGCGGCCGGCGTCGTGGAGCACGAGATTGACCAGGACCCGGCGGGCATAACCAGCCGGGTGATCCATGAACCGGACCCGTTTCCACCGCCGCGCCACCCGCAGCAGCGTCTCCTGCACCAGGTCCTCGGCGTCGCTGGCATCCCCCGTCATCAGGTGGCCGGTGCGCAGCAGCGGATCCGACACCTCGGCCGCGAAGCGGTCAAAGTCGCGCTCCAGGGCCGTGTGCCTGCCCCAGTCCATCCGCACCTCCCACGGCCCTTGCGCTCGCCCTCACCTATATAAGTCCCGCTCGTCCGCCGGAGGCTGAACGCGACCGGCCGGAAAATAAACTCCTGCCCAAGGAGATCACCGCCCACCGGTACCGGCTGCAACCTGGATTGCAGTTCACCGCAGTCCCGCCCAGCTCACCACAGTGCAAGCATGCGGCCTGACCTGCGGCGCGAACACCGATCAACCCCGGCGGACCCGCTCCGCGATGCCCCCGCAGCACGCCGTCGCGCGATCCTTTCGATCGAGTCGCCGGCCCGGCCGTGCCCTGCCGTGCAGATCATCCCAATCTGCGGGCACGACTGGCGAGCGCCCGAGAATCCGCTAACCGCGCCTGAGCCGCCGAGCGCGGCCTTCGATATGCGACGGCGGCAAGCGACCACAGGACCGTCGCAGCGGGCCGCGACGAATACCCGGTGCACGAGAGCCTGCGAGGGCGTGATGATCAGTGTTCAGTGGCCGCCCGCGAATCCGGGCTGGCCCGCCGGCCGGCCGTCAATGAGGCGGAGAACGCCGTATCCGGCCGGGCGGAAGCCGGCGTGCAGCCAGAATGGCCGGGACAACGGGTTAGCGGTGTCGAAATCGACCGAGACCCATTGGTAGCCGTGGTCATGGGCCCAGGTGAGCGCGGTGTCGACGAGCGCGTGCCCGACGCCTTGGCCGCGCGCGCCGGGCAGCGCGGCGGTGGGGCCGATGTAGGGCTGGCCGTCGGGGCACAGCCGCGGGACCGGTGAGGTCAGCTCGATGGTAAGCAGGCCGACGTCGTGCCCGTCGAGGGTGGCGAGAAGATGGACCGCGCCGGCCTCGCGCAGGGCGCGGTGCTCGGCAACCAGGTCGGCCAGGGGCCGGTCCTGGCGGGGTGCGAACATCGGCGGCGCGGAGCGGTGCTGGAGTTCGACCAGGGCCAGGCGGGCGATGGTCTCCAGGTCCCCGGCCCCGGCGATCCGCACGGCGACGGCGGAAGAGCCGCGCCGCGGCGCGGCCGGCTGAATGCCGTAGGCGCTGCGGCGTCCGAACCCGAGGTTCGACAGCGCCTCGGACAGGCGGGGCAGCGCGGTGTGCAGAAGGTAGTAGCGCCACACGCCGGCGGCGATCAGCGGCGCCGCGAGGTCCGCGAATGCGGCGGCGAGGACCCCGGTCGGATCGGTCAGGTCCGGGTCGACGGCGAACCCTTCGGCCAGCAGGAGAGCATACCGGCCCACAGCAGGGTTCTCTCGCGCTGCCGCGGCCATGACCGCGGCAGCGCGCCCGTTGCCCATCACGACCAGGCCGTGCTGGCCGCTGTCGCACAGGCGCTGCAGCGCAGCGGTGCAGACATCGGGACTGTCGAAGGCGGCCGGCAGCTCCGGCCGCACCTGCCGGGCAGCGGCCTGCTCGCAAGCGACCAGTGCACCAGCGCACTCCACAGTGGCCCCGTCCAGAGCCTCGATAACCAGCATCACCATGCCCTCCGCTGACGCGCCGGTAATCATCTCACTCCGGCACGGTCGCCGCATGCCCCGGCCAGCAGTTGCCGACCGTGATCGCAGCGCTGGCCAGCTAGGTCCCTCATCGATGCGCCGATCCGTTCAGCCCCTCGCGGTAAGCAGCCAAGAACATCCGCAGCTCGGCCACCCCCGCCCAAGGGTGATGCTGGTCGCCGGCAACCGCCAGGCCCAGGCCGCCGTCCGGGTGGTGACCGTCGATGACGACGGACAGGTGCACTCCACCGTGCTGCCAGGGTTCGTGGACAAGAATCGGCACCTCGTCGGCCGCGCGCTCTAGCCTGAGCGCCCGTCAGCCCGAGACGCTCGATTATGGCAAACGACGAAGGGACCGAGCGCCACGTGGGGCGACGGGGTGCGCAAGCACCTGATAAGCGGATGCCGGTTCAAGACGCCGGCCGTCTAGATCAGGGTATTCATGTGCGCTCTGCCCGCGGCTCGGGCCGCGTTACGGGGCATCACTCAAGATCCGGGCGCGCTCGGATAGCAGCTCGCGGGCGCGCGGAGGCAGTTCCGCGCCGACTTCCACAGCGAAGTCCAGGTACCCCTGATGACCGGGCAGTTCCTTCAGGCACTCGGTGACCAGCGTGGCGGCCCGGGTGAGGTCACCGCGCCGCTCCGCGATCCTGGCGCGCAGGAAGGTGAGCTGTGGCCCGGCCAGCGCCGGGCTGACGGCGAGCCGGTCCAGCAGCTCATCCTCGGGGGTGCCCGCGAACCGGTCGAGGAGCATCTCGTGCCAGGCTGCCAGGTCCTTGGTGCGCTCGTGGCGCCGGTAGCGAGTCTCGTCGAAACTTCCGTACACGGTGCGCGGTCGCCCCGGGTCCGCCCGTCCGGCCGCGTCCAGCGCCTCCAGGTAGGACTCGGCGAACGTCCGCCACATGTCCGGCGTGGTGAGCAGCCGGGCGAGCGGAACGGCCAGGGCTGTCTCCTTTTCCGGCACCTGACCGTAACCTCGCCGGGTCCAGCCATAGTCCGCCTCCCAGCCGATGAGCTGCTCCGGCACGCGCCGGGCGAAGGCCGCGAAGCCGTCATGACGGAGCACCGACTCCCACAGCACGGCGACGGCATCCGAAACCACGAACTTGGCGGCCTCCACCGGGTCATCGGAGTGGAAGTAGTCATAACTCTTCATGTCGCAGGCAAGGCCGACCATCTCCGCGACGGCCTGCTGCGCTGGCCCGGGATCGTCGGCCTGGAGCGCCGCCAGCGCGTCGCCCGCCAGCCGGCGGAACGTGAGCCGCCACCTGGACCGCTCGGTGTGGTGCACCCGGCGGTCCCCGGCCATATAGGCGCCGTCTTTCGCCAGCGTGACGAACGTCGTCACCTCATCCAGCACGGTGCCCGGGTCTGGCAGTTCTCTCTTCGGCTTCACCTTCGGCTGGTCCGGCGAGCGCAGTTCGTCCTCGATGCGCTCGCGAAGCTGGGCGTTCCCCCGCCAGTAGACAGTCCACAAGATCTTGCGGAGGCGCGTGCTGTCATTCGGCGCCATCGCGGCGTAGAACTCGTCACGGTTCATCCGGTTCGTCGGCATGACCACCCATCGTAGGCGCGAGGCAGCCGCCGCTGCGCCATGTTGAACCGCAGCGCGGATCCCGCATGAGGTCAGGCACTCCGATTCGGCGTGAATATTCATACGCTTGGCAGATTTGTTTCGTCACTCCGTGTACCTCAGGGCGTGGCGGGCACAAGGAAAATCGTCGAGACGACGGTCGCAGGAGCCGTGTAGCTGACGTCGTAGCGCCGCGGCTGCTCCGTCAGCTGAGGCCCGGCCTGCTCCGAAGATGTCGGCACTGCGTGCGGATTATGTCCTCGATGTGCTCGTGATGAGCTGGCCGTAAGTGGCGGGCCGCCCGAACGCTGCCTCAACTAGGGCAGCCGCCATGGGCGGTTTGAGCCAATCAGCCTTTTCCCGGTGACCTGTGCATCCGAGGACAGAGGCTGACGGGAAGCCCGTCACGAGCAAGAACGTTTGTTATGGGCCCGAGCACCGGGTGCGACACCAGGTGCCGGGCGCAGCATGCCGACCGGCTGTCGGCGCAGCGGCTGGGCAGTTGCCTGGTTGTGTGGCAACGTGCCTTTCATGGGACTTGACCTGAATTGCCTGCTTGAAATCCGGCTATTCCAGGCTTTCGATGTCGACGAGTCCGGCCGGGTGCTGGCCGGCAGCGATGACACCGGCTCCACTCAGCTGATCGAGATCGCCCGCGATGGCACTGTGACGCCGCTCACCGCGCTGGCAGGCGCGTGCACCGGACGGTACGTGCCCGGGCAGCGCGCGATGATCGTGTCGCACGACGAGGGCGGCAACGAGCGTTACCAGCTGTCGCTGCTCAGGCTGCCCAGGGAGAACGCTGCGACGGAGGCTGACCTGGAGCCGCTGGTGCGTGACCCGCGGTATATCCATACGCTCGCCGACATAGCGCCCGGCCGGATCTGCTACCTGACCAATCGCCGGAACGGGGTCGCCTTCGACCCGGTCATCCGCGACCTGGCCGACGGCGCCGAGCGGACCATCAATCTTGGCGACCACAGGTTCGACGAGGCAGTCATCTCCCCCGACGGCAGGTGGCTTGCGTTGACAGTCGCATCCCCCGTCACCGCGGCCGCCGACCATGTCGTCCTTGTCGACCTGACCGTCCCGCTGGACAGCCAGCAGCTGGTGCTGGTTACCCCGCCCGACGCGCCGGCCATGAACCGCGCGCTAGCCTGGACGCCGGGCAGCGACGCCTTGATCTTCAGCTCCAATAACGACCGCGAGTTCATCGCGGTGGCTCGGTACGATCTTGCCGAGAAGGAGCTGACCTGGCTGGTCACCGACGATACCGCCGACCTGACCGGCTGGCTCTCGCCGGATGGCGCTGCACTGCTCGTCGAACGCAACGACGATGGCGCGTCGGAGCTGGCCCTGTATGAAGCAGCCGCCGCTGGCCGTAAGATCCGCGACCTGCCGCTGCCTGCCGTCGGCACGGTCAGCAGTCCCCGGCTTGCCTACCCGAGATGGGCGCCGGATTCCCGCAGTATTGCCCTGTCGATCAGCAGCCCCGAGCTCCCCGGTGACGCACTGCTCCTCGACGTCGGGTTCCTGGACGCGGGCATCGGCGGGAACCAGGTGCGCAGGCTCACCCGTTCGGCGTGCGCGTTCGGCGCTGACGCCCCGGTTCTCCCGGAGCAGCATCGGGTGCCGGCGGCCGACGGCGAGTTGGTGCCTTGCCGCGTATACCGGCATCCCGATCAAGGCAGGCCAGACCACGCAAGCCTAGCCGGGAGCGCGGTCCTCGTCGTACACGGCGGTCCCGAGCTCCAGGCCCGGCAGAACTTCGACGTGGTCGTCCAGGCGCTCGCCGCCGCCGGTCACACCGTCCTGGTCCCGAACGTCCGTGGCTCGGCTGGCTACGGTAAGCGCTGGTACACGGCCGACGACAAGCACCGCCGCCTTGACTCGGTCGCTGACCTCGCTGCCCTGCACGCTTACCTGCCCAAGCTGGGCGTGGACCAGCGCCGCGCCGCGCTGTGGGGCGCCTCCTACGGTGGCTACATGGTCCTGGCAGGCCTGGCGTTCCAGCCCGGGCTGTGGGCAGCCGGCGTGGACATCGTCGGCATCGCCTCGCTCGTTACCTTCCTGGAGAACACCTCGGCTTACCGTCGCGCCTACCGGGAACGCGAGTACGGCACGCTCAAGGACGACCGGGAGTTCCTGCGTGAGGCCTCCCCGCTCACCCACATTGACGACATCACTGCGCCGCTGTTCATCATCCATGGCGCGAACGACCCGCGGGTGCCGCTGAGCGAGGCCGAGCAGATCCACGGGGCGATGACCGCCCGCAGCCGCGAATGCGAACTGCTGGTCTACGGCGACGAGGGGCACGGCCTGACCAAGCGCGCGAACCGCGCCGACGCCATGTCCAGAGCATTCGCGTTCCTTGCCAGGCATCTCGCCGGCTAGGAGCCTGCTGAATTGGACCCTTTCGGGGGATCGCTGCGGGTGCGTGCCTGGACTGCGGCCTTGCGGGTATCTGGCCGGCGGCTCCCCTAGCTGCCCGTACTGGCTTTTGCCGGGGCCGTGCTTCGGGGTCCGGGCCTGGCGAGCCGCGTGACGGGGATGGCGTGCCCTGGGCTCTGGCTGGCCGCCTGCTCAGGTGGCCAGCTCCCAGGCGCCGGCCCGGCGGGCTAGCCCCTGGCCGGCCAGGTTCCGCAGGTTCAGCGCCGCGGTCCGGCGCTCGAGCCAGGCATGGTTGCGGGTCACGCCGCGGTAGCGGAGCCTGAGCCGCCGCCCGCGGAAGGTGGCAACCTGGGCGATGACGCGCTCGACGTTGGGCCGGTGTGCACGGTAGTCATGGCGCAGCCCGGGATCAGCAGCCCAGTCCGCGCGGGCGGCGCGCAGCAGCTGATCGTGCGGGGTCAGGCTCAGGGCCCGGCCGGACTTGGAGGTGGTGCAGCGGGCAGGCGCGGCAGGCGGCGCCGGACACGACGTGGCGGGCCGGGGAGATGGTGCGGGTGACCCCGGCCGGGCAGGTCACCGTGCCGGCCTGCTCGTCGACGGCGAAGTCATCGGCGGTGAACCCGCCCTCCACCGGGGCCTGCACCGGTTTGGGCTTGATCACCGCCCGGTGCCCGGCCCGGCCGATCGCGTCCCGCAGG
>Ga0335074_10012313_pt1 | contig 11993 bp, 9 predicted proteins | sample Lox_Sample_23_FD_206715 | JGI IMG/M metagenome (GOLD analysis project Ga0335074, IMG submission 206715) | Soil microbial communities from Loxahatchee National Wildlife Refuge, Florida, United States - Lox_Sample_2.3 | ecosystem: Environmental > Terrestrial > Soil > Wetlands | place: USA: Florida...
CATCCCGGCGCCGATCTCCGTGTGCTGCGCCACGGTGGCCAGCCGCTCGTGGGCGGTCTCGGTCAGCGCCTTCTCCGTCGGGTAAAGGAAGTAGGCGTACGCGCGCTCCCTCCCGCGGCCCACGCGACCGCGCAGCTGGTGCAGCTGCGACAGCCCGGCGGCGTCGGCCCTGTCCACGATCAGCGTGTTCGCGTTCGGGATGTCGAGCCCGGACTCGACGATCGTCGTGGCGACGAGCACGTCGAAGTTCCTGTCCCAGAAGTCCACCATGATCTTCTCGAGCTCGTGCTCGTTCATCTGCCCGTGCGCGACCGCGATCCGCGCCTCGGGCACCAGCTCGGCGAGCCGCGCGGCGACCCGCCGGATGGACTGCACCCGGTTGTGCACGTAGAACACCTGTCCGTCGCGCAGCAGCTCGCGCCTGATCGCGGCGGCGACCTGCTTCTCGTCCTGCGGCCCCACGAAGGTCAGCACCGGGTGCCGCTCCTCGGGCGGCGTGAGGATCGTGGACATCTCGCGGATCCCCGCCACGCCCATCTCCAGCGTGCGCGGGATCGGCGTCGCCGACATCGCGAGCACGTCCACCTCGGTGCGCAGCCGCTTCAGGTACTCCTTGTGCTCGACGCCGAACCGCTGCTCCTCGTCGATGACGACCAGCCCGAGCTGCTTGAACCTGGTCTCTGGGGACAGCAGCCGGTGGGTCCCGATGACCACGTCCACCGAGCCGTCCGCCAGCCCGCGCAGGGTCTCGGCCACTTCCGCGTTCGACTGGAACCTGGACAGCGACTTCACCGTGACGGGGAACGGCGCGTACCGCTCGGAGAACGTGTTGAAGTGCTGCTGGGCAAGGAGCGTGGTCGGCACGAGCACCGCGACCTGGCGGCCGTCCTGCACCGCCTTGAACGCGGCCCTGACCGCGATCTCCGTCTTCCCGTAGCCGACGTCGCCGCAGATCAGCCGGTCCATCGGGACCGCTTTTTCCATGTCGCGCTTGACCTCGTCGATGGCCCCGAGCTGGTCGGGCGTCTCCACGTAGGGGAACGCGTCCTCGAGCTCGCGCTGCCACGGCGTGTCGGGCCCGAACGCGAAGCCTGGCGAGGCCATCCGCGCCGAGTACAGCCTGATGAGCTCGGCGGCGATCTCACGGACGGCCTTGCGGGCGCGGCCCTTGGTCTTCGCCCAGTCCGCGCCGCCGAGCCGGTGCAGCGCCGGCGCCTCGCCGCCGACGTACTTGGTGACCTCGTCCAGCTGGTCGGTCGGCACGTACAGCCGGTCCGGCGGGTGGCCGCGCTTGGCGGGCGCGTATTCGAGCACCAGGTACTCACGCGTGGCGCCGGCCGCGGTCCGGCTCGTCAGCTCGACGAACCGGCCGACGCCATGCTGTTCGTGGACGACGTAGTCGCCGGCCTTGAGCTGCAGCGGGTCGACCCCGCCGCGCCGCCTGGCGGCCGGCAGCCGCCGCTCGTCCCGCGAGCCGGGCCGCGACGCGCCGCGAGCCGCCAGGTCGGCCTCGGTGAGCAGCGCGAGCCTCGCGGCCGGCCAGCTGAACCCCTGCCGCAGCTCCCCTGTCGATACGTACGGCACGCCGCCTTCCGGCGCCACGTCGATGTCGCCGAGCCGCGCGCCGAAGCCCTCGCCGCGCAGCACCTCGGCGAGCCGCTGTGCGGGCCCGTGCCCCTCGGTGACCAGCACGACCCGCCAGCCGTCCCGCAGCCACTGGCGGACGTCCGCGAGCATGCGGGTCGTGTCGCCGCGGTAGGCGGTAGCGGGCGACGCAGCGAAGGTCATCACGGACGGGAGGCGCCCGCCGTCGCCCAGGTCGTCCGCTTCGTCAACGTCAAGGCCGAACGGCGCCAGCGACCACCAGGGCACGCCAAGATCGACGGCCGCCTCGCGAATCTTCGAGATCGGCTGGAACGCCGCCCCGCCGAGGTCGACAGGGGCCTCGCCGCCCGCGGCCGCGTTCACCCAGGACGCCTCGAGGAACTCCTGGCTGGTGGCGACCAGCTCCATCGCCCTGGTCCTGATGCGCTCTGGATCGCAGGCGAGCACGACGCCGCCGACCGGCACGTGGTCGAGCAGCAGCTCCATCCGGTCGGCGAGCACCGAGGCGAACGCCTCCATGCCCTCGACCGCGATCCCGTCGGCGATCTTGCCGAGCAGCTCGGCGAGGCTGGGATGGGAGTCGGCGAGCTCCTTGGCCCTGGCCCGGACGCCGGGGGTAAGGAGCAGCTCGCGGCACGGCGGCGCCCACAGGCCGCGGGACGACAGCCCCGAGCTGCGCTGGTCGGCGACCTTGAAGACGCGGATCTCTTCGACGGAGTCGCCGAAGAACTCGATCCGCAGCGGGTGCTCCTCGGTCGGCGGGAACACGTCGAGCAGCCCGCCGCGGACCGCGAGCTCGCCGCGCTTGGTGACCATCTCCGTGCGCGCGTAGCCGATGTCGACCAGCCGCGCGATCACGTCGTCCTGGTCGGCCTCGTCCCCTTCACGGAGCCGGACCGGCTCCAGGTCGCCGAGCCCGGCCACGATCGGCTGCAGCACACTGCGGATCGGCGCGACGACGACCTGCAGAGTGCCATCGTCAGCCGGATGCGAAAGCCGGCGCAGCACCGCGATCCGCTGGCCGACCGTGTCCGAGCGCGGTGACAGCCGCTCGTGCGGCAGGGTCTCCCAGCCGGGGAAGGTGGCGACGGTATCCGGCGGCAGGAAGGCGCCGAGCGCCGCCGTCAGGTCCTCGGCCTCCCGCGCGGTCGCGGTCACGGCGAGCACGAACCGGCCGGGACGGTCCTCGCCGGTTCCGCCGGTTCCGGCATCCGCGCCGGCCGCGAGCGCCGCGACGATCAGCGGCCGCAGCGCGGGCGGCGCGACGAGGTCACGCTCGCCGCCCGGGAGGTCGGGGGGGCTGGCGAGCGCGGTAGCTAGCTGGGGATCTTCGGCAACGGCGGCGAGTAGTCCGGCGAGGCTCATCATGTCCCAAAGTCGCAGGTAATCAGGGCGCGGAGAATCCGGGCAGCCGGAAGCCCCCGGCGCGCCCCAGTCGGTGCCTAAGTGCACGACGTCTACTACAAGTTTACGTCCCGGCGCCCGTTCCCAGCGCGCCTACCGCACCGTCGCCTTGACCGCGTTAGCAAACGCTAAAACCTTGAGTATGCGGTCAATTACTATTAGTTTCTATGACTACTGCAGGCCCCGATTCGCCTGGCACGGACGTGACGGCGAACGGGTTTTTCGCCGAGCCGTTGCGCGATTACACGGTGCGCTGCCTCGGCGCGCCGGTCACCTTGCTGCAGGCCGGCTGCCTCGCCCCGCTCCGCGAACTGGGCATCGGGGAGCTGGCCGAGGGCGGCTTCGACATCTCGGTCACTACCGTGGATGGCGACCTGCGCACCGTCCCGATCGCCCAGCGCGCCTACGACATCGTCTACTGCGCGGGGCTGCTCGAGCGGGTCCGGCATGTGGAACTCGTGCTCGACCGGCTGGTCAGTGCGCTCAAGCCGGGTGGCCTGCTCCTGATTAGGATCAGGGACAGATACAGCGCGGGTGCCTTGCTGGACCGGCTGCTGCCGGGAGCCGCCGGGAAGGCCCTGTGGTCCCGGCTGCACCCAGGCACTCCCGGGCCGTTCCCCGCCGTCTACGAGAAGACGGTCAGCGACGCGGGGATCGCCTCCTACACGCTGATGCGGGGCTTGGTCATCGCCGCGCGCGGCACGGAGCTGACGCTGCCGTCCCAGCCGGTACGACTATCATCGTCGGTGCGTATCACCTACGCCGCTATCTCCCGGCTGACCCGGGGACGCTTCGGCGACAACCACGATGAGCTGCTCTACGTGATCCGCAGGCCGCAGGACCAGTTCGCGCGCGTCGTCTAGCCACGCTCGGCGAGCGCAGCACGGATACGGAGGCGCACGTGATGGGTGAGCAGCTGCCCGCCGAGCTGGCCGACTGGCCCGCGTGGACTCCGGGTGAGGCGCAACTCGGTGAGCTCGAGCTGATCACGTCCGGCGCGTTCGCCCCGCTTGGCGGCTATCTGGCCACTGCCGACCTGACCTCCGTCGCGGCGCGCGGCGAGCTCGCGGACGGCACGCCGTGGCCGGTACCGGTCACCCTCACCGTCCCCGCCAGCGCGGTTCCTGAGGACGCCGGCCACCTTGTCCTGCAAGACCCGGAAGGCTCCCCGCTCGCCGTCGTCGAGATCACGGAACGGGTCCCCTTCGGATCCCCCGACCAGCCCAGCCCGATGCTGCGGCTCGCGGGTCCGGTCACGGCGCTGCGCGCCCCGGAACACGGGCCGTTCCGCGCGCTGCGCCGGATCCCCGCCGACGTGCGGGCCGAGTTCGCGGGCTGGCCGGTACTCGCGCTCGCCACGAGGCAGCCACTCGGGCAGCGGCACATCGGCCAGCTCAGGCACCTGGCCGGCCAGCTGAAGGCACGGATCCTGCTGCTCCCGCTGGTGTCCAGCCCGGCCGCCGTGGTGACCAAGCCGGAAGCGCTGGTGCGCGCCGTGCTCGCGGCGGCGCGGCAGCTGCCGGACAGCACCCTCGTCGTTCCTGTGCCGCTGCCGCGGCGGGCGAACCCCGACGAGGAGCTCGCCGCACTGGTGGTGATCGCCGCCGCACACGGTGCGACGCACCTGCTCACCGACGTCGGCGGGCGCACCGACGCCGCCGCCAAGCTGGGGGTGGAGGTGCTTACTCAGCCTGAGTGGGCTTACGACCCCGCGACGGAGGTCTGGCGGCCGCTCGGCCTGATCGCGCCGGGTACCGAGCGGGGTGAGTTGTCCAGCTCGGAGCTTGTCGGGCTGCTCGACGCCGGCGGGCCGGTGCCGTCGTGGCTGATGCCGGAGGGCGTGACGGCCGAGCTGCGCAAGGCGCGGCCGCCGCGGTCCGCGCGCGGCCTTGTCGTGTTCTTCACCGGGCTGTCCGGGTCAGGCAAGTCCACGCTCGCGCGCGACCTGCGCGACGCGCTGCTTGAGCGTGGCGACCGGACCGTGTCACTGCTCGACGGCGACCTGGTGCGGCGGCTGCTGTCGGCGGGGCTGACCTTCTCCCGCGAGGACCGCGACCTGAACATCGCGCGGATCGGGTACGTGGCCACCGAGGTGGCCAGGCACGGCGGGATCGCGATCTGCGCGCCGATCGCGCCGTACGCGGCGGCCCGGGCGGGAGTCCGGTCCATGGTCAGCGAGGCCGGCGACTTCGTGCTGGTGCACGTCTCGACCCCGCTCGCCGTGTGCGAGGCGCGGGACAGGAAGGGGCTGTACGCCAAGGCCCGCGCCGGGGTGATCGGTTCGTTCACCGGCATTTCCGACCCGTACGAGGAGCCGTCGGACGCCGACCTGGTGATCGACACCTCGCTGGTGTCGCGGCGGGACGCGGTCGCGATCGTGCTCGCGCACCTGTCCCGCAACGGCTGGCTGGCGCGTTAGCCGCGCGGCACGGCCTCGCCGGAGGTCTCAGCGTCCTCGTCTTCCGCGGCGGCGCCTTCGTCGATGCGCTCGCGGAACTCCGTCGCCTTGGCGGTCGCTTTGGCGGTCACGCGGCTCAGCCGGCGGTTCAGCGCCCCGGCCAGCGTCTCGCGCTGCCTGGACAGCAGCACGTAGCTCGCGAGCGCGCTGATCACGAACGCGAGCGCGAGTAGCAGGATCCCGCGCGCGCCGGCCAGGTAGAGCAGCACCACCGAGATCACGAGCAGCAGGATCCGTGCGGACGTGTAGGCAAGTCCAGTTCGCATAGCACTACCCAGTGTAGGACTCTGCGCCGGCGGCCAGCACCCCGGCCAGCAATGCCGGGTCGATGTTGCCGCCGGACAGCACGGCTACCAGGGGAGCGGCGTCGGCGGCCGCGAGCCCCAGTTCGGCGGCGGACCTGGACAGGCTAGCGGCCACGGCGACCGCGCCGCCAGGCTCGGCCACCAGCCTCGCCCGCAGGGCCAGTTGCCTGACCGCGGCGAGTATCTCGTCTTCCGTCACGGTGACGATGTCGCTGACCAGCTCGCGGATGTGCGGGAAGGTGAGCTCGCCGACCAGCTCCACGCGCAGCGCGTCGGCCCTGGTCCGCTCGGTGTCGGCGGACTGCCAGGCGACGCGGCTGCCGCTGTGCAGCGAGTCGCGGGCGTCGGCGGCAAACTCCGGCTCTACGCCGATGACCTTCGTCCCGGGCAGGAGTTCCGTAATGGCTACCGCGATGCCCGAGATGAGGCCGCCGCCGCCGACCGGGACGAGGACGGCCCGCGGAGGCCGGGCTGCGAGGTCTTCCGCGATCTCCAGGCCGATCGTGCCCTGCCCCGCGATCACCAGCCGGTGGTCGAAAGGCGGAATGTCGGCATAGCCGCGGGTCTGGGCGATCTGGCTGGTCGCCGCCAGTCGCGCGCCGAGGTCGGGCTCGACCCAGACGAGCTCCGCGCCGGCGCCCTCGATCGCATCGGTCTTGACCCGTGGGGCATTGTGCGGCACGACGATGGCAGCCTTGACGCCGAGCAGCGCCGCGGAGTACGCGACCGCGAACCCATGGTTGCCGCTCGAGTGCGCGACGACGCCGGTTGGCCTCGTCGCGGGGTCTTCGGTCAGCGCGCGGATTGCGTTGTAGGCGCCGCGCAGCTTGAACGCGCCGGTGGGCTGCAGCGACTCTGGCTTGATCAGCAGGTCCGGCCGACCGGGGGACGGCGGCGCGGCATCGCGTGGCGCCACGGCGCCGGGGAACGAGACCAGCGGGGTGCGCACCACGACACCCTCGATCCTGCGCGCCGCGGCGCGTACCTCATCGAGCGGAACCAGTTCAGTCACGCGTCAGCCTCCTTCACGCGCCAGCGTAGTGCCACGTCATGCGGGACTTACTGGTGAGTCACCCTGAGCGATCTGGGAATCGCTGAGGTAATTTCCCGAAATTGGGGCAGAAAGTATCCCTTTGTCGCCAAACTAGGGGCATACTCCGACCGAGGCGAGGAGATGGGACGTGGACGGCAACAATGAGCGGCTGCTCACCCCTGGGGAAGTAGCCGCCCTGTTCCGGGTGGATCCGAAGACTGTCACCAGGTGGGCGGCGTCGGGACGGATCACCAGCATCCGCACGCCCGGCGGGCACCGACGGTTCCGTGAATCCGAGGTGCGCGCCCTGCTGCGCGGCGACAGTGAGGCTTCACCAGAAGGGCATCCTGCGGCTTGAGCTTGAGCGCGGACCTCGGGTGACTGGGGTCCGCGCTTTGCTGCTCGCGCCCGGTTGAGCCGTGCCCGGCTGAGCGTCAGTCGTCCTCGGGGTCCTGGCCTGGCCAGTACTGATCGCCGACCAGCCTGGCGAATTCAAGGAACTCTCTCTGCAGCGCGGCATCGCCCGCGCGCCACTCCTGCCGCCGCTGCTCGACCTCGTCTGGGGTCAGCGCCTGCTCGGCGAGGCGGTTGTAGTCCGCGTCCTGTGGTCCGATCTCGACGTAAGCATCGCCGATGACCGGCCCGTCCTGCCGGATGGCCGTTTGCGGAACCTGCAGGTTCCCGTTCGGCAGTCGAATGACAAACATCGTCTGATCACCCTAGATGCCATAACGCCGGTTGAAGTACAGCATCACCCGCAACGCGACGCGCGTATTGCCGCTCAGCATGTCAACCAGCGCTGGCCGCTGCGCTGACGCGATCGCGGCAAAAGCGTCGGCGAAGAACTCCTTGCGGCCAAGGCCGCCCCGCTGGCGGTGGAAGTCGCTCGCGATGAAGGGCTGGCACTGATCATAAATCATCCTGAACTCGGCTGAGTCGGATTGCCACTTGCCGGGCGGGCTGTCGAGGTCGTCGAGCGCGTGCCCGACCTCGTGGCACATCACGTCGGGAGTCGGCGACGGCCGGGAGCCCACCACGATCTTGTGCTCGCCGTACGCGCCAGCGCAGGCGTCCCACGTGGCCTTGCCGGACGGCAGGGGCACGCCGTGCAGCGAGGCCATGTCGTCGAGCTGGGGCACCCCGCCGTCGCCCACGTAGATGCCCTCGAGCCCGGCGGCGAGCTTCTCCTGGAGCGCCCGCGGGAACTCCGCGAGCCGGTCAATGGCGGCGATCACTTGCGCCGACGGGGGCGCCGAGGTGTCCCACTGCCGCCACAGGATCGACTCGAGCGCACCGCAGTTCCTGCGGCCGTCCGCGGTCGGCGGGTAGCCCTTCGGGTGCGGCGGCGCGAACGGCAGCGCCGCGCGGCGTCCGGCGCGCGCCGCCCGCATACCGTTGGCCGGGGTGGCGTTGCCCCCCGGCGGCGCCGCGGCGGGCCGCCCAAGGGCGGGCGCGTCCGCCAGGCCGAGGTACTGCGCTTCCTGGTCGGCGGCCTCGGTCTCGCCCACGACCTGGTACCACGGCTGTCGCGCCATGCCGGGCGCCTGCGCTTCCTGGTGAGCTTCGCGCGCGACGGTGGCGGCCTCCATCGGCGCCGCGCCGAACGGGACCTCCCTGATCCGCGCTCGCCCGACGCCGCCGCCGCCTCCTCCTGCGCCCCCAGGTCGCGCCGCGCGGGCCGGCGGGCCATAGTTCCGCGGCACCCCCGGTTGCGGGGCGAGCCCAGCGGGCGACTGCGACGGCCTGAGCGGCTGTTGTACAGGCCTGGGCGGCTGCGGCGGCATCGGGGGCTGCGTCTCCCACGGCGGCTGCGACGGCCCCGATCGGGGCGGGAGCCCGGCCGGCGGCTGGGGGCGCCCGGTATCCGGCGGCCGCGGCGGCATGACGGCTGGATTCCTGCGGTGCCTGCCGCTGTCTTCACGGGGATGTGAGTCCCGTACCCGGCCATGGCGCTGGCCCTGGTCGCGCGAACGCCAACTGGCGATGCGGCGGAGCCGCTCGAACAGCCGTAGCCGCATGCTGGGTACTCCCCTTAGTCGTGCCCAACGCCCAGAGTATTCCGATTAGACCCACACGTCACCCCGGGTGACAGACGGTGACTAAACAGGCGGGTGATAAAAGATGAGCAATCCGGATACGGGGCGGGACACCGGAGGTTAGGCTTTCGCCATGTTGCTGTCAGCTGTCCTCTTTGTCCTATTCCTGGCGGGCTGCTGGCTCTACTGCCTCACCGACGCGGCGCTGACTCCGGCCGCGGAATACCGGGGCCTTTCGAAGGCCGCCTGGATCTACATCATCTCCGCGACGTTCATCGTCGGCGCGCTGGCGTGGCTGATCGCCCGCAGGTCACGGCGCTCGAGGTCATGGGTGGCGGTCGCCACGCACCCGGCCGGCCGCACGAGGAAGCACATTCCCCAGGGCCCCGACGACGACCCGGAGTTCCTGCGTCAGCTCGACAGCCGGATCCGCGGCACCTCCGCCGACCCCGGCGAGTTACGCACAGTGAGCTGACAGCCCGCGCCGCAGCCATGCAAGCCGGCGCCGTCCCACCCGCGCCGCATCAGCACCGCGGCCAGCTGCGCCGCCCGCGCGCAGCGCCGGGCAGTAACGTCACGCACCCCGAAACGCACCGTCTGCACACCGCCGGCGAACAGGTTGTCGTTGTCGCGGTCGGCGTCTTGCCACTTCTGCTCCGGCGGGTGGCTGGACCGCCCGTCGAGCTCGACGCACAGCCGGTACGCGTCGTAGAAATTGTCCAGGTAGCGAACGCCGCTCGCGAGCTCGCGACGCGCCTGCCGCCGGGCGGCGGGCAGCCCGTGCGCCCGCTCGACATCACGGACGTACCGCAGCTCCAGCGGGAACATGACCCCGCCGGCCACATCGTCGAGCGCGTCGGTCAGCCACTCCCGCCATCGCATCCGCTTGCGCGCCGCAAGCGCTTCCTTGATCATCTCCGCCGAGGCGAGCCGCCGCCCGGTCGCCCGGGACAGCCACGCATAGGCGTCGTCAAACGTCTCCGACGCGGCCACCAGGTCGAGCACCGTCTCCGCGACCGGCGTCCGCGGCAACTGCCACGGCGGCAAGGCCTGCCCAACCACCCGCCGCGACCGATGCACAACCACCCCGCGAATCGGCCCGTACCTGGCCGGATCGAGATTGGCGGACACGGTTACGTGGATCACCTTGCTCGGCCTATCCACGAGCCCATGAACCTCCGCCGCGGTCTCATGGCTGAGCACCGCACCAGGCCCGGCTCGCAGCACAGCCGCCCAAAGGTATGCCTCGCGCGGCGGCACTCCGCTGAAGGTCGCATAAGTCCCCCGCTGCAGCCGCTGCCACTCCCCAGACTTGGCCCTTCGCGAGACGGCATTCCCGGAGACACCGTAGCCAAGGACCTGCGAACGACTGACGACTCGCGATTGAAAATCAAGGAGCTCCGGCAAGCTGACAGGTATTGGATCGGTCATGGGACAAGTCTTCGGAGAGCCGGTCCATGATTGCCAGAGCAATTTCGCGTCTGTGGATAACTCCGCGCGAGCAAGGCCAGCCTGTGGATAACTTGCCCCGATACTTTCCAGGTGCACCTCTGACCTCGGCTTCCATCAGTCCACCGATTGCCACTTCAACCACGTTCGTAGCAACTCACCCCATGGGCCTCGCATAAGTGATCGCCAAGAATTACCGTGCGGGATAAGCCCCGGATTCCGGCGTGGAATCCCGCACGGTAATTGACCCCGAGGCGCGGGCAAGAGACCGTGCGGGATTTGCCCCGGGAAACGGCGCTCAATCCCGCACGGTGATTCGGCAGCGAGGCTGTCGCCGTCGTCCGGCGGGGTCAGACCGGCGGGTCAGCCGACGCCGGCGTAGGAGTGCATGCCCGTGATGAAGACTTGGACCACCAGGATGTTGAACGTGAGGCTCGCGAAGCCGAGCAGCTGGATGTAGTGCGCGCGGCGGCCTCGCCAGCCCGCGGTGGCGCGGGCGTGCAGGTAGGCGGCGTACAGCACCCACGTGATGAACGCCCAGGTTTCCACCGGGTCCCAGCCCCAGTAGCGGCCCCAGGCCTGGTCCGCCCAGATGGCGCCCGCGATGACGCCGAACGTCCAGACCGGGAAGCCGAACACCACGGTCCGGTACGTCAGCTTGTCGAGCTGCGCCGCCGAGGGGATCCGCGCCAGCAGCCCGTTGTCCGGCTGCGCCTTCCCGGCCGCGACCCGGGCGCGGTAGCGCTCGGCGACGAGATACATGACCCCGAGCACTGCGGCGACGAAGAAGATGCCGGTCGCCAGCGTCATGGCGGTCACGTGAATGCTCAGCCAGTAGGACTGCAGCGCCGGCACCAGCGGGCCGGCCGCCGTGTAGATGACCGTCTCGGCGAGCCCAAGCGCCACCACGACGGCGCCCATCACGAACACGCCAAGCGCCCACGCCCGGTACCGGATCATCACGTAGCAGAAGAAGATCGCGGCCACGCACGTCAGCGCCGTCACGAACTCGTACATGTTGCCCCACGGCGCGCGGTGCACCGCGAAGCCCCTGGTGACGACCGCTACCAAGTGAGCAGCAACGCCAAGAACGCTGAACGCCACCGCGGCCCGCACCCAGGGGCCCGCCTCCCAGATGGCGCGCAGCGCAGGGACCTGCCGCGCGGGCAGCACCGGACCCGCAGCGCCCGCGCCGGCACCACCAGCGCCGACGCCGCCAGAACCCGCCTCCGTCTCCGCCGTCTCCGCCGGTGCCGCGTCCGCCGGGGCCGGGGCCGACGGCGCCTCGGCGGCACCCGCGGCCTGCGCCGCGCCGACCGTCGCGAGCGCCGCGGCACGTTCGCGCGAGGCGACCGCGGCAGTCGCGGCCGCCGCCCGGCGCGGGCGCCCGAAGGCGAAGTCGCCCGCGAACCCGATCACCGCGAGCGAGTAGATGACGATCGCGGCGATGAGGAAGTCGCCACTGACCTGTGCGAGCCCTAGGTTTACGGACACGAGCCTCACGCTCCTGTTTCTGACTGATTGTTAGGCTCAGGTTTCGGTTGAGCGGCCCCGGCGCCGGCCGCGAGTTCCGCGGCCAGTTCGGCGAACTCCTCCTCGAAGCCGCCGCTGGCGTCGGTGCGCGCCAGGCCGCCGACCGTCACCACGGAGCCGCCGCCCGAAGTAGCGGGCACCGCCCGGACGAACACCCGCCGCCGCCGGAT
>Ga0335074_10012314_pt1 | contig 11993 bp, 8 predicted proteins | sample Lox_Sample_23_FD_206715 | JGI IMG/M metagenome (GOLD analysis project Ga0335074, IMG submission 206715) | Soil microbial communities from Loxahatchee National Wildlife Refuge, Florida, United States - Lox_Sample_2.3 | ecosystem: Environmental > Terrestrial > Soil > Wetlands | place: USA: Florida...
CAACTTCATCTTTTGCCGCCTGAGGTCAGTATCCTGCCGCACCGGCTGGCAGGCTTTATTCGCGACGCGCGACTGACGCAGTGGTTTTCCGTCCCCGCTGTGCTCCAACACATGAGAAGGTTCGATGCCGTCCGCGAGCAAGATTTTCCCGCTTTGCGGCGCTTGTTGTGGTGCGGTGAGAAATTAGCCACGCCTACGCTGCGTTATTGGATGCAACGTTTGCCGCACGCAAGTTTTACGAACTTGTACGGCCCGACGGAGACCACTATCGCCAGCAGTTACTATCGCGTGCCCGGCTGTCCGCTTGGCGACGAAGAAGAAATTCCGATCGGGCGCGCGGCGGGCGGCGAGGCGCTGCTGGTGCTCGATAGTGAATTGAAGCGAGTGCCGCCGAATGAAACGGGAGATCTATACATCGCCGGCGCCGGGCTGAGCCCCGGCTACTGGCGCGATCCCGCCAGGACGCGCGAGGTCTTCCTGCCCAATCCGGATCCATCGGCCCCCGGAGATCGAATTTACCGCACCGGCGATCTGGCGCGGTTAGGCGGCGACGGGATGATCTACCTGCGGGGACGCCGCGACTCGCAAATCAAGAGCCGCGGTCATCGTATTGAATTGGGCGAAGTGGAAGCGGTCCTGCAGGCCATTCCGGGTGTCGAGGAGGCGGCCGCGGTGGCGATCGATTCCGAGGAGATCGATGGCAAATCCATCTGCTGCGCTTATGTACTCGCCAGCGCGTGTGGACTCTCGTCCGCGGATCTCAAACGGCAACTGGGCATCACGCTGCCGCGCTATATGATTCCTGTCCGCTGGATGGCGTTGGAGAGCATGCCGCGCAACGCTAACGGCAAAACCGACCGACCGCTATTGAAACAATGGTTCCAACGGGAGGCGGATCACGGCTTGGCGGACTTCACCGCCTCGGCTTCAAATACCGCGGCAGCTACCTAATGCATATGACATACGCAGCAGGCCAACTTACCTTCCCGGTAACCACGCAAGTGCCTAGTGTTTCCCCGCGCCCGGATTTCGCCGCCGAGATTCAGGTATTGCTTGCCGAGCGGCTGGGCATCGGATCGAAACCCGCAGTGGGTGACGATCTCATCGCGTCGGGCGCATTGGATTCCTTGACGTTGGTTCAACTGCTGGCGGATCTAGAAACTCACTTCGGCATCACGGTTCCCCTGGAAGATCTGGAAATCGACGATATCCGCTCTATCACGGCTCTAGCGCGGCTGGTGGCCCAACGCAAGTTCATGACGGAGACGTTATGAACATCATCGGAATCAGTGGACTTGAAAACGCCGTGCCCTTCAAGAAGGCGCATTGGCCGGGCCTGGACCCGCGCGAGTACCGGATCTCGCAGGGACACGATTCGGCAGCCGCACTGATTATCGACGGAAAGATCGTGGCCGCGGCGGCGGAAGAGCGTTTCAATCGCCAGAAGCATAGCGCTCGATTTCCAATCGGCGCGATCAACTGGTGCCTCGCGCAAGCGGGTCTGCGGATCCAGGATATCTGCGAAATCGCGCATGGTTTCGATTACGAACCGTACCGCCGGATGTGGTCCATCGATCCTGAAACAGCGCGATTCCATGGCGAGGTCTGTTCGCGGGAAGCGTTGCTCGAGCAAGTCAGCCGGTATCTGCCCTTTTTTCCCACCGCACGCGTGCATGCGGTGGAACATCATCTGGCGCACGCCGCGAGCGCTTATTACACATCCGGGTGGGACGATTGCCTGGTGATCGTGGTGGATGCCATGGGTGAAAGCAATGGCGCGTCCGTATATCGCGCCGCCGGTGGCCGGCTTCAACCGCTCGCGCGCATATCCGCGCTCGATTCGATCGGCATTCTGTATTCGCTGGTGACCTTGCACCTGGGTTTCGACTTCAACTCCGATGAGTACAAGATCATGGGGTTGGCGCCTTACGGCGATCCAGAGCGCTATCGGCCGGTATTCGAGGAGTTAGTGCAGTTGTTGCCGGACGGCCACATTCGTATTCCGGCGTTGCGCATGAATCGCACGCGCGAGGAGCGCGAAAACTATACGGCCACGCGCCGGCTGCTCGCGGTACGGCTGTTGCCGCCGCGTGCGCCCGAAGAAGAAATTACCGACAATCATCGCGATGTAGCGGCCGCTCTGCAGCAATGCCTGGATCGCACCATGTTGCATCTCTGCGGCCGCTTCGGAATCTCCACGGGATCGCGGCGCCTGGCGCTGGCCGGCGGCGTGGCATTGAACTGCACGGCCAACAACCGCTTGATGAAATCCGGGATCTTCGATGAAATCTACATCCAGCCCGCGGCCGGCGATGACGGCTCGGCATTAGGCGCGGCGCTCTACCGCTCCGCGGTGGCCGGTGAGATTCACAACGTGCGCATGGCAGTTCCGTTCCTGGGCCCGGCGCATTCGATGGACAGTATTGAGCGCGCGCTTCAGGATTTCGATGAACCGCTGGCGCTCCACCGGTATGGCGGCCTCGCGGAAACCTGCGCGGCGGCGGCGCGCCTGATTGCCGAAGGCCGGGTGATCGCATGGTATCGCGGAGCCATGGAATTCGGGCCGCGCGCGCTGGGACACCGCAGCATTCTAGCCGATCCGGGACGTCCGGAGATGCGCGACCGCATCAATGCCATGGTGAAGATGCGGGAAGCCTTCCGGCCCTTTGCGCCCGCGGTAACCATCGAGCAGGTGGATCGCTGGTTCGAAGTGGCGCCCCTGAAGGAACTGCCGTTCATGATTACCACTGTAGACGTGCGTCCGGAGGTGCGCAGTGAGTTGCCGGCGGTGACGCACGTGGATGGATCCGCGCGCGTGCAAACAGTCGCCGCTAAAGATAATGCCGATTTCCACGCTTTGCTGCGAGCCGTGGGCCAGACCACCGGCCGCGAGATGGTGCTGAATACCAGCTTCAACGTGAAGGGGCAACCGATCGTGAACACGCCCCAGGAGGCCTTGCTTACATTCGCGGGAACGGGTATCGAGTACTTGTTTCTCGAGGACACGTTGGTTGCGTTCCCGGAGGCACGGCCGGAGAAATATCGGATGACGGCACAAGCTTCGGCCGTATGTGCCGCGCCGTAGGCTCAAAAGCCTAGGTTTAAAAAAGGATACGAAAAAGAATGGCCACTTTAGCTTCAACTATGGCAATATCGAATACGAACGCCGCGCCGCATCTAGTTACTTCCGTTCCCGAGGCAGTTACAGAGCGGGCTGCGCGGCGACCCCACGCGGTCGCGGTGACGGCTGGAAATCATGTGATCACTTATAGTGAGTTGGAACGCCAGGCCAACCGATTGGCGCACCGGCTGATCTCCGCCGGCGCGGGCCCCGGCGTGGCTATTGGATTATGCCTTCCGCGCAGCCTGGAGATGGTGGTGGGGGCGTTAGCGATTCTGAAATCGGGCGCCGCGTACGTTCCCATGGATCCAGCCTATCCGGCGGACCGCTTGTTATTCACCCTCGAAGACGCCTGCGCGCCAGTGCTGATATCGGACCCGGCCAATGCGCGGCGCCTCGAAAACCCGGATTGCGAAACGATCGTGGTGGATGGCCCGGATGCGCCCGTTGGCGACGAGGATTTTACACCGCCGCGAATCCGTGCGTCGGATCTCGCCTACGTGGTTTATACCTCCGGTTCGACGGGGACGCCGAAAGGCGTCGAAATCACGCATGCCAACCTGTCGAACCTGGTGGCCTGGCACTGCCGCGCGTTTGCGGTAACGGCGCAAGATCGCGCCAGCCATTTGGCCGGCCTGAGTTTCGATGCGTCCGTTTGGGAAATGTGGCCGTATCTGGCGGCGGGCGCGAGTCTGCATTTGGCTGATGATGTAACCCGGTTATCCGCCGATCTGCTGCGCGATTGGTTACTCGAGCGCGCCGTTAGCATCGGATTCGTTCCCACGCCCATCGCCGAACGGCTGATTGCGCTCGAATGGCCGTCCCACACGCCCCTGCGCATTCTACTCACCGGCGGTGAAGCACTGCGGCGCTGGCCGCCCGCTGATCTTCCGTTTGAGCTGGTCAATAATTATGGACCCAGCGAGTGTACAGTGGTGGCGACTTCCGCGGCGGTGACGGCCGATGCGCGCCGAAGCGGGCTGCCGCCCATCGGTTCGGCCATCGACGGCGGCTATACTTACGTGCTCGACGAACAGCTTCGCCAAGTGCGCTCGGGTGAGCTTTATATCGGCGGCGCCGGAGTGGCGCGCGGATACCGCGGCCGTCCCGAGCTGACCGCGGCCAGGTTTGTGCGCGACCCCTTCCGCGGCGATGCGGATGCGCGCATGTACCGTACCGGCGATCTGGTGCGCGTCCTACCCGATGGCCAACTCGAATTCATGGGCCGCGTGGACGACCAGATCAAGATTCGCGGCTACCGCATCGAGCCCAACGAAATTGTGGCGGCGCTCGGACGGCACCCCGCTATACGCGAAAGTATGGTGGTCGCCAGGGAAGACGTGCCCGGCGAGAAGCGCCTGATCGCCTATCTGGTAATGCAACCGGATTCGAGCGTCCTGGCGGGCGAGCTACGCGATTTTCTCCGGCAGTCTCTGCCCGAATATATGATTCCGGCCATCTTTGTGACCTTGGATGCCGTGCCCCTTACGCGCAATGGCAAGATCAATCGCCGCGCCCTGCCTCCGCCGGATGCAGCGAACACACTGGGCGATGCGCCTGCCGCGGACGGCTTTGTGTCGGATTTGCAGCGGCGCATCGGAGGAATTGCCGGCGCCCTGCTGGAACGCGAGTCCATCGGAATTAACGACAACTTCTTTCTGCTGGGCGGACATTCGCTGCTCGGCGCGCAACTTATCGTCAATCTGAAGAAGGCTTTCGGTGTGGAGATTCCACTGCGCGCTTTGTTCGCGAATCCCACCGTGGCCGGACTGGCGGAAGAGATCGGCAGGCTTTCGGTAAGCCGCCCGATGTACGACGATCAATCCGCCCGCACCAGTGTAGGGGCATGATGCAAGCCAGCGCTCCCGATGCGGATCTGAGCCTGTATCACCTGCTCGAACCGGAAACCCTCGCCAATCCTTATCCGCTTTATGACCGGCTGCGGACGGCCGATCCGGTGCACTGGGATCCCTATCTGCACGCTTGGGTGGTCACGCGCTACAGCGATGCGGTGCATGTGCTGACGCATTTCCGCTCGGAGCGGATGCCTAAGCCAGAGGATCTGGCGGCCAAGGATCTGGGCGAGCTCAACCCCATTGCGCAGGTGCTGGTGCGGCAGATGATTTTCATGGACCCGCCCGGCCATACGCGTATTCGCGCGCTGGCTGCCGCGGCCTTTTCGCCCGCGCGCGTGGAGAAATTGAAGGCGCACATTCAGGAGATCACCGACGGCTTCATCGATCAAGTAGCGCCCGCGGGCAGGATGGATGTGATCGCCGACTTGGCGGATTTGCTACCCACCACGGTTACCGCCGAGTTGATGGGTATTCCGGTATCGGATCGCGACCGTTTGAAAGCGCTTGCCAAGAAATTCTCGGAGATGTTGGGCAATTTTCAGCACAATCCCGGGCGGGCCGGCATCATGCTGCGGACCGTGGAGGAACTGACCGCTTACTTCGAACAGCAACTTCGCGCGCAGGAGAAGCAGCCGCACGAGGGCGTGGTGCATACGCTGATGAATGCGGAAATCAACGGCGACCGGCTCACGCGCCAGGAAGTGATTGCAAACTGCATCATCACGCTGACGGGAGGGCTCGAAACCACCACCAACCTCATCGGCAACGGATTATTCACGCTGCTGCGCAACCCGCGGGAATTCGTGCGCCTGCAGGAGGATCCCGCGCTGCTATCGCCGGCCATCGAGGAATTGCTTCGTTTCGAAAGTCCGATTCAGCAGACGGCGCGCCTGTCGCCGGATGATCTGGAGTTGGGCGGAAAGAAAATCCGCAAATCCGAGGCAGTGATTTCGGTCATCGGCGCCGCTAACCGCGACCCGGCCCGATTTCCGGATCCGAACCGGCTGGACCTCGCGCGCGCCGATAACCGGCATTTGGCCTTCGGCTGGGGCGCGCACTTCTGTTTCGGCGCGCCACTGGCCCGGCTGGAGGGGCAGATCGTATTCCGCACCATGTTCCGCAGATTGCGCCGCATCGCGCTCGCATTACCCGAGCCACGCTGGCAGAACAATATGACGTTTCGCGGTTTGGAATCTCTACCGATTACTTTCGAGGCAATCGCGTAGTGCGTAAGGCGGGCGTCTGCCGCACGGGCGTGGTGGCAGGCTCGAGCGCCCCGATGGCGATACCGCCGGATGAGGGACGCAGTGCGCCGTTGTAGTCCGTGGTAAGGCCGGGGATCTGCACGCCCGCCTTCGCGGCAGGAGAAGATGCCGGCAATTCGAAATTGTAAGCCGCGGCATTCACGAACATCGGATTCGCTCCAAGCAGATTCGTTCCAATGGCGCATCCATTAGCGCTTTCTATGACCGGAACGCTCCCGGACACCAGATTATGATCTACAGCGCACGCCGTAGCCGATGATTGGTAAACGGCAATCGCGGCAGTCTGGGCCTGGTAAAAGATGTTATTGCGAATGGTCACCTGGGCCTCGTTGTTCCACATCATAATCTGGCCGCCGTCTGCGGGCGCGATGAAAGCGAAAGTATTATTGGCGACCAGAATGTTAGTAAGTCCATTAGCCATCTGGATCCCCCAACCCCGCGTCAGGTTATAAAAGATATTGTTGGTTACGGTAAAGTTCCAGCCCTGAAGATATAGGCCATGATCCAGATTTGTGGGATTGGTCCGGCCAATATCATGAAATGAGTTGCTATCGATGACAAAATCGTGGCAGGCGGCGCTGGTGTACATACCATCCAGGCCGTAATTGACGGAACTCTGCCGGTTGGCAATGTAATCGATCTGGTTGCCGCGGAGAGTAATAAAACTGGCCGATCCGTTGCTGTGGATCGCTTCGCGGTATCCGCGAGTAATCACGAAGTCCTCGATCACGATATAGGAAGTGTTTCCCAGATCGAAGTAAGAATCGCAAATCAATTGGCAATCGAGAATGGCGCCCCCGCGGCTCTCCGCTTTGAAAGTAATAGGCGCGCCCGGCAATCCGGAGCGGGTTAGCACCACCGGGCTCGCATTGGTATCCGCGCTATCGCCTCCCGTAACGGCATTTTCGTGGCCATAAGTTCCATTGCTCACCAGCACCGTATCGCCGGCATGGGCGGCCTGGGCTGCCCGCGAAAGCGTGAGAAACGGACTGTGGAAGGAGCCGTGGTTCGAGTCCGAGCCATGGGGGGAGACGTAATAGGTTGCGGCCGGCAATTCTCCAGCAACCGCCAGGCAGATTGCAATTATTGGACACACAATTCGCATGAGTCAGCGGGTGAGCTCTGAGAAGACCCGCGACGGCGCGGTTTTCTTTGGTCCTGGATGTATAAACTGAATAGCGCCCGCCAGAAATCCCAGCCCGTAGGAAAAATGATAAACCCCGATTACCACGGGAAGGATCGCCGCCGATATGGCGCCCAGCCCACGCGCATACGTCACGGAAGTGGCGGCGCAAACCGCTAAGTACCCCAATAGTTCAGCGGCCAGAACCGCCATCGCCGTAATGGCTACAGCGCCCGCGCCCGCCGCCGCGGCGATGAGCGCCAGGAGTACGCCCGCCAAAATGGAACTGACAAACATGGCCGGGAGCAAGTGACGCCACGCCGCCAGCGCCTTATGTTTGCGAATCACCGCCACTTTCCAGAAACCATACTGCATGTATTGACGGAACAGTGCGCCCAACGACGCGCGCGGCGTATAACACGATCTGACGCGGGGCGTCTGCCAAACGCGGCCGCCCTGGCGCCGCAGCCGGAAGTTGAATTCATCGTCCTGGTTCCGCACCAGGCCAGGATCAAATAGGCCGACGCGGTCGAAAACCTCGCGCGGCCAACAGCCCAAGTAAACCGTATCCACTTCACCCTGGTAGCCGGGGTCGTGCGCCTTTCCTCCACACAGAGGCGAGCGAAAAGCCGCCGCGATGGCCCTGCCCATAACGCCCTTTCCTTCCGCGATCCACGGACCGCCCACGTTGTCGGCGCCGGACTCCGCCAGCGCCCGTATGCACTCCCGGATATAATCGCGCGCGTAGGTGGTGTGCACATCCATTCTGACAATTACGGAGCCGCCCGCGGCTTGGATCGCGGCGTTTAGACCGGTGGGGGTAATACGCCCTGGATTGTCGATGATGCGAACCTGCGCGCACGTGCCGGCATACTCCCGCAGAATCTCGCGCGTGCCGTCATTGCTCATGCCATCGGCGATCAGCACTTCAATCCGCCAAGGCGGCTCCAATTCCTGCCGGCACACGGAATCCAAAAAGTCGCGGATGTGGTTCTTTTCGTTCCGGCAAGGAACGATTACAGAAATGATCATTTTTGTCCTCAGCCCCGTCCATGAGGGCGCGGTTGGCGGGGCCAAGGGCCCCGCGCAGGTTGCGAGCCTGCCCGACTAACTAATGGCAACCGGGCTAGGGTGATTTCACCGCGAATCTAAGGTGGCTTCCCTATAGCGGCTGTATCCGATCGCACCTAACATGAGTTGTAGTTGAACGTACAAAAAAGCTTGGCTGTGGTTTTCCCGGATCGTCCTATCCTCTCCTCCGGCAGTTGACCAGTGCTCCACAGCACAACGCTAGCTTGGCCCTGAATGTCGCCTGGGTCGAGCCCAAACCGCCACCGAACGCCACTCGCTGAATTCGATTCGAAAATCGAATACGAACTACGTGTGTCGATGAGAACGGCTTTGAAAACTGACTGCAAACCTGAAAGGAAACCAATGAATCTAAAACCTCTTCTGATGGCGTCCCTTGTATCCTTGTGCGCATTTGCGGGGGCGCACGGCGCCACCACATACTACGTGTCCACCAGCGGTAATGACTCCAACCCCGGAACGTCAACGTCGGCTGCGCTGGCGACGTTGTCCAAAGCTGCCAAGATGGCCAGCGAGCCGGGCGATACGGTGATCGTCATGAACGGCACTTATGGCAACGAAGGCGTGGTGTCTCCCAACTATGTGGTCACACTGCAACACTCCGGCACCGCCAGCCAGCCGATTACTTTTATGGCCCAAAACCGCGGCCAGGCAATTCTGGACGCCGGTAACACCAATACGGGAACGACCTGCAACGGCGCCTATTCATACATTAATCTGGCCAATGCTTCTTTCATCGTCTTTCAAGGCTTCGTTATTGAGAATGCCTGCAGCCAGGGAATTGAGTCTAACGACGCGGCCCACGACATCACTTTCCGCTGGAACACGATTCAATACATTGCCAATCATACGGTGACGGCCAATGACGGACAGTGCGGGATCTATCTCAATAAGGACGAGTACAACTTCACGTTTGACGGCAATATTTTTCATGATATCGGCCGCACCGGAGGCCTCTCATACAATGACTTGGATCACGGCATTTATGCGCACGCGCAGAATATTACGATCATCAACAACATCTTCTACAACATCAGCAAAGGATGGGCCATCCAACAGGCCAACGGAGCGGTCAACTGGCTGATTGCCAATAATGTGTTCGCCTTTGCGAGCGCCGGCGACGGACAGATCATGCTATGGAACAAGGCCAGTGACCTGACCATCGAGAACAACATATTCTACAAGCCGGTCGGATATGCGATTGACCGGTACACTTCAGAACTCAGCGGCTGCATAGTGGAAAACAACATCGTGTACGGCGTTTCCGTAATGATGGGGCAACCGAAAGACTGCACGGTTCAATCCAACCAGCTTGGTGTAAATCCGATGTTAGTCAACCTGACGACCGATCCTTATAACTTCCAACTCCAATCCGGTTCGCCGGCCATCAATGCAGGGCCTTATCTCTCGACAGTACCCGACGATTTCACCGGCGCGACGCGGCCAGTTGGCTCGACCACCGATCTTGGCGCGTACCAGCTCAGCGTGGATGGCAGCCAGTAGGATGTGGGGACGGCTGCCCCACACTAATCCGCGCCCGCCAGACTTACCTCCTCTGTAGCATCCGCAACGCTGGCCGGCGCCTCTCGGCGCGCGGCGTCGATCCGGCGCTCGAGAGCCCGGCCCAGCGTGATCGCGGGACGCTCCAAATATCGGAACAAAACATAAGCCACTGCCATCGCCGCCGGCGGCACGCAAAGGATGATGAAATAGGCCGGCATATGTCCATGGAGCAGATGGACCAGTGTCAATAGCACCACCAGATGCGACAAGTACAGGCTGTAAGAGACGCGGCCGACCCACAAGCAAGGCCTTCTCTCTAACACCTGTTGTGCGCGCGTCGAGCCAATCACCAGAACCAGCAGCAGTACCGCGCCGAAATGTGGCGCGAGGGATGCAGCCTGGCGAACAGCGTGGCTAGGGACATAAGTGAAGGCGTGCGCGCTCAAGAGGAGTACGGCAACGGCCGCCAGCGCGATCCTGGCAGCGGGACACAGATTCCGAATGGCGCCTTCTGCTTCGACACGATACTTGGCCAGCACCGCGCCCGCCACGAACAGGAAAGCATACTGGCCTGAATCCAATAGCCAGAAGTTGCCTGAGCGAGCGAGCGTAAACATGGCGCCTACGCTGATAACCAACGAGCCCGCCAGCGCTGTCCAACCATCTACCCGAAGGACGATCCACATGAGCAGCGGGAAAATCAGCGAATAGCGCATCTCGTGGACCAGCGACCAAATGGGATTATCGACGAAGTTATACTTCGTCTGTCCCAACATGAGTAAATGATCCCAGAGCAGCGAAGCACTGACTTTGTGGTTCCACGAGCCTTGAAACCATTCGCTGAGCGCCGGCGCCTGCCGTGCGGATAGCATCGTCATCACCAGGATGGCGGCGGTTACTACCACGATATACGGTACGTAAATCCGGCAGACCCGCTTTATACAAAACGCCGGATAACTCGGCGAACCGGGACGCAGGAAGATGAGCGCCAGCACGAAACCACTGAGCACGAAAAAGACTTTGACAGCCGCGTCGCCGGCCCAAAGCAGGCTGAACGGCGGATATCCCAGAATCACGGAAAGCAGCGTGCCGTGGCGGCCGTGCAGCATTACGTTCGACCACGTGGGAAACGTCATCAGGCAGTGATCGGCTACCACCACGGTGGCGGCGATGCCGCGTAACGCGTCGAGCTGCTCGTAGCGCTTGGGCTTGGGGCCGGAAGTCATTGGCATTTCAATTTGTAAGGCCGTCGCGGCTGTACCGCAGCCGTGTTTTCACCCACGCCGCCAGGTTCGAATTTGTGGCGTACAGCGGAATTCTCGGGAGCAGCCACGGATTCGACCCTTCGCCGGCCGCGCCGGAACTCATGGTGACCGCGGAATCATAAAAACGGCGGGCCATGGCGGAGGCACGCGCCCCGATGCTCAGCGGGCTGCCGAAAGGATAGGCGATATGCCGGCAAGGGCGTCCGCAGCGCTCGCTTACCAAGTCCCGGCTGTGCCGCATTTCGAATGCCAGATATTCATCGGGCAGCGCGGACATGGCTGTGTGGGTCACGCCATGGCTTTCAAAACGGATCAGATCGGAGCGCGACAGCCGGCACGCTTCCTCCCAGGTGATGGGCGCGTCCGGCTGAAGTTCAGCCCGTGGAACGCCTTCGCGCGTGGCTAAGTCTACTAACTCCTGAATCAAAGGGAAATAAAGTTCGAGTGGCTGGGAATGCCACGACCTTTCCATGCGTTTCACAGTGTCTTCGACGGCGCGCGGGTGCGAAAAATCCAGTGATCCGGCGTTCAATTCCAGCTTCCGCCGCGGCAGGCGCGGCACTACCCGCCGCCACCACTGAAAGGCCATGCCTTGTCCTGAGTCCAGATACAGTGTGGGCAGATAGAATGTGGCCGGCCATTGGCGTTTGACAAATAACTCAGCGAGTGACCGGACATTATCGCCCACGCCATCATCCACGGTGATGGCGAACAACCCGTGCGTGGATTTGCGCCGTCCGATACGCTTCACCATTTCGTCCAGGTGTACGG
>Ga0335074_10012315_pt1 | contig 11992 bp, 14 predicted proteins | sample Lox_Sample_23_FD_206715 | JGI IMG/M metagenome (GOLD analysis project Ga0335074, IMG submission 206715) | Soil microbial communities from Loxahatchee National Wildlife Refuge, Florida, United States - Lox_Sample_2.3 | ecosystem: Environmental > Terrestrial > Soil > Wetlands | place: USA...
GGGCAGGCCTCCAGCAGGCAGGCCGCTCGCAGGCGGCGCACGATCTCGTCGCGGGGCACCGGGCGCAGCGCCGCGAAGTGCTCGATGGCCTGCGGCGTCCGGCGCAGCAGGTACCCCTGGTTAGCCGACTCGCGGGCCGCGTTCCACTGCGACACGATGATCCGCGCGGCCACCCGCGCCACGATGAACTCCGCGACCAGTTCCAGGTCGCCGTCGTCCAGCGGGTCGATCGCGTGATACCCGGCGACCACGTCGAGGGCCGGCCCGAGCAGGTCGCGGTCGCCCCCGGCTGGCCCGCCCGGGCCGCCGCCGAGCTGGTAACAGGCCGCCACCCCGACGTCCATCGCGACCGGCCCGGTGAGCGCGTCACCGAAGTCGAGGATGCCGGTGATCCGCTCCCCGTCGGTGAGCAGGTTCTCCCCGTGGAAGTCGGTGTGGATCACCTGGGTGCCGACTCGGGTCAGCCGGGGACGGACCGCCGTCTCGAACCGGTCCAGGCACGCGGTCAGCTCCGCGCGCAGCCCGGCCTCCAGGTCCGGCAGTTCGCCCAGCGGTTCCCGCAGCATCGGGAAGTTCTGCAGGTCCCAGCGGTGTGTCCGGTGCGCGCCGGGATGATCGAAGCCGCGCAGCGCGCGGCTGAGCCGGGCTAGCGTGCCGCCGATCGACCGCCGCAGCGCGACGGCAGGCCTCGCCGCGCTGAGCAGCTGCCCGTCCAGCCACGAGGTCATCCGGACCAGCCGCGGTGGCCCCGGCCCGTCCCCGAGCGTGAGCTCCGGCCGCCCGTCGGCCGCGGCGACGATCCGCTGCACCGGCAGCTCCGGCGCGGCCTTCGCCAGGTGCAGCAGCACAGCGGTCTGGAAGGAAACCTCAGCCGGTGGTGCGCCGTCATTCGGTGTAGTGGCGCTCGCCGGGCTTGCCACGCTGATCTTCAGCAGCCGCGCGGTCCCGCCGGCGTCCGTCAGCCGGAACGTGTCGTCATGCTCGGCCGCCATCCGCTCCGCGCCCGCGTCCACCCCGTAGTACCTGCGTGCGATCTCTTCGGCCTGGTCAGGCGAGATCCGGGGAACGGCGGCCACACGGACATCGTAGGCGACGCCAGATCGTCGGCCGTCTATGCCCACCTGGCCGAGATGGCCGCGATCGCCATAATGACGGGCGGGTGCCAGGCACCCGCCCGCTCGTCCACGGCGGCCGTGACTAACTGGTGTAGGTGATCGTGACCGCCGTTTTCTGCGCGGTGACGGCCTTTGCGCTGATCTTGCCGGTCGCCTTGGCGAACGCCCCGGTCCCGCCGGTCACCTTCCCGCTGAACGTCTGGCCGGCGTTGCTGGTGGCGATCGTGCCGTAGAGGAAGCCGCCCTTGACGACGACGGCCACGTCGCCCTTCCCGGTGGTCCTCCCGGTGAAAGTGAGGTACACGTCGTCGAACCCGACGGTCTTGCCCGCGCTGTTGACGTCGGTGTCCTGCAAGCCTTCGGTGGTTGCCGTGAACGGGACCGACTTCGCCGTCACCGCGATGAACTTCAGCGTGTGCGTGGCACTGTGCGTGCTGGCCACGGCGGGGAGCGCCAGCGCTGCTGTGCCGCCGAGGATGACAGCCGCGCCAGCAGCCACGATGGATGTGCGGATCTTCATGATCTCCTCCTGATTTCTAGTGCGTTGTCCGTGGGCGAGGGTCAGATCGCGGTCACCGGCTCGCGCGCGGGCGCGGTCACCGGACCGCCTTTGGCCAGCAGGCCCCAGGCGGCGACGACGACGCCGTAGGCGGCGAACAGGTAGTACGGGAAGTAGGCGACGCTCAGGATGGCGCAGCCGCCGCCGAGGTAGCCCAGGACCCGCCACCAGCGGGGCGCGGTCCGCACCTGGCGCGCGCCGATGACCACGGCCACGCCCGCGAAGATCATGGCCGGGCCGTACACCATCCCCGACGCGACGTTGCCGAACGCATACACCACCGACGGCGTGAGCGTGACGTGCCCGCCGCCCTGGGCGTAGGCGAGCGGGATGGCCGCGTCGATCATCCAGCCCACCGCGGCCGTCGCCGCCGCCGCGATGCCACTGCCCCACAGCAGGTCCCGGCCGCGTCCCGGCGGCATGTCGGCCCGCAGGGCACTGAGGTAGTAGAGCAGGGCGACCGCGGCCAGGATGCCGATGAGCGCGCCCGCGAAGATCATGACGCGCGAACTGGGCGCGAGGTAGCTGTGAATCTGGCTGAGGCTGTAGTTGCCGGCTGGCGCCGGCCCCATGGTGAGCGCCGCGAACGTGCCCAGCGTGAAGACGAGCAGGGCGATGCCTGCGGGTCGTCGTGAGGTCTGCATTACTCCTCCCGGAGCATGTGATCGGATGACCGGATGCCGCGGACCGTTTCGCCGGGTCTGGTTCCCCCGGATCCGCATGGCGAATGTAGGCCGCGCGCCGTCGCCGGCGCGTCCGGAGAAACGACGATCTTGCCGTCCTCCGCGCGAACGACGGCGGGCCGGCCACGGGCAGGATGCGGTGCGCGCGGACCGCTAGTACCGTCGAGGTGTGACGCGGCGCACACTCCTCTTCGATGCCGCCCTGGTGGCGGCGATGCTGCTGCTCAGCCAGGCCGAGGCCTGGGGCGGCGCGTTCTCCTCGGAGCGCATCGGGCCGCATTGGGCGCTGGCGATGGCCTACGCCATCTGCGCGGTCGCGCTGTTCTTCCGGCGCCGCCACCCGCTCGCCGTCGCGCTGGTCATCGCGGCGGTGCTGGCGGCCGACTTCGCCGCCTTCGGCGACGCCGAGGGAATCGGCGTGTTCCTGATGCCGCTGTTCTCCGCGTACGCGCTCGGCGTCGGCGACAGCCACCGCCGCGGACTGATCGGCCTGGCCGCGCTGCTCGCGATGGGAACGGTGTGGGACGCGCTCGACCCGAGTGACGACGGCAAGCTGACCGAGCATATCGGGCAGGCGATCTGGCTCCTGCCGTGGATTATCGCGTTCCTGTTCGGTCTGTACTGGCGGCAGCGCCGGCTGAATCTCGAGCAGGCAGCACGCCAGCATGCCGAACGCGCCGAGCGGGCCGTGGCGGAGGAGCGCACCCGCATCGCCAGGGAACTGCACGACGCGATCGGTCACAGCGTCGCCGTGATGACCGTGCAGACCTCCGCCGTTCGCCGCCTGCTGCACGGCGATCAGGACAAGGAGCGCGCCGCGCTGGAGACGGTCGAGGCGACCGGCCGGGAGGCCATGTCGGAGATGCGCAAGATCGTCGGCGTGCTGCGCTCGGCCGACGAGGCGCAGGACCTGGCGCCGCCGCCGAGCCTGGCTCAGCTCGGCTCGCTGGCCGGCAACTTCCGTCAGGCGGGCCTGACCGTGGACGTTGAGATCGCCGGCGACATTGCGGCGGTGGCGCCCGGCCTGTCCGCGACGGTGTACCGCGTTGTCCAGGAGAGCCTGACGAACACGCTCAAGCACGCGGCCGCGCGGCGCGTCCGGGTGGCCATCGAATGCCGGGCGGACCGGCTCGAGATCACGGTCACCGACGACGGTCGCGGCGGAGCCGCGGACCCCGCCAAGGGAAACGGCCTGACCGGGATGCGGGAACGGGTCAGGGTGTACGGGGGGACGCTGCTCGCGGGCCCCGGCGCCGGCGGTGGTTTCACCGTGCACGCCGTGCTGCCAGTCGGCCCGTCATGATCCGCGTGGTCATCGCCGACGACCAGGCGCTGATGCGGACCGCGTTCCGGATGATCTTCGAGGCCGAGCCGGATATCGAACTGGTCGGTGAGGCGTCCGACGGCGCCGAGGCCGTCCGGGTAGCTCGCGCGACGTCTCCGGATGTCGTGATCATGGACGTGCGGATGCCCGGCCTGAACGGCATCGAGGCGACCCGTGCCCTGGTCGCCGAGGGCGGCCAGGCGACCAGGGTCATCATGCTGACGACGTTCGACCTGGACGAGTACGTGTACGACGCGCTGCTGGCCGGGGCAAGCGGCTTCCTGCTGAAGGACCTCCCGCCGGAGCAGCTGATCCTGGGCATCCGCGCGGTATGCCGGGGCGAGTCGCTGCTGTCACCAGCGATTACCCGGCGGATGATCGAGACGTTCACCGCTCGGCCGCGCTCCAGCGTGGCCACGCCGGATGTCAGGCTCGAACTGCTGACCCCCCGGGAACGTGAGGTGCTGACCCTGCTCGGCCGGGGCCGCTCCAATCCCGAGATCGCGGCCGCGCTGTACGTGTCGGAGACGACGGTCAAGACCCACGTGCAGCGCATCCTGGCCAAGCTGGGACTGCGCGACCGTATCCAGGCGGTCATCTTCGCCTACGAGTCAGGCGTGATCCTGATCGGTTCGCCCGACCCGTAGCGCGCGGCATTCAGCGTGGCGGCGCTGACGCATCCGGTGTCGTGGGGAACGGGACGGTCGGCTCGAACGGTATGGCGTCGAGGAAGCTCGACAGCCCCATGCCCCGGTGCAGCCCGTACAGGTTGTGCTGGTCGGCAAGGGAGTGGCTCACCAGCACCCGTTCCTGATCGGTGGTGGCCTCCGTGAACGGCCTGTCCCACGGGCTGTGCTGGGCGAGGCGGCGGAGCATGGCGATCGGCAGCCAGACCCCGTCCAGCTCAACGCCGTACTCCACCACCAGCCGTTTCCTTACCGTCACGGCTCCTATGACAGCACATCATCAAGCTCGCATGCAGGGACAATCGACCTACCATTCAGGTAATGCCTGTTCTTGTCGGTACCTCGGGCTGGCAGTACCAGCACTGGCGCGGCGCGTTCTACCCCGCGGGCGTCCCGCAGCGTCAGTGGCTCGAGTACTACGCCGGGCGGTTCGCCACGGTCGAGAACAACGGCACCTTCTACCGGCTGGCCGGCCGGGAGACGTTCGAGCAGTGGCGGGCGCGGCTCCCGGACGGTTTCGTGATGGCGGTGAAGGCGAGCCGCTACCTGACCCACATCCGTCGGCTGCGCGATCCGGCCGAGCCGGTGCGCCGCATGCTCGGCTCGTTCGCCGGCCTCGGCGACCGGCTGGGGCCGGTGCTGCTGCAGCTTCCGCCCGGCATGCAAGCGGATCCGGTGCTGCTCGATACCGCGCTCGCGCAGTTCCCGCCGGACATCCGGGTCGCCGTCGAGCCGCGTGACCGATCGTGGTGGAGCGACGCCATCCGCGAGGTGCTCGCCGCCCGGGGCGCGGCGCTGTGCTGGGCGGACCGCGCGGGCCACCCGGTCACTCCGCTGTGGCGGACCACCGGGTGGGGGTACCTGCGGTTTCACGAAGGCACCGGCCGGCCCTGGCCCCGGTACACGGACCGCGCCCTGCGCGAGTGGGCGGCCCGGGTCGCCGGTACCTGGGAAGCGGACGTCCCGGTGTACGCCTATTTCAACAACGACCAGGCGGCCGCCGCGGTGACCGACGCGGCCGCCTTCGCCCGCCTGACTGGCGGACCGGCAGCATCGGAAGCCTAAGCTTGCAATCCTGACCTTGGAATACTAGCCTTCTAATCATGGGCGAGGCCGAGGCGAGTGTGAGTGAGGGGCCGGGCGCCCGGGAGACGGCCAGTCGGCTGCGCGTTGCCATCGGCGCGTTCAAGCGTCGCATCCGGGAAGCCTCGGCCGAAGGCGAGCTCAGCATCCCGCAGGTCACCGCGCTGTCACGGCTTGACCGGCTCGGGCCGATGACGACCGCCGGGCTGGCCCGGCGCGAGCAGATCACTCCGCAGGCGATGGGCGCCACGATCGCGAGCCTGGAGAAGCTCGGCCTGGTGGCGCGCAGCGCGGATGCCGCGGACGGGCGCCTGTCGATCCTCGGCCTGACACCCGAAGGCCGCGCGGCCGTCCGCTCGGGGCGCGACGCCGTGGTCGACCGGATCGTCACCGTCCTCGATGAGTCATTCACCGAGGAGGAGACCGAGCTACTGGCGGCCGCGGCGCCGCTGATCGAGCGCCTCGCCGATCTGCTGTGAGCACCGTGCCGTGAGCACCGTGCTGTGAGCACTGTGCTGTGAACACTGTGCCAAGAAGCGACTGGAGTCGCCATGTCTGCCCCACCTGAGGCACGTTCTTCCGGCCCGGCCAGCGACGTCGCGCCCGTGCCGGGCCGCCCGTTCCCATGGCAGTTCACCACCCCGCTGTTCATCGGCTCGGCTCTCAACCCCATCAACAGCTCGCTGATCGCGACCGCCCTGCTGCCGATCGCGCACGGCATCGGGGTGCCCGTCGGGCAGACCGCGGCCCTGGTCACCGCGCTGTACCTGGCGACCGCGATCGCGCAGCCCACGGCGGGCAAGGCCGCCGAGGTGTTCGGGCCGCGCCGGGTTTTCCTCGCCGGGATCATCATGGTCGGCGTCGGCGGGCTGGCCGGCGGGTTCGCCCGCGACCTGATCACCCTGCTGATCAGCCGGGTACTGATCGGCCTCGGTACCTCCTGCGCGTACCCGACCGCGATGCTGCTGATCCGCCGGCGTGCCCGGGACGCCGGCCTGGGAAAGCCGCCCGGCGGCGTACTGGGCGGCCTGCAGATCGCGGGCATCGCGACCGCGTCGCTCGGGCTGCCGGTCGGCGGCATCCTGGTCGGCGCGTTTGGCTGGCGGTCGGTCTTCTTCGTCAACGTGCCGATCGCGCTGGTCGCGCTGGTCGCCGCACTCGCCTGGGTGCAGCCCGACGGGCCGCTGCACCGCCCGCTGCGGTTGCGTGACCTGGCCGCGCGCCTCGACCTCGGCGGCATCGCGGGCTTTGCGCTCGCGATGATCGCGCTGCTGCTGTTCCTGTTCGGGCTCCCGGTGCCGCACTGGTACCTGCTGGGCATCTCGGCGGCGTTCTGGATAGCGCTCGTGTGCTGGGACCTTCGCGCGGGCGCGCCCTTCCTCGACGTCCGGATGCTCGCGGCCAACAAGGCGCTCACCCGCACTTACCTGCGCTTCGGCCTGGCCATGCTCTGCCTGTACGTGGTGCTGTACGGGATCACCCAGTGGATCGAGGCCGTACGGGGCTTGTCCGAGACGGAAGCCGGCCTGATCGTGCTCCCGATGACACTCCTGTCCGGCCTGGTTATCTCGCCCGTCTCCCGGCGTAACCTGGTCCGCTGGCCGATCGTCGCCGCGGCGGTCTGCTGCCTGATCGGCTCAGCCGGAGTGCTCATCCTCAGCAGCTCCGCCTGGATCGGCTGGATCGTGGTCATCACGCTCGTCTTCGGCCTGGTCACGGGCTTCGCCTCGGCGGGCAACCAGACCGCCCTGTATTCTCAGGCGCCCGCCGAGCAGCTCGGCACCGCCTCCGGGCTGCTGCGCACCTTCGGCTACGTCGGCTCGATCGGGTCGTCGGCTATCACCGGGATCGTCTTCCACGCCAGCGTCAGCGACAGCGGCGTCCACCTCATCGGCTGGATCATGATCGCAGTCAGCCTCGCCTTGGTCCTGATCTCCGCGCTCGACCGGACGCTGCCCGCCAGGACCGGCTGCTAGCTCCCGTTGTGCCGGAAGGGCGCAATCAGCGTGCGGATGATGGCGGCGGCTCCCCAGTCGTCGAGGCCATGCGCGACCACGCTGAACAGGTCCCAGATGCGCAGCAGCTGGGCCTGTTCCCGCCAGCCGTCAAACGGGCGGGCGAGTTCCTCGTACACGACGAAGAGCCGCTCCGCGGCGGTTGGCTTGGGTGGGCACCACAGCTCGGCCAGGTCGACCTCGGGCCACGTGTAGGAGACGGCCGGATCGATCAGCGCGGGCGCACCGGAGCCGTCCGCGAGGACGTTCCCTGGCCACAGATCGCCGTGGGTGAGCGCCGCCGCGTGCGGCGGGATCAGCTCCGGGAGGGCGGCGCACAGCCGTTCCACCGCGCGCCGCTCCGCGCTGTCGAACTCCGCCTCCACCAGCGGCTCCGGCAGCCAGCGGAGAATCCGGCGCTGCGCGAAGAACGCGTGCCCGTCCGTTTCCCAGCGGTTGTCCTGCCGCAATCGGCCCTGCCAGCCGTCGCGATGCCAGCCGAACCGGTCGGAGACGGTGGACGTGTGCAGCGCGGCGAGCATGCGGCCGAACTGCTCCCAGAACCGCTCCCCGTCGCCGCGGGGCCGCAGCGGCTCAAGCACGAGCAGGTGCGGCGAGACGTGCACGACGGCCGGAACGCGTGCCCCGCCGAGCTCGCGCAGCGCCGACAGCCCGGCCGCTTCGACCTCGAACATGTCCGCGTCCGGCTGCGCCAGCGTCTTCGCGAACACCCGGCGTCCGTCGCTCAATTCCGCCATCCCGGCGATGCAGATGCACCCGCCGGTCACCGCCTCGAGCCTCGCGACCGCGAAGCCCGCCTCTCCCAGCCGCTCCGCGACCAGCTCAACCCCTGGCATGGGAGCAGTGAACCATGGATCTGCTCATCTGGCTGCTCCCGGCGAGGCGCTGAGGGCGGCGATCACGACCCCGCCGAGCGTGATGGAGATGAACGACCCGAAGAAGCCGGTGCCGAAGAACCGCCGCCGGATCCGGGCGAGCGCCAGCAGCTCGCCCGGTTGATGAGGCGGCGGAGCCGTTTAGCGCATGCCCCGGCGCAGGGCCAGGGCGGCGAGCGCGATGCAGCACGCGTCGAAGCCGAGCAGCGCGGCCGCTGTCCCGGCTAGCGAGCCCGGCGCCCAGCCGTGCATGACCAGGCCCTGCAGTGAGTCGATCGCGTACGTCATCGGGTTCAGCCTGGCCACCCAGGCGAGCCACGCGGGCATCAGCGCGAGCGGGACCAGCGCGCTGCTGGCGAACGTGAGCGGCAGCCCGGCGAACGTCACGATCGGGAAGAACTGCGCGTGGCTGCGCAGCGAGAACGCCAGCGCCACCGACAGCGCCGTGATCCCAGCGCCGAACAGGCCGCCGATCACCAGGCATGCCGCGATCCCGCCGAGCCCGCTGGCGTACCGGACGCCCATCACGTACGCGGCGGCAAGGATCAGCAGCGACTGGGTGCCAGTCAGCACCGCGAGGTAGGCGAACCGGCTGGTGACGATCGACAGCCGGTGCGCAGGGGCGGCGAGCATCCGGACCAGGAACCCGGACTCACGGTCGAACAGCAGCTCCACGCCGCCTTCGAGGCTGGCGTTGAAGACCGTCATCACGACCGCCCCGGCCGTCATGTACCGCAAGTAGTCATGCCCGGGCACCGGCGCGTCCGCGGCCATCTGTGCGAGCAGGTGGCCGAACAGCACCAGCCACACCAGCGGCTGCGCCACCAGCGCCAGGATGGCGAGGCGCTCGCGGCGCAGCCGAGCCGCCCAGCGGCCGAACAGGGCACGATGTTCGAGATAGATATGCTCGAGCCAGCGATGTTCGGAAGAAGCGTGGCCGAGGGAGACGGCCTGGTCCGTTCGGAATGTCATGGCGACACCAACTGGTCGGCGGGCGGCTGCTCCGGCAGGCCCTGGCCGGTTACGGCGAGGAACACGTCTTCCAGTGCGGCAACGGCGTGCGCCTGTTTGAGCGCGGCGGGGGCGTCGCACGCCATGATCCGGCCGCGGTCGATGATCGCGACCCGGTCGCACAGCGCGTCGGCTTCCTCCAGGTAGTGCGTGGTCAGCACGACGGTCGTGCCGCCGGCGCGGATGTCCCGCACGTACGACCAGAGGCTGCGCCGCGCGGTGATGTCTAGGCCGAGCGTCGGCTCGTCGAGGAACAGCACGGCGGGCAGGTGGACTAGGCCCATCGCCAGTTCGAGCTTGCGCCGCATCCCGCCGGACAGGTCACCCGCTAGCTTGTCCGAGTGTGCGGTGAGCCTCGCGAGCTCAAGCAGTTCCGCCACCCGGACGCGGGCGGCGGCTGGCCGCAGGTGGTACATGCCGGCCATGAAGGACAGGTTCTCCCGCGCGGTGAGCAGCGGGTCGGCAGTGCGGTCCTGCGGCACCCAGCCGACGAGGGCGCGCACCGCCTTCGGCTGGCGCGTCACGTCGATGCCAGCGACCCGCGCGCTGCCCGCCGTGGGGCGCAGCAGGGTGAGGAGGATGCGCATCGTGGTGGTCTTGCCCGCGCCGTTCGGGCCGAGCAGCGCGAAGATCTCGCCAGCCATGACGGTGAAGCTGACGTCGTCCAGCGCTCGCGTCGCGGCGAAGTCCCGGGTCAGGGCGACGGCTTGCACGGCGTCAGATCGTGCGGTCATGTTCGATCACATGGATCATCAGGCCTTCGGGGTCGCGGACCGCCAGCATCCGGCCGAATGTCTCGTCAACGATCTCGGCCTCCGGCTCGTATCCCGCGGCGCGGAGCCGTTCCACCACTTCCTCCAGCGGTTCCCCTGACTCGAACGACAACTCGACCGGCACGTGCGGCTCGTCGTCGGGCACGTGGTGCAGGGCGACCAAACCGCCCGTGCCGGTGAGCTCCGTCCACACGATCGTGCCCCGCCGGGACGGGCGCTGACCGTACTCGTAGGCAAGGCCGAGCGCCTGGTAGAACTTGCGCGCCTCGTCCACGTCGCGCACGTACCTGATAGCGACCGGTTTCATGACCGCTCCTTCCCGTCTGCATCGGCATCTTCGGCGGCGTACTGCTCGGCGAGCTGGCCGAGGTAGCCGCGGAGCGCCAGCTCGACGAACCGCGACAACGACATCCCTTCGTCGACCGCTGCGTGCTTTACCTCCCGCACCAGGTCCTGCGGCAGGTACACGTTGAACTGCTGGCTAGCTACCATGCGAGTATGCTAGCAATCTAGCTAACGTCTGTCCAGGACCCCGCATCGGTTCAGCAGAAGACCGCTTGAAGGGCGCGATCAGCGTGCGGATGATGCCCGCGGCTCCTGAGGTGTCGAGGCCGTGCGCGACCACGCTGAACAGGTCCCGGATGCGCAGCAGTTGCGCCTGCTCCCGCCAGCCGTCAAACGGGTGGGGCGAGCTGCTCGTAGACGACGAAGAACCGCTCCGCCGCCGTCGGCTTCGGCGGGCACCACAGTGTGCAGCGCGGCGAACATGCGGCCGAACTGCTCCCAGAACCGCTCCCCGTCGCCGCGGGGCCGCAGCGGCTCAAGCACGAGCGGGTGCGGCGAGACGTAGACGACGGCCGGGACGCGTGCCCCGCCGAGCTCGCGCCTCGCGACCGCGAAGCCCGCCTCTTGCAGCCGCTCCGCGACCAGCTCAACCCCTGGCATGGGAGCAGTGAACCTCGGATCTGCTCATCTGGCTGCTCCCAGCGAGGCGCTGAGGGCGGCGATCACGACCCCGCCGAGCGTGACGGAGATGAACGACCGGAGGAAGCCGGTGCCGAAGAACCGCCGCCGGATCCAGGCGAGCGCCAGCAGCTCGAACGTCATGACCGCGAGTGCCAGCAGCACCGCGGTGCGGTAGTGAGGGATGAGGAACGGCAGCGTGTGCAGGACGCCGCCGAGGAACGTGCCGAACCCGGTGATCGCGCCGCGCACGTACGGGCTGCCGCGGCCGGTCAGGTCGCCGGTGTCGGACAGTCCTTCGGAGAAGGCCATGCTGACTCCGGCGCCGATGGCGGTCGCCAGCCCGGCGATGAAGGCGTCGTGCGGCTGGTGCGTGGCCAGGGCGATGGCGAAGATCGGGGCGAGCGTCGACAGGGCGCCGTCGATGAGTCCGTTCATCGCCGGCTGCGCCCGCTGGAGCAGGAACGATCGCCGATCGCGCCCTGCCTGGACCACCGGGGAAGATGTCATTGTCATGCCACCGATGCTCCCGGCTGGACGGCCCGGCGTCGTCCTGCGCAGGAACCGACTTCTGCCTAGCCAGCGGGGATGCCACCGGGCACCGGGATACCGCCGCAGGAGTAGCGGGCGACAGCGACCGCGGGAGGTGTAGTTTGTCCGCATGGACGAGAACCGTGCTCGTCGCGTCACCGACGCGCTCAGGGACCGTGGCATCGACGCGCATATGGAAAATGCGGGGATTGATGTCTACGGGGTCCGTGTCGTGCTCGACGGCGGGCGCGAGGCGATCTGGGGCAACGAGGGCACGACATCCCTGGCCGCCGAGGTAATGCTCGACGGGGATCTGGTCGGCTTCATTCCGGAGATCCCGGGTTCCGGGTCATCCGTGGGCCGATCAAGCCAGC
>Ga0335074_10012317_pt1 | contig 11991 bp, 11 predicted proteins | sample Lox_Sample_23_FD_206715 | JGI IMG/M metagenome (GOLD analysis project Ga0335074, IMG submission 206715) | Soil microbial communities from Loxahatchee National Wildlife Refuge, Florida, United States - Lox_Sample_2.3 | ecosystem: Environmental > Terrestrial > Soil > Wetlands | place: USA...
GCCGCCCCGGCTCGGTGGCGCTGGCGGCGACCCGCCGGCGGCCCTCGGCGATGACCTCGGCCGTGGGCGGCGCCTCGTCGAGAAGGACGCGGATCATGTCCAGCTCATTCATCGATCTGACCCTCCTGGCCCAGAGCGTTACGGATCTTCTTGCGAGCCCGGCTCAGCCGCGAACCGACGGTGCCGTAAGGAATGCCGAGCGCCTGGGCAATCTCCTCGTGCGAGAAGTCCGCCAGGGCGACCAGCAGCAGCACGTCGCGTTCCTCCCGGGACAGCCGGGCCAGCGCGCTGGCTAGCTGCGGCTGCAGCCCCTCAGCGGCCACCCAGGACACCACCCGCTCCTCGTACTCGTCGGCGAGATCCCGAGCGCCCGCCCGGGCCAGCGCGCGATACCGCCGCTGCTCCGCGCGCTGTTGCCGGGCCACCAGGTTGGTCGCGATCCCGTACAGCCAGGCGCGCACCGTGCCGCGCCTGGGGTCGAAGCCGTCGCTCTTGCGCAGCGCGATCACGAACGTGTCGGCCGCGATGTCGTCGGCCACGTCTCGCCCCAGCCGCCCGGCGATGTAGCGGTGGATTTCAGCGAAGTGCCGCTCGTAAATGCCGGCGAATTCAACCTCCACGGGTACGGGTCCCGTTCCCGCCTCGGACTGAGCCGTCACGTCAGGAACTCCGTCATGCGTCTCACCTTCCAGCAGGAGATGACCTGTCACTGGTGATTCGCCGAAGCCCCCGGCGGCTTTCACCGGGCCGGATGCTGGGTTCTTCACCCAGCACGGTGCTGCGTGTGCCGCGGTCAGGGATGCCAGCGCAGCGGGAGGGAGCGGAGCGTGAGCTGAGACCCGCGCTCGCTGATGGCCGCGTCCGGGTCGATCCAGTAGTCCGGGATCCGTTCGTGCCACTCCCGCAGCACGATCGCGAGCTCGGCCCGGGCCAGGTGCATGCCCAGGCACCGGTGCGGGCCCGCGCCGAAGCCGAGGTGCTGGTTGACGTTCTCGCGGCCGAGGGCGAACCGGTCCGGCTCCGGGAACTTGCGCGGGTCCCGGTTGGCCGAGCCGATGCCCAGCCAGACGACGTCGCCGTCGGCCAGTTCCAGGTCGCCCACGCGGGGCTGGCCCGCGGTCTCCCGGCCCGCCTGGATCACCAGCGGGTACAGCCTGATGAACTCCTCGACCGCGGCCCCGGCCAGACCGGGCTGCCCGGCCAGCAGCCGCCGGTCCTCATCACGGCGGGCCAGGTGCCAGAACATGTAGCCGAGCGCACTGCGGGTGGTGTCGAGCCCGGCCATCGCCAGCGTGACGCAGATCGTGAGGATGTCCGCCTCGGGAATCGGGTCCTCCCCCGTGCGGGCGCTCAGCAGCCGGGACACCAGGTCGGTGTCGGGATCGGCCGGTGACCGCCTGCGCCGCGCCACCACGCCGGCGAAGTAGTCCCTGAGCTTGCCCGAGGCCTCCTGCGCACTGCCGTGATCACCGTCGAATATCCCGGCGAAGATCTGCTCGACCCAGCCGACAAAGAACGCGCCGTCGCTCACCGGAAGCCCCATGAGCTCCAGGAACACGTCGGTGGGGTAGCGGATCGCGAACTCGGTCACGAAGTCGCAGCCGCCGCGCGGCCGCAGGTCGTTTATCAGCTCCCGGCACCGGTGCAGCGCGAACGGCTCGATCCGGCGGACGACCGCCGGGGAGAAATAGCGGTTCAGCACCCGGCGCATCCTGGTGTGCGGCTCGCCGTCGAGCATCTGGGGCAGGATGTCGATGCCGCGCACCGGGTTCAGCGCGCTGGTCACCTTGTTCGTGAACTCGGGCGCGTCCTGGAAGCAGCGCAGCACGTCCGCGTAACGGGTCACCATCCAGAACCCGCCGGGCGTGGTGTCGTTCCAGTGGAACGGGCCCGCCTCGCGCTCGGCGTCCAGCAGGGCGTAGTGCCCGCCGGGCCCGGTCGCCGTCCGGTAGTCGACGTGGCTGACCGGGGCGGCGCGCTGGGGACCGGTCAAGCGCCGGGCTCCTGCCCGTCCGCGCGCCGGAACTGCCCGGGCAGCCAGCGCGCCCGCCGCAGGTTACCGCGCCACAGGCTCCTGCTCTGGAAGACGTTGGCGCTCAGCGCGGCGATCAGCACGACCCCGGTGAACATGTCGTCGGCCCAGAGCGGCGCGGCGACCAGTCCCAGGCCCACGATCCCGGTGCCCAGCATCAGCACCGCCACGATCGTGCCCCACGAGTTGAACCGGCCCTGCTTGAACACCGTGGCCCCGACGAACAGGGCGGCGAACGCGGGCAGCAGGTAGGACGTGCCCGCGCTCGGGTCGCCCGAGCTCAGCGACGAGGCCAGCATCACGCCGGCGAACCCGGCCAGGGCGGCCGAGGTCAGCAGCGAACAGAACCTCAGCTTGTTGACCTTGATGTTGGCCAGGCGGGCCGCCTCGCGGTTGAAGCCCGTCGCATAGAGCCTGCGCCCCGTCGCGGTGTAGTCCATGAAGATCCACAGCGCGATCGCGAGGATCAGCGCGTACCAGACCGGGTAGATGACCCCGCCGAAGGTGTTCTGGCTCATGTTCGAGAACGCCCCGGCCAGCTTCTCGCTGTTGATCGTGTTGTCCCCGGTGACGAAGCTGATGAACGCCTGCACCAGGGACCCGGTGGCCAGCGTCCCGATGAAGGAGTCGATCCGCATCACGACCACGACGATGCCGTTGATCACCCCGATGATGAGCGCCACGCCCACGCCGGCCAGCGTGGCCAGCACCAGGTTGAGGTTGCCGGCGGCCACGAAATGGGCGGCGGTCACGCCCGACAGCGACATGACGTAGGCAAACGACAGGTCGAACGTCATGGTGGACAGCGGCACGATGAGCGCGAGCGCGGCGAGCGCGGTTATCGCGTTGTCGTCGAGGACCTGCGTCACGGTGGCCGGTACCGGGAACGTGTGCGGCGCCCAGATCGTGAACACGATGCAGATCGCGACCAGGACGTAGATCGCGCCAATGTTGCGGGGGCTGAGCCAGGAGCGGGCCCTCGAGCCGAGGACCTGGCGGCCGGCCGGCCGCGGGTCCTGGCCCGGGCCGCGGGAGGGCCGGCGCTCGGCCGGGAGCTGTGTAGTCAAGCCTGCTCCGTCTCTTCCATCGCGTGTACGAGCGCCTGCTCGTCGATTTCCTCCGCGGCGAGCTCGCGTACCACGCTCCCGTTGCACATGACCAGCACCCGGGTGCAGATGGCCAGCAGGTCGCCGGTGTCGGACGAGGACACCACGAGCGACAGGCCGGCCTGCGCGCGGCTGGCGATGAACTCATAGATGGCCTGGCGGGTCCCCACGTCCACGCCCGCCGTTGGCTCGCACAGCATCAGCACCCGTGGGTCGCGGGCCAGGCACCGGGCCATCATGACCTTCTGCTGCGTACCGCCGCTCAGCGTGGTGATCAGCGCATCCTGGCCGCTCGTCCGCACGGAGATCGCGTCGATCCACTCCCCGGCCAGCTCGCGCTCGGGCCGCCTGCGCAGCAGCCCGAACCGGCGGAACCGTTTCACCACCGACAGCGTCAGGTTCTCCGCGACGCTGAACTCCTTGATCACCGCTTCGCGGCCGCGGTCGGCGGGCACGATCGGGATGTCGAACGTCGCGGACTTGCGCACCGGCACCCAGTCCTGGCCGGTCAGCTGGACCTCGCCGGCGGCGCGGGGCAGGACTCCGGCCAGCGCGTACGGCAGCTCGTCGCGGCCGGACCCGGGCAGGCCCGCGACGCCGAGCACCTCACCTTCGCGCAGTTCCAGGTCGACACCGTTCAGGAAACGGCTACGCAGCCCCCGTGCTCGCAGCACGACCGCGCGATCGGGCGGCACCTCCAGCCCGGCGCGGTAGCCCGCGTCGACGTCGGAGCCGACCATCATCTCGGCCAGCGCCTGCGTGTCCAGCCCGGCCACGGGCCTGGTCGCCACGACCCGCCCGCCGCGCAGCACCGTGACCCGGTCGGCGATGCGCAGCACCTCGTCCAGGCGGTGCGAGACGTACAGGATGCTGGTGCCGCGTTCCCGGACCGTCCGGATGATCTCCAGGAGGCGTTCCACGTCGTGCGGTGGCAGGACCGCGGTCGGCTCGTCCAGGACCAGCAGGCCGGGGCCGCCTTCCCAGCCGACGAGGGCGGCGGCGATCGCGACGACGGTCCGCTGCACCGGCGTCGCCTCGGCCAGCGGCCGCGCCAGGTCGAGATCGAGCCCGAACCGGCCCAGCAGTTCCCGGGTGACCGCCTGCTGTTTCCGCCACTTGATCAGGCGCAGCCGGGTGGTGCTGAACTCGCTGCGCAAGGCCAGGTTGTCGACCGCGCTGAGTTCCAGGAACAGGCCCAGGTCCTGGTGCACGAACCGCATCCGGTGGTGGCGGTGCCCGACCGCGCTGTTCAGGTCGACCGCCTCGCCGTTGATCCAGGCCTTGGCGCCGGGATCGGCCTGGTGGTATCCGGCCAGGATCTTGATGAGCGTGGACTTGCCGGAGCCGTTCTGGCCGACCAGCGCGTGGATCTCGCCCGGCGCGACGTCCAAGGCGACGTCGTCGAGTGCCTTGGTGCCGGGGAACGTCTTGGAGACCGCCGAGATGCGCAGCAGCGCGGAGGATGGCGCCGGCGGCGGGGACGGGGTGACCGGGCCTGCGGCCACGAATCCAGTGCTCACCGGCGACTCGCTCCCCTTCCCTGAAGGTCAGCGCGCACGAAACCAGAACTTAACCTGGCATATGATAGGCATAGATTATTCCGCCGGTCAACGCTCACAAATGCCGCCGGAAGTGTGCCTGAAGTGGCCGGACGACTCATATTCCGGCCCTGGTGGCGAGCAGCGCACGGTGCCGCGCGGTGCTGCCGAACAGCGCTTCGTCGGCCTTCGCCCGCCGCAGGTACAGGTGCGCGTCGTGCTCCCAGGTGAAGCCGATGCCGCCGTGGACTTGGATGTTCCACCCGGCGCACGCGGTGAATGTGTCGGCTGCCTGCGCCTTGGCGATGAGCGCGGCGGTGCGCAGGCCGGGGTCACCCGCGCCCGCGAGCATCGCCGCCCAGTCGGAGGCGGCCCGGGCCGCGTCGATCTCGACCGCAAGCTGGGCGCACCCGTGCTTGACCGCCTGGAACGACCCGATGGCCCGGTTGAACTGGACGCGGCGCTTGGCGTACTCGACCGACGCCTCCAGGCACGCCTGCGCGGCTGCGGTCATCTCCGCCGCGAGCAGCGTCCGGCCGACATCGACCAGGCCGTCCAGATCCGGGCCTGGGCCGTCGCCCAGGCGCTGCGCGGGGACCGTGTCCAGTTCCACGGCGCAGACCGGCCGGGTCAGGTCGAACGAGGACCCGGGCCCGCTGACCGTGACGCCGGGTGCCGTCCGCTCGACCGCGAACAGCCCGGCGCCGTCCGCGGCGAGGGCCGGGACCAGGAAGAGGTCAGCCACGTGACCCCGCAGGACGTGCGGCAGCGACCCGGTCAGGGTGTGCCCGGCTCCGGCCGGGCGGGCCGTCACCGGCCCGGCGCCCGGGTCCAGGGCATCGGGCCCTGACAGCGCGGCGACCGCGATGCGGTCGCCGCTGAGCAGGCTGGGCAGCAGCTCCTGGCGCTGCGCCCCGGTTCCGGTTCGCAGGATCGCCTCGATGGCCAGCACCGCTTCGAAGACCGGAACCGGGGCCAGCCCGCGGCCCAGCTCGGCCACGGCGATCGCGGTCTCCTCCAGGGAGAACCCGCCGCCGCCGTAACGCTCCGGCACCGCCAGCGTGAGCAGCGCCATCTCCTGGCCGACGGTCCGCCACAGGTCGGGGTCGTGCGCGTCGCCGAGCCGGGCGCGCACCGCCGGGAGCGGCGCGCGGTCGGCGACCAGCTTGCGCAGCGAGCCGGCGAAGTCCTGCTGCTCGGCGGAGTAGTCGAAGAACACCGCGCTCAGCCTCCCAGCGCCGGCGCGGCGGCCGGCTGGCCGATGTCCCGGAACGGCCCGCCGTCCAGCCTCGGCTCGCGGGGCAGGCCGAGCAACTGCTCGCCGATCACCGTCCGCTGGATCTGGCTGCTGCCGGCGTAGATGGTCCCGGCCCGCGCGTGCAGGAACTCCTCCGCCCAGCACCGCGCCGAGTTCTCGGTGCCGGCGTCGGCCACCTTCAGCGCGCCGCCGTTGCCCGGCCCGGCCGGGGCGAGAGCATCCAGGCCGAGGATCTCCATCGCGAGCTCGGTGTAGCGCTGGAAGTACTCGCTCCAGATGAGCTTGCTGATCGCGCCGTCGGCGCCCGGCCTGGCCCCGGACAGGAACCGGGTCAGGCCCCGGTAGCCCCGGTAGCGCATGATCTCGACCCGGGCGTAGCACCAGGCCAGCTCGTCGCGGATGCCCGGCTCGGTGTCGCGGCCGCGCTCGCGCGCCAGCTCCAGCAGCCGGTCCAGGTCACGCCGGTACCGGATCGGGTCGGTCGTCACCTCGGCGCCGCGCTCGAAGCCGAGCAGGGTCATCGCGGTGGACCAGCCGTTGTTGACCCCCCCGACAACGTGCCCGGCCGGCGTCCGGGCGTCGGTGAAGAACACCTCGCAGAACAGCTCGTAGCCGGCCGCGTTCTTGATCGGGCGGACCTCGACGCCCGGCTGGCCGATGGGGACGAGCAGGAACGTCAGGCCCTTGTGCTTGGGCACGCCCGGATCGGTGCGGGCGATGACGAAGATCCAGTTGGCGGTGGCGCCCGCCGACGTCCAGATCTTCTGCCCGTTGATGACGAACTCCCCACCGTCAAGCACCGCCCGCGTCCGCACCCCGGCCAGGTCCGACCCGGCGTCGGGCTCGGAGTAGCCCTGGCACCAGACGTGCTCGCCGGACAGGATCCGTGGCAGGAAGTAGCGCTTCTGCTCTTGCGTCCCGGCGACGAGCAGCGTGTTGCCGAGCAACTCGATGCCGAAGCCGTCGTTCTCGGTCCCGGTCGGCGCGCCGGCCCGCTCGAACTCCTCGGACCGCACGACCTGCTCGATGGCCGACAGCCCGGCACCGCCGTAGGCGGCGGGCCAGGACACGGCGAGCAGGTTGTTCTGCGCGAGCGTGGCCCGCCAGGCCCGCTCGAAGTCGTGCCGCTCCCCGGGCGCGAGCGCGCCCAGGCCGCGCCAGCCCGGCGGCAGGTTCGCGGCCAGGAACGCCCGGACGTCGGCCCGGAAGCGCTCGGCGCGCTGGGGATAGCTGACGTCCACCGGTCAGCCCTGATCCGCGGCCCGTACCACGCCAGTCAGCAGCGCGGCCCGCTCCTCGTCGTCGTAGCCGAGCTCGGCGAGGATCTCCGCGCTGTGCTGCCCGAGCCGGGGACTCGTCCCCTTGTTCAGGCCGGGGGTGTCCGAGAGCCGGACGACCAGGCCCACCTCGCGGATCCAGCCGTGCTCGGCGTGGTGGTGCTCGAAGACGCGCTGGTCTTCGAGCGCCCATTCCTCCCAGAGGAGTTCGGGCATGAGCGGATCGTCGGCCGGGATCTCGGCCGGCACCCGGTGCCCGTCCAGCCGGGCCTGCGCGTTCCCGGTGGACAGCTGCGCGAACCGGGCAGCGAGCAGCTCAGCCAGCTCGCTCGCGTGCGCGTCGCGGGCCGCCTGGCTGGCGAAGCGGGCGTCGGCCGCGGTCTCGGGCAGGTCGAGCGCGGCGCAGAGCCGGCCGAAGGCGCGGTCGCCGACGCAGGCCAGGCAGATCCAGCCGTCACTGGTCCGGTACAGGCGGTACAGCGGCGACCAGCCGGTCTGCTCGGCGTCCAGCTCGTGGGCGGGCAGCGGCCTGCGCTCGGCGTCGGTGGCGTGCTCGCCGACGACGAACAGGCTCGAGTGCAGCTGCGGGTTCTCCAGGTACTGCCCGCGGCCGGTGCGGGTCCGGTGCTGAACGGCCATGAGCACCGCCACCGCCCCGGCCATCCCGTTGTAGAGGTCCTCGTTGCCGAGCACCCGCCGCACCGGCGGGTTGCCGGCCCCGGCCCCCTCGTAGAGCAGTCCCGCGTAGCCGGAGACGAGCGGCGCGAAGCTCTTCAGCTTCTCCATCGGCCCGGCCGAGCCGAAGCCGGGCAGGAACGCGTAGATCAGGTCCGGCTTGATCTCCCGCAGCTGCTCGTAGCCCAGGCCGATCTTCTCGGCTTTGCCGGGCCGGAAGTTGTGCATCACGACATCGGCCCCCGCGACCAGCCTGCGCGCGACCTCCTGGCCCTCCGGCGTGCGCATGTCCAGGGCGATGGTCCGCTTCCCGCGCTGGGCCCCCTCGAACAGGTCGGGCAGCGGCCGCATGTGGTCGCCGCGCACCGGCTCGACCTTGATCACGTCCGCGCCGAGGTCGCTGAGCAGCCGCGCGCCATACGCGGTGGCGAAGAACGCGCTGAAGTCGATCACGCGCAGGCCCGCCAGCGGGCCCGCCAGCGGCTGGCCGGTGAGCATCGAGTCGGTGACCGCCGAGACCGGCGCCCCGCCGGCGGCCACGGCGGCGGTGTGCTGGCCGAGAACGGGCGCGGGCGGCGGGGCAGCCGCCGGGCTGCCGGCGAACCGGATCACCGGGCCGACCTGGCGCATGGGCCCGTGCACCGGGTCGTCGACCTCGACGACCAGGTCGGCGTAGGCAACCTGCGGCTCCTCGATCGTCTCCGAGGCGGGCAGCACCGGCAGCGCGGCCACGTCGGCCTCGTGGAAGAGCTTGATCCACTCCGCCCTCGGCCTGGCCTTGAACGCGTCCGGCACGACGTGACGGGCTATGTGGTATTCCTCGTCGTTGAGCGGCACCCGCATCTCGACGCCCTCGATGGTACGGATCTTCTCGCCGACGCCGAGGATGTCGGTGAGCCGCTTGAACCCGCCGTCGCCACCGGTGTGCACCATCAGGTACTTGCCGTCCTGGCAGATGAACAGGTCCGTGATCAGGCGGTTGTGGCCGAACCCGGTCTCGGTGCCGCTCCTGGCCAGGTAGGACAGGTCGCGCTCGTTCCACCACCAGTTCATCCCCATCACCGCGAGCATGCCGTCCAGCAGCGACGCGTCGACCAACTGGCCGGCGCCGCTCAAGTGGCGCGCTCGCAGCGCGGCGAGGATCCCGATCGTGGCCAGGAAGCCGGTGCAGTAGGCGATCGTCGGGTGGCCAAGGAAGACCGGCCCCTTGCGGTGCCCGGCCTGCTCGGCCTGCAGGCCGCAGCGCGCCGCCACCAGCGCGTCGAAGCCGGGCCGGTCGCGCCACGGCCCGCTGCGCCCGTAGCCGGTGAAGCTCGCCTGGATCAGCCGGGGATAGCGGGCGTGCAGTTCGTCATAGCCGAGGCCGAGCCCGTCCGCGCGTCCCGGTCCGAAGGACTCGAGCCAGACGTCCGCCGCCGCCAGCAGCGTGTGCGCGACCTGCATCCCCTCGGCCGTGGTCAGGTCGGCCTCGACGCTCCACTTGCCGCGGTCGAGCACGCTGCGCAGGATGTCGTGGCCGTACGGCCCGCCGCCGGGCCGCTCCAGCTTGATCACGGTGGCGCCGTAGTCGGCGAGCAGGTGGCTGGCGATGCCGGCCGGCATCCCCCACGTCGCGTCGACGACAACGAGCCCTTCGAGCGGTCCTGCCATGCGCGGAGGTCCTTCCGTGAGTCTGGCGTGCTGGTCAGGTGGGCAGCGGCTCGCGGTAGCCCGCGGCGACCAGGCGCGGCAGCACCGCCGTGGCGAACAACTCGAGGCTGGCCCAGCCGATCTCCGGGGGCATGCCACCCATCAGCGGCTGGAACATCAGATCGCTGTGCTGGCCCAGCCGCTGCACCAGGGCCACGCACTCGTCCGGGGTGACGACCTCGAAGACCGGGCTGGCCTTCAGGTCCTCGACGTCGCGGGCCGGGATGTACTGGGTGCTGCCGACGCCCCGCTCCTTGGCCCATTCGGCGTTGGAGTTCGAGGTGTACAGGACGTACGGGGCCACGGTGTTCCAGGCTCGCTCCGGGTCCTCGGCGACGAACAGGAACATGGGCCCCAGGACCGGCGGCGGCGTGTTCGGCGGCAGGCCCAGCTGGCGGCGGGTCTCCTGGTAGATGTCGTAGAGGCCGGGGATGCCGGCCGGAAGGTAGTTGTCGCCGTAGCGGGCGGCCCGCCGGGCCGAGGCTTCGCTGGAGCCGCCGATGTAGATCGGGGGGCGCGGCTTCTGCACCGGCACCGGCCGTACCATCACGGTCTGGCCGTGGTAGTCGAACGGCTCACCGGTCCACGCCCGCTCCAGGATCCCGACCGTCTCCTCGAGGATGGCGACGCGCTTTGACTTCTGGACTCCGAACATCTCGTACTCGTGCGGCCGGTAGCCGAGCCCGACGGTCAGGTCGAGCCGGCCGTGGCTGAGGATGTCCAGCGTGGCCAGGTCCTCGGCCAGCCGCAGCGGGTTGTGCAGCACCGGCAGCAGGGCCGACAGGTGGATCCGCATCGCCGACGTCCGCCCGGCGATAGCCGCCGCCACCGCGATCGGGGACGCGCAGTAGCCATCGTCGGCGCCGTGATGCTCGGCCAGGTAGACCGTGTCGAAGCCGAGCTTGTCGGCCCACTCGCACTGGTCGAGGGCGGCCGCGTACAGCACCTCGGCGGGCGCGCCGATGGCCGGGGCCCGCATGTCATAACGCAGCGACAGGCGCATTCCGCTGGTCCTCCGGATCAGTCCGACGACGGGAGGGGCTTGCTGGACTCCAGTTCCATCGGCTGGCCGTGACAGGCGAACCGGCCGTCGCCGCGCTTCACGCAGATGACCTGCGTGCCGCACTCCTGGCAGCGGTACCGCTTCCCGACCTGGTTCGATTCGGCCATCTTCGCTCCCGGGTCCGATGTCACGCGCGCCGCGACCCGTCGAAGGTGACGACCAGCGGGGCGCCGCAGCAGGTCAGGTCGGCGGCACCGGGCTGCAGCACGATCGCCTCCGCGCCGCACGTCTCGCACCGCAGCCGCGTTCCCGGGGCCACCGTCCCCTGCGGCTGGCCTGGCTGGGTCATGACGTCCTGGCCAGCGCGAACGTCGGCAGCGTATGCGTCGCGAACCGGGTCGGCGAGAGCCGGACCCGGTCGCCGATGGCCGGCGCGTCGCTGCCCTCGCCGACCAGGACCGAGACCAGGCGCGGGCCCGGCGCCCCGTCCAGTTCGACGAGCACCACCGTGTACGGCGGCTCGCCGCCGGACGGGAGGAACGCGCGCTCGACGCGGGTGAAGCTGAAGATCGTCCCGGTACCGGGCAGCTCGCGCCAGTCCAGCGGGCCGGTGTGCCCGCACCGCCGGCCGGGCAGCGGGTACCACTGGAAGACCCCGCATTCGGGACAGGCCGGCAGCGCGACCTTACCGGCCTCGGCCGCCTTCCAGAACGGTGCGTAGAGCGGGTCTTCGGTGTACGGAGCGAACTCCGGCACGTGGTCGGTGACAGCGGGCACGGTCAGCGGTCCTTCGTGATGACGAGGCTGGCGTGGTCGTTCCCGCCGAGCGCCGAGACGAGCGCGACTTCGGCTCCGGGTACTTGCGCGATGCCGCGTGCGCCGCGGATCTGCTTGACCGCCTCCGCGATGTGCACGACGCCCGGCAGGTACGCGTACGACAGGTGACCGCCGTGGGTGTTCACCGGCAGGCTCCCGCCGGGCGAGATGTGACCGTCGTTGGCGAACGCGAACCCTTCGCCGCGCGGGCACAGCCCGAGGTCCTCCATCTGCAGCACCAGGCTGGTGCTGAAGCAGTCGTAGATCAGCGCCACGTCGATGTCGCCCGGGCCGATCCCGGCCGAGGCGTAGGCCCGCGGCCCCGAGATCCTCGAGCCAAGCTCGAGGAAGTCCGCCTTCTGGGTGAAGATGTCGTGCATCGTCGTGTCCATCGAGGCCAGGCCGTAGCCGCTCAGCACCGCGGGCGGGTTCGGCAGGTCGCGGGCCCGCTCGAGGCTGGTCAGCACGTAGGCGGCAGCGCCGTCGGTCAGCAGGCAGCAGTCGGCCTTGCGCAGCGGGGTGGAGATCATCGGGCTCGCGAGGTAGTCGGGCAACGCCAGCGGCCTGGTCTCCTGCGCCCCCGGTGTCAGCCGCGCC
>Ga0335074_10012318_pt1 | contig 11989 bp, 11 predicted proteins | sample Lox_Sample_23_FD_206715 | JGI IMG/M metagenome (GOLD analysis project Ga0335074, IMG submission 206715) | Soil microbial communities from Loxahatchee National Wildlife Refuge, Florida, United States - Lox_Sample_2.3 | ecosystem: Environmental > Terrestrial > Soil > Wetlands | place: USA...
CGCCGACAATCCGTCGACCTTCGAGGCGTTCCGGTTCGGCAACAACTACTGGGGCTCGGGCAATCCGGGCGGCCTCATCGTCAATTTCGAGCGCTGCGGCGAGGTCGGGGAGGCGGGAGTTCAGCCGTTCGCGAGTGTGGGCCTGTCGTCGGCGGGGAGCTTCGTCACTTCCTTCGTCGGAATCGAGGGGTGCGGCAACATCTACTCGTTGGGGCCGCCGCCCGTAGTGCTTCCTTGGAAGATCGGCTTCTCGAACGTTTCGACGGTTGTGAGCGGCGAAGGCTCCTACTCAACCATTCCTTTCCAGGCGCTCGTCGAAAACAACACCGGAGGCTACTATCCGGACGCGCATGGCATCGTGAGCTGGATGATCCGCCTCACACTGACCAACTCGACCGGCGTCGTGCTCCCTACCGCCACCAGTTCGTGCGGAGGCTGGGTGCCGACGGCATCCGACTGCGGAGCGAACGGTACAGGTTGGTTCCTGCTGCTCCTCTCGCCGTACGGCCAGTGGCTCGATAGCTACGGGGCAACCAGTACGGGAGCGAATTGGAGCGCCCCGGCGGTCTCCATCGTCAGCAATCAGCAGATGGTCCTGGTTTGCCCGTCGACCTGGAACCTGACCGGGGACGTCCTGTCGGCGAGTTCCGCGACCTCCAATGTAACGCTCAGTGGCTCGGTGAACCTGTGACGAGCGACTTCGCCGGGTGACGTGGCCGGACGGTCGGGAAGGCTAAGGCTCAACGGGCCCGCGGCGTGAAGTTCACCGCCCTGGCCCATCGCGTGACCCGCCGATCGCTCCCCGAATCTAAGTGCGACTTCGTTGGACCTTCCGTCTTCCGCCTCACCTCGCCGTTCGGCTCAGAACCTTGGCTACCGGACCGCCGCACACCCGGGGGGTCCGTTCTCTCGCGTCCTGTCGTACGAAGCTAAGGGTCGGCAGGTCTCCCCGCACGGGATGGAAGCGCCGTACCTTCTGGTGATCGCTGCGACCGATCCGGTGGCGACGCGGGTCGCGGAGCTATGGGGCACTCCGCCCGCGACCGGAGAGTTCGTCGACGGCGCGCCGATCCGTCGTCTGTCTGAGTCGGCCCTGCTGCTGCACCGACCCGGGCCCCACATCCACGACGAGGGGCTCGATGCGCGCCTTCCCACGGAGCTTCAGCGGGCCGGCACGACGCTCGTCTTCCCGTCGATCCACCGCAGCGAGCAGAACGTCCAGAGCCTCACCGTGCACCCCCTCGGCAACCCCGGGCCCACGGCGGACGTGGGCGGTCGGCCGGGGCATCTCGACCCGGCCGATCCCCGTCGGATGGCCGCGGCCCTGCGACGTCTCGCCGAGGGCGCGCCGGCGCTCGGCCTGCCGGTGTCGTACGAAGCGACGCACCATGGGCCGGCGCTCGAGCTGCCCGCGTGCTTCGTGGAGATCGGATACGGCGCTGCGTCGGGCCCACCGGAGGCGGCGGTCCGCTTGCTCGCCGACGTCCTGCCCGACCTCCGCCCGGACCCAAGCGACCGGATCGCGCTCGCTGTGGGCGGCGGCCACTACGCGCCGCACTTCACTGATCTCGCCCTACGTCGACATTGGGCGTTCGGACACCTTCTCTCGCGCCACGCGCTCACGGGCCTCGACCCCCGGGCGGCCCGGGCCGCCTGGGAACGCTCGGGCAGCGCCGAGGGGATCGTCTACGCTCGAGCGGCGGATGCGGCGCTCCCTGCCCTCCAGGGCCTCGGGCCCCGGCTTACGGACCGGTCGGCGCCCGTTAGGGACGCTTCTCGCCCGATTTCTGGAACATGATGGCGCCCGAGCGGTAGACCGCCTTCCCGAGGCGGACCTGCTGGGTCGACGCGACGCTCGGGGAGCGCTCGGCGAGCATGAGGCTCTCCACGATCTGCCGGAACAGCGCGCTCTGGTTGATCTCGGGGTGACGCGCCAGGAACGCCTCCTCCTCGGGGGTGATGGTGATGTTCTTCCGGAGCATCCCCTGGATCGGCGCCTCGGGCTTCATTCGGCCGCGCATGGCCCCCCGACCGCACTAGACGTATAAGTGCGTATTCGTCCGCGGGCCGTCGGGGGCGGAGCGGCGGACGGTCAGCGTTTGCGGGTCTTGATCCCCTCCTCGATGAGGAGGAGGGCCATGACGGAGAGCGACCGTCGGTCGTCGTCCGCGATGCGCTGCAGCTGCTCGCGCAGCGTCGGCGGCATGTAGACGGCGACCGGGATCACCCGCTCCGATTTGGGCTTGCGGGGCCGCGGCATAGAAAAGGGGGATGACCGGTCGGCTAATCAACCTCGCGACGGCCGCCGGAGGGGGCCCGTCGGGCCGTGAGCGGGCCCACGAGGACGGTTACGGCCGTTCCGGGGTCGAGAGCCCGCTCGGCCGCACCTCGAATCTGCGCCGGCCGGACCTGCCGGAGCTCAGCGGGCCAGCGACGCCAGTGGTCCTCGGGAAGGTTGTGGTAGGCGACGTCGACGGCGAGCTCGTGGGCCTCCGATGTCGACTCGAGCGACAGCGGCAGCTGGCCGATGGCGCTCTCCCGGATCTGCTCGAGCTCGGTCCGGGGGACGGTCTCCGCAACGAGCCGCCGCGCCTCGCCGTGGAGGAGACGCACCACCCGGGGCCACCGGTCCGGCCCGGTGCCAGCGTGCGCGACCCAGTAGCCGCCCCACCGCATCGCCTCGAGCACGCTCGACGCCCCGTAGGCGAGGCCGCCCCGCTCGCGGACCCGCTGGAACAACCGCGAGAGCAGCGGTCGACCCCCGAGGACCTCGTTCGCGAGGAGCGCGGCCGGGTAGTCGGGATCGGACCTCGAGAGGGAGGCCCCCCCGACGCGCACCTCGACCTGGGCGCGTCCGGGGAGGTCGACGCGGACCTCGCGGGGGCTCGGCGTCCGCACGGGCGGCACCGGGAGGGGGCCCGGGGATCGGTCGGGCAGCGCCCGGAAGGTCCGTTGGGCGAGCGCGGAGATCGTCGGGGCACGGGCCGGCACCGTGACGACGAGCTTTCCGCCGTCGGCCACGAAGTGCTGCCGATGGAAGGCGAGGATCCGGGAGCGCGAGATCCGGTGGAGCGAGCGCGGGTCGCCGCGGCCGGTCTCGCGATAGGGGTGGCCCGGCGGAAAGACCGCATGCAGGAACTCCGACTCGGACCGGCCTCCGGGCTGCGTCCGCTCGCGGAGCGCCGCCTCGACCGCCTGGCGGCGTACCCGGTCCACGTCGGCCGCGTCGAACCGCGGGCGCAGCACGACCTCCCCGAGGAGCTCGAAGAGCCTCGGCCACGACTCGCTCGGCCCCCAGATCGTGACCTCCGCCGACTCGGGGGCACAGTCCGGGGTCAGGGTCGCTCCGAGCCGGTCGAGCTCGCGCGCGAGGGCCTGCCGTCCGAACCGACCCGCGGCGCTCGGGACGAGGCGGCTCACCAGGCGGGCCACGCCCCGCTCGCCCGCCGGGTCGTACCCCCACCCCGCCGGCCCCACGTACGTGAGGGCGCAGCTCGCCGCCCCGGGAGGTGGGGCTTGCCGATACACCGCGAGCCCCCCGACATCCGGAAGGCGATGGATGAGGAGAGGGTCGGTGGCGTCAGTCACGGCCCGTCTCCGACGTTGGAGTGAAGCGCACGACGGCACGGCAGTCGTCCCGGAACATCGCCTTCGCCCGGCTCCGGACCGCCTCCGCTCGCAACCGGAGCAGTTCGCGGTACAGTCGATCCTCGAGCGCACGCCCGCCGAGGACCGTGAAGTAGCCGAGGCGGAAGCCGGTCTTGGTCGCCCCCTCGTACGCGAGCTGCCGGCCGTGCCGGATGCGCGTGCGCACCTCCTCCATCTCCTGGCGGGTCGGCCCGGTCCGGGCCAGTCGTTCGACCGTCGCGCCCACCGCCGCCTCGATCCGCTCGAGCGCGACGCCGGGAGCGGCCTGGGCCTGGACGGTGAACAGCCCTGGCGCGACCCGGGGGCCCCACTCGCTGCCCGCGTGGACCGCGAGACCGGTGTCGACGAGCGCCCGGTACAGCCGGGCGTTCGGATGCTCGCCGCCGTGGCCCCAGCCGCTGCCGACGGAGAAGAGGCGGGTCTCCCCCCCGAGCACGGCGTCGAGGAACAGCGTCGCGGCGGCCTCCGGGTCGGTGATCGACGGCGCCCGCCAGCCGATCTCCAGGTACGGGGTCGTCCCCGGTCCGTGCAGCTCGGCCCGGCGTTCTCCGGTCGGCGTCGGCTCCTCCGTCCGGAGGCGCACGTCGTCGCCGCCCGCCGGCAGCGGCCCGAAGCGGCGACGGATCTCCTTGGCGACCGAGCGCGGGTCGAAACCGCCGGCGACGATCAACGTCGCGTTCTTCGGGCCGTAGAACCGGTGGTAGTAGTCCCGCAGCCCCTGGGCGGTGAGGTCGCGGATGTCGCGGGGGTAGCCGAGCACCGGCCAGCGGTACGGGTGGACCCGGTACGCGAGCTGCCAGAGCTCCTCGTCGACGCGGAACTCGGGCCAGTTCTCGTTGCCTTCCCGCTCGGAGAGGATGATCGTCCGCTCCCGGTCGACCTCGGCGTCCGTGATCAGCGCCCGGGTCATGCGGTCGGACTCGATGTCGAGCGGCACCGCGAGGTGCTCGCGGGGCACGGTGGAGAAATACGCGGTGAAGTCGGCGTCGGTGAACGCGTTCAGCTCGCCGCCGACGCTCACGACCGCCCGATCGATCTCGCCCTTGCCGTACCGGGGCGAGCCTTCGAAGAGCATGTGCTCCACCCAGTGCGAGGCACCCGTGACTCCCGGCCACTCGTTCTTCGCCCCGACCCGGTACCAGACCCAGACGCTGGCGACCGGACTGTCCGGTTGGGGCGCCAGCACGACCGAGAGTCCGTTGGCGAGGCGGAAGGTCGCCCCCTTCGGGCCCCGGTCCCGTCGCCCCGCCATGCCGGTGCGGTCGAGGGGCCGCGGGATATAACGGAGGGCGCCCCCCGACGGTCGCGAGTTCGAGGAAAACGGTTAAGCGAGCGGCCCCGCCATCGGCGAGCGTGCGGCCGGTCTTTCGCCTCGTCCGGTTCGGAAACCTGGTCGTCTCGTTCCTCGGGACGATCGTCGGGGGTCTCGTCGCCCGGGGCACCGGAGTCGGGGCGACCGAGTGGTTCTGGTTCGCCATCGCCCTCGCGGCGTTCTCGACGGCGCTCATCACCGGCGGAGGGAACGTGCTCAACGACCTCCTCGACCGGGAGGGGGACCGCACGAACCATCCGGACCGTCCCCTCGTCACGGGCGCGATCACCGTCCGTGGGGCGCGGGCCCTGGCGATCGGGATGTTCGTGGCCGGGGTCGCGATCGTCGTGCCGGTCGTCCTGGTCGCTCCGCTGGTCGGGGTGATCCTCGCGGTGGCCGTGACCGCGCTGCTCGGCTACGAGTTCCGGTTCAAGGCCCGGGGGTTCGTCGGCAACTGCGTGGTCGCGCTGCTCACCGGTCTCGTCTTCCTGTACGGAGGCGCGGTGGGTGGCGCGCCGGGGCTCGTGGCGCCGTTCGCCGCGATGGCGTTCCTCGCCACCCTGAGCCGCGAGATCATCAAGGACATGGAGGACGTGGAGGGGGACGTCGGCCGCACGACCCTGCCGAAGGGTCGGGGCCTCGTGTTCGCCGGGCGTTCCGCGACCGTCGCCGTCGCCGGCGCGGTCGCCCTCAGCGCCGTGCCGCTGCTCTGGTATCTTCCTCTCGCGTCGAACGCGGGGATTATCTACCTCGCGCTGGTCCTCGCGGCCGACGCGATCTTCGCGGTGTCGGTGGCCCATCTGCCCCGCCGACTGCACTACGAGCAGACGATGAGCAAGGTCGCGATGACGGTGGCCCTGCTCGCGTTCCTAGCGGTGGCGTTCCGATGACCACGCCGGGCCGCGTCGAGCGGTACCTCGCCGAGCATCTCGCCCGGGGTCCGATCCACTTCACGCTCATCGATCCGGACAAGTCCCCCGGGGCGCACGCGGCGAAGATCGCCGCGGGCGCGGTCGCGCTCGGCAGCGACGTGATCCTGCTCGGCGGGTCGACCGGGATCTCGCGGGACGTCATGGGCGCCGCGGCCCGCGCGATCAAGGGGGTGGTGAAGGCGCCGGTGATCATCTTCCCGGAGGGGCCGGGCTCGCTGGCGCCGGAGGCGGATGCGGTCCTGTTCATGAGCATGCTCAACTCCCGGAACCTGAACCTCGTCATCCGGGCCCAGGCGCGGGCCGCGCCGCTGGTCCGCACGATGGGGCTGGAGCCGATCCCGCTCGGGTATCTCGTGATCGCGCCGGGGATGCGCGTCGGCGAGGTCGGCGAGGCGGATGTCGTGGGACGGGAGGACGTCGCGGGGGCGACCGGCTACGCGCTCGCCGCGGAGCTCCTCGGCATGCGGTACGTCTACCTCGAAGCCGGCTCCGGCGCCCCGTCCCCCGTGCCAGCGCCGATCGCGGAGGGCGTGCGCTCCCAGCTCACGATCCCGCTGATCGTCGGCGGCGGGATCCGGACCGGGCCCGACGCGGCGACGCTGCTGGCCGCCGGCGCGAGCGCGCTCGTCACCGGCACGGTGACGGAGGAGGAAGGGCTCGGCGACGGGTTCCGAGCGATCCTCGCCGAGGTGCGGAGGTCCCGTGGCGAGTAGCGACGCCGGCGGGGACGCCCCGAAACGGTCCGTGCGGCGGGGCCACGTGCTGTTCGAGGCCCCGAAGCCGCCCGTGACCGTCGGGCTCATCCTGGTCGCCTCCGCGGCGCTCGCCGTCCTCTTCTTCCAGCCCCACTGGACCCGCGTCGCCGAGGCCTGGCTGCTCGCCTTCGGAGGGCCGGCGCTCGTGGCCGCGTTCGCGACGACCGGGCTCGCCGCCGTGCTCGGCGGACGCTTCGAGCTCCACCGCTCCGTCTTCCTCGCCTTTCTGAGCCTCTTGATCGGTCTCCCGATCGCCGCGGTCTGGCTCGCGGCGTACTGGGCGTGGCCGTCGATCGTGCCCGGCACCGCGTTCCTGGGGATGTTCCTCGCGGGTCCGATCTTCTGGTTCCGCCACCTGAGCCTCTACGGGGTCTCCCGGACGAGCCATCTCAGGATGCTGCCGGTCTCGCTCCTCCAGTCGGTGCTCTACCTGCTCGGCTTCTTCGTGCTCGTGCCCCCGACGCTCCCCCTCGTGGTCGCGGCGGCGGTGTTCCTCGGGATCGCCTTCGTGAGCGCCCTCCTGCTGCTCCGGGCCGCCGATCGGCCGCTGCGGCGGGAGTTCGGCGCCTCGGGGGTCGCCCTGATCCGGCCGCTGCTCGACCACGTCGGCTCGCGCGACCCGGCGGCGACGCAGGCGCTGGAGGCGTTCTTCCTGAAGTCCTCCATCCCCGCCGATCTCTCCGTGAGCCTCCTCACGTTCTTCCGCGGCGGCTCGGCCCGGGTGACGGTCGCCCTGCCGACCGTCCACCCCGGGCCGTTCGCCGCCCTCGGCGCGAGCGACCTCCCGCGCAAGCTGGCCCAGCAGCTGGGGCCGACCGCCGGCGTCGTCTTCGTGCCCCACACCCCGTGCGACCACGACCTCGACCTCCCGGCGGAGTCCGAGGTCGACCGGATCGGCGTCGCCGCGCGCGACCTGTTCGGCCGGCTCCCTCCGCTCCCGGCCGGACGGGCGGGGCCGCTCACGTCGCCGTACGCGGGCTCGTACGCCCGAGCGCAGCGGTTCGGCGACGTCGCCCTGGTCGTCGTGAGCCAGGCGCCGCAACCGACCGACGACATCGCCTTCAGCGTCGGCGACCAGATCGTCCGCGAGTTCGCCCGCTCCGGCGGGCCGCGGGTCGCGCTCATCGACGCGCACAACTCCTACGTCGAGGGCCAGGGCGACGTGATCTACGGGACGCCGACCGCCGAGAAGCTGCTCGCGGACACGAAGGCCGCCGTGGCGGCGGCGACGGCCGCCGCCCGCGACGGTCCGATCGAGGTCGGGGTCGCGACGAAGGGCGGGTTCGCGATCGGAGCGGACGGCATCGGGCCGCAGGGGATGCGGGCGCTCGCGGTCCGCGCCGGAGGGAAGACGACCGGCTACCTGCTGGTGGACGGGAACAACCTGATGATCGGCCTCCGGGCCCCCCTCGTCGCCGCGCTCGAGTCGGTCGTCGACGTGGCCGAGGTGATGACGACGGACAACCACGTCGTCCACGAGGTCGACGGAGGGATCAACCCGCTCGGGGAGCGGTTCCCGCTCGCGGCGCTGACGCGCGAGGCCGAGGCGGTGATGCGGGCGGCGGTCGCCGACCTCGCGCCCGCGGAGGTCCGGTTCGGGAGCGCCCCCGTGCCGGCGGTCCAGGTGCTCGGGCCGGGGTACACCGCTCGGCTTTTGACCTCGCTCGGCGACACGCTCTCGATGTTCACGAACATGACCGCCGCGACGTTCCTGCTCCTGATCTCGAGCTCCCTCGTCGCCGCCTTCGCCCTGCGCTGAGGGACCGTCGATGGCCGGGTCTTCGGAGCCGTCCGCCGAGGCGGCGGAGCGGATCGGCGGCGAGCGGCCGTTGCGCCTTCTGACGCAGCTCGTCGCCGCCGCGCCGACCAATCTCGAAGACCCGAGCCGCGGTCGCTACGAGAAGGCGAACTACGTGCGGACCGCCGACGTGATCGTTCGGGCGGCCCGGGAGATCGGGCTCGCCACGCGGATCTACGATCCCGTGGTCGCCGGCGACGTGGCCGGCGACTGGCACGGGGCGCCGCGGCCGAACGTGATCGTCGATCTCGACGCCGGCGCGAGCGAGACCCTCCTGATCCTCGCCCACTACGACGTGGTGCCGGTCCCGGCCGAACAGCTCACGCGGTGGAAGTCGCCGCCCCACACGCTGACGTACCGGGCCGATCACCGCCTCTACGGCCGCGGCTCGAACGACGACCTCGGCAGCGGCGTCGTCGGGTCCCTGCTCGCCCTCTCGCGGCTCGTGGACGTCGATCGGCTCCCGCGCAACGTGCGGCTCATCGCGGCGTGCGACGAGGAGACCGGCGGGGAGGGCGGGGTGGAGGCGATCAAGGAACACGACGCCCGCCTCCGTCCCGGGGCGCCGGAGCGCATCCTCGCCGGGGAGCTCGCGCTCCTCCCGGACGGCAGCACCGAGACGACCGTCGGGTCGAGCGGGGTCGCCTTCCTGAACGGCTCGTTCTCGGAGCCCGTGCCGCTCGCCTCGGCGCTCGCGTACGGCGACGCGCTCGTCGGGCTCCACGAGGTTGCCCGGACCTGGCGGTCGGTCTACGCGTCGCCCGACTGGCCGGACCGGCACGCGCCGGAGCCGGTGCTCACCGGGCGGGCCACCGTGACGCAGTTCGACGTCGCCGACGGGGCCTCCGCGCCCGGCGTGACGCTCCGCGCGGCCCACGCCGAGACCGACGCCGCGAACCAGATCGCGAACGCCGTCACGCTCGTCTTCGCGGGCCCCGCGGCGGAGCGGGGCACGCTCGCGGGGCGGTTGGCGCCGCTCCTTTCGACTCCTTTCCGACTCGCGGAAGGAGGGCCGACGTCGCTCCCGGCCGTCCCGGAGACCACCGTTGTGCAGGTCATCGGCGAGGCGGCGCACGGCGGCTATCCGCATCGGGGCCACAACCCCGTCCCCGTCACGTTCGCGCTCCTGCGCGCCGCCGCCGACCGCGGCTGGATCGAGCCGCGGTCGATCGGCCGGGCGACGTTCACGGTCGACCTCCGGCTGATCCCGGAGATGGAGCTCGACGCGGGGCTCGCCGCCGCGCTGGGCTACGTCCGCTCGTGGGCGAAGAGCCGCGCCCCCCGGGCCCAGATCGTCGCGCCGCCGTCCCGCTGCCGCTCCGGCTACGCCCTCCCGCCGGACCACCCGGCGGCGCTCAAGCTGGCCCGGATCCTCGGCGCCACCCTAGGCTCCTCCGAGATCCGCGGCGAGTACGGCGGCACGGACGCGAGCTCGCTGCGCGGGCTCTCGACCCCGCGCGGGGACCCGCTGCCGGCGATCGTCTTCGGCAGCATGGACCCGCCCTCCCGGATCCACGACGCGGAGGAGAGCGCCGACCCGCGGCTGATCGCCGGCGTCGCCGCCGCGATCGAGCGGTTCGTTCGGGAGCCGTGAAGGTCCGCCGTGCTGGCGCCGATCTACGCGAGCGCGCTCGCGGTCCTCTGGGTGCTGCTCCCGGCGTACATCGCGAATGCCTTCGCGACGATCCCCCGCGGCCGGGGCCCCCCGATGGACTTCGGCCGGATCTGGGCCCGGGACGGACGTCGGGTGCTCGGCCCCTCGAAGAGCTGGTCCGGGTTCCTGTTCGCGGGGTTCGCGGCGATCCCGTTCGGTCTCTTCGAGGCGTGGCTGATCCTGCTCGCCCCGCCCGACTGGAAGCTCGTGCCCGAGTTCGCGGCCAGCGTGCTCGCGGCGGTGCCGGTGGTGGCGCTGCTCACGTTCGGCGCGATGTCGGGCGACGCGCTCGGCTCCTTCGTGAAGCGGCGCCTCGGCCGGGCGAGCGGGGCCCGCACCCTGCTGCTCGACCAGCTGCCGTTCGTCCTCGTGCCGATCGCCCTCGGGCTCGCGCTGTACCCCGGGCTGTTCGTCGCCACGTTCGCGAGCTGGGAAGCGGTCTTATGGCTCCTCGTCTACACGCTCGGGCTGCACGCCGGGTTCAACTGGATCGGGTTTAAACTCGGCCTCAAGAAGGTGCCCTGGTGACCGATGCTGCTCCGGCGCCGCCGACCGCCGACGCGATCGCCCGGCTGCTCCGGGAGAGCGGCGCCGTCCGGTTCGGCACGTTCACGCTCACCTCGGGGGAGCAGAGCGACGTCTACGTCGACGTGAAGAAGGCGTGGACCGACCCGGTCCGCCTCGCGCTCCTCGCCCGGGCGCTCGCCGCCCGGGTCGGCGCGACCGACCAGGTGGCGGGCATGGAGCTCGGCGCGGTCCCGCTCGTGGTCGCCGTGGCGCTGCTCACCGGGCACCGGTACGCGGTGCTGCGGAAGGCCCCGAAGGAGCACGGCACGAAGCAGGCGTTCGAGGGGGAGATCCCGGCGGGCGCCCGCGTCCTCCTCATCGAGGACGTCGCCACCACCGGCGGCAGCTCCCTGCGCTCGGTCGAGATCCTCCGCGCCGCCGGCGCGGTCGTCGACCGCGCGCTCGTGGTCGTCGACCGGGAAGCCGGGGCGCGGGAGCGCCTCGCCGCCGTCGGGGTCCGGCTGGAGCCGCTGCTCACCTACTCCCAGCTCAAGGGGTCCGATCGGTGAGCGGCACGCTCCGCCCCGACGGCGCGGCGGCGGTGCGGGATCCCGCCGAGGCGAGCCAGGTCTACGCGAAGGGGTTCTTCGGCACGCCCGCGAGCACCGGGGAGCTCGGCCTCGACCGGTACGAGGCGGTGTACCTCGCCGAGATGGACCGTCTCGCGCTCGCGGAGCCGAACGGCCGCGCCGTCGCCTGGCCGATCGCCTACCGTCGGGCCGTCCGGGCGGACGCCGGCTTCCCGATCCGGTACCTCGTCTACCGGGACCTCCGGCAGCGGGGGTACGTCGTGCGGGCGAGCCCGCCGCCGGTCGCCTTCGTCGTCCTGCCCCGGGGCGGCACGCTCCACAAGACGCCGTCGCGCTACTGGGTGGAGGCGCTCAGCGAGCGGGAGCCGTTCGACTTAGCCCGCCTGTTCGACCTCGCCGACCGCGCGCAGAGCGCGAAGAAGCTCCTCCTGCTCGCGCTCGTCGACGAGGAGTCCGACCTCACCTACTACCGGGTGCGACGCCCCGCGCCGACCGGGGCGCTGCCGGCGACGCCGCTGGCGACCGCGACGGAGGGGTGGCTCGCCGAGGACCGGGTGACCGTCCACGACGCGGCCGCGGTGCGGGAGCTCGGCCGCTCGCTGGCGTACGGGAGCCGCGTCGGCGACCGGCTCGAGCTCTCCCTCCTCGAGGCGGCGTACCTCGCCGAGACCGGCCAGCTGACGCTGAAGGACGCCCGTACGGGTCGGGGCGTGCCGCTCGACCGTCTCGTGCACCGGGCCCGGCGCCTCGACCCGAGCTTCGCGGAACGCCTCGCCGCCTACCGGGACCTCCG
>Ga0335074_10012319_pt1 | contig 11989 bp, 13 predicted proteins | sample Lox_Sample_23_FD_206715 | JGI IMG/M metagenome (GOLD analysis project Ga0335074, IMG submission 206715) | Soil microbial communities from Loxahatchee National Wildlife Refuge, Florida, United States - Lox_Sample_2.3 | ecosystem: Environmental > Terrestrial > Soil > Wetlands | place: USA...
CCGAGCGCGGGCGCGCGGCGGGCTGGCCGCGGCAGCCGCGTTCCTGGAGCGTGCGGTCATGCTGACGATCGACCCGGCTCGGCGCGCCGGGCGGGCGCTGGCCGCCGCGCGCATCAAGGCCCAGGCGGGCGAGTTCGGCACGGCGCTGGACCTGCTGACCATGGCGGAGGCCGGTCCGCTCACCGGATTCCAGCACGCTCACGCCGACCTGCTGCGAGGCCGGGTCGCGTTTTTCGCGAACCGGGGCAGCGATGCCCCGCCGCTGCTGCTGACGGCCGCCAGGCGGTTCGAGCCCATCGACGCCGACCTTTCCCGCGCGACATATCTGGACTCGCTGACGGCCGCCATGTTCGCCGGCCGGCTGGCCAGTCCCGGCGGCGGCGCGCTAGAGGTGGCACGCGCCATCGCCGCGGCGCCGCAGCCGCTGAGCGCCCCCCGTGCATCCGATCTTCTTCTAGCCGGCCTGGCGGCGCGCTGCAACGAGGGGTACGCGGCGGGGCTGCCGATTCTCCGGGAAGCGCTGACTACCTTTGGCCGCGGCATGTCCGCGGATGAAGAGCTGCGCTGGCTGTGGCTTGCCTGCCTCGCGGCGCTGCAGGTATGGGATGACGATCGCTGGGAGCTGCTGTCGACCCGGTTCGTTCAGCTTGCCCGCGGCGCCGGGTCGCTGAGCGAACTCCCCTTCGCCCTCAACGTCCGCGCTTACATGCTCCTGTTCGCCGGCGAACTGGGCGCCGCCGCGGCACTGGCCGATGAGGTGCAGGCGGTGGCCGAGGTGACGGGCACAAGCCGCGCGTTCTACGCTCACCTGGGGCTGGCCGCATTGCGCGGCGACGAAAGTGCTGCCCTGGCGATGATCGAGGGCACCACCCGCGATGCGGCCAGGCGGGGCGAGGGGATCGTGATAACCATCGCCGGCTGGGCGGAGGCGGTCCTCAGCAATGGCCGCGGCCGCTACCGGCAGGCAGTTACCGCGTCCCAACAGGCCACCAGCTACGAAGGTGACCTGGGCACATCGAACTGGGCCTTGGTCGAGCTGATCGAGGCAGCCGAGCGAGACGGGGACCGCGGCACAGCGGCTGACGCGCTCGCCCGGCTCGCCGGGATGACCAGCGCGAGCGGCACAGACTGGGCGCTGGGCATCGAGACACGCTCCCGGGCGCTGCTGAGCGAGGGCGAGGCCGCGGAACGGCTTTACCGCGAGTCGATCGAACGCCTTTCCCGCACGCGGCTCCGCCCTGACCTTGCCCGAGCCCATCTGTTGTACGGAGAATGGCTGCGCCGCCAGCGCCGCCGTACCGAAGCGCGCGGGGAGCTGCGCGCCGCACACGGCATGCTGGAGGCGATTGGGATGGAGGCATTCGCCGACCGCGCCCTGCGCGAGCTGCAGGCCACCGGCGAGACCGCGCGCAAGCGCACCATCGCGGCGGCGGACGCGGAATTGACCGCCCATGAGGCGCAGATCGCGCGGCTGGCCCGCGACGGGCTGACCAACCCCGAGATCGGTGCCCGGCTGTTCCTCAGCCCTCGCACCGTCCAGTACCACCTAGGCAACGTCTTCGCCAAGCTCGGCATCAGCTCACGGAGCCAGCTCGACCGCTTCCTGCCCGGTGGCCCAGCCACGGCCACGCGCCGGTTAGCTGTGGGTGCGGCAGGTGCCCCGCAGATGGCGACCGGCCTGGTCTGGTGTTCGATAGCGGCCGGGCCAGTCTTGGCCTGGCCAGAAGTGGGATGATCTTCGGCAGTCGCTGCTGCCGAGTGGCGTTCAACTCGACGGTCAGATGACGGTCAGACGATCTTGGAAGTCGCGTACACAGATCACCGCGGGCCCCTGCGACCTGCAGGTTTGGTTGGTCGGGATGGCGGGATTCGAACCCGCGGCCTCCTGCTCCCAAAGCAGGCGCGCTAACCAAGCTGCGCTACATCCCGTGTGCTGTGCCTTGAGCTCCCTGCCGGGCCCCGGCGGCACGCCCCAAAGGCCGACGTGCGCAAGTGTACGGGAAAGCGCCTGGCCGGCAGGCGGCCCACTGGGGGCACACGCAGGCGCCGGCGATCGTCATGATCTCGGGCGTGCCATAACAGCAGCATCTCTCCCCCGTCCGCGGCAAACGCCTGTCCGGTCAGGAACGAGGCCTCATCGGAGAGCAGAAAGCGCACGTGCCGGGCAACCTCCTCGGGCCCGGACATGCGGCCGAGCGGGATCTGCTCTCCGGCCTCGGCGATGAACGCGTCGCGGCCGCCGTACTTCGCCCAGATCGGCCCGTTGAACGGCGTGTCCACGTAGCCGGGGCACAGCGCGTTCACCCTAATTCCGTCGGCAGCGTGATCACGGGCGAGCAGCCGGGCGAGCGCTATCGCGGCCGCCTTGGTCGCGGAGTAGGTGACGAGCTGGCTGTCGCTCATCAGGCCCGCGTTGGACGCCGTGATCAGGAACGGCCCACCGCCTGCCTCACGCAGCGCGGGCAGCGCCCGCTGCGCCACCACGAAATGGGACCGCACGTTTGCCGCGTAGCACAGATCCAGGTCGGCGACGCTCGCCTCGAGCACGGTGCCCGCGGTCTGGACACCCACGTTGGACCAGGCCGCATCCAGACCGCCGAGGACGTCGATGCCCTGGTCGATCGCGGCCGCGAGGGCGTCCGGGTCGGTAGCGTCCACCTCGATCGCCGCCCGGGCGCTGATCTCCGAGGCGAGCGAGCGAAGCGGCTCAACGGCGATGTCCAGCACGGCAAGCTGCCAGCCGTCGCTGGCGAGCAGTCGCGCCGATGCAGCGCCGATGCCGGTCGCGCAGCCGACCACCAGCAGGCGCCCGCCTCTCTTGGTCTGATGCTCTGATGAGTGACCCATTGCCCGATGCTACGTTCTTGCGCAGCGGTGCCTGAAGAACAGAACACAGGCGCGATGGCCGGAAGCGGGTACGCTACGCATGGCACCGCGTTGCGGGCGTAGCTCAATGGCAGAGCCCCAGCCTTCCAAGCTGGTCATGAGGGTTCGATTCCCTTCGCCCGCTCCTAGACGACGACCCCAGTTCAATTGCCTGTGGGAGCCCTAACGCAGCACGGGCCCAGGGCCTTCGGCTGGGGCCCTTCGCGTGCCACGAGCCTGCCATTAGGGACCAGCTCTGCCATACGCTGGACCCACCGGATGCGAGGAGTCTGACGTGGCAGAACTGCAGCTGGAAGGCGGCGAACTGGTTCTTCACCTGTCGGACGCGGAGAAGGCCGAGGCAGTTCACGGCGACCTTCGTGTGCCGCTGTCGGCGCTTCGCGGTGTTGAGGTGCTCAACGACGCCCACAGCTGGACCGGGATCGGGGTCGGGTTCAAGGTCGGGATGCGCCTCCCCGGCGTCGCCACAGTGGCCACCGTCCGCGGCCATGGCGAGAAGGTGTTCGTCGCAGTCCATCGCGACACACCCCGCGGCGTGAGGGTGCGCCTGGAGGGTGCCCCCTGGGATGAGTGGATCGTCGGTTGCGCAGATCCCGAAGCCGTCGCCGCCACCCTGGCGTCAGCGAGCTGAGCCGTCGCCGCAGCGCGGTGTCGTGGTCGCCCAGTTCCTGACGCGGTGTCGAATCGGGCGGTCGCGTTCGTAGAGAAGGTGGAGGGTGGCCGCAAGGAGCCAGGCCGCCAAAGGAGGAGACATGACCGAGTACCTCATCGCCTTCAACGACGAGTGGGTGCCCGACCACACGGTCGAGGAACTGTACGAGAAGGCCAAGGCCACCAGGGTGCTGATAGCAGAGATGAAGGCTGCCGGTGTCTTCATCTTCACCGGCGGCCTGGAAGTGGCTGCCCCGGTGTTCAGTGTCGACGCCTCGAGCGGCACGCCGCTGTTCACCGACGGCCCGTTCGCGGAGACCAAGGAGCACCTCGGCGGCTTCGCCGTCATAGATGTGCCCGACGAGGAGGCCGCGCGGCTATGGGCCGGAAAGATCGCGGTGGCCTGCGGCTGGCCGCAGGAGGTGCGGCCGTTCATGGCCCCCATGCAACCTCCCGAGGCTTCCTGACGGTCGCACACGAGCTTGGCCACGCCGTCGCGGTCCGGGCTCACAGAGATGCTGCGCCGGGTCGCGACAGCCGCCGACAGCGCTATCCGCCCAAAGGATGCGGAGCCGTCCCGGCCACCGCCTGCTGCCAGCGTCCCTTGATCAGCTCAGCCTTCTTGGTGAACTCTGGGTCGTCCTGGGTCCTGGTGACCAGCGGCGCGGGCAGCCGGATCCGGTGGCCGCTGGTGCGCACGAGCTGCACCGCCGCGACCGTTCTCGGGCCCGGGCCGCGATCGGAAGCAATCCGGGTGCGGGGATTGGCAACCGGCACGTCATCGACCCGGCCGTAGCTGATCGTCTCGATGTTCCTGATGGCCTGCCAGGGCACGAGCTTGCGGTGGAAGCGGCGGATCTCGATCCCCTGGGACGTCAGCCGGGTGCGCAGGTGGCCGCGCCACGCGCAGACAGCTAAGCTGCCCGCCGCGAAGGCGAGCGGGAAGATGGCCAGGACCTGCAGGGCTGGCGCGTGGGAGTCCGCGATATACAGGACGGCGGCAAGGACCAGCGCGATGCACCCTTGAGCCAGCGGCCTTGCGAAGTAGCCGCGGCCGAGCCGGAAGTCGACGTCCTCCACGGGGGAATTGTCTCACCGTATGAACTGCAACGCATCGCGTCGCGTACCCGGCCTTCAGCGAAGGCCCATGGCCTCAGACGCCACGAGGAAGGACTCGGTCACCGCGGCAGGCCGCAGCCGGCGCAGCGCCTCAGCGACGGTGACCCATTCGAACCTGTCGTGTTCCGTTCCGTCCACGGCGATCTCGGTGCCCCAGGGCACCTCGAGGGCGAAGACGGCCCAGCCCGTTTCCTCGGTGACCACCGGCCGGGGAGACGCGTCCAGCCCGGTCTCCTCGTGCAGTTCCCTGACGGCACACGCGGTGACCGCCTCGCCGGGCTTGCGCGACCCGGCGGGAGGCGTCCACGCCCAGTCGCCCTCCCAGAAGGGACCGCGATGCGCGCGGTGCAGCAGCAGGCACCGCCATCCGCCGGGCGCCAGCGCGGCGACCACGACCGTCACGCCGTGCGGCGGTTCGCGGCTGACCGGCTCCCCATCCCACGTAGTAAATTCCGCCGGGCCACCGAAATCAGCCATTCCTCATTGTCACCCTGTTGCATACAGATCTGGCAGACCGCCTTGAACGGTCATCGAGCGGGTTCGTCCCGGTAGCTTTGGACCGGTGGCCACGGAGCGGAACCAGCCGGTGGGCGGCACGGCCGGTCAGATGAGGCGGCTGGAGCGGTTCTTCCGGATCTTTGCCGCGACCCAGTGCCACGGCCGTTCCCTGGTGTACGAGCGGCTCAGCGAGGCGATCGCGGGCGACGACGACACTCTGCGCCTGCTGCTGCGAACCCCCGAGCAACAACGTCGGCCGAGCCTCCTGCTCGCGGCGGTGAACCTGCTCCTGGCATCCCACCCGGGCTCGGCGCTGGCCGCCTACTACCCCACCCACGGCGGGCACCGGCCGCCCGACGCCCAGCTCTTCCCGGCGTTCTCCGCGTTCTGCGCCGAGTACCGCGGCGACCTGACCCGGCTGCTGCGCGACGGGTCCACCCAGACCAACGAAATCCGGCGCTGCGTGGCCCTGCGCGTCGGACTCGCCCACGTCCAGCGGCGCTGGCCGGGACCGCTCGCGCTGGCCGAAGCCGGTGCCAGCGCCGGGCTCAACCTGCTGTTCGACCGCTACCGCTACCATCTGGGCGGCGGGGCACCTTCCCCGGGCACGGCCGCCGCGTCGCAGGTGGTGGTCAGCTGCGAGATCCGCGGCGGCGCACCCACCGGCAACGTCCTTGGCGCCACTCCGGAGATCACCAGCAGGCTCGGCATCGACGCCCAGCCCGTGAGCCTGACCGACCCGTCCGCCCGGGCATGGCTGGAGGCGTTCATCTGGCCGGAGCAAACCGGTGACCTCGCCACGCTCCGCGCCGCGATCGACGTGGCGCGGTCTGCCCCGGCCCTGACCGTGGTACGGGGCGACGCGACGACCGACACTGCGCGACTGCTGTCCGGCCTGCCCGGCAGCGAGCCGGTGGTGGTCTTCACCGCGTCGCTGCTCAGCTACCTCACGCCCGGCGGCCGGGCGGCCCTTGCCGATCAGCTGCGCCTGGCCGCCCGCCGCCGGCCGGTCGCGTGGGTGTTCGCGGAAGCGCCCGGACTGGCGGCAGCCATGAACCTCGACGCGCCCGCGCTGGCAGGCCCGCTCGCCCAGCGCAACACGTTCTATCTGGTCGGCGCCAGCCTCCGTGGCCCCGGGGGCGGCCGCGACGACCGCCTGCTCGCGGTGGCCGATCCGTACCTGCGCTGGCTCGCCCCCGCCCGCAGCAGCTCCGACGACTTCGCCTGGGTCCGCTAGCGCGTGCGCGCGTTACTGCTCCGCGGTGGCCCCCACCGCCTCGCGGCCGAGCTGCCAGCGAATGCCCGCCAGGACGATCAGCACGACGCCGACGGTGAGCGCCGAGTCCGCGATGTTGAAGGTCTCGGGAAAGTACGGCAGCTTGATCCAGTCGATGACCCAGCCGCGCATGGGGCCGGGCGACCGGAAGAGCCGGTCTGCGAGGTTACCCGCCGCGCCGCCCAGCACCAGGCCAAGCGCGACCGCCCACAGCCAGCTTTGCAGCCGTCCGGACACACGCAGAATGGCGGCCAGCACCGCCGCCGCAACCAGTGCGTACATGACCGTGAACGATGGGCCGACGCCGAACGCCGCGCCCGCGTTGCGGTAGAGCTGCAGCGTGATCAGCCCGCCGAGCACCGTCATCGGCGGCCGGCCGGACAGCTCGGCCACGACGACAATCTTGGAGACGACGTCAACCGCGCACGCCGCGGCGCCGACGGCGAGCGCCGCCACCGCGTATCGCCTGGACCTGATCACGCGAGCCTCCCTTGCCGGCCACGTCTGGTGATAGTAACCCGGCTTCATCCGCTCCCCGGCGCCGCCGGAGTACGGCTGGCGCCTGCGGGCCGCAACCGATTGCGGGCAGAATGGGTCATTATGAGCGATGGCCCGGATCGCTGGCATCGGTGGCTGCTCGACGTACGGTTCGGCGGCGACGCCGCTGCCCGCCAGGAGGATCTCACTTCTTACCTGTATCCCGTCCGCGACATCGTGCTCGACCGGGCGCGGCTGCAGCCCGGCGACACGCTCCTCGACGTCGGAGCCGGCGACGGCCTCATCGCCTTCGGCGCGCTGGAGCGACTCGGGCCGTCCGGACGGGTGATCTTCTCCGACGTCTCAGCGGACCTGCTCGAGCACTGCGGCAAGGCCGCCACCGCCGAAGCACTGATCGACCGGTGCCGCTTCGTCCTCGCCTCCGCTGACGCACTCGATGGCGTCGACGATGCCTCGGTCGACGTGGTCACCACCAGATCCGTGCTGATCTACGTGAAGGACAAGGCGGCGGCGCTGCGGGAGTTCTACCGGGTGCTGAAGCCCGGCGGCCGGATCAGCCTGGCCGAGCCGATCAACGTGCTCATGTCTGCGTACGATCCCGACCTGTTCGGCGGGTATGACGTCACGCCGGTCGAGGCACTGGCCGCGAAGGTGAAGGCCCTCTACGACTCCATCCAGCCGATGGGCGTCGATCCGATGCTCGATTTCGACGACCGTGACCTTGTTGCCCACGCCGTTGACGCCGGGTTCCCCGCGGTCGATCTGGAACTGCGGGTCGGCGTCAAGTCGTCAAAGAAGCCGGTTGCATGGGAGCGCTTCCTGCGGATGTCGGGCAACCCGCTGATGCCGCCGCTCGCCGAGGCCATGGGCCAGGTGCTGACCCCGGAGGAGTTCACCGCGTTCACCGACTGGCTCAGGCCGCTGGTGGAGGCGGGCAAGGGACGCGAGCGCATAGCCATCGCCTACCTGACGGCCGCCAAGGACTAACCGGTTCAGGCGTTCCTTACTCGTCGATCGAGTTGACGTCGCTGGCCGCGGCGGCTACGACGCCGTCGAGTTCGGACAGCGAAGCGGCCAGATCGGTGACCGAGTTCCTGCCGTGGACGTGCAGCGTAACCTCCACCATCGACGGGCCGGGAGCGCCAGACGGAGAGGACGGCCGGTAGCCGACGGGCTCGGTGGAGACGTCGTCGATGGCGAACCCGAGATCGGTCGCCTGCCTGAGCACGTCGCGGAGCCGTCCGCGGCCGTCCGGGTAGCGCACCCGCAGGGCCGAGATCGCGCTCGGCGACCTGGGCAGCCGGCGGGTCGCGAGCGGGAAGACGAGCGCCACCAGGAAGTAGATCCCGGTGGCGAACACGGCCAGCACCGGCAGCCCGGCGCCGGACGCCGACCCGATCGCGGCGGTAACCCAGATCGCGGCGGCCGTGGTCAGGCCGCGCACCGCGTCCCGCCGCACGAAGATGAGCCCAGCACCGAGGAACCCCACGCCGGTCACGATCTGCGCGGCCACCCGCGACGGGTCGAGCACCACCCGCCCCGGCTCCAGGACGTCGGTGAACCCATACTTGCTGATCAGCATGAACAACGCGGCGCCAACCCCGACCAGGGTGTGCGTCCGCAGTCCGGCGCTCTTCTGGCGTATCTCGCGCTCCAGGCCGATCAGCGCGGAGAGAACCAGGGCAAGGGTGAGCTCGGCAGCCTGGCGCCAGCCCTCGCCGTTGAGCGCGGTCGCCGCGGCAGCCCGAGACAGGGCATCGCCGATCGGGAGCATCCGTCGAGCCCTACCCGCGCGGCAAAGAATAAACGGATCCGGATCGCTATCCTTTTCGGCATGGGCGGCTCATCGATGTCGCTGCGGCCCGCGACGCTGGCGCGGTCCATGGGCTGGCTGCCGCTCTCCACCCTGGTGCTGAGCATTCTCGGGCTCGTCGACTCCTCGTACCAGTGCTATGCGGATCTCACCGGCACCGGGCTGGCCGGCTGCTCGACAAGGGCCGACGCCTGCGTCGTCGTGCAGCACAGCGCCGAGGCATACATATTCGGCATCCCGGTGGCCGTCTTCGGGGTCGTCTTCTACGTCTTCATGGTCGCGATCTGCTCACCGCAGGCCTGGCGAGCGCGGCCGCGTGCCGTGCACCGCGCCCGTCTCGCTGCCGCGATCATCGGCATGGGCTTTGTGCTTTACCTGATCTACGCCGAGCTGGTCGAGGTCGGTGAGATCTGCCCCTACTGCACCAGCGTCCACGTGATCACGTTCCTGCTGTTCTCGCTGATCGTGTTTCAGGCGTCGGCGCCGTCAGCCAAGGACCAGCGAGTCTGAGTCCTGGCCCGGCCTGACGGCCGCCACGGCCAGCCGGCCGGCGCCCGGGCTCCACGACGTCACCTGAACCTTGGTCGTGAAGCTCAGCTCCGCGATCAGGCTGTCGCCGCCGGCGAGCCAGCCGAAGCCGACTAGGGCGTCGCTGCTGGCCCAGGTGCCCGGAACGACGGTCAGCCGGCCGCTCGCGACCGACGCCACGTCGAGCTGGGTCGCCAGCGCACCCTCATCGGCACCGTTGTAGAAGCTCACCTCGAGCGCGAGGAGGCCCCCGCCGGCGCTGAACACCGCGCTGGCCGCGGAGCTGACGCCGGGCAACGCGACGATCGTGTGGCGCCCCGTTGCCAGGTCCAGCACCTGTACCCGGCAGACGGGGTCGCAGGCCGACGCCCACGCGATCGCGGTTGCGCTGGCCGCGATCACCCCGGCGAAGGTGCGGCTGGCCCGCGAGCCCGTGGAGTCCCACAGCGTGTAGACCGGCGGTCCCGGGTGCTGGACCGCCGGAGCGAGCAGCAGGCCGCGGTCGGTCCCCTGGTCGATCACATACCCGGCCGGCAGAGAGATCGCAGACCCGAGCGGCGTCCCGGTGACGCTGACCTCCCGGGCGGTTCCGGCGGCGCTGGCCGTGTCCGCATCCGGAGGGTAGGTGGTCAGCCAGACCGCGCGGGGAACCGCGGCGGGGGCGATCGCGCTGGCCAGGCCGACCCTGGTCACCGACCGCGCATGGTCTGGAAGAAAGTACACGGGCCGCGGCGGGCCGGCGCAACCGGGGCAGCCGGGCCGAACGCCGGGTCCGGCCTGGATCGCCCACCCGCCCGCGACGCTGGTGAACTGGTAGCCGGAGCCGTCCGGGGGCAGGCCGCCGATCGCCTCTCGGCGGCCGGTCGCGGGCCAGAACCAGGCCGGGCGGGGCCCGGCGACCGGCAGCCGGACGCTGCTGTCCCACGGAAGGGTCTGGCCGGTCACCCCGTCGGGCACGGCGGCCACGCCGGTCGCGGGGAGGCTTGCCGGCGGCCTGCGCGGGGCGGCGGCGCGGGTCGCGTGTGCGTGCCGGGGCAGGTGCGCCACGATCACGCCGGCCACGAGCAGCAGCGCGGCGATCGCCGCCAGCCGGCGCAGCCACGGGCTGGGCTGGCGTTCCTGGCCCTGGCCAAGGATGTCGGGCATGACCGGCCGCCCGCTACGCGAGGTGGGCCACGGACGCGACCTCCACGACGTCCAGGTTGCGGAACGTGGTGATGGCGCCCGGCGGAACACCCTTGTCGAGCAGCCAGGGCGGCAGTTCAGCCTCGCCGAGCAGCGTGCGCAGCAGGTCCGTGGTTACGCCGCCGTGACTGGTGGCGGCCACCGGGCCTGGCTCCGCAGCCAGGTCGAGGAGGAAGCTGCGCAGCCGCTGGCCCGCCTGGCGGGACGAGTCGCCGTGGCCGGGAACGAAGTCCCGTTCCAGGGTCGACCGGTCCCACTCGGTCCGGAATTCGTCCAGGGTCTGGCCCCCGTCCCAGTTCATGCGTTCGCGCAGCCGGTTATCGCGGCGGATGCCGAGACCGGCCGCACCAGCGATGTGCTCGGCGGTCTCGACGGCCCGGCGCAGCGGGCTGCTATAAACGGCGTTCAGGCCGCAGCCGTACAGCCACTGCGCGGTGCGGCCGGCCTGCTGCCGTCCCGCGTGGGTCAACCCGGGATCCCCGGGGCCGGGCTCCGCCTCCGCGTGCTGCACCAGGAAGATCAGCGTCATGCCCAGTCCTTCCGCGGCTGGCGATCTCCCGCGATTTCGAATTGTCCTCCCCCTGCGCGGTCATGGCCAGACATTGGGTACGAACCGGCTCACCAGAACGGCCGCCGCTGCCGGTCGCCGGCCTGCGGCGGTCGGCGTACATGGCGGTGCCCCCGCCGTCAGGTGACGGCGGGGGCACCGGGTGAACTAGCTGATGGCCAGTTTTAGAACGGGCCAGGAGCGGTGTGGACTTCCTGAGTGTCGGCAGCGTGCTTGCCGTTCAGGTCGATCGTGGTCCACGTAACCTGCGACGGCGCGAAACCTGGGTTCGTGGCGACGAGCGGGTTGGAGTAATTGTCGCTGGCGCCGTTGATCCACCAGACACCCGTGCTGGTGTTGCCACCAGGCAGCTTGGGCGAGCTGATGATCACGGTGTCCGGCGCGACGCCGCACGGCTCGAGCCGGATCTTCCACCCGCTGGCCGGAGCATTGTTGCCCCAGGCACCGAGGCACTCGTTCTCCGGACCACCGTTGTTCGGGTTGAACGCGTACTGGAACGTGGTGGCGAGGTTCAGCCCTGCCAGGAACATCAGGTGGCACTGGTTGTTCGTGAAGATCGAGCCCGTCTGCGCCTGCCCGGTCGCCGTGCAGTACAGCGGGAACACGGTGCCAACGTCAATCCTGGTGAAGTCCTCCTTGGCGTTGAAGGAAGCGTTGCTGCCCTGGACCAGTCGCACCACGTTGTTAGTGATGTTCAGGCCCGAGTGGGCTGCCAGGATGTCGGTCGGACCGGGGACCTGGAAGCTCACGTCGGAGCACGCGGCGCCACAGGCGGTCGTCGCGGTCGGGTTAGCGACGGAGGCGCCGGCTGCGCTGGCGGCCCCCATGCCGAGCATCGCGGTGACGGCTACTCCGGCCGCCACAGCGTAGCCCGCCCGAGTAAAGCGGATGCGCATGTTCATTCCTTCCTGTTTGTTGCCGTACCGGCTGCCTCGAAGGCGGCGGCCTGGGCGGTCAGGCATGGCCG
>Ga0335074_10012320_pt1 | contig 11989 bp, 10 predicted proteins | sample Lox_Sample_23_FD_206715 | JGI IMG/M metagenome (GOLD analysis project Ga0335074, IMG submission 206715) | Soil microbial communities from Loxahatchee National Wildlife Refuge, Florida, United States - Lox_Sample_2.3 | ecosystem: Environmental > Terrestrial > Soil > Wetlands | place: USA...
TTTCATTACTGATCGCATTGTTGACCAGATCGCAGAAGGAGTTGACGTGGCGTTCAGGGTCGGCCCGCTGAAGGATTCAACGCTTGTGGCGCGGCGGCTGTTAACTTACCGGCATCAACTTGTGGCTAGCCCGGCTTATCTGAAGAAGAGCAAGCATCCCCAAACGCCCCAAGATCTTCTGAATCACCGGCTGCTGGCATTTTCATTCTGGAAGCCTGACTATAGCTGGAGCTTCTTCCATGTCGATGGGAAAACAAAAGAGACGATATCGTTCGAACCATATATTGCAATGAACGATTATGCCGGTCTGGCAACCGCATTGCTGGCGGGAGTCGGCATTGGGGAATTGCCGCCAATCGTACAGCCCGAGTTGTTGCGACAGAGACGGTTGGTCGAAGTTATGCCCATGTGGCATTTTTGTTTATTTGACCTTTCACTGGTTCATCTTGGCAATCGTTATATGCCACGCTCAGTGCGCGTGTTTAAAGAATATGCCGCACGGATGACGCCCCAGCTATTTTTTAAGCTTCCGGCCTGAGATTGAAAAACAGATAAGATGCTGCGAACCGATTTTGGAAAATTTAAATACCTTGGCCTGCTTGCGGCCCTCAATATTACCTTTCTGCTGGTGTCCAACTTTACCGCGGCGCGCATCATTTCGATCTGTGGCATAGGCGTATCGGTAACCATCTTGTATTTTCCACTGACGTACCTGATCGCCGACATTTTGACCGAGGTTTATGGTTATTCACGGGCCCGGAGCATCATTTGGTTGTCCATATTTTGCTCAGTTGTCGGAGCGGCAGTGGCCGGCGCACAACTGCTGGTTCCTTCGGCGGTTTTTTTCAAGGGTGACACCGCCTATCAGCAAATCTTTTCATCGACCCCCAAGATTGCCATTGCCGGTTTGCTGGCGGTGCTGGTTGGGGATTTTTGCAACAGTTACGTTCTGGCAAAAATAAAAATCTGGAACAAGGGCAAATATTTATGGTTTCGTTTCGTCGCTTCCACCATAGTTGGAGAGGGATTGAACACGCTGATTTTTTATGGAATCGCTTTGTATGGCGTTCTTCCGAATAACCTGTTGTTGCAAAGCATTTTTATGGGGTGGACCGCCAAAACGCTGGTTGAAGTCGTGATGTTACCAGTGACGTATCCGATCGTTCGATTCCTGAAAAGAATCGAGGGCATTGATTATTACGACTATCAGACGAATTTTAATCCGTTTATTACCGATGACGTGATTTGACGTGTCGCCGGCTTTTTCTACTCTGTGAGCGTTATTCCAAATTTGCAAAATACATTCCCAATCTATCCCTCTAGCCCAACAAAGAACTGATGCATATACTTCGTTGGAATGGGGAGTTATCGCCAGAAAGGATTATCATGAACGCAGATGAAAAAGCGATCGCCGGCGTGCTGGCCAGTTATCAGGAGGCATTGAATCAATCCAGCACCGATATGGTGATGAAGCTTTATGCCCCCGACGGCGTGTTTATGCCGCAGCATTTTGCTTCCAGCGTTGGTTCTGACGCCATCCGCAAAGCCTATGACGGCGTCTTTAAGGCAATTAAGCTGGAAGTTAAATTCGATATTGCTGAAGTGCACCAAGTCGCACCCAACTGGGCGTTTGCACGCACCAATTCTGCCGGAAAAGTTCGGATTAACGCGACAGGCCAGAGCAGCCCGGAGGCCAATCAGGAACTCTTCGTGTTCCAGAAGATCGGTGAGAACTGGAAGATCTCAAGGTATTGTTTCAGTACGACCAACCCACCGCATTAACTATAAAATTTTAATTTCACGGCACTACAAGGAGATTGATCATGAAGGCAAGCGTCATTCACCAGTACGGCGGGCCGGATGTCTTAAAGTATGAGGATTACCCTGACCCGAGCGTCGGAGCCGGACAAGTGCTTGTGCGCGTCGCCGCCGCCGGCATAAATCCAATTGACATTAAACGGCGCTCGGGGGTGATGAAGGATTTTTTTCCCATAAAATTCCCCGGCGTCATAGGCGTCGACGTCGCGGGCACGATTGTCAAAATCGGTCCAGGCGTTGAAGGCTTTGCAGTCGGCGATAAAGTATTCGCTTACGCAGATCAGGCATACGCGGAACTCTGCACAATCCCGGCGGCGATACTCGTGAAAATACCTCAGGGGCTGGACGTAATAGAAGCGGCAGCGTTGCCCGTGGTCACCACGACGGGATATATGCTGATCGATAAGGGGACGGGAATTAAAGCCCGCCAGACAATTCTGGTAATCGGGGCTCTGGGTAGCGTCGGGCGCTCAGCCGTATACACAGCGAAGCAGCGCGGCGCGGTGGTGATCGCCGGAGTTCGGAAAACACAATTGCAGCAAGCGGCAAGCATTGGAGCGGATCAGGTAATCGCGACTGATGATGAGAGCGCAATCGCCAAACTGCCGGCGGTGGACGCCGTTGCCGACACGGTCGGGGGAAAAACCGCGGCGACTTTTCTGGGCAAAGTGGTCAAAGGGGGCGTATTTGCCTCGGTGCTTGGTCCGCCGTCAAATGCCAAAGACTATCCGGCTGTTCGCGTTGTTCCGGTCTTTGCAGCACCGGACCTAAAGATACAAACGGAAATGGCCAACGCCGTGGTAAATAAAAAACTAGTCATTCCCATCGGCCTGAAGCTGCCGCTAAGTAAGGCCGGCGAAGGGCACGCCGCGGTTGAAAAAGGCGACATCGGCAAGGTGCTGCTGACGGCTTAATTTATTAGAAGCCGTCATCCAACAAGCATTAAAATTTGGGTATTTGCCGTTATTGTCTTAAATGTGCAGGAAGCGTACTGAAGTATTCTCCGGACCGTCAGGCAATATCCTGATTGGCGCGCATTTGTTTTAAAATTTCTTTGCGGGCGTTTTCTGGCTAAACGTATGGGAGCCACAACCATCGAAATTGAAGCAAGTCGTCTCTCCCTTATCTCACATCCACAAGAGATTGCAGCGCTGATTTTACAAGCTTCAGGCCAGGTTCATTAAGGGTTTTATTGGGGATGCCGTCCATTTCCAAACCGTTTGGGCGAATCAGCGGAACAGATTCGTTTTAGCCAGATCGATAAGTTCGTTGCCTCGGCCATTTATTACAGCGCGAATCATGAACAGACCAAAGCCGATTGCCTGTTCTGCGAAGATCGCCGGCGGCATCGAAAGCTCCTGACGATTCACCACGACGTCGAGAAGCGCCGGCCCCTTGTGGGCGAAGGCCTCGGTCAAAGCGGGTTTGAGCTCCTCGGGCTTTACAACGCGGAAACCGCGTATGCCGGCGGATTCAGCGAGCTGGGCAAAATTTGGATTCACGAGATTGGTGCCGTAGTCGAGGAAGCCGGCAGCCTTCATTTCCAGTTCAACAAAACCCAGCGTGCCGTTATTGAAGACCACAACTTTGACGGGGAGATTCAATTGTTTGAGTGTCAGGAGATCTCCGAGCAGCATCGCCAGCCCACCGTCGCCGGAGAAACTGATCGCCTGCCTTGCCGGATACGCGGCCTGGGCGCCGATTGCGTGGGGAAGGGCATTGGCCATGGAGCCGTGACTGAAGGAACCTAAAAGCCGGCGCTTTCCATTCATGTGCAGATACCGAGCCGCCCAGATTGTCGGAGTTCCCACATCGCAGGTGAAGACTGCATCGTCGGCGGCAATTTCGCTGATGGTTTTGGCGACGAATTGCGGATGGATGGGCGTCTTGCCCGGTTCGCCGGTCGCTAAATCATCAAGATCGGCGCGCGTGGTTTTGTAATGCGACACGCAGGCATCGAGATAGGAACGATCTGACTTGACTGATAAAAGCGGAGTTAACGCTTTGATCGTTTCTGTTACCGTGCCGATGAGGCCGACGTCCACGGTTGTTCGCTTTCCGATCTGTTCTCCGCGCGAATCGACCTGAATGACTTTCGCGTTTTGGGGATAAAACTGCCGATAGGGAAAATCCGTTCCGAGCATCAGCAGGCAATCACAGCCCATCATTGCGTGATAGCCGGAAGAGAAGCCGAGCAGGCCGGTCATTCCGACATCGAAGGGATTGTCGTATTCGATAAACTCCTTGCCGCGAAGGGCGTGAACGATGGGCGCTTTAAGCCGCTCGGCCAGAGCGACAAGTTCGCCGTGCGCACCCTGGCAGCCGGCGCCGCCGAGGATGGCAACTTTTCGCGCCCGATTGAGCAGTTCGGCCGCGCGTTTTAATTGGTCGTCCGGGGGGCGCATGGCCGGGATGGACGAATTAATTCCGAGTGGAACCGCCGCGTGGGGGCATTCGCGCAACGCCACATCGCCCGGAATGATGATGACCGCGACGCCTTGTTTGGAGATGGCTGTCCGCATGGCGATTGCGAGCGTGCGGGTCAAGAGCTCCGGATCGGAGATGGTTTGGCAGTAAAAACTGCAATCATTAAAAAGGTGATCAGGCCGGGTTTCCTGGAAATATCCGCTGCCAAGTTCGTGGCTGGGTATCTGGGCGGCAATCGCCAGCACCGGCACACGGTTGCGATGGCAATCGTAAAGTCCATTGATCAAATGCAAATTGCCGGGCCCGCAGCTTCCGGCGCAAACGGCCAGTTCGCCGGTCAGATGCGCTTCAGCTCCGGCCGCGAACGCAGCGGCCTCTTCATGCCGCATGTGCAGCCATTGTACGCGTTTGTATTTGCGGATGGCCTCGGTGATTCCATTGAGGGAATCTCCCACTACGCCGTAAATTCGTTTGACGCCTGCGAGTGCAAGCATGTCAATGAGCACTTCAGCAGTTTTTGACATGGCCGTGTCCTTTCCAAATGAATGATTTTCGGCAAAGCTGCTGGCACAAAGCCAGGTTGTGTCTTTGTCAGTTATGCCCGTTTAATATCGCTGACCATCTTAAGAATCTTTTTGAAATTATATGCAAACGGATGAGTTACAACAGTATCGAATTCAACAACATAGTTCATCATTTCAGCGTGAGGCTCGGAAAATAAATCAAACCCTGCCGGATCTGATCACAAAAAAACCGGGCAAAAAAAGATAACTTACGAATCACGGGTCATTTAAAACCTCCTATCGCCGATCATGTCCGTTATTGGAGGATATCGGCGTCAGACGAAGCGACAGTGGAATGGCGAGTCCGATGGCGATGGCGGCGGTAAGCAGAATTGTGGAGATAACCAGCGACATCGTCTGGGCGACCAGTGAAGCGGGCGCCGTGCCCGGCGAATTGATGATTTGCAGGCTGGCGATGACTGCCCGGAATACGTACGAACCGGGGACCATGGCGACCACGCCGGGGAACGCGAACGTGGCGGGCGGCGCTTCGAACCTGCGGGCAAACACATGAGCCAGAAAGCCCGCGGCCATTGAACCGAGCAGAGTTCCAGTGACAATATCAAGACCCAGATGCATGAGCGCAGTGCGCAGCGCGTGACTGCACAGGCCGCAAACAATGCACGCCCAAACGACGCGCGCCGTAACATTGAACAGAAAGACATAGCCGATTGTCGCCAGCGCGGAAAAAAGTGCGTCCTGGACCACCGGCAAAAGCGGATTCGTTCCGGATGTGGGAATTCCGACGCCCGTGAGTACGGTCGCCGCGAAAAGGCCAAAGGCAATGGCCGTTACAACAAGCAATGCCGAAGCCAGTCGCGCCAGGCTCAGAACCATGTTGTTGTGAAGCGCATCGCGAATGCCATTAATAAGTGGAACGCCGGGAACCAGAATCATGCCGGGCGCGATGAGGCATAGCGCCGGATCGGCGCCTGGATGTAGACGCATGCCCAATCCGCCGACGCAGCCGCCGGTTAATGCGGTGATAAAAGTGACGGCCAGTGGATGAACGCGCCAGCGGCGCAGTTGCTGCTGCACAAGAATTTCAACCGCTCCGGCGACAAACGAAACGACAAAAACCCGCCCGTCGCCGCCAAAAAGCCAGGAGAGGCTGGCGGCCGTAAGGCCGAGTGCACAAGCCACGAGCCAGCGCGGATACGACGGCAAGCCTTTTTCGACCGCCGCCAGGCGCACACCGGCCGCATCGGCGTCTAGTTTGCCGAGGACGACTCCATCGGCAACCTGATTCAGTGCGTGTACCGCCGTCATGTCAACGGTCATTCCCGCGACGTGCTGGCCGATCTTGGTGCGGAATTCGCCGCCAGAGATGATGGTCAGCAGCAGCGCCTCGTAGCTGATAAGCAGACGAGCTTCGTAGCCGAGTCCCGCGGCGAAACGCTCAACGGCGGTTTGCACCTGCGCGGTATCAGCGCCGTTGACCAATAGCAGCCGGCCCAGTTGCAGCGAAAGACGGGCCGCTTCCTCCATCACGGACTTTTTTGCCGGGGCCTCTATCATATGATGCATTCATCTATCGTGATTCACGGCTCATCTATCCACAAGCACAAGCGCGCGGTTTGTGGCTTTATTTGGTTGTTGCCACGTATGGCCGGACCATTTTTGCCGGGTCGACGATGCGATCAAATTCCTGCTCGCTTACGAAGCCGAGCTTGAGCGCCGCTTCCTTAAGCGTCAGATCGTGATCGGTTGCGTAGTGCGCGATTTGCGACGCTTTGTCGTAGCCGATGACCGGCGCCAGTGCGGTGACCAGCATCAGCGAGCGCTCGACATACTCGGCGATTTTCTTGCGGTTGGGCTGGGTTCCTTCGACCAGATATTTACGGAAATTGGCGCAGCCGCCGGCCAGAATGGTGATCGACTCGATGATGCTGGCGATTATGAGCGGTTTGTAGACGTTCATTTCCAGATAGCCGCCGGCGCCGCCGAAACCGACGGCAACGTCGTTGGCCATGACCTGCACCGCGAGCATGGTAAGCGCTTCGGCCTGAGTGGGATTGACCTTGCCGGGCATGATTGATGAGCCGGGTTCGTTCTCGGGAATATGCAATTCGGCAAAGCCGGCGCGGGGGCCGCAGGAAAGCAGGCGGATGTCATTGGCGATTTTATAAAGCGAGACGGCCAGCGTGCGAAGCGTGCCCGACAGTTGTACCAGCGCATCATGAGAACCCTGCACCGCGAATTTGTTGGGCGCGCTGACGAACGGGAGTTTAGTTAATCGGGCGATTTCGGCGGTTGCGGCTTCGGCAAAACCGGGCATGGCATTGATGCCGGTGCCAACCGCCGTGCCGCCAAGGGCGAGTTCATAGACGCCCGGCAGTGCGTCGGCGATGCGCTTCAAATCGTCGGAGAGCAGGCCGACGTAACCCGACCATTCCTGGCCAAGCGTGATGGGCGTGGCGTCCTGCATGTGCGTGCGGCCGATTTTGACAATGTCTTGCCATTCTTTGGATTTGACGGCGATGGCGTCGCGCAGAGCGGTGACCGCGGGAATTAATTGTGTATTAGCGCTGACGGCCGAGGCGATATACATTGCCGAGGGAAACGAATCATTCGACGACTGAGACATATTTACGTGATCGTTGGGGTGCACCGGACGCTTGCTTCCCAGCGGCGTTCCGGCAAGCTGGCAGCAACGATTGGAAATGACTTCGTTGACGTTCATGTTGAACTGGGTGCCGCTGCCGGTCATCCAGACGTGCAGTGGAAACATGTCGTGATGCCGTCCGGCCAGAATTTCGTCGCAGACCTGAAGGATCAATTTATAAGCGACATCATCCAGCCGCCCGCTGGCATGGTTTGCCGTAGCAGAGGCGCGCTTGAGGATGGTGTAAGCGGTGATCATTTCAGGAGGGATCAGGTCCCGGCCGATGCTGAAATGCTCTAGCGAACGCTGGGTCTGGGCGCCCCATAATTTATCCGCGGGAACATTGACCTGCCCGAGGCTGTCAGATTCCGTGCGAAATTCCGCCATGAAATACTCCAGATTGGTTAATTGTGCCTGGATAATAATCGACGGGCTTACGGGCCGTCGGGTTTAAAATTAATTTTGGTATTTTCCTTGAACACCACATACGCCCGCTTCCATGGTTGATCATTGACCAGGCGCCATTTATGTCCCGAGCCGGTTGTATCCAGCGCAATGAGAATTTCTCCGGGGTTTATCGTGAACGTTTCGCCCGTATGGGTTGTGAATTCCAGAACGCCCGCGAGGATAATTACATACTGGGTCGTTGGCGCATTGTGCCAATCCAGCGAAGAGTGCGGCGGAGATTCCTCATAAAGAATCGATTCGGCGGCGATTACTTCATTGACGATGAGGCTTCCACGGATCACATGGGAGTGACCGTCGGGACCAGTGTATAGTTTGTAAGCTCTAATCATAAATCCACATCAGCTCACGTTGGTCAGGTGTAATACTTCAGCGGTCGCGGCGCGCACCTTCTGGCATAATCCGGCGTCGTCAATAAGCGACTGGCCGTAGGATGGAATCATCTGTTTCATTTTGGTCATCCAGCCGCCGGAGGCGAGCTGTTTGGCAAAACATTCCTCGATTACCTTGACCATGATCCAGACCGCGGTAGACGCACCGGGTGATGCGCCGAGCATGGCGACGATGGAACGGTCGGCGGCGGAAACGAGTTCGGTGCCGAATTGCAGGATGCCGCCTTGCCTGGGGTCTTTCTTAATGATTTGGACGCGCTGGCCCGCCACCTCCATGCGCCAGTCATCCTGGTTCGCTCGGGGAAAGTACTCACAAAGTGCTTTAAATCGTTGTTCGGGAGTTTCAAGAACCTGTCCGATCAGGTATTCGGTGAGCGCCATGTTGTTTTTCCCCACAGCCAGCATGGGAAGGATATTTTCCGGATCGATGGAACCGAACAGATCGAGATACGACCCGTGTTTGAGAAATTTGGTTGAAAAGCCCGCGTACGGCCCGAAGAGCAGAGAGACTTTTTCTTCAACATGACGCGTGTCCAGATGCGGAACCGACATCGGCGGCGATCCGACGGAAGCCTTGCCATATACCTTGGCGTTGTGGCGAGAGGAAATTTTCGGATTATCGCAGCGAAGCCAGATTCCGCTTACGGGAAAGCCGGCGTAACCATGGCTTTCGGGAATGCCGGATTTTTGCAACAGCGGCAGCGAGCCGCCGCCGGCGCCGATGAAAACGAATCGAGCCGAAACATCGCGATGTGCACCGGTGTTTTCATCTCTGATGCGCACGCTCCAGCGATCGCCGCTGCGGCTTAGATCGATCACCCGACTGAAAAACTGGATCGAAAAACCTTCCTGGCCATGAAGCGAATTAAGAAGCTGGTTGGTCAGAGCGCCATAATCCACATCGGTGCCGGTGCGCATGCGCGTTACGGCAAGCGTTTCGCCGGGGTCGCGGCCTTCCATGACGAGGGGAATCCAGTTTTGAATCTCCATTTTGTCATCGCAATACTCCATCCCGTGATAGCAGTGATGAGCGGTGAGCGCCGCGAAACGTTTTTTCAGAAAGGCCACATTCTCCGGGCCGTGCACAAAACTCATGTGTGGTACGGAATGGATGAATAGCTGGGGGTCCCTGATCGCCCCTTTTTTGACAAGATATGCCCAAAACTGCCGCGAGAGATCAAACTCCGTATTGACGCTCAGGGCCTTGGAAATGTCGATCGTTCCGTCGCTGCGCTCCGGCGTGTAGTTCAATTCGCACAGTGCGGCATGGCCTGTTCCGGCATTATTCCAGGCGTTTGAACTTTCCTGCGCGGGGCTATCCAGTCTCTCAAAAATCTGTATTTTCAAATCGGGCTGTAATTCTTTGAGAAATACCGCCAGCGTCGCGCTCATAATGCCGGCGCCAATGAGTACGACGTCGGGATCATTAAGATCAGTTTGGGCGGTGGCAACCATGGCCAGCATTATAAAACCGCCATGTTAATCAACCAAGAGGATTGCCTGTGGGTAAAAACTTGCCGGGGAAATTTTCCGGGATTGAAGTTCTGAACCGGTGCATAACCAGCACTGTACTGTGAGCCCGAGCGTTGAAAGAGCTGCCGTTGCAGATGGCGTCGGGACTGTTTTGATGCGGCATCGTTCGCATCAACGTTTTATGCTTTGAGGATACTTAATATATTGTTGAAGTTTCTATTCATTGGACAATTTGGCAAGTTCATTTTTTGCCAGCATATTGCCGAGCTTTGCGGACTTTTCCAGCCATTCTCTGGCTTTGTCCAGATCCACAGGCACGCCATTGCCGTGTTCGTAGAGCAGACCAATGCCAAGCATGGCATTATTATTTCCCAAGGCCGCCGCTTTTTGAAACCATGCCATCGCCTGCTGATAATCCTGCGTTACGCCATTGCCCGATTGGTACATTCGACCAATTTGAACCATTGCGAGTGGATTTCCCGCCGCAGCAGCTTTGTGGTACCAAGCCAAAGCCTGCTGGGAATCCCGAGGTACGCCACGGCCAAACTGATAAAACCAGCCGATCCTGAACATACCAGTTGGATTTCCCGCCAAAGCAGCTTTCTGGTACCAGGCCATTGCCTTTTGAAAATCTTGGGGTACGCCAAGGCCTTGCCCATAAAGTTCTCCTATGAAGCACATGGCATCGGTACTCCCATAGGCCTGTGCTTTTTGATACCAAGTCATAGCCTGATGGTAATCCTGAACAACACCATGACCGCTTTGATACAGCCAGCCGATTCTTAACATGCCGAGAGTATTTCTCGCTTCCGCTGCTTTTTGAAACCAAGTCATTGCCTGCACGTAATCCTTAGTTACGCCAAGGCCCTGTCCGTATAGATCACCAATGAAACACATGGCATAGGTATTCCCATGAGCGGCAGCTTTCTGATACCAAGCCATTGCTTTGGAATAATCCTGCGTTACACCAAGGCCATATTGATAAAGCAAACCAATGCGGGTCATGGCGCTGGAATTTCCAGCAGCGGCGGCTTTTTGGTAATAATCAATAGCCTGAATGTAATTTTGTTTTCGGCCGGCCTGCAGCCCAAGCTGATAATCGGCGTCATCGGGACCAATCGGCTGCGTCGTGGGAGGGAAGGAGGCCGGCGCCCCGGCGATTGCTTGGTTGACTTGCAGCGCAAACATCAAAGAAACAATTAATGATACAAGAGAAAGTTGGAGCGCTTTTACCACAAATAATCTCCATACCCAGAAAGGTTTATTCCGATTATCTCAAGACAATTGATGATATGCCATATCTAAACCAATGCTAATCTGAAAAATGCCCAACAGGCTGTGGTCCTGTTACTTCAAGCAGCCTGGAGAGGCCGCTCCGTATTTAAAAATTTTTCGGCGGAACTACATCAATTCCGAATAGCGGTTAATTTGTGAACGCAGGTGACGGCCAGCGAGCCGTCGCCAACGGCAAAGCCGACGCGCTTAGTGGAACCGGCGCGGATGTCGCCGGCGGCGAGAATCCGCGGGGTGGTGGTTTCCAGCGGGCACGGTTCGCGATCCTTGAGCGGCCAGCGGCCGGAATGCTTGGCGTCGACGCCGGTGAGAATGTAGCCCAGGCTGTCGCGGGCGACGGTTTCCGGCAGCCACGCACAGCCCGGCTCGGCGCCGATAAAGACAAACACGGCACCAACCGGCAGCGTTTCGCGCGCGATGGGTTTGCTCTGGGTAGCACTTAGAGGATCATCCGGATTAAATTCGCGCAGCGTTACGCTTTCCAGACGGCGATCGCCCTGTGCGGAGGCGACTTCCACCCCTTCATGGAGCACAATATTGCGCGCGGAGCGTATGCGGTTGACCAGATAATCGGACATTCCCGGCCCAAGTCGCCTGCGAATCAGCATGTGAACGGTGCGGTCGCGGCAACATTCGGCGAGGAACATCGCGGCCTGTCCGGCGGAGTTGCCCGCGCCCACAACCGCGACGTCCTGATTATCATAGAGAATCGTTTCCACGGTCGTGCAGGCGTAGTGAATCCCCGCTTCTTCAAACCGGTCGGCGCCCGGGGCGTCAAGTTTCCGCCAGCGCACGCCTGCCGCGATGAGCACGGTGCGGGCGCGAATAGTAGCTCCGCAATCAAGCTTGAGTCCCAGCAGATCGTCCGGGCTCGCGCCAGGTTCAATATGTTCGACGATTACCGGGGCGACCATCCGGGCGCCGAACTTAAGCATTTGAAGAACGCTGCGCGT
>Ga0335074_10012321_pt1 | contig 11988 bp, 10 predicted proteins | sample Lox_Sample_23_FD_206715 | JGI IMG/M metagenome (GOLD analysis project Ga0335074, IMG submission 206715) | Soil microbial communities from Loxahatchee National Wildlife Refuge, Florida, United States - Lox_Sample_2.3 | ecosystem: Environmental > Terrestrial > Soil > Wetlands | place: USA...
ACATAGATGATTTGAAGAACGAGTGCAACCCTTGTTCGCGCTTTAATAACAGGACAGTTCGGATGATTCCACCGCTGTCTCCGACAGCTCCATTCGTCCGACGGACAAAGAGATTCGGATTGACGGATGAAAACCGTCGGTGCGTGCGGGGTCCGGCTCTAGGAATGTGTCTGACTGAACGACTTCGAGCGCCCTCACGCGGACAGCGTAAGGCGTCTTGGGCCCGAATGGAAGCCCAGTTCGACAAGTGCGCTCGCGAGCTCCGACGAGATCGCCGGCTCGCCGTCGATGCGCTCGAGCGCGAGCCTGCCGATCTGCCCCGCGCGCACCGCGTCGGCGAGCGCCGTCAGAGCCTGGCGCAGCGCGTCCGCATCCCCATCGCCGACGAGCGTGACCAGGCTGCGCCCGCCGCGCTCCAGGTACACCGCCGGCTCCTCGGCGACCATCACCACATATGCGCCGGCCACGCGCGCCGGGCGTCCAGCACGCTCCCCGCTCTCGCGCCTGGGCCAGGGAAGCGCCGCGCCGTAGGGCTGGGCGGGGTCGGCGGCGGCCAGCACGAGCGTGTTGGCGCCGGCGAGCGTAGAGGCCCCGTCGAAGATCGCCTGCGTGTCTCCAACCCGGTGGGCGGGCGCCGCGCGCAGCCGCTCGACGGCGCCGGGCAGCGCGAACTGGGCGCCGCCCATGCCCTCGATGAAGTAGCCGCGCCGGCAGGCGCCGAGCGTCTCGAGCTTGGCGAAGGTGTCGTACAGCGAGGCGAAGCCGCCGGGGACGCGCTCGGCGAGCACCTGCTCGCGCGTGACGATGCCGTAGCGCTCGAGCAGCAGCTCGGCCAGCGTGCGCCTTCGCTCGACGGCTCCGGCTGCGCCCTGCGGGCCGCCCCGGAAGATCGGCTCGGCGAGCGACCAGCGGCCCTGGACCTGCGCGCCGGCGCCACCGTCCGCGCGGCGCGTGCGGGCGCGGCGGGCGGAAAAGCGCGAGCGGGCGCCGGCCGAGGAGCGCGCGGCAACGGCGCCGAGCGGGCGCAAGCCCGCGGAGGCGACTCCCGGGTGCGCGCCCTCACGCGCCGAGGGCTCGCCACGCGCCAGCGACAGCCGGGGAGCGCGCAGCGGCGCCCAGGCGTCGTTGGTGACCTCGCCCGCCCACACGAGGTCCCACAGCGCCTCCCGCAGCGCCTCGGCGGGGGCGTCCAGCTCGGCGAGCAGGTCGGCGAAGAAGCAGGGCCCCTGCGCCAGGCGGGTGCGCAGGAGGTCGATCTCCGGCCGCTCGCTCGCAGCGGGGGCGGCCGAGTCGCCCTGGGCGGACTCGCCGGCGCGAACGGACTGGCTGGTGCGCGGCGCGCCGCCGGCGGGCGGGCCGATCGCGGCGGCGTCCTCGCGGAAGTACAGCGCCACGCGCCCGGAGCGCCCGAGCGGGCCGGCGCCGACCCACACGACCTCGCCGCTCGCGCACAGCGCGTCCAGCCACGTCTGCGAGTAGGCGCCCGTGCGGCGTGGCAGCACGTCGCGCTCCCAGCTCTCCACCGGCAAGGCGAGGCCCTGCAGCGGCACGAGCACCTCGCGCAGGCGGTCGATGCCCGCGCCCGCGCGCGTGTGGCGGTCAACGCCCTGCCACGAGGGCAGGAAGGCGGCCAGGCGGCGCTGGTCGGCGGGCTCGATTTCCTTGCGCAGGGCCGCCAGCGAGGCGCGGCGCAGGCGGCGCAGGACCTCCACGTCGCACCACTCGCGCCCGCTCGCGCCGGACGCGGCCGGCTGGGCGGGCGAGCGCAGCGACTCCGGGCGCAGCTCCCCCCGCACCAGCAGCCCGTCGCGCTCGAGCTCGCGCAGCACCGCGCCGGCGTCCACCCCGTAGCGGGCGCGCAGCTCCTCGCCGGTAAACGGCCCGTGCGTGCGCGCGTAGCGGCCGACGAGCTCGCGCAGCGCGTCGGGCACGTCGGCGAGGAACGCCTCCGGCAGGCCGCCCGGCGGCATCGCGCCGAGCGCGTCGCGGTAGAGGCCGGCCTCGTCCGCGGCGACGTAGCGCTCCTGCCCGCCCACGCGCAGGCGGATCGCCCGGCGCTCGCGCGCCAGGGCGGCGAGCAGCCCGCCAGGGTCCACGCCGGGGAACACGCGCTCGGCGATCTCCGCGGCGCTCAGGTCGCCGAGCTGGCGCAGCGCGTCGTGCAGGCCGTCGCGGTCGGTCGCGCGCGTCAGCTCGGTGCGGCGCTGCAGCTCCTCCTCCACGCGGCGCAGGGCGCCGGGGTCGATCAGCTCGCGCAGCTCGTCCGAGCCGAGCAGCTCGCGCAGCAGGTCGCGGTCGAGCGACAGCGCCGCCGCGCGGCGCTCGGCGCTGGGCGTGTCGCCCTCGTACATGTACGTTGCGACGTAGTCGAACAGCAGCGAGGAGGCGAACGGCGAGGCGGTGGGCGTCTCGACCTCCACGAGCGAGATCTCGCGCGTGTGCAGGCCGCGCAGCAGCTCCTGCAGGCCGGGCACGTCGAGCACGTCGCGCAGGCACTCCCGGTAGGTCTCCAGCACGATCGGGAAGTCCTCGTAGCGGCGCGCGACCTCGAGCAGGCTCTGGGCCTTCAGGCGCTGCTGCCACCGCGGCGTGCGCCGGCCGGGGTAGGCGCGGGGGATCAGCAGCGCGCGCGCGGCGTTCTCGCGAAAGCGCGCGCCGAACAGCGCCGAGCCGCCCAGCTGGGCGGTGACCGCGTCCTGCACCTCGTCCGGCTCGAGCAGCACGAGCTCGGCCGCCGAAGGCAGTGACTCGGCCTCGTCCGCATCGAGGTCTGGCAGGTGCAGCACGATGCCGTCGTCCGACCAGATCGCGTCGGCGTGCAGGCCGAAGCGCTCGTGCATGCGCGCCGACAGCGCCAGGCCCCAGGCGGCGTGCACGCGACCGCCGAAGGGCGAGAGCACGCACAGCCGCCAGTCGCCGATCTCGTCGCGGAAGCGCTCGAGCACGATCGTGCGGTCGCTGGGCAGCACCTGCGTGGCCGCCTGCTGCTCGCGCAGGTAGGCGATCAGGTTGCGCGCCGCGCGCTCGTCGAGGTCGTAGTCGCGCTGCAACGTCTGCGGCTCCTGATCGACCGCCCAGCGCGAGAACTCGCCGATCGCGCGGCCGAGCTCCAGCGGGCGCCCGACCGCGTCGCCCTTCCAGAAGGGCACCGCGCCGGGCGCGCCCGGCGCGGGCGTGACGATCACGCGGTCGCGGCCGATCTCCTCGATGCGCCAGGTGGAGGCGCCGAGCAGGAACACCTGGCCGGGGCGCGCCTCGTAGACCATCTCCTCGTCGAGCTCGCCCACGCGCCGCCCGTCGGGCAGGGTCACGGCGTACAGGCCGCGGTCGGGGATCGTGCCGGCGTTGGCGATCGCCAGCTGGCGCGAGCCCCTGCGCGCGCGGATCGTCCCCGCGAGGCGGTCCCACACGATGCGCGCGCGCAGCTCGCCGAACTCGCGCGACGGATAGCGCCCGTCGAGCATGTCGAGCACGTTCTCCAGCAGCTCGCGCGAGAGCTCCGCATAGGAGTAGGTGCGCCGCACGAGCTCGTGCAGCTCATCGACGCACACCCCGGCCGGCTCGGCGGCGACGGCGATCGCGACGACCTGCTGGGCGAGCACGTCCAGCGCGTTGCGCGGCACGACCGTCGGCTCGATCAGACCTTCGTGCATGCGCCGCACGACCACCGCGCACTCGAGCAGATCGCCGCGGAACTTGGGGAAGATGCGCCCCCGCGAGACCTCGCCCACGCCGTGGCCCGCGCGGCCGATGCGCTGCAGGCCGCGCGCGACCGACTTGGGCGACTCGATCTGCAGCACGAGGTCCACCGCGCCCATGTCGATGCCCAGCTCCAGCGAGCTCGTCGCGACGATGCACGGCAGCTCGCCCGCCTTCAGCAGCTCCTCGACCTTCGTGCGCTCCTCGCGCGCGAGCGAGCCGTGGTGGGCGCGCGCGATCTCCGCTCGCGCCGCGCTCGGCTCCGCACCGCGCGAGAACAGCTCGCCGCCGGAGGCGGCCTGATCATCGTCGTTGTCGGCCTGCTCCCTGGCCGCCAGCTCGTTCAAGCGCAGCGCTACACGCTCCGCGGAGCGACGGTTGTTGACGAACACGATCGTAGAGTTGTGCTCCCGCACGAGCGCGAGCAGCTCCGGGTAGATCGCCGGCCAGATCGACGCGCGCGTCGACTCGCCGCCACTCAGTGGATCCAGCGGGTCCGGCGGCGCCGCGGCGCCGGGTTCGTCCACGCTCGGCGCCCCCGGCTGGGCCGTGCTCGGGCCGCCCGGTTCGGTCATCGACTCCGCCGGCACCTCGATGCGCAGGTCCAGCGGCTTACGAACGCCGGCGTCGACGATCGTGACCTCGCGCGTGGGGCCCACGAGGAAGCGGCCGATCTCCTCGAGCGGGTTCTGCGTCGCGCTCAGGCCGATGCGCTGGATCTCGCGCCCGTCCGCCAGCGCCTGCAGGCGCTCGAGCGTCAGCGCCAGATGCGCGCCGCGCTTGGAGTGCGCGACCGCGTGGATCTCGTCCACGATCACCGCCTCCACGTCCATCAGCGTCTCCCGCGCGCGCGAGGTCAGCAGCAGGTACAGCGACTCGGGGGTCGTCACGAGGATGTCCGGCGGGTTGCGCAGCATCGCCGCGCGCTCGCGCTGGGGGGTGTCGCCCGTGCGGATCCCCACGCGCACCTCCTCCGCGCGACCGGGCCGTCGCCGACCAATCCCGCGCAGGGGTGCGCGCAGGTTGCGCTCGATGTCGTACGCCAGCGCCTTCAGCGGGCTTACGTACACCACGCGCGTGCCCGCGCCGGGGCGCCCGCCGGCGGCATCCGCGCCCGCCGCGCCGGCATCCGCGTCCGCCGCGCCCGCGTCCGCCGCGCCGGCGCCCGCGTCCGCTCCCGTGCCCGCGCCCGCCGCGCCGGCGCCCGCGTCCGCTCCCGTGCCCGTGCCTCCGGCGCTCAGGCGGTCCAGCGCCCACAGGAACGCCGCGAGCGTCTTGCCCGAGCCGGTGGGCGCCGAGACGAGCACGTGCTCGCCCCGCGCGATGGCCGGCCAGGCCTGCGCCTGGGCCGGCGTGGGCGCCGCGAACGCGCGCTCGAACCACGTGCGCGTGCGCGGGCTGAAGCTGGACAGGGCCATCCGCTCCGAGGCTAGCGGCTCGCGCGCCGCACGAGCGCCTGGCGTGCCGGCGACGCCGGTGGGCGGCCCGGGCGGGCTTGGGCTTGATAGTTAGCCGCCGGCAGCTCGCTGCCGGTCAGGGACAAGCTCTCGCGTATGAGTGGACAGCCGGGTGACGTTTGTAACTTAGCGCGACACAGATCGTTGCTGGCGCGACGCAGAGAGGTGCGCCAAACTGATAGAACCCGTTTTGTGACCTGAATCTTCGGGTATTGGACAACAATGAGGCGAATCGTCCTGGCATACTTGAAACTCCAGTGTTTATGATTGCTATCGTGACTGTTCCAAAGTACGGTCCGCGGTCAACCGTGGAATCTCCCCGACGGGGGGCCCCGCCAGCGCTACCACAGGGACCAGATGCCAATGCCTAGAACGAGTTCAAGCACCGCCAAAGCAGTGGCCAACGGGGCCGAACCCGCCTGGTCGATCCCGAGCCTGCGAGAGCCGCGTTACTCGCAGTCGCTCGAGCGCGGCCTGGCGATCCTCGGCTGCTTCACGCCCAAGCGCCCCGTGCTGGGCATCGCCGACATCGCCGACGAGCTCGGCATGAGCCGCTCGACCACGCACCGCTACGTGATCACGCTGGTTGCGCTCGGCTACCTCGAGCAGGGCGCCTCGCGCAAGTACCGCCTGGGGCTGCGCGTGACCGACCTGGGGATGTCCGCGCTGAACTCCACCGGCCTGCGCGAGCACGCGCACCCCTACCTCGAGGAGCTGCGCCAGCGCACCTCCTACACCGCCAGCCTCGCCGTGCTCGACGGCGCGGAGATCCTCTACGTCGACCGCGTGCGCAGCTTCCGCCGCGGGCAGGGCAAGACCGAGCTCGACCTGCACCCCGGCTCGCGCCTGCCCGCCTACTGCACCGCGATGGGCAAGCTGCTGCTCGCCAACCTGCCCGAGTCCGACCAGCGCGAGCAGCTCGCCGCGCTCAAGCCGACCAAGCGCGGGCCCAACACGATCACCAGCAAGAAGGCGCTGCGCGAGGAGCTCGACGAGGTGCTCGACGCCGGCTTCGCCGTCAACGACGAAGAGCTCGCCGCCGGCCTGTACGCGATCGCCGCGCCCGTGCGCAACGAGGGCAGAGAGGTCGTCGCCGCGGCGAGCCTGTCCGCGCAGAGCGCGATGATCTCGCTCGAGGAGATGGTCGACGCGCTCGGCCCCCACCTCGTCTCCACCGCCGACCGCATCTCCGCGCGACTCGGCTACCGGCGCGCCGACGAGCAAAGCTAATAGCCTTCGCGGCGTGCGCCGCCGTCCGCTCGCCCCGCGCCGCTGGGCCCTGCTCGCCTGCCTGCGCCCCCTAGGGTGTGCCCTCCCGGGCGCGCTCGGCCTCGCCGCCTGCGGCGCGAGCGTGAGCACGGCCGCCTTCAAAGGCGAAGCGCACGCGGTCGCGCAGACGGTCGCCAACCTGCAGTCGCACGCCACCGCCGGCGAAGAGAGCAAGATCTGCGCCCAGGACCTCGCGCACGCCGTCGTCGCGCGCCTGGGCGGCGGCGCGGGCTGCGAACGCGCGATCAAAAGCCAGCTCGACGACGTCGACAACCTCGAAGCGAGCGTCCAGTCGGTCACGCTCGGCCGCGGCAAAGCAGCCGGCACCGCCAGCGCGCAGGTCAAGAGCATCCACTCGGGCAAGTCCCGCCTGAGCACGGTCGCGCTCGTCAGGGAAGGCGGCAAGTGGAAGATCTCGGGGCTGGGCTGAGCCGGCCCGGCGTTTCATCCCGGGCGCGTGGTTGCATGTCCGCGATAGCCTTTGTCCGGCATGCCCACACTGATCCTGGACCCACCGCCCGCCGGGCTGGAAGAGCTCCTCGAGCAGCGTCGCCGGATGGGCGCAGACCGGCACGACGAGGTTTGGGATGGCGTCTACCACATGGTTCCGGGGCCCAACGCACCGCATTCCTTTGCCGCGCAGCGGCTTGCCGTGCTGCTCGACGCGCCCGCCCGGGCGGCCGGTCTGCACGTGGGCATGGAGTTCAACCTCGGGGTCGGCATCCACGACTTCCGCGTGCCCGACCTCGGCGTGCACCGCGAGCTTCGCTCCGGCGTCTGGGTGCCGACGGCGGCGATCGTCGTGGAGATACTCTCGCCCACCGACGAGACATGGCAGAAGCTGCCCTTCTACGCGCGCCGCGGCGTGGACGAGCTGCTGATCGTCGATCCCGCCCGGCGCTCGGTCACCTGGCTGGCGCTGAACGAGGGCGAGTACCGGCCGATCGAGCGCAGCGGCCTGATCGACCTGGGCGCCTCACAGCTGGCCGCGCTGATCGACTGGCCGCCGGAAGATCCCAGCGCTCAGTGAATGCCCTCGAGCAGCTGGCCGGGCGAGTCGAGCTCGAGCGCCCGCGCCAGCTTGACGATGGTGTCCAGGCGCGGGAAGCGCAGGCCGCGCTCCAGCAGGCTGATCTCGGTGCGGTCGAGGTCGCACATCTCGCCGAGCTCTTCCTGAGAGAGGCCCACCCGGTCGCGGTGCTGGCGAAGGTTGCTGCCGAGCTGCTCGCGTACGTTGTCCATGGCGTGCAGCCTCTCGCAAGGGCAGACAAGTGTCTACCGACAGTTGTCTGCAAATGATAAAGATGACCGCCAGCTGCGGGCGCTCACCTGCTAGCGCACCCGGCCCTCACGGCTGCAGCGACCTGCCGTACTGGCGTTCGTAGTAGGCCCGGTAGTCGCCCGAGCGGATCGGCTCCCACCACCAGGCGTTCTCGCGATACCACGCCACCGTCTGCTCGAGACCCTGCTCGAAGCGCACGCGCGGGCTCCAGCCGAGGGCGCGCACCTTCTGCGAGGACAGCGAGTAGCGGCGGTCGTGGCCGGGGCGGTCGCCGACGTGCTCGATCTGCGACTCCGCCGCGCCCGTCAGCGCGAGGATGCGCCGGACCACCGTCATGTTCGCCTCCTCGTCCGGGCCGCCCGCGTTGTAGACCTCGCCCGGCAGCCCGTGCTCGAGCACGTGGCCGATCGCCGCCGCGAAGTCCGTGCTGTGGATCCAGTTGCGCACCTGCATGCCGTCGCCGTACACCGGCAGCGAGTCGCCGTGCAGCGCGTTGAGGATCATCAGCGGGATCAGCTTCTCGGGATACTGGTAGGGGCCGTAGTTGTTCGAGCCGCGGCAGATCGCCGCGGGCAGGCCGTAGGTGTGGAAGTAGCTCTGCACGAGCAGGTCCGCGCCCGCCTTGGTGGCCGAATACGGCGAGGATGGCGCCAGCGGGCTCTGCTCGGTGAACGTGCCCTGCTCGATCGAGCCGTACACCTCGTCGGTTGAGACCTGCAGGTAGCGCAGGGCGTGCTCGCGTGTGCCCCTCAGGGTGCGCGCGGCCTCCAGCAGCACGTAGGCGCCCAGCGCGTGCGTGGAGACGAAAGCGTCCGGCTCGGCGATCGAGCGGTCCACGTGCGTCTCCGCCGCGAAGTTCACGATCGCCTCCGGCGAGCCCGCCTCGATCGCCGCGGCGACCGCCTCTGGATCCTCGATCGCGCCCCGCAGGAAGCGAAATCCAGGCTCCTCGAGCAGGTCGTGGAGGTTCTCCTCGCGCCCGGCGTAGGTGAGCTTGTCCAGCACCGTCACCTCATCGCCGTGCTCGCGCACGCGCTGGCGCGCGAAGGTCGAGCCGATGAAGCCCGCGCCGCCGCAGACGAGCAGTCTCATGCGCGCATCATCCCAGGCCGGAACGCTGCGCGCCGGCGCGCCGGCGCGAGCGTTTCGTCCCAAGCGCGCGGTTGCATGAGGACATGGCCCCCGCAGCGGACTTTTGCCTCCCAGCCGGGGGCTAACATGCGCTCATGGCCACCGTCGTGCATCCTCACGTCGAAACCTGGGAATTCGACGCGCTACAGGAGGACACCGGCTGGAGCATGGGCGTCGAGCTCATCGCGGGGGAGGCCGTGTTCGTGCTGCCGATAGGTCCGTTCGCGTCTTCCGCCCAGGGGGAGCTTCATCTGGCGCTGCGGCGCTGGCAAGAGGAGACGGGGGACGAGGGACTGCTCATGATCGAGGTGTTCGTCGCCCTGCCCAACGGCAGTCGCGTAGGCCCCGACATCGCCTGGTGGAGCGGCGCGCGGCGCCCGCCCCTCGGCAGGGGTGCGGTGCACGCCGTCCCCGACCTCGTCGTCGAGGTGCTCTCGCCGAGCACGCGTGCGAACGACCTGGGTGTAAAGCGCGAGCTGTACATGCGCGCGGGTGTGCGCGAGCTGTGGCTCGTCGACCCGGACGCGCGCACGGTCACGCGCGTGCGTCCGGATGGCGAATCTGACGAGGTGCTCGGCGAGGCCCAGGTTCTGCGCAGCGAGTTGCTCCAGGGCTTCGCGCTGGACGTAGCCCGCATCTTCCCGTTCGATCCAGACTCAGTCGACGAGGGCTCCTGACGGGCCTCGCGGGAGCCTCACCCGCGCACGATCCCGGCGCGCGCCGCCAGGTAGCCGGCGAGCCCGTCCTGCCACGGCGGCAGCGGCAGCACGTCCTCTCGCTCTGACTCGAGCGCCGACCAGGCCGGGCGGGGGGCGGGCCGGGGCATCTCCGCGGTCGTGGTCGGCTCCACCCGGCAGGCGAGCTCCGCCTGGCGAAAGATCTCCGCGGCGAAGCCGTTCCACGAGACGTGGCCTGTGCCCGCCAGGTGCACGAGGCCGCTGACGCCGCGCTCGATCAGGCCGACGAGCGCCGGCGCGAGGTGCCCCGTCCACGTCGGGCAGCCGACCTGGTCGGCGACCACCTGCACGGACGGCCTCGACCCGGTCGCGTCGTGCTCGCCCGCCAGCCCCAGCATCGTCGCCGCGAAGTTGCGACCGCCGACGCCGAACAGCCACGCGCTGCGCACCACCGTGTGGCGCGGCGAGGCCGCCAGCACCTCGCGCTCGCCCGCGAGCTTGCTCTGGCCGTAGACCGAGCGCGGTCCCGTGGGGTCGGACTCCACGTACGCGCGCGGCGCGCCCCTCGCGTCGACGGGCGCCTCGCCGTCGAAGACGTAGTCGGTGGACACGTGCAGCAGCGGCGCCGACGCCTGCGCGGCCGCGCGCGCGAGGTTGCCCGCGCCGCGCGCGTTGACCGCGAACGCCTGCTCGCGGTGGCTCTCCGCGCCGTCCACGTCCGTCCACGCCGCGCAGTTGAGCACCGCGTCGGGCGCAACGCTCTCGACGGCCCGACCTACCGCGCCGGCGTCGGCGATGTCGAAGTCGCCCACGTCCACCGCCACCAGCTCGTGCCCGGCGGCCTCGCCCACGCGCAGCACGTCGAAGCCGAGCATCCCCGCCGCGCCTGCCACCAGCAGCTTCACAGGATCGAGATGTCCGAGTTGTCGCCCACCATGAAGCGGTACGCGCGCGGCTGGCGCTCGCCGCGCCGCACCGTCACGTTGCGCCCCAGCAGCGAGGACTCCATGCGCCCGTCCAGGTCGCACACCGTGCAGCCAGCCAGCAGGATCGAGTGCTCGACCTCCGAGCGCGCGATCGTGCAGTTCTCGCCGATCGCCGTGTACGGGCCGATGTAGCAGTCGCTCAGCCGCGCCCCCGCGCCGACGATCGCGGGGCCGCGCACGGTCGAGCGCTCCAGGCGCGCGCCCCGCTCGATCACCACGCGCCCGTCCACCTGCGAGTCGAGCAGCTCGCCCTCCACGCGCTCGATCACGTTGTCGAGGATCAGTCGGTTGGCCTCCAGCATGTCCTGCAGGCGGCCCGTGTCCTTCCACCAGCCGCGCACGATGTGCGGCTCCACGCGCAGCCCCGCGTCCACGAGGTGCTGGATCGCGTCGGTGATCTCCAGCTCCCCCCGCGCCGAGGGCGCGATCGCGCGCGCGGCCCCGTGGACGGCGGCGGTGAACATGTACACGCCCACGAGCGCCAGGTCGGTGGCCGGCTCGCCGGGCTTCTCCACCAGGCGCACCACCCGGCCGACCTCGCCCGCGGCCGCCGCCGCCAGCTCGGCGACGCCGTAGTTCTCGGGATCGGGCACGGGCGTGAGCAGGATCAGCGCGTCCGGCTCGTGCTCGCGGAAGGCCGCCACCAGATCGGAGATGCCGCCCTGCAGCAGGTTGTCGCCGAGGTACATCACGAACGGGCTCTCGCCCAGGAACGGCTCGGCCGTGAGCACCGCGTGCGCCAGCCCCAGCGGCTCGTCCTGGACGATGTAGGTGATGCGCACGCCGAAGCGCTCGCCGGCGCCGGCCGCCGCTTCGATCTCCGGGCCGGTGTCCGGCGCGATGATGATCCCGACCTCCTCGATGCCCGCCTGCGCCATCGCCTCGATCCCGTAGAAGAGCACCGGCTTGTTCGCCACCGGCACGAGCTGCTTGGCGCTCGTGTGCGTGATCGGGCGCAGGCGCGTGCCCTTGCCCCCCGACAGGATCAGTCCCTTCAGCGTTTGCATCGCGCGGGAGCGTACCGGGCGCCAGCTCGGACGGCGCCCACAGGGTAGGCGCCCGCGCTCAGCCGCCCGGCGGCGCCGCGCGCGGGTCGCCGCTCTCGGTCGCGAGGGCTTCGGCGCGGGTCACGAGCACGCCGAGCTCCACGCCGAGCGCATCGGCGAGGGCGATCAGCAGCTCGTATCGCGGGTTCAGCCTGCCGCGCTCGAGCGCGCCGATGCGCTGCCTGGCGACGCCTGTCGCCAACGCAAGCTCAGCCTGGCTGAGGTGTCGCTGCGTACGTCGCTCGCGCACAGCCAGCCCCAAGCCGCGCAGGAGGTAGGTTCGGTAAGCGTGCTCGGACAACGAAATCCTCGCAAATTGGTCGGCGGACAACTGTCTGCACATGGTTACGGCATAGCTCCCCTTCCTCCTGCATTGAGCTATGCATAAGGCTTGCCAACCATGCCTCGCCCTAGCACCTCAGAGCCGAGCACCCCCAACAT
>Ga0335074_10012322_pt1 | contig 11988 bp, 13 predicted proteins | sample Lox_Sample_23_FD_206715 | JGI IMG/M metagenome (GOLD analysis project Ga0335074, IMG submission 206715) | Soil microbial communities from Loxahatchee National Wildlife Refuge, Florida, United States - Lox_Sample_2.3 | ecosystem: Environmental > Terrestrial > Soil > Wetlands | place: USA...
CGGGTGCACGGTGCGTGACACCCGCAAAACCACGCCAGGACTGCGTCAGCTCGAGAAATACGCGGTGCGCTGCGGCGGCGGGGTGAACCACCGCATGGGCCTCGGGGACGCCGCGCTGGTGAAAGACAACCACGTAGCGGCCGCCGGCGGGATCGCCCAGGCGATCAGGGCGGTGCGGGCCGCCGCTCCCCATCTGCCGCTCGAGGTCGAATGCGACACCGTGGCCCAGGTCCGCGAAGCGCTGGCCGAGGGCGCCGGGCTCATCCTGCTCGACAACATGAACCTGACCGACCTGCGCGCCTCGGTCCGCCACGCCCGCCAGTACCCGCAGGCCCGGCTGGAAGCCAGCGGCGGACTGCGCCTCGACACGGCGCGTGCGGTCGCTGAAACCGGCGTTGACTACATCGCCGTCGGCGCCCTGACCCACTCGAGCCCCGCCCTCGACCTCGGCCTGGACATGGTGACACAGCCCGGAGCCGCGCCATCGAGCTCGCGTTAGCCTTTCGCTATGGAACCTGCCAGGGTGCCGGTAGCCGAATTGGACGGGGAGTCGTCGGCCTGGCTGAGCCGCCTGGCCGCCGGGGGTGGGGAGCGGCAGGCGGCCGAGGGTGAGCTGCACGCCAGGCTGGTCCGCATCGCGTCCGCCGAGGTCCGGCGCCGGTCGGCCAGCACCCCGGTGACCGGCCCGGAGCTCGACGACGTCGCGCACCAGGCCGCCGCGGACGCCATGCTCGCGATCTTGGCCAAGCTCGGTGATTTCCGCGGCGAGAGCAAGTTCATCACGTGGGCGTACCGGTTCGTCATCCTGGAGGTGTCGGCCAAGCTCGGCAGGCACTACTGGCGCAACCCCCCGGTCGCGCTGGATGCCGGGCAGTGGGAGCGGCTTCCCGGCCGGTTCGGGCTGGATCCGGTGCGGCATGCGGAGTCGGCCGCCATGCTGGCTGAGGTGCGCCGGGTCGTCACAGACGAGCTGACCGAGCACCAGCGGCGGGTGTTCGTGGCGATCGTGGTCGACGGGATACCGCTCGACGCGCTCGCGGCCAGGCTGGGCCTGCGGCGTAACGCCATTTACAAGGTGGTCTTCGACGCGCGGCGTAAGATCCGCCGGGCGCTGGTCGCGAACGGGTACCTGGACGAGCCGGGCGGGGAGCAGCGATGAGTGATCCCGGGGCGCTGGAGAAGTTCCTGCGGACCGATCCGCGTGATGTCGGCTGCGATCAGGCGATGGCGGTCTTGCACATTTACGTCGACCTGGTGGCCGCCGGGGAGGATGCGGCCGGCCGCTATCCGGGGGTCGCGGCTCACCTGCGGGCCTGCGGGCCGTGTGGCGAGGATTTCGCCGGGCTCCTCCTGGCGGTCACCGGTGGCTAGCGCGGCGGGCAGCCCGCCCGCCCCGGTGGCCGGCCGTGAGGTTTTGGCGTTCGACCTGTACGGGACGCTGGTCAACCCGATCGCGATCGCCGGCGAGCTCGGTCAGATCCTCGGCGGCTCTGACGGCCGCGACGCCGCGAGGCTCTGGCGGCAAAAGCAGCTGGAGTACTCGTTCCGGCTCACCGCGATGGGCCAGTACGAGGACTTCGGATGGGTGACCTCACGCGCGCTCGACTTCGCCCTCGCGTCCCTCGGGGCGCGCCTGCCGCAGGGGCAGACCCGGCGGCTCGCGGACCTGTATGACCACCTGGAGCCGTTCCCGGACGCCGTCCCCGCGCTGCGGGAACTGGCCGGCCGGGGATACCAGCTCGCGGTGCTGTCCAACGGGACCCCCGCCATGATCGCGAACTGCCTCGGCAACAGCGGCCTTGATGGTTTCTTCGCCCAGCGGATCAGCGTCGATGAGGTCCGGGTGTTCAAGCCGTCGCCCGTGGTGTACCGCCACGCAGCCGGGCGGCTATCGGTTCCGGTCAGCCAGGTCCGGCTCGTCACGTCCAACGCGTTCGACTGTATCGGGGCCGGCGCCGCCGGCATGCTCACCGCCTGGGTGAACCGCTCCGCCACCCCGTTCGACACGATCGGCCAGCCGCCGGACCTCACCGTGCCAGCCCTCGACCGCCTGCCCGCGGCGCTGGCAGACTGACGCCGCCGGCCGGCGGCCGCCTCGCCTGCCGAAGTCATCGCGGGGTCGGGCGAGAGCACGGTACCCGCGGTCAGGCATCAGGCTCCGGTAGGAGCGGTGGACACGTCCCAGATGGCCTCGGTGCCGTCACCAGCCACTGGAGGATACCCGCGCCCTGCTGGGCCGGTCCCACTATCTGGTCAGCGGCGCGCAGCGGCGGCGTCTTACCAGCCCCAGCTCTTACCAGCCCCAGCCGACTTGAGATTTGCCGGTAAGACCGCTGCCCGGCGACGACGCCTACGTACTGGGCGGTCCCGCCCGGCACCGCCGCAGACAACCACGAAGGAGAAACCGCGATGCCCCTGCTCAACCCCGGCGACCCATTCCCGCGGCTGACGATCACTACCACCAGCGGGCAGACCCTGAGCCTCCCGGACACCTTCGCCGGCGACTTCGCCGTCGTGCTGTTCTACCGGGGCGCCTGGTGCCCATACTGCAACGCACAGCTGCGTGCCTTCGAACGAGCCGGCCAGGCGCTGGCCGACGCGGGCATCCGGGTCGCCGCCCTCTCGGTCGACGACAAAGAAACCACCGCCGCGCTGGCCGAAAAGCTCAAGCTGACCTTCCCCGTCGGCTACGGCGCCGACGCAGAAGCCATCGCCGCGCTCACCGGCGCGTTCGTCAACCCCGGCCCGGTGTACCTGCAGTCCACCGGCTTCGTGCTCGACCCCAAGGGCAACGTCGTGGTCAGCGTGTACTCCAGCGGCGCCATCGGACGGCTCGTCCCCGAAGACGTCGTGGGCCTGGTCCGCTACCTGCGCGAGCACTCTCCTGCCGCGACGGCGTGACGGGACGCTTCCACCCTGCAAGGTGCTGGACTTCGCCGGGGGATGCCGACGACCCAAACGAGCCCGGCCAGGAGCTGTGCCCGATGATGTCCCGTGATCGCAGCCAGGTCCTGCTGTCCCAGGGAAGGGCCACCAGCACCACGACACGCACCCGCGTTCACGCCGCAGGATACACTTTCACTGAAACACTCGTTTCAGTGAAAGGTTCTTGCGTGCAGACGACGGCGATGTTCGATCTGACCGGGCGAACGGCTCTGGTCACCGGCTCGGTGCGGGGCCTGGGGTATGAGATGGCCCGAGGGCTGGCCACGGCGGGCGCCCGGGTGATCCTGAACGGCCGGGACCCAGTGTCGCTCGATTCGGCCGTCCGCCGTCTTCGCGGCGAAGGACTCCCGGCGACCGGTGCGGCCTTCGATGTCACCGACCCCGACGGTGCGGACGCGGCGGTCCGGGGCCTCGCGCCTGTCGACGTGCTGGTCAACAACGTCGGGCAGCGTGACCGGCGCGGCGTCGACCAGCTCACGCCCGCCGACCTGCACCGCATGCTCGACACCCACGTTGTGGCCGCCTACGCGCTCAGCCGCACCGTCGCCGCCGACCTCACCGCCCGCGGAACCGGCGGGCGCATCATCAACGTCTCGTCCGTGATCGGGCAGCTCGGCCGGGCGGGGGACACCGCCTACCCGATCGCCAAGGCAGCCGTCGACGGGATGACCCGCGCCCTGGCCACCGAACTCGGACCGGCCGCGGTCACCGTCAACTCCGTCGCGCCCGGCACCTTCGCCACCGAGACCAACGCGGAGCTCGCCGCCGATCCCGACTGGGCCGCTTGGCTGCGCCGCCGCACCGCGCTGGGCCGCTGGGGCAACCCCACCGAGATCGCCGGCGCCGTCGTCTTCCTCGCCAGCAGCGCAGCATCATTCATCACCGGCCAAACCCTCGCCGTCGACGGCGGCCTGACCACCACCTTCTAAGCCAGCTCCCCGAGCCTCAGGCCGACGTCATCGAGATCACTCTCAGACACAAGCACGGACCCCAGTGCGCAGCCACGACGAGGATCGCGATCTCACGGCGGCGGTTGTCTAGCCAAGTCTCGTACCGGACCGCGGACATGCAGCGGAGGGGGCCAACCCGCTGTCCGGGCACGCGCAAGGTCGTGGGCAGGTCGAGGTGCGCCAGCGCCGCCGCGCCCTGCAGATTCAAACCCTCATTGAGCGCGCCGGAACACAGCGCGATCGCGCATGCCTCCGGGTCACGTGCGAACAACTCCCCGACCTTTGCGCGAAAGCGATGAATCATCGAGCCGACAGCGGATCCAGCGGGAACACGACGGTGCTCATGCCCGTGGCCGGCTCAACCATGGGCCCGTTCCTGCGCTGCGCCGCCGGCGGCCGGGGCGGGCTCGACAGCGGGGCTGCCGCTGCGTGGGTCTGGGATCCGCTCGCGGCTGTCGTATGCTCCCCAGCCGCCCGCCTCCACCAAGTTCGGCGGTTCTGACTCCCGGATCACGATGCTGACGTAGGGATACGGCGAGCCGATTGCGCTCGAGACGGCGGCTATCACGCGGCTGCGCAACTCCGCTCGCTGCTCGTCGCTCAGCGGCTGCACGTCTATCTGGATCATCGGCATGGCTCAGGCCACCTCGCCCCGGTTACCTCGCCCTGGTCGGCTCGCCCTGGTCACCTCGCCCTAGTCGGCTCGCTGCCGGCGCGCTTCGAGCTCGGCCAGGCCTGCCAGATCGACCCCACCGTCGCCTGGCATGTACTCCGGCGAGGGCTCGCCGGCCTCATAGGTCGCGGCACCGGGCAACTCGCGCACAACCGCGGCGATCGTGTCTATCGGCGCTCCGGTGACCTCGTGCACGATGCGCGTCAGGTCGCGGATCAGCTGGTCACGCTGCCGCACGGTCCTGCCACGCCGGATGTCTGCCTGGATCATCGGCATTGCCATGTCCTCCTTCGGTGGGTGAATGGCGCAACTCGCCCCGGCGCGCCCCCTTGTCCCATGACCATATAACTCGTTTTACCAGTCACTACGAGACTGGTCAATGCGGCCCTAGGGTCATCTCGGGATAGATTTGCGGTGTGAGCACCACATGGTCAGTCCCGCACGAAAACAAGCCAGCGCCCGTGCCGCTCCTGCTGGTACAGGCATTTGTCAACACCTGGGATGGCGACCTGCGAATCGACGCCTTGATCGAGCCGGGGCAAGCACGCGCCTGGCTGGCCGCTGCGGGTCTGTGGAACGAGCCAGACTCGCCGGAGCCCGGCGAGTTGCATGACGCCCGGAAGGTGCGGGAGGGCATACGCGCCATGCTCGTGGCGAACGGCGGCGGCCCCGCGCCAGCGCCTGGCGAGCTGCAACCGCTGCAGGCACTGATGCAGACAGCCCCGCTCCGCATGGAGCTGCAGCCGGATGGCCAGATTAGCCTCGGCCCAAAGCCGACCGGGCTCTCAGAGCCAGGCGGGCGCCTAGCCACTCAGATGACCAGCCTCCTCCTGCTGATTCGCGACGCTCAGCAGGAGGGAACCTGGGCCAGGTTGAAGGCCTGCGGAAACCCGGATTGCCGGTGGGCCTTCTACGACCGCTCCCACAGCCTCAGGGGCACCTGGTGCGAAATGGCCGTCTGCGGCAACCGCATCAAGAACCGCCGCCTCCGGCAGCGGCACGCCTGACCCTTCCAGCGCCGTCATATGTTCTCCAGGCCTCTGGCCAGCGCCCGCCGCGGCCAAGGGGCCTGGGAATCGGTCAAGCCAGGCCAGGGCTTCCGGCTGCATGCAGCGATGTGACACGTCGCACGCGCTGCGCGGCGCAGCGGTGTGGGCGCGGAGAAGGTGTGGCGGGGTGGTCTTGGAGGAGGTTGCGCAGCTTGCGGTGGCTGCGGTGCAGCCGCGATATCACCGTGCATTCCTGATCTGTATTTCAAGTCGGCCATCAGACAGATTCGGTATCTGCCGGCGGGTGAGCACTGTCTGCTCTTGGGCGGCTGGCTCGGTTCCTGCTGCAGAAAGGGGCGTATGTCAAGGGTGGTCGTCCCAGTGGCGGCGCAGCGCGGCGGTGAACTCGGCGGCTCGCTCGTCGGGGAAGAACAGGCGCGCGCCCTCGATCTCGACGACCTGGCTAGCGCCGGGAATGGTGTCGCGGAGCCAGTAGGCCCACTTGCGGTTGAAGAACTTGTCGCCTGTGCCCCAGACGATGAGCGTCGGGATCTGCAGGCGGGTCAGAGCGGGTTCAATCGCAAGCAGGTCACGGGCGTGCAGGGATGGCAGGATGCGCTCGTTTTGGCGAGCCGATTCTCGAGTGCCGAACAGCGGTTGCAGCCAGGCGCGGGCAATGTCGAGGGGCAGGCTGGTGACGTCCTGGTAGCCGGCGCCGTACATGAGTTTGCGGCCTCGGCTGACGTCGGTTAGCAGCAATCTGGGCATGACGCGAGCTGCCAGGCCGGTGCGGGACAGCAGAACCATGAGCCTGAGCGCCTTGGGCGGAAGGTTGTCGTGTGCTTCGCAGTTGGTCAGGGTCAGGGTGTGCAGCCGCTCGGAGTGGTCGGCCGCGAATGCCTGGCAGATCGCTCCGCCGGTGTCGTTGGCGACTAGGTCGATGCTGTTCAGCTCGAGCTTGTCGCAGAAGTCCGCGACGAACCGGGTCAGGCCTGGCAGCGAGAAGTCCTGGCCTGCGGCGGCCGGTGTCTGCCCATGCAGGGGCAGGTCGACGGCCACGCAGCGGCGCTGACCGTCGAGCTGCTCGATCACGTGCCGCCACAGATAACTGCTGGTGGCCAGGCCATGGACGAACAGGGCCGGGCGCCCCGGTCCGCCAGTGTCGACAAAACTGACGGGACCGGACCGAGTCCGGACCTCCCTACGGTGCTTGTCAAGCCGCTCCGTCTCCGTGGACATCAGCTTCTCCGTTTCTGCATCGGATGCTGGGCAGTTATTCGGCGCGTAGCGTGGTGGCGGTGCGGGTGCGGGCGACCAGTGCCCAAGCGGCCATTCCCGCCAGATCGGGAGCAGTCACTGGCTGTGATCCTCGACCAGGCGCGTGCCGGTGTCAGGACTAGCTCGAAGAACTTGGAAGTCACGATCAGATGGCGCCCTGGTCACGGGGTGGGATCGCCTTGCCCGCACTGGCCTGACAGGCCGGTCAGCCAGGGTTAACCAGGCGCACGGTCGCCGGTCACCGCTACCACGCCGACGTCGCGGTCTGTGCGTCACCGGCTCAGTTCGGCCAGCTGCGGTCATTATTGGCGATCGAGGAACACCTTCTGCTACGGGCGCAGCAGGCGGGCGAGGAACTCCTCGACTGCCTGCCGCCCCTCGGCGACCGCGGCCCGCGTGTCGGGGGCGCGGGCGATGACCATGGCGGCCTCGTCGAGGGCGGCGAGGATCATGGGCGCGAACAGGCCGACGAGTTCGGCCGGCAGGCGGCCGATGTCGCTCACCGCCTGCAGCATGGCCCGCATCGCGCCGACCGTGCGGCCTTCGTCCATGGCCCGCCAGTGCTCCCAGCCGAGCACCGAGGGCGCGTCCACCAGCATGATCCGCTGGATGACTGGATCTCCGGCCAGGTCGATAAAGGCCAGGGCGCCGGTGCGCACCGCGTCGACGGGGTCGGTGCAGCCGCTGATGATCTCGGTGACGTCCGCGGCGACGCGGTCGGAGACCGCCTCGAGGGCGGCCGTGAACAGGGCTTCCTTGCCCGCGAAGTGGTGGTAGAGGGCGCCGCGGCTGACCCCGGCGGCGGCCAGCACCGCCTCGATCGAGGTGCCCTCGTAGCCGTGTTCGGCGAACAGGCCGGTGGCCACCTCGATGAGCTGGCCGCGCGTCGCGCGGCCCTGGGCCGCCCGCTTGCCTGGGGCTCCCTGCTGATCGTTCATGGGACTCATTTGTACCTGGCCTTACCTCCTGGCGAAGCCCTCCGTCTGGGATAAGCCTCCAACCGCGCTCTTGACAGACCGACTGTTGGTATGTGTTTAATAGACCGACAGTAGGTATGTCAATGATAGGAGATGCTCTCATGGACGTGAACACGTTCCTCTCCCACCGCCGGCCGGTGGCCACCCCGTCCGGCGAGATCGCCTGCACCGAGTTCGGCGAAGGCCCGGCCGCGCTGTTCGTGCACGGCGTCGGCACCAGCGGCGCGCTGTGGCGGCAGGTCATCGAGGACCTGAGCGGCACCAGTCGCTGCATCGCCGTCGACCTGCCCGCGCACGGCGCGAGCCCGGCCCGCGACGACATGTCCGCCGCCGCTCTAGCCGAGGCACTCGCCGACCTGTGCGACAGCCTTGGGCTCGGCCAGGTCGACCTGATCGGCAACGACACCGGCGGCGCCATCGCGCAGATCTTCGCCGCCCGCCACCCGGCCAAGATCCGCACGCTCACCCTCACCAACTGCGAGTGCGAGGGCAACTTCCCGCCGCCGGACTTCGCGCCAGTCGTCGAGCTGGCGCGGCAGGGCGCGTATGCGCCGCTGGTGGCCGAGCTTGCCGCCAACCCGGCGACGCTGGCGGCAAACCCGCAGGCCAACGCCGGCTACCAGGACCCGGACCGGGTTTCCCTGGATGTGTGGCGGGAGTACGCCACCGGGATCGCCGGGTCCATCGAGCGCGCCCGTGGCTTCGAGCGGCTGATCGCCTCGCTCGACGCGGCCGACATCGAGGCGGCCGGCGGCCAGCTGCGCACGCTACAGGCGCCGACCCTGCTGGTCTGGGGCACAGCGGACCCGAATTTCGCCGTCAAGTGGGCCTACTACCTGCGGGACATGATCCCGGGCGCGCGCGAGGTCGTCGAGGTCGACGGGGCGAAGATGTTCTTCCCCGAGGAGCGCCCCGCGGACCTGGTCCCGCACCTGCGCCGCCACTGGGGCCGGTAAAAGGTCACGCGGTCAGCGGCATGATGTCCCGCCCGACCGTCCGGTCGTGCCGTGATGACGGGCCCGGGCGCTATTTCACGACGCTGCCGCGCCGGCCGGAGATCATCAGGGTCTCACGGCCGGGGTCGAGCTGGTCCAGGTAGCCGTCGACCTGGACCAGCGCCTCCTTCAGCGGTCCGGCATCCGAACGTCGTGGCGAGGACGCCGCGAGGTGAGATTTCCACGCTCTTCATCAAGGAGACCTTCATGTCCACCGCACAGTCCGACATGTCCACCGCACAGTCTGGGACCGGGCGCCTGCCAGCACCCGCCACCGGCGATGGCGCCGAAGGACGCGGCCAGCAGCACAGCGGCCTCGGCCTGGCCCTGGCGGTTATCGCCACTGCTCAGCTGATGGTGGTGCTGGACGCCACCATCGTGAACGTTGCCCTGCCGCGCATCCAGGGCGCGCTGGGGTTCTCCGGTTCCGGCCTGGAGTGGGTGGTGAACGCCTACGCGCTGACCTTCGGCGGGCTGCTGCTGCTTGGCGGCCGGGCCGGGGACATCCTGGGCCGCCGGCGGATGTTCCTCATCGGGATCATCGTGTTCTCCGCAGCGTCGCTGCTCGGCGGCCTGGCGACCAGCCAGGCGTGGCTGCTGGCGGCCCGCGCGGTGCAGGGCGCCGGCGGCGCGATCGTCGCGCCAGCCGCGCTGTCGCTGGTCACCACCAACTTCCCCGAGGGCCCGCCGCGCAACCGGGCGATGGGCGTGTACGCGGCGATGAGCATCGCCGGCGGCGCGGTCGGCCTGCTGGCCGGCGGCGTGCTGACCACGTACGCGTCCTGGCGGTGGGTGCTGTTCGTCAACGTCCCGATCGGGATGGCGGTCGCCCTGCTCGCACCGCGTGCGCTGGGCGAAGGGCAGCGCCACCCCGGCCGGTTCGACCTGCCCGGCGCGATCACCGGCACGGCGGGCCTGGCCGCTCTGGTCTACGGCCTGTCCAGCGCCGCCACAACTTCCGATGGCACGTCGCACTGGGGCGACGCCAAGGTCCTGGCCTCGCTGTCGGCCGCGGTGGCCTGCCTGGCGGCGTTCGCGGTGATCGAGTCGCGCAGCGAGCACGCGCTGATGCCGATGCGGATCTTCAGTAACCGGGACCGGACCGGCGCCAACCTGATCATGCTGTGCGCTGGCACCTCGTTGTTCGGCCTGTTCTTCTTCCTGACCCTGTTCGTCGAGCACGTATGGGGCTACAGCCCGTTCCGCGCCGGCCTGGGCTACCTGCCGATGGTCGCCATCATCATGGCCGCCTCCGGCCTGTCCATCCAGCTGGTCCCCCGCATCGGCGCCAGGCCGCTGCTGACCGCCGCGTCGGCGATCAGCGTCGGCGGGATGTTCTGGCTGTCACGGATCAACGAGCACAGCACCTACACCGGCGGTCTGATCGGCCCGATGCTGGTCACCGGCGCCGGGCTGGGCCTGCTTTTCATGCCCGTCACCCTGGTGGCCATGGCCAAGGTCGAGGACAAGGACGCGGGCCTGGCCTCCAGCCTGCCCAACGTCGGGCAGCAAGTCGGCGGCGCGATCGGGCTGGGGATCCTCGGCACCGTGGCCTGGACCGTGGTCACCGACACCGCCCGCAACTCGGCGGCCGCGGCAAAAGCCGCCGCGATCGCCGCCGCCAGGGCCGGGCACCCGCTGCACCTGACCGCCGCCCAGGCCAAGGCTGCCCAGACCGGGCTGTACGACCACGCGCTGGCCACCGGGGTCTCTCGCGGCTTCATCGTGTCGGCCGGGATCATGGTGCTGGCGCTTGTGGTGGCGATCGTCCTGATCCGGGTCAGACGCCAGGACCTGGCCGGCGTCAACCCGATGGGCGGATAAGACAATCAAAACCATGACTCATAACCCGGAACGGGACGCCGTGCGAGCCCGGGCTCCTGGACGTCCGGGTCGCCGGGGAGTGCAGCGCGGATGCGCTGGCCGCGCTCGGCGACCGGCGGCTGAGGGCCACCCCGGCGGAGCTGGCCGCCGCGCTTACCAGCCGGCTCCGCGAGGTGCACGCCTTCGAGGTCTCCTGCACCTGCGGATGGCGCGCCGCGACGTCCTCCGGGCCATCCCACAACACAACCAGCTGACCGCGTCGGGACTAAAGGAGAGGCCGCCTGCGGCCCGACGGCGAACGAGCAGGCGTCACACATGACCCCCACGCCGCGGCCCTTAGTAAGTCCCCTCTCGCCAGAAACAGACGGTTAGGACGGTCAGATGAATAGAGGCGTTCTGCAGGCGGCGCCGAGCGATGAGTTCCGCTGATGGCCACGAACTCCAGCCGCGGAAGCGCCGCTATGGATGAAACCGGCGTCACAGACGCGACCGCTACCGCTCCCGCGGCCCGCGGCCCCCAGCCGCGGCTGGCCCCGTCCGCCGACCGCGTGCCGCTGCCCGCCTGGCTGATCGCTGCCGCGCTGGTGGCGGCCGAATTGGCGGTCAGCGGACGGTACGGCTTCATGCAGGATGAGCTGTATTTCATCGAGGCCGGGCGGCATCTCGCGTTCGGCTACGTTGACCAGCCACCGCTGGCCCCGCTGCTCACCAGGATCGTCACCAGCGTGCTCGGCGTGAGCCCGACGGCGGTCCGGGTCATCCCGGCGCTGGCGGGCGGCGCGGTCGTGGTGATCGCCGCGAGGTGCGCCGCGCTGTTCGGCGCGTCCAGGTTCGGGCGGATCCTGGCCGCGCTGGTCACGGCGTGCGCCCCGGTCATCTTCGTCTCCGTGCACGTCGACAACACCACCCCGCTCGACCTGCTGTCCTGGGCGGCCGTGGTGCTCTGCGCCGCCACCGCGCTGCTGCGCGACCGGCCTCGGTGGTGGCTCGGCGCGGGCGCCGTAGCCGGGCTCGGGCTGGAGAACGACAACCTGATGCTCCTCCTGGTCGGCGGGCTCGCCGTCGGCGTGCTGGTCTCGCCGCAGCGTCAGGTCCTGCGCACACGGTGGCCCTGGCTCGGCGCCGCGATCGCATTCGTCATCTGGGCTCCGAACCTGATCTGGCAGGCGGCCAACGGCTGGCCGGAACTGGCCATGGCGGCGGCGCTGCGCCAGGAGAACAACTCGGCCGGCGACTACGCCGCCGGGCTGCCAGTCCAGCTGCTGTACGTCGGGCTGCTGGTGGCCCCGATCGCCATCGCCGGCTTCGTGCGCCTGTGGCGTACCCCGGAGCTGCGGTTCATCGCGGTCGCGGCCA
>Ga0335074_10012323_pt1 | contig 11987 bp, 9 predicted proteins | sample Lox_Sample_23_FD_206715 | JGI IMG/M metagenome (GOLD analysis project Ga0335074, IMG submission 206715) | Soil microbial communities from Loxahatchee National Wildlife Refuge, Florida, United States - Lox_Sample_2.3 | ecosystem: Environmental > Terrestrial > Soil > Wetlands | place: USA: Florida...
AACGCCATTTCATCAGCCACGGCGTCGGCATAGACCGGCACCGGCACCGCACCGAGCGCCTGGCCCGCGCACATAGCCCAGTAGAGCCGCGGACGGTTGCTGCCGACAATGGCGAATTTGTCGCCGCGTTTGAGACCGAGTTCAGCAAGTCCGACCGAGAAAGCGCGAATTTCTTCGAGCATCTGCGCCCACGTCCAGGTCTGCCAGATGCCCAAATCCTTGTGGCGCATGGCCGGTCGCGATCCGAACGCGCCAGCGTTGTAGATCAAAAACTTGGCCAACGTATCGAGGTCATGAACGTTCGACGGCACGGGCCTTCCTCCGCCCCCTTATTGAAGCATCGCGCCTCGCCGAGGAGCGCAGCGCGCGCGATGGGGGGCGGGACTGCTCGTGCGGCCCTAAGATGCCGCAGATCTCCCGATGCCGGCACGTAACCGCGCAAACGGCGCGGAAACCTTAGATCCCCAAATCCACGGTCACCGGCGTATGGCTGTTTAGTCCTTATACATGTTCAATTCTGGCATTGCTGGGCGAAAACGACAATGCTATTTCAGCCGGCAAGTTCAGTCATTTTGACGCAAAATCCTTCGGGATTCCAAGCCGCTGCGCCAATGGCCGACAGCGTGGACATAGGCTTTATGCGCGACCCGTCCGCAGGCACTACTGGGGCGCAATTTTCTCTCGGCGAGGACCAAGTCGCAGTTCGCGACATGGCCTTCGCCTTTGCCGCGGACGTTTTTGCGCCGCACGCCGTCGCTTGGGACGAGGCTAAGCACTTTCCGGTGGCCGAGATGCGCAAAGCCGCCGCGCTCGGCATGGGCGGGGTATACATTGCCGCCGATGTCGGCGGCTCGGCGCTGTCGCGGCTCGACGCGACATTGATCTTCGAGGCGCTGGCCACCGGCTGCCCCACCGTCGCGGCCTACATGTCGATTCACAACATGGCCGCGTGGATGATCGACGCCTACGGATCGCAATCGCAGCGCAAAAAATGGCTGCCGAAATTGTGCACCATGGAGCTGTTGGCGAGTTATTGCCTGACCGAGCCGGGCTCCGGCTCGGATGCCGCAGCCCTGGCGACGCGGGCGGTGCGCGACGGCGACACTTATGTGCTCAGCGGCCAAAAACAATTCATCTCCGGCGCCGGTGCCGGCGATCTTTACGTCGTGATGGCGCGAACCGGTGGCGAAGGACCGGCCGGGATATCGACCTTCGTCGTGCCCGGCGAGACCGCGGGCATTTCACTCGGCGCCAACGAACGCAAGATGGGTTGGAACGCCCAACCGACGCGCGCCGTCGTGTTTGCCGACGCACGCGTGCCGGTCGAAAACCGGCTCGGCGAGGAGGGTATCGGTTTTAAGATCGCCATGGCCGGGCTCGACGGCGGCCGTCTCAACATTGCCGCCTGCTCGCTCGGCGGCGCGCAGGTCGCGCTGGAAAAGGCGCTGGCTTATATGAAAGAACGCCGCGCCTTCGGCAAACGCCTCGACGAGTTCCAGGCGCTCCAATTCCGCCTCGCCGACATGGCTACCGGGCTTGAAGCTTCGCGAAGTCTTTTATGGCGCGCCGCGGCAGCACTCGATCGCGGCGATGCAAACGCAACCGCGCTTTGCGCCATGGCCAAACGCTTTGTCACCGACACCTGCTTCGAGGTCGCCAATGCGGCACTGCAACTGCATGGCGGCTACGGCTACCTTTCGGAATTCGGCATCGAGAAGATCGTGCGCGATCTGCGCGTGCATCAAATTCTCGAAGGTACGAACGAGATCATGCGGCTTATCATAGCGCGAAGCCTTGTCGGGCGATGACTGCAACCATCGTTCAGGACGGCGAGGTTATCGTCCGCAAACAGCGGGCGTTGCGGCAGATCACGCTCAATCGGCCGAAGGCGCTGAACGCGCTCACTCTTGATATGGCCGTGCGCATGACGGCGTTGCTGCACGAGTGGGCCGCCGATCCCGGCGTCGGCGCGGTGCTCCTTGACGGTGCCGGCGAGCGCGGGCTGTGCGCCGGCGGCGACATCCGCGCGCTTTACGACGCCACAAAATCGCAAAGCCCCCTGCCCGCGCAATTCTGGTCGACCGAATATCATCTCGACGTATTGATCGCGCGCTATCCGAAGCCGGTGATCGCGGTCATGGACGGTACGGTGATGGGAGGCGGCGTCGGCGTTTCGGCGCACGCCTCGCACCGCATCGTAACCGAGCGCTCCGCCGTGGCGATGCCGGAGGTCGGCATCGGTTTCTTTCCCGACGTCGGCGCATCGTTCTTGCTGGCGCGAGCGCCTGGATTTTCCGGGACCTATCTGGCGCTGACCGGCGAGCGCATCGGCGCGGCCGACGCCATTTATTGCCGGCTCGCCGACATGCACATTCCGGCCGTGCGGCTCGCCGAGCTGCCGGCGGCGCTGGCCGATTGCAGCACGGCAAGCGAGGTGCAGACCCGGCTCGGAAAAATGGCCGTCGCGCCCGCGTCGGGCAAGCTGGCCGCGGCACGGTCATGGATCGACGCCTGCTACGGCGCCGATCATGTTGAAACGATTATCCATCGATTAGGCGCCGCAAACGTCGAAGCGGCGGGTGCTGCGATCTCCACCATGGGCAAAATGTCGCCGACTTCGCTGAAGATTACGTTACGCAACATCCGCGCCGCGGCGACGTTCGAGCGGGTCGAACAGAGCTTCCAGCAGGACTACCGCGTCGCGCTTGCTTGTATTGCCGGACATGATTTCATCGAAGGCATCCGCGCGCAAATCGTCGATAAGGACCGCAATCCAAAATGGCGTCCGGACAAGCTCGAAGCTGTTACGCCCGACATCGTCGACCGGCACTTCAAATCTGTGGGTGAGCTGGAACTGAGATTCGCAAATTGAAAGGCTACCACATGTCGAATATCGGATTCATCGGCCTTGGAAACATGGGCGCGCCGATGGCCGCCAATCTTGTCAAAGCCGGCGAACACGTCTTGGGCTTTGACGTCGTGGCTGGCTCGCGCGAGGCGTCGGCCCGCGACGGCGTGCAGATCGTCGCCAACGCGAGGGCTACCGCCGAAAACGCCGACGTCGTCATCAGCATGTTGCCGGCGGGTGAACATGTGCTGTCGGTCTGGAGCGACGTCGTGCCGCATGCGCGGCAGGGGACGCTGTTCATCGATTGCTCGACCATCGACGTGGCGAGCGCGCGCGAGGCGCATACGCTGGCGGCCGCGCGCGGCATTGCCACGCTCGACGCCCCGGTCTCCGGCGGCGTCGGCGGTGCCAAGGCGGCGACGCTCACCTTCATGGTCGGCGGTTCGGCGCACGCCTTCGCACGGGGCAAGCCGTTGCTCGAGCGCATGGGCAAGCGCATCGTGCATTGCGGTGAAGCCGGCAATGGCCAAGTCGCGAAGATCTGCAACAACATGATCCTCGGCGTGTCGATGATCGCGGTCAGCGAAGCTTTCGTCCTAGGTGAAAAGCTCGGCCTTTCGCACCAGGCGTTGTTCGAGGTCGCCTCGGCCTCCTCCGGACAGTGCTGGTCATTGACCAGCTACTGCCCGGTGCCCGGCCCGGTGCCGGCGAGTCCGGCCAATAATCACTATAAACCGGGCTTCGCCGCGGCCTTGATGTTGAAGGACCTTAAGCTCGCACGCGAGGCGGCCGACTCGGTAAAAGCGAAAACAGCGCTTGGCGCACAGGCGGCGCGTATCTACGAAGACTTCGCGCAAGAGGGCCACGGCGGATCAGATTTTTCCGCGATAATCAACATCGTTCGCGAGCGCTCGGACGACGGCTGACGGAAATCCGTCGCGGGTTCGAATCGAACCCGCGACGGCATTTCACGATCTCTGTGTTAGCGCTGCCTGCCAGTGCAGAATCCGGCTGGAATCGAAGCGGCCGCCGCTGTCATCCGCGCGTCCCTGCGAACGCGGGCACCTAGCGACTGACCGCCACATCGACACACTCCATCTGGAGTCCCGCCTGTGCGGCAACGAGCGGGATTGGTGTCAACCTGATCGGATTCTGCTGCGACTTCACTGCGACGGGTCTTTGGGCGACCACAGCTTGATGGGAGAGGTCTTCTCGTAAGCCATGCCCTTGGGATAGCTGATCGCCTCCAGCTGCAAACCCCACGGCGCGAGGAAATAGAAGATGCTTTGTCCCGCCGCCGGGCCTTGGTTCACCGAAAGGTTGAAGAAGGTCTTCACTCCTTTGCTGTCGAGATAAGCCTTCGCGGCTTTGATGTCGTCGACATAGAAGGCGATGTGATAGCCGCCGATGTCGCTGTTCTTCGGCGTCATGTTCTTCTGGTCCGGTGAACTGTATTGAAACAACTCGATATTGGAGCCGTAGCCGCAACGCACGAGCGTTATTTGATGAATGACGGCCTTCGGATTGACGTTGAGCAAGTCGTGCATGAACGTCCCCTTATCGTCGGCGAACGGACCGAACGACATGGCCTCTTTGCAGCCGACTACGTTGATGAAGAAGTCGGTGGCCTGCTTGATGTCCGGCACGGTGATTCCGGTGTGATCATGCCCGCGCAATCCTGGAATTCCGTCGGCGCGGGCGGTGGCGAACGTCGCGAACACGGCGACGGTCGCAGCCGCCAATATGAAACAGCGGATATATTGCAGCACGATGACCTCCTGTTGGGACCAAGTTTTAGGGTCGCACCGGGTTGTCCCATTGCCGCGGAGCGATTTAAGTTCAAGCGCTCGCGGCTGCTTCGACCGAAACGCCGCGCGTGAGCCAGCCGGGGTCGACCGTAGGAAGTGGAATGGCGTCAATCAACATGCGCGTATAGCTGCTGGTCGGCGCGGCGAAAACCCGCTCGCAGGGACCCTGTTCGACGACGCGGCCCTCGCGCATGACTACGACCCGCTGGCAGATCGAACGGATCACCGACAGGTCATGGCTGATGAAGGCCAGCGCCAGATGCATCTCGCCGGTCAGTTCTTTGAGAAGCTGCAGCACCTGCGCCTGGGTCGAGACATCGAGCCCGGAGACAATCTCGTCGGCGAGCACAAAGTCCGGGCTTAAGACTACAGCACGCGCGATGCCGACGCGCTGGCGTTGCCCGCCGGAAAGCTCGTACGAATAGCGCTCGACCGTGCCACGGGACAACCCGACGCGATCGAGCGCGTCGTGCACCAGCGTGCGTGCCGCTTGTCGGCTGTTCGCCAAGCCGTGCAGCAGAACCGGCTCGATCAGGATGCGTCCGATGGTATGGCGGGGATTGAGCGAGGACATCGGCTCCTGGAAGATCATCTGCATGCGCCGGCGCAGCGGACGCCGAGCCTGCTCGTCGAGCGCAGTGATGTCGCTGCCGTCGAACACTACCGATCCTGCCGTCGGACTGACCAGGCCGAGCAAAGCGCGTCCGAGCGTGGTCTTGCCCGAGCCGGACTCGCCGACGATGCCGACGGTCTCGCCTTTGCCCACTTCGATGTCGACGCCGTGCAGGACCGGCGGCGCGGCGGCGCCGCGCCCATACGCAACCACAAGTCCGCGCGCGACCAGCAAATCCTCAGCCATTGCGCGGCTCCACGATGCGGGCATCGAAGGCGGCGATTTCGGCGCGGAGCGCAGCAATAACCTCGGGCGGCGTCGGCTGCAGTGCGCTATCGGGCTGATCGTAGCGTGGATTGGCCGCAAGCAGCGCTCTGGTGTAGGGATGCCGCGGCGCCGCCAGCACTTCCGCCGTGGCCCCCTGCTCCATCACTTTACCCATGTAGAGTACGGTCAGGCGATCGCAGATCTTCGCCACGACGCCGAGATCGTGCGAGACAAAGAGCACGCTGGTGCCGTGCCGTTCCTGCATCGAACGGATGAGCCGGAGAATTTGTTTTTGCACGGTGACGTCGAGCGCGGTCGTCGGCTCGTCGGCGATCACGAGCTTCGGTTCGAGGCCGAATGCAGCGGCGATGAGCACGCGCTGGCGCATGCCGCCGGAAAGTTGATGCGGATAGCTCGCTAGGACGCGCTCCGGGTCGCGGATTTGCACCTCTTCGAGCAGGTCCCCCGCCCGAGTGCGGGCATCCCTCGCCGACAGGCCGCCCTTTAATCGCAAGCCATCGGTCATTTGTGCATCGATCCTGCGCGCCGGGTTGAGCGCGGTCGAGGGATCCTGGGGAATGAGCGCGATGTCGCGGCCGAGCACCGCGCGGAGCTCATTGGCCGACAGCGTGAGCAGATCGCTACCCTCGAAGCCGATCTCGCCGCCGGTTACTTTCACTTGTGATGGGATGATTCCCAGAATGGCCTTGGCGATGGTGGACTTTCCAGCGCCACTCTCGCCGACAAGCCCATGCACTTCGCCCCGATCAACGACGAGCGAGACCCGGCGCAGGATCGGCCGGCCGCCGTCGCGCAAGGACATCGCGCTGAGCGCTTCGACGGTGAGCCGCGGCGTCGTCATCGGCGCAACACCGGATCGAGGCTGCGGGCCAAGCCGTCGCCGAGTTGGTTGAATGCGACGACCGTGGCGAACAACGCCGCGAGCGGCGCCGCCAGCACCCACCAGGCCTCATGCACGATCTGACGCCCTTCCGCGATCATGCCGCCCCAGGTCGGCGTGTCGGACGATACCGAAAGACCAACGAAGGACAGGATCGCCTCGACCACGACGGCGATGCCCATTTCCAGCGTCAGTAGCGCGATCAGCACCGGGACGACGTTGGGAAAAATTTCGCGAAACAGAATTGCCGGACGACCAAAGCCGATGCTGCGGGCCGCGGTGACGTAATCCATCTGTGCCTGACCCATGGTTTCGGTGCGTACCACCCGGCAAAACCGCGTCCAGTCGATGACAACAATGGCGATGATCACCGAATGCAGCCCGGTGCCGAGCACGGCGACGAGCAGAATCGAAAGCAGCACCGGCGGGAATGCCATCCAGATTTCGACCAGCCGCGAAATCAGAGCATCGACAAGCCCGCCGAAAAAGCCGGCGAACAGGCCGAGCAGCGATCCGATCAGGCAAGCAAGTCCGGCGGCGACGAAAGCGACGGTGAGCGAAACCCGCGTGCCGAAGATCACCCGCGACAGCACGTCGCGGCCGAGCCCATCGGTGCCAAGAAAATACCCCGCCTCGGCACCGGAAAAGCCGGCAGGCGGCACATTGGCCAACAGAAGATTTTGCGCCAACGGATCCTGCGGTGCGATGAACGGCGCCCCGATCGCGAGGATGATCAAAATAAGGATGAAACCGCCGGCGCAAACGACTTTGGGATCACGCGCGAGGCGGGCCGCGGCCGATGGCGGTCGCGGCCCGATATCGGCCGCCGACGTCGTCGACGCTGGTGCCCAATGTTCCACTTCACGCCAGTTCCGGCTCAGGCATGACGTAGTCTCGGATTGAGCGTGGCGACCGTGAGGTCGACCCCGATGTTGATCAGGATGAAGATCAATCCGAACAGCAGCACCAAACCCTGGATCAGCGGAAAATCCCGGTTAACGACCGCATCGATCGCGAGATTGCCGATGCCGGGGTACGAGAAGATGCGCTCGACAATCACCGTGCCGCCAATCAGGAAGGTGAACTGCACGCCGGTCAGCGCCAGCGTCGGGCCGACGGCGTTGCGCAACGCCTCCTGCAATACTAGGCGAAGCTCGCGAAAGCCCTTGATCCGTGCCAGCAGCACGTAATCCTGCACCATGGCTTCCTTGAGCGATTGCTTGAGCAACCGTGTAATGACCGCGGCGAGCGGCAACGCCAGCGCTACCGTCGGCATCACCATGTGGCTCAATATATTGCCCGCCACCGCGAAGCGGCCGGTCAGGATGCTTTCCGTCAGGTAGAAATTGGTCCGAAATCCCACCGCCAGCACCGGATCGATGCGGCCGGTCAGCGGCAACACCGGAATGGCGACGACGAAAAGCAAGACCAGCGCCATGGCCCAGATGAAATCGGGCACGGCGAGCATGATGCTGTTCAATCCGTCGATCACAGCCTCGCCGGGAGTTCGACTCATCAGCGTACCGGCGACGGCAACGCCGCCGCCGAGAGCCACGGCGACGACCAGCGCCAACGCGGCGAGCTCGAGCGTGGCGGGCAGGCGATCGGCCAATATTTCGGTTACGCTGCGATGCAAGGTGATCGACGTGCCAAAGTCACCGGTCACAATGCCCTTGACCCAAATGCCGAATTGCGTGAGCAGCGGCGCGTCGAGACCATAGTGCGCTTTAAGCGCAGCGATATCCGCAGGAGTAGCGCCCGGCGAAATCATCATCGAGACGGGATCGCCGGGAACCACACGCAGCAGCACGAACACGACCACGGCCACGCCGGCAAGCGTTACCAGCGCCATGGCCATGCGATTGAGGACAATGGCAAGCAACATCAACGGTCCCTGAAGTTCTCAGCCGCCGACGGCCGCCGCGCCCCGGCGCGGCGGCGGACCGTATCGACGGAATTGTTATGCCTTCTTGACCAGAGTTGCCGGCTGCAATGCTCCGGAACCGTTCGGAATCACCTTGAGATCGGACTTGTAGAGGATCGGCTGCCAGTATTGCAGCAGCGGCAAGATGTAGCCTTGCTCGGCAATGTAGCGGTCGACGGCCTTCCAGCCCGCGATGCGCTTTGCCTCGTCCTTCTCGCCCCAAAGCGGGCCGATCTTGGCGTCGAGGTCGTCTGAGTGCCAGGCCGAGTGCGGCGACTTCGAGAACATTGCGAATCCGGTCGAGCAGGTCGGATCGCCAATGGCATTGCCCCAGTTGTAGAACGCCGCCGGCGCCAGCTTATGCGACATGCGCAACTCGAAATGCTTGGCGATGTCGTAGATCTCGATGTTGGCCTCGATGCCGACGTTGCGCCACATGCCGACGATCGCCTGGATCATTTCGTAATCCTTCGGCTTGTAGCCGCGCGTCGTTTGGATGGTGAATTTGACCGGCTTCGCCTTGGAATAACCGCTGGCGCCAAGAAGCTTGGCGGCGAGCGCGGGATCGTGCGTCACTTTAATCGAAGGATCGAAAGCGGCGTATCCCGGCGCCTCGAGCGTGCTGATGGCTGTGCCATAGCCGCGCATGAGGCGCTTGACGATCGCCACCTTGTCAACGGCGTGACACATGGCGAGACGAACATTTTTGTCGTCCATCACCCCGCCATTGGTGATGAAGATCTGCGCGATGTCGGAAACCGGATGGCACTCGCCCTTCAGCCCGGCTTTGACGCGCAGCCGGTCATACTCTTCGTACGGCACTTCAAGAGTGATGTCCGAGGAACCGCTTTCAATCTCGGCGACTCGGCTGGTCGCATCGGGCACGAACTTGAACACCACCGTCTCGAACGGCGGCTTGCCGCCCCAGTATTTCGGATTGGCCTTGAGCCGCAGATAGGCATTGCCCTCGTAGGCGTCGACCATATAGGGCCCGGTGCCGATCGGCTTCTTCTCAAAGCCGTCGGCACCGACCTTCTCGTAATAGGCCTTGGGCAGCACATAACCGGTGAGGAACGCCATCCACTTGAAGATGACCGGATCGTATTGCTTGACGTCGGCGGTGATTCGCTTGCCGTCGATCTTGAAGTTGTCGATGCCGGCCCAGATAAACGATACCGGGTTGCCGCCGCCTTGCTTGCCTTCGCGCTGGATCGACCACACCACGTCTTCGGGGGTGAACGGGCTGCCGTCATGCCAAACGACGTTCTGCCTCACGTCCATCCAGATTTTGCTTTTGTCGTTGTTCCAGCCCCAGCCGGTCAGCAGGCCGGGCTCGAACGACAAGTTGGGCTTCTGACCGATGTACTGATCGAACACCGACCGATAGATCGCCTGGATGGTCGGATTGACCGAGGACGGCCCGATTTCGGGATCGAAGGACGGCAGGTTGACGTTGTAGGCGATGTTAAGGGTGCTGCCGGCCGCAGCAGCGGCAAAGCGTTGCGGCGCAAGCAACGTTGTGAGGAGGCCGCCGCTTGCCGCGAGGGCCTGACGACGCGTGACGTTGAACATGATGCTGACACTCCCCCTATTGACCGCCGAGGAGGCGGTTACTCGTGCGCGCGACCCTACGCGCCACGCGCATAGCCGCTCGACACTGTAGGCATTACTTTAAGCCTAAAACAACCGTGGGACAAGCTGACGCGATGGCCTTTGCCTGCGCAATTTTAGGCACCACTTGCTCGCTGCTGCGCCACAGCCCGTGCAATCGCGGCCAACGCGGGCGGCATGGCGGTTCCGGCCGCGGGAACCCGTTGCAAGGCAAATCGGAAGGTTTCATAAGTATCGGACGATTTCACATCTGTTAGATCGGCCGCCGCCGCTTGCGCGACGCCGCTGGCCCGGAGGCTACCATGGCGGAACGGTCGTTTGCCCGCGAAGTGCAGGATCTCAAGCTCGGCGCCGGCGAGGAATTCCGTGGTGAAGGAATTCTCGCCATCACCAAGGCGCTTTTGCAATCCGGCGTCTCCTATGTCGGCGGCTACCAGGGCGCGCCGATTTCGCATCTCATGGACGTGCTCGCCGACGCCAAGGATGTACTTGACGAGCTCGGCGTGCATTTCGAGAACTCGGCCTCCGAAGCGGCCGCCGCCGCGACGCTGGCGGCGTCGGTGAATTATCCGATCCGCGGCGCGGTCACCTTCAAATCTCCGGTCGGCATCAATGTCGCTTCCGACGCGATCGCCAATCTTGCTTCCGGCGGCGTCACCGGCGGCGCGTTGATCATCATCGGCGAGGATTACGGCGAAGGCTCCTCGATCATGCAGGAGCGCTCGCACCCGTTCGCCATGAAATCGCAGGTGTGGCTGCTCGATCCGCGGCCGAACCTGCCCTCCATCGTCAAGGCGGTGGAAGACAGCTTCGAGCTTTCGGAAGCGTCGCATACGCCGGTGATGCTGGAAGTGCGCATCCGTGCCTGCCACGTCCACGGCCGCTTCATCGCCAAGGACAACAAACAGCCGAGCTTTTCTTTGCGCCAGGCGTTGGAGAATCCGCGGCGCGACACCGAACGTGTGGTGCTGCCGCCGGCTTCTTATCTGCACGAGCGTGAGAAGGTCGAGCAGCGTTGGCCGGCCGCCGTCAAATTTATCAAGGAGCACAAGCTCAACGAGTTTTTCGGACCGGAAAATGCCGATGTCGGCATTGTGGTCCAGGGCGGGTTCTACAATTCGGTGATGCGCGCTCTGCAGCAGCTCGGTCTCGCCGACGTCTACGGCGAGACCTCGGTGCCGATCTATTGTCTCAACGTCACCTATCCCCTGATCGACGATGAAGTCGCCGCCTTCGCGGTCAACAAGAAGGCGATCCTGATGGTCGAGGAAGGCCAGCCCGAATTCATCGAGCAGGCGCTCAACACCATTCTCCGCCGCCGTGACATTCAGACCAAAGTTTGCGGCAAGGATGTGCTGCCGATGGCGGGCGAGTACACGCCGCAGGTCGTCACCAGGGGACTCAAGAGCTTTCTCGAGTTGCACGGAAAAAGCCTGCTCGGCAACGCGCCGCCGCATCCGGACGCCGCCGCCGTCCTTGCCGACCCGAAGGTCAAGCAGCTCGCCAAGACGGTGCCGCCGCGGCCGCCGAGCTTTTGCATCGGCTGCCCGGAGCGGCCGATTTTTGCGGCCATGAAGCTCGTCCAGCAGGAACTTGGGCCGCATCAGGTCGCCGGCGACATCGGCTGCCACTTGTTCGCGAGCCTGCCGCCGTTCAACATCGGCGCCACCACTATGGGCTACGGTCTCGGCCCGGCGTCGTCGTCCGCCTTCAACGTCAAAGCCGACAAGAAGCCGATCTCGATCCTCGGCGACGGCGGCTTCTGGCATAATGGCCTTTCCACCAGCGTCGCCAACGCGGTCTATAACAAGCACGACGGCGTCATCATGGTCGTCGACAATTTTTATTCGGCGGCGACCGGCGGTCAGGACATCATGTCATCGCGCGCGCTCAACGCAGCGCGCTCGACCAACAACACCATCGTCGACGCAGTGAAAGGGGTCGGCGTCAAATGGGTACAGCACATCGACCGTACCTATGACGTCGGCCGCATGCGCGACATTTTGCGCGAGGCG
>Ga0335074_10012324_pt1 | contig 11987 bp, 11 predicted proteins | sample Lox_Sample_23_FD_206715 | JGI IMG/M metagenome (GOLD analysis project Ga0335074, IMG submission 206715) | Soil microbial communities from Loxahatchee National Wildlife Refuge, Florida, United States - Lox_Sample_2.3 | ecosystem: Environmental > Terrestrial > Soil > Wetlands | place: USA...
CGTGCCGCTCAAGCAAGTCGCCGGCGTGAGCACGCCCGATGCGCGCACGCTCGTCATCACAGCCTTCGACAAAGGTGTCGTCGGTGAGATTCGCAAGGCGATCGAAAAGAGCGACCTCGGCATTACGCCCAACGTCGACGGAACGACGATCCGCCTGACGATACCGCCATTGAACGAAGAGCGGCGCAAAGATCTCGTGAAGGTCATCAAGAAAAAGGCCGAGGACGGGAAAGTTGCGGTGCGTAACGTGCGCCACAAGGCGCACGACGACCTCAAGAACCAGCTCAAGAAGCATGACATTACCGAAGACGACAACAAGCGCATGCAGGATCAGCTGCAGAAGCTGACGGATCGCTTCATCAAAGAGATCGACTCGCTCGTCGCGGCCAAAGAAAAAGACGTCATGGAGGTGTAGGTCCAACGATGGATCTCGCCCTCGTTCCCGAAGTCGACGCTCGCAAAGCACTTGCCGGGCGGTCTCTGCATCTGCGGGTGCTGGCGCCCGTGGGCGGATGGCTCGGCGTTGGACGCCTGCGCGTATTGCGCACCGCCGAGATCGGCGATCGCATCGAGCTCGTCTGCGGCTACGAATCCTTCGACAGGCTCAGGACAGGCTCAGGACAGGCTCGTGATTGAGCCCGTAGAGACGGCGGTCCCGCGGCACGTCGCGATCATCATGGACGGCAACCGCCGCTGGGCTCGCCGGCGCGGATTGCCCGCGCTCGAAGGTCACCGCCGCGGCATCATCGCGCTGCGGCGTGTCACCCAGGCGGCGCGCGACCTCGGCATCGAGATCGTCACCGTCTACGGATTCTCGACCGAAAACTGGCGGCGCGACGAGCACGAGATCTCCGTCCTCTTCGACCTCTGCGTCTATTTCGCGAAGAGCGAACTTGCGGAGCTGCAGCGCAACAACGTGCGCGTGCGGATGATCGGCGACTGGCAAGCCCTTCCTGAGCGCTCGCGTAACGCGCTGGACGAGTTGCAGCGCGAGACGGCGTCGAACAGCGGACTCGTGCTCAATCTGGCAGTCAACTACAGTTCACGCAGCGAGCTCGAACGTGCGGTTCGCACCATCGCCGCCGACGTCCGCAGCGGCGTGCTGGCGCCCGAAGCGATCGATACCGACCTCATCGCGTCGCGTCTCTACACGGCGGGCGTCCCCGATCCGGAACTCTTGATCCGGCCCGGCGGGGAGCAGCGGCTGTCGAACTTCTTGCTCTACCAGGCGGCGTACAGCGAGCTGGTGATGAGCGACGTCTACTGGCCGGATTTCTCCGGCGAGCATCTCGCGCAGGCAGTCCGCGAGTATGGCCTTCGTCACCGGCGTTTCGGGGAATAACGCGGTCGTGCGCCGCATCCTCGTCGGCTTGATCGTGGCCGCCGTTGGATTGACGTTGGTCGCGCGCGTCTGGACGTTCGATGCGCTCGTGCTGGTCCTCGGCGTGGTCATGCTCTACGAGCTCAACGCGCTTTGCGAGATCAAAGGCCAGCCGCTCGAATATCAGGTCGCGATGGTGGGCGTCGTCGCGTACATCGTGCTTGCGATGTTCGATCTGCTGCACAAGTGGGAGGGTGTGCTGCTGGCGGGAATCACGATCGCCAGCTTCTCGATCGGCATGTACGGCGAGCAGAAAGGTTACTTCGCGCGTACGGCTTACACACTGCTCGCGGTGCTCTACATCGGCAAGCTGTTGACCTACTTCATCTTCTTGCGCTCGGTCCCGCAGCTGGGCATTTGGTGGACCTATGACGTGGTCGTGCTGATCGCGCTCACCGATATCTTTGCGATGGTCGTGGGCTCGTTGATAGGCCGCCATCAGCTCACCAAGATCTCGCCGAACAAAACCGTGGAAGGTTCGGTCGGCGCGCTCGTCATCGTGGCGGCCGTCGCAGCCGTGGGTGCGATGCTGGTTCCGCAACTCCATCAATCGTGGTGGCAGGGCCTGGCGCTCGGCGTCGCGACCTCGGTCGCCGCGCAAGCCGGCGATCTCGCGGAGTCCGCGCTCAAGCGCGACGCCGGCGTAAAAGACACCGGTGCGATCATCCAGGGCCACGGCGGCGTCCTCGATCGCTTCGATTCGTATCTCTTCGGCGGTATGGCGTACTTCGGTACGCTGCATCTGCTGGGCGCGTTGGCGGTGCCGCAGTAATGCGCAGACGCGTTGCGATCTTGGGCTCGACCGGATCGATCGGGACGCAAGCGCTCGACGTCATCGCCGCGCATCCCGAGCGCTTCACCGTGGTGGGATTGGCGGCAGGGATGAACGTCGCGCGGCTTCGCGAGCAGTGCGCGCATTTCGCGCCGCTGATCGCGACCAGCGCGCAGGACGGGCCCGACGGACTCCGGCGCGTCGCCGTCGAGTCGAAACCCGACGTCGTGCTCGCCGCGACCGACGGCGCCGTCGCCTTCGATGCGGTGCTGGCGGCAATCGAGCGCGGGACCGACGTTGCGGTTGCCAACAAAGAGTTGATCGTCGCCGCCGGGGAGGTCATGCTGGGTGCCGCGGCGCGTAGCGGCAGCCGGCTGCTGCCGGTCGATTCCGAGCACAGCGCGCTCTTCCAATGTTTGGTGGGCGAGGATCCGTCACGGGTCGCCGCCCTGGTCGTCACGGCCTCGGGCGGCCCGTTCCGTACCGCCGGGGCGGCGGAGATAGCGCAGGCAACGCTCGAGCAGGCTTTAGCGCACCCGACCTGGCGCATGGGCACGAAAAATACCATCGACTCCGCCACGCTGATGAACAAGGGCCTGGAGGTCATCGAAGCCAGCCGGCTCTTCGGGCAGCCCGGCGAGAAGGTGCTCATCGCGGTCCATCCGCAGTCGATCGCCCACGGCTTCGTGGTCTTCAGCGACGGCAGTGTGAAGGGCCAGCTCTGTCACCCCGACATGCGCGTTCCCATCGGGTACGCCCTGAGCTTTCCGGATCGGCTCACCCACCCGCAATCCCCCAAAGGGGCGATCGACCCGCTTTACGCGCTCGGCGCTCAACCCGGTATAAGCCATCTGCGTTATGAGTTCGAGAGGGTCGACCAGGAGAAGTTCCCCTGCGTGCGGCTGGCCTACCAGGCGTTGGCTCGCGGCGGGACGGCCCCGGCAGTGCTCTCGGCGGCGAACGAAGTCGCGGTACGGTCCTTCGTCGAAGGGAAGATACGGTTCGGTGAGATCGCGCGAATCATCGAAAGCACGCTCGAGCGGGTGGCACACCGGGATGCAACCCTTGCGCAGATTCGAGAAGCGGACGCAGAGGCGCGCATCATGGCCGCGGAGTTTGTAGAGGACATCAGGTGTTGTTAGCGCTCGTCACCCTCGACTCGATCGACAAGATTGCCACGTTTCTCGTGATGCTCTCGGTGTTGATCGTGCTGCATGAGTACGGGCACTTTCTCGTTGCCCGGCGCAACGGCGTGCGCGTCAACGAGTTCTCGGTCGGATTCGGACCGAAGCTCCTGGGCTGGGTCAGCCCGCGCAGCGGCACGCTCTACTCGTTGCGCGTGCTGCCGATCGGCGGCTATTGCCTGATGGAAGGCGAGGACAACAAAACCAGCGAGGCGTCGCAGCAGCGTGCGTTTCGCAGCGACTCGGCGCGCCCGGCGTCGGAGAACTTCCAATCCAAGCCGGCATGGCGGCGCCTTGCGATCGTCCTCGCCGGGCCGGTCGCGAATTTCGTGCTCGCGTACGTCATTTTGGTGATCGGCGCGCTCGCATTCGGCGTTCCGAGCAATCGTATCGATCGCGCGGTGGTCACGGGCGTCATGCAAGGCTATCCGGCGGCTGCGCAGGGATTGCGACCCGGCGATCGCATCGTTGCGGTGCAGGTCGGCGGACGCGACGTTACCGGTGCGGACAGCCTCGTCGACACGATCCATGCGTCGCTCGGCAAGAAGATCGACCTCACGTACGTGCGCAACGGCGCGATGACGACGATTCACGTGCGACCCAAGCCCTGTCCGCAGAACGCGAAGTGGGGCTGTGTCGGATTTACGCCCGAGCTGGCGTACGAACGCGTGCCGTTCTTGCAGGGGCTGCAATACGCCAACCTCGAGTACGTCAACGTCGCCGATCAAACGTTCTCCTCGCTCGGCATGCTGATCACGCAATTCACGCGCTATGCGCCGCAGATTTCGGGAGTCGTCGGCATGGGCCAGGTCGCCGGGATCGTGCAAGAGTTCGGGTGGGGACCATACCTGACGCTTGCCGCCACGATCTCGTTTGCACTCGGCGTGTTCAACTTGTTGCCGATTCCGGCGCTCGACGGCGGACGCGCGGCGTTCATCATTGCCGAGCTATTGCGCGGGAAACCCGTCGACCCCGAGAAAGAGGCATTCGTCCACCTCGCCGGGTTCGCGGCGCTCATGGCGCTGATGCTGTTGGTCGCGTTCCACGACATCGCTCGCATCGTTTCAGGTCAAGGAGTCTTCTAAGCGTGCTTCGCTTGCGCCGTAGATCGAACCCGATTTTCTTGCAGAACAAGACCGGTAAATCCGATGCGAAGAGCGTCTGGATCGGCGGCGATCATCCGGTCGTGGTGCAGTCGATGACCACCACCGACACGGCCGATGCCGACGCGACGCTGACGCAGATCTACGCGCTTGCGATGGAAGGCTGCGAAGTCGTGCGCGTCACGGTGAAGGATCCGCCCGATGCTGCGGGACTTCCGTCGATCGTCTATCGCTCCCCCGTGCCCATCGTCGCGGACATCCACTTCGATCACAAGATGGCGCTGGCGGCGATCGAAGCCGGCGTCGCCAAGCTGCGGCTCAATCCCGGCAACATCCGCGATCCGAAGAAGGTCGCCGAGGTCGTCACGGCAGCCAAGACGCGCGGTATACCGATTCGGGTCGGCGTCAACATGGGGTCCCTCGCGCCCGATTTAGAAAAATCGCTCGGCCACACGGCCGAAGCCATGGTCCTCTCCGCGTTGCGTCACGTCGAGATCCTGGAGGAGCACGGCCATGCCGAGATCGCCATCTCGCTCAAGGCCCACGACGTGAATACGACCGTCGACGCGTATCGGCTGATGGACAAGCAGTTGCGCGAGCGCGGCACGCCGTATGCGTTGCACCTCGGCATCACCGAAGCGGGATTGCTGCGCGACGGCACGATCAAATCTTCGATCGGCCTGGGCATCTTGTTGTACGAAGGAATCGGCGACACGATTCGCGTGTCGCTGGCAGCCGATCCGGTCGAGGAAGTGCCGGTCTGCTGGGGGATTCTCAAGTCACTCGGCCTGCGTGAGAAGGGTTTTGAGATCACGGCCTGTCCGTCGTGCGGTCGTGCCGAGATCTCCGTGCTCGAGCTGGGGCGCGCGGTCGAAGCGATCGCGAAGGAGTACAGCGCGCCGGTGAAGGTCGCGGTCATGGGGTGCGTCGTCAACGGCCCCGGTGAGTCGAAGATGGCCGACGTGGGCGTTGCCGGAGGCAAAGGGAAGGGCGCGATCTATCGCGCCGGCGAGCTGGTGGGCACCTATCCCGAGGACGAGTTGCTCGGCATGCTGCGACTCGAGATCGAAAAAGTCATCGCCGAGAAATATCCCGCCTACGCGAGCGAGATCACGAGCGTGTCATGACCTACCGGCGTCCGTCGCTGCGCACCGTCATCCTCGCGACCGTGGTCGCGGTGAGCGCTTCGACGCTGGTGGCGTTCTCGCGTCCGGTCGACATGATCGTCGACGGACAGCGCGTCGAGAGCGACGTGCCGCCGGTGACGAGCGGCGATCGCGTCTACGTGCCGGCTCGCTCGCTCGCCGACGCGCTCGGCGCGCAGACGAGCATCGACCACGGCTACATCTACGTCGTGCGCGGCGACGAGTCGGTGCGACTGCGCGTCGGCGACGTCCACGCAACCGTCAACGGCATGCCGTTTACGCTCACCCACGCCCCGTTTCGCGTCCGCGGGCGGGTGATGATCGGTTTGCGTGCGATCGCGCGGGCGTTCGGGATTCACGCCGACTACGACGCGCGCGCCGGGCGTGTCGACGTCATGACGCCTGGTATCGGCGAAGCCTCGCCCGCCCAACCGGCGCAAGCCCAGTAAAAGAGAAGGGCCCGCCGTTCCAGCGCGGCGGGTCCCTATGTGACGAGGACGGACGCTTGCTTACGAGGCGGCGCGCAGGCGCTTAAGCTCTGCTTGCAGCCGGGCGTTTTCGCTCACTTCGCCGGCAAGCGCTTCCGCCGTCTCTTTCACAGTGAACTCGACGAACTCGTCGATGTGGCTGAAGAGCGCCTCGGTCGTGTTCGCGATCGAGATCAGCACGTAGCACTCCGTCAGCAGCGCGATGGCCTGCAGGACGACGCGGTCCATGCCTTCAGCGGGGAAGACCGTGGCCGAGGCGTTGACCGAGAGCAGCACGCCGTAGCCGATTGCGATGCCCGCCGAAGCCACGATCGGTCGCCAGTCGGCGTACGCGATCAGCATGGCGATCACACCGTAGAAGTACAGATGGCTGTCGAAGCCCCAGTTGCCGAATCCGGCCACGCCGAACATGACCGGGCCCATCGTGAGCGCGGCGCCCATCAGCGACCGCAGCGCCGGGCCGTCATTCATCGTACGTGTCGCGACCGTGGCCGCGATGGCGATGCAGAGGAGCATGCCGGTGGGACCGACCCATGCGTTATGAGAGAGTAGCGCAATCGCCGCAACCGCCGGGACGTGCGCCCAGGTCAGGGCGGCGAAGAGCTGGGTCGCGCTGGCGCGCACTTGGTCGAGCGAGAGCCATTGACGCGTCGGACGTGCAGAAACCAGGGCCATCATAAAGCAGCCTCATTTCGTGAATTTTCTAAAGATTCACACCCAAGATCAGTAATCGGCTGCGTAAACGAGTACTTGCGTCAAAAGCCGTAGGCGTAACAGAAGGTTTACAGGGGCTCGCTTGCTGGCCGCCCCAGCGAACGCCGCAGTCGAGGGAAGCGCCGCTGCCCTATTGCTCGCGAAACCGCTCCTCGCGCCACATCCTGTGGCGCTCCTGCTACCGAGTTTTTGCGCCACGTCCAGAGGAAGATCGCATCCTGCGAATGGCGCAAAAACTTCGAGTTTTCGCTCAGCAACAGGGCAGTGGCGCTTCCGCCGTAGCGTATCCTGAGCGAGTCGAAGAGCTAGACGTATTGTTCGGCGATGCCGTCGGGCTCTTCGGCCGGCTCGATCTCTTCGGGCCGCGACACTCGAAAACCGTAGGCGAAGAAGAAGATCAGCCCTACGACGAGGGCGCTGGTGAACCACTCCCACGTCGTCCGTGAAAGGCCGAAGATCGCGAGAAAGAGCGAGCAGACGATGCCCAGGATCGGGAAGAGTGGCACGAAGGGGACGCGGAAGCTGCGCGGCAGGTCCGGCTTGCGCTTGCGCAGATAGAGCACGCCGGCGCAGACGACGGTAAACGCAATCAGCGTCCCGATGTTCACCAGGTTGAGCAGTTCGTTGAGCGGCATGATCAGGGTGAGCACGGCCACACCGGCGCCGGTCAACATGGTGGTGCGCACCGGCGTCTTGAACCGCGGGTTCACGACCGCAACCGCGGGCGGCAGCATCTTGTCGCGCGCCATGACGTAGAAGATCCGGGTCTGACCGAGCAGCGTGCTCAGCGCGACGCTGGTGGTGCCGGCGAGCACGCCCATCGTGATGACCCAAGAGAGCCATGGCAGGTGCAGCGGCGCGACGGCGTACACGAGCGGATCTTTGATCGGGACCTTGCTCCACGGCACCGCGCCGATGAGGACGATCGCCGTCGCACAGTAGAGCAGCGTGCCGATGGCGAGCGCTCCGATCACGCCGACCGGAACGTCGAACTGCGGGTTCTTACATTCTTCGGCGGTCGTCGTCGCGGTGTCGAACCCGATGTAGCTGAAGAAGACGAACGCGCCGACGGCGATGATCCCGTACGGTTGCGCGGACGAGTTGAAATCGGCCATGCCGCCGAACGGCCGCAGCGCACCCCACCCGTACGGCGCGAACTGGGCGAAGTGATCGGCATGAAAGAGCGCGATGCCCGCGACGATAAAGACGATGAGCGCGCCGATCTTGAGCACGACGAAGATGTTGTTCGTCGTCGCCGACTCACGAATGCCGATCGAGAGCAGCAGGGCAAGGCACATGACGAAGATCGCGCCCACGACGTCGCACTGCGAGTGCGCCAAGTCCCAGCTTCCCGGTTGCCACCACGGTCCGTGGAACACGAGATTCGATTGCTGTGCCCAAGCGGGAAGCATGAGTCCCCACGGCTTGAACACGTCTTGAATGGCGGCCGAGAACTGTTGCGCGACCGGTGCAACGCTGATCCCGTATTCGAAGAGCAGCGCGAAGCCGATGATCCAGGCGAAGAGTTTGCCGAGCGTGGCATACGCGTACGTGTACGCGCTGCCGGCGACCGGAACCATCGCGCCTAGCTCCGCGTAGCAGAGCGCCGCGAAGAATGAGGTAACGCCGGCGAGCAAATACGAGACGATAACCGCGGGGCCGGCGCCGACGACGCCGGTGCCGATGGTGGTGAAGATCCCGCCTCCGATCATCGTTCCGAGGCCGATTGCGACGAGGTCTTTGGCGGTCAGTGCGCGTTTGAGGATTTTCTGGTGTGCGAGCGCGCGAAGTTTGTCGACGTTGGTCGTCGCAAAGAGCCGGGAGGCAAAGGACATTTCGCGCAGGTTCGCAAGGAGGCCGCATGCGTCCCCCCACGGGTTCCAGCCTCTACCGGCGCTTGGCGCGCCGCGAACTTTACCGCAATCCGTGGGTCGCGGTCGACGTGTACGACATGGTCCATCCGACCGGCGTTGCAGGCGAGCACGTGAGCATCGCAGCCGGCCGCGCGTCGGGCGTGCTGGTGCTCGACGGCGACGCATTCGTACTCGCGCGACAAGCACGCTTTGCCGCCGACGCGCAGGTGTTGGAAATCGTCAAGGGCGGCGCCGACGAGGGAGAGAGCGCGCTTGCATGCGCGCAGCGCGAATTGCGCGAGGAGCTCGGATTGGAAGCGGCGTCGTGGACGCCGCTCGGTGTTGCCTACGAGATTCCTTCCATCGTCGAGCATGCGGTCGCGCTTTTCCTGGCGCGCGACGTGCGCGCGGGCGTGAGCGCGCCCGAAGGTGTGGAAGCGATCGAGAGCGTTCGCATGGACGTCGAGGACGCATATCGCGCCGCGAGCGACGGGCGGATCGACGATGCCGTGACGCTCGCGGCGTTGTTGCGCTACCGCCTGCTCATCTCCGGAACTGGACACTGAAATAGATCTGCCGGTACGGCAAACCGAACCATTCGGTTGCGGCCTTACCGATGTACGGAGCGTACGCGCCGGCCGTGGCGTAGGCGTTCAATGCTGCCGGCACGCCTTCTCCGATCAACCCTGCTATGCCGGCGTATTGATTGAAGACGTTCGCGATCGCAATCGTGAAGGTTGCATTGCGCGTGACGGGCGCGCTGAACTGGAGATTGCTGTAGTCGTACGCCGGCAGGTTCTTGGTGTTGTTGATGCTCACGGTATAGATCGTGTAGCGCGCGTCGATCGCGCCGAAGGTATTGTCGATCGCGACGTCGGCAGTGTGCAGCGGCACGCCTTTGATCTGACTGCCCACGATCGACGTCAGGTTCGATTCGAGGTACGCAGCCGGTGCGTTTTCGAGCACGCTCGACGTCAGCGCCCAGTCGTAATCGACGTAGAGGCGGCGGCTGAAGCGCTGGCGCCCCGATAGATCCCCACCACGCGCCTGCAACGTACCGACGTTCAGCGTGCCGGTGACGCCGAGCGAGTAGTTGCCCGCCCCGCAGACGCCGTTGAGCGCTTGCGTCGCGGCGGCAACGTATGACGCGTTGATGCCCGTCACGCCGGCCTGCGCGAGCGGGATCAGCGACGAGTAGAGCTTGTCGTACACGTCGACGTTGTAGAGCTGAAGCTGCGTGATGGAGTCCGCGAACCACGTGTGTCCCCATGAGACCTCTTCGTCGACGCCGCGCTCGGGTTTGAGATCGGCCGATGGAATCGAACCGATCGAGTTGAGCGCTCCGCAACTGTACGTCGCTCCGCCGCCGGTGCCGTTCGTGATCCCTTCAGCGAGCTGACCGGGTTGGAACGGGAGATTCAACTCGTCCGAGGTCGGCTCCGTGGTCGTTGCGCCGAACGCGGCGCGAACGACGTCGCGCGGCGAGGTGCGGTCAACGAGCGAGAGACGAGGGTCGACGTAGGAGGAGTCCGTTTCGCTTGCGTGCTTCGCCCAAACGTTGAGGAAGGCGGTAAGTGGGGAGTGCTGCCCCTGCCAGACGTCGCGAACGAAGAAGGCGCCCTCGTTCGAGTAGGGCGCGGTAGCGGTGTTCTTCGAGGGGCTCAGTGCATAGAGAGCGTTGTAGATATAGGCGTTGTTGAAGTAGGTGTAACCGACGGTAAGGTCGTTGTTTGCTCCGGCGAAGTCGTCGTCCAGGAGCGATCCGCTCGTCTGCACGCGAGTGTCCTTGAGATATTGTTTGCTCGGCGTCGGAAGGTTGAGGCGGTACGTCGTGTCGTTGTAGAGCGTCGTGTAACCGTCGAGCGAGACGGTGCCCTCTCCGAAGCGGTGTGAAACCGTCGCGTCCTGGTAGCCGAAGTTGAATGCTTGCCATGCGGGACCCGCGCCTTGCCAGCCGGTCGTCTGTTCGGCGCAGGTCCGCGGAGCGGCGCTGCCTTGGGAGACGCAGGTTGCGTAGGCGGTTGCGTACGGCAAGTAGTCGCCGTCGCCGTTGCCCGTCTTGTTCTCCCAGTACGAGCCGTTGACGTCGGTCAGGACGACGTTCGTCTTCGCATCCGGCGCATACGTGAGCTTGAACAGAGCCGCGCGCGACGTTACCGACGAGTCGTCCACGTAGCTCGCCTGTGCGCCGGCTTGATAAAAGTAGGCATTGCGGAACGGGCCGTCGAGCCCGGAGACGCCGTAGGCGAGGGCGTATCCCAACTTGCCGCCGGTTCCGGTTGCCGTCAAGCTGCTCGCCAAACGTCCGAAGGTGCCGTATCCTTGCGTCACCGACGTTTGCAGCGTCGGCGTCGGGTCGAGCGTTTGGAAGTTTACGACGCCGCCGATCGCATCGATGCCCAGAAGATCACTGCCTCCCGATCCGTAGAGTACTTGGATGTCGCGGAACGGGAAGAGCGGGGAGAGCTGATAGTTGTAGCCGCCTTTGATGCCGTAGCCGATCGGATGGCCGTCGAGGGCCGCGACGGTCTCGGCGGTTCCGATGCCGCGAATGTTGAGGTTGATATCGTCACCGAGTGCGGCGGTGTCACCGGTGATTCCGTTGTTGACGCCGGGAAGCGTGCGCAAGGTGTCGCCGGCGCGGACCGCGCCGATCTCCTGGAGCGCTTCGGCGTCGATGGTTTGCGTGAACGTGCTCGACTGCTGCAAGCTCGAGCTGGCTTTCGTCGACGTCACGGCGATCGTGTGCAGACCGCCGACGGCGCGCTCCATCGCGAGGGTCGTGTGCAGCGATTGGGTGGCGGCAAGAGTGACCGGCGTCGAGAGAGCGGGCTGATAGCCGTCGCGGTCGACCGCGAGCCGGTACGTTCCCGGCGCGAGGCCGGTGAACGCGAATGCGCCACGTGCATCGGTTGACGTCCGCTGCGGACCGTCGACGACGCGCACGCTGGCGCCGGCGAGTGCAACGCCCGAGGCGGCGTCAACCACGATGCCCGAGATGCTTGCGGCGTTCCCGGCGCGCGCGGGAATCGCGCAGGAAAGAAAGGCGCAGACGAGCGCTGCGCACAGCGTGCGCACGCTACATGAAACGTCGGCAGTTACGGTCGAGCGAAGCGACAGGCGCGGTCCCCTATTGCGGCGGAGCAGAGTTCGGGTTCCAAAGATACTCGCTCTCGTTTACGTCCGCGTTAATCCAACGTGACCAGACGAATAAGGCGTCGGAAAGGCGGTTCAAATACTGCAACGCCTCGCGCGAGATGCCGTCGTCGCTTTCACGCAGGGTGAGCAAAAGGCGCTCGGCACGGCGGCAGATCGTCCGGGCGAGGTGCAGGTAGGCACCCGAAAGC
>Ga0335074_10012325_pt1 | contig 11987 bp, 7 predicted proteins | sample Lox_Sample_23_FD_206715 | JGI IMG/M metagenome (GOLD analysis project Ga0335074, IMG submission 206715) | Soil microbial communities from Loxahatchee National Wildlife Refuge, Florida, United States - Lox_Sample_2.3 | ecosystem: Environmental > Terrestrial > Soil > Wetlands | place: USA: Florida...
GGCCATCACGCGGGCGGCGCTGCGGTTGAGGTCCTCGCGCACATGATGCTCCAGCAGGCCGAACTCGACGATGCCGGTGGTCTTGGAAACGCCGATCGAATTGCAAAAATTGCGAATGGCTTCCGGTGTGTAGCCGCGCCGCCGGATGCCCGCCAGCGTGGGCATGCGCGGATCGTCCCATCCGCGCACGTGGCCCTCCTGCACCAGCGTGAGCAGCTTACGCTTGCTCATCATGGTGTAGGTCAGGTTCAGCCGGTCGAACTCGATCTGCTGCGGATGGTAGATGCCGAGTTGCTCCACGTACCAGTCGTACAGCGGCCGGTGATCCTCAAACTCCAGCGTGCAGATGGAATGGGTGATGTGCTCCACGGAGTCGGATTGGCCGTGCGCAAAGTCGTACATCGGATAAATGCACCATTGATTGCCGGTGCGGTGATGCTCGGCGTGCAGGATGCGGTACATCACCGGGTCGCGCAGATTGAGGTTGGGCGACGCCATGTCGATCTTGGCGCGCAGCGTGCGGGCGCCGTCCGGAAATTCTCCCGCCTTCATGCGCTGGAACAGATCCAGGTTTTCTTCGACGGAGCGACCGCGGTAAGGGCTCGGCGTGCCTGGCTCGGTGAGCGTGCCGCGGTACTTGCGCACCTCCTCGGCGCTCAGATCGCAAACGTAGGCCTTGCCGGCGCGGATCAACTGCAGCGCCCACTCGTACAATTGCGGAAAATAGTCCGAGGCGTAGAAGAGGCGGTCTTCCCAATCGAAACCCAGCCAGTGGACCGTGTCCATGATGGAATCGACGTACTCGGTGTCCTCTTTTTCCGGATTGGTGTCGTCAAACCGCAGATTGGTTTTGCCGCCGAACTCGGCCGCCAGTCCGAAATTCAGGCAGATCGACTTGGCGTGCCCGATGTGCAGGTAGCCGTTCGGCTCCGGCGGGAAGCGCGTGTGCACGCGTCCGTGGAACTTGCCGGTCTTCAGATCCTCGAGGATGATGTCGCGGATAAAATTCGATGGGCCGGCCGCCGGGGTAACGCTCGGCGGCTCGGCGGTGGGAGGCTTCGAGGGATTCATATAGCTTTCAACTTTTCGATGGCGCGATGAGTTCGATGGCGCGATGGATGCGCTCCAGGCACGTCTCGCGCCCCAGCACTTCCAGTGTGCCAAATAGCGGAGGAGCCGTCTTGCGGCCGCACACCGCTACGCGGATCGGCTCGAACATCTGGCCGGCCTTGATGCCCAGGCTGGCGGCGGCTCCCCGCAGCGCGGCTTCCAGACCATCGTGGGTGAATTCGGCGGCCGCCAGCACGCCCACGGCGCACTCCAGCACCCGCAGCGCCAGCGCCGCATCGCCCTTCTTGGGGATCAGCTCCGAAGCCTCGTAGGGCGCCAGTTCGGCGGCGAAGAAGAAATCGGCCACCGTCAGCACATCGCGCAGCAGGCGGATACGCTCCTGAACCAGCGGGGTGATGCGCCGCATCTTTTCCGGCTCGATGGCGAAACCGGCCGCCCGGACCACCGGCAGAAGCTGCGCCGAAAGCTCCGCCACCGGCATCGTGCGGATGTGCTCCGCGTTGAGCCATACGGCCTTCGGATCGAACGGGTCGGCCTCGGTGAAGTTGACCACCGCGTTGCTGCGATGGATGCCTTCCAGCGTAAAAGCGTCGATCAGTTCCTGGCGGGTCAACTGCTCGCGGTCGTTCTTGGGCGACCAGCCCACCAGGCACAGGAAGTTGATGAATGCCTGCGGCAGAAAACCGCTGTCGCGATAAGTGGTCACGCTGACCACCGGACCGTGCCGGCGCTTGGATAGCTTGGTGCCGTCGGGCGCGGTGAGCAGCGGCACGTGCGCAAAACGCGGCGGCGCGCAGCCGGCGGCCTCGAAGATCAGCACGTGCTTGAAGGTGTTGGTCAGATGGTCCTGGCCGCGGATGATGTCGCTGATGCGCAAATCGGCGTCATCGGCGCACGAGGCCAGGTGGTAGGTCGGCATGCCGTCGCTGCGCAGCAGCGCGAAATCCTCAATGTCGGCGGTGGCTTTTACCTGTTCGCCGTAGACGCCGTCAGTGAAGCGGACGTGCTCCACGCGGTCGCGCGGCACGCGAAACCGCAGCGCGAAGGGTTCGCCGGCCGCGGCCCGGCGGTCGCTCTCGGCGGCGGGCAGATCGCGCATCCCGGCATTGAAGAGCCAAGTCCCCTGCGCACCCGATTTCTCCGTATCGCCGCCCTGCGCGGGAGTGAAATCGCGGTACGCCAGCCCCTTCTGAAAGATCGTATCCGCGGTCTGCCGGTGCAAAGCCAGACGTTCGGATTGCTTGTACTCTTCGTCCCAGTTCAGATCCAGCCAGCGCAGACCTTCAAAGATGGAGTTCAGCGACGCCTCGGTATTGCGCCCCACGTCGGTGTCGTCAATCCGTAGAATCATCACGCCGCCGTTGTGGCGGGCGTACAGCCAGTTAAAGATGAAAGTGCGGGCGCTCCCAATGTGCAAAAATCCCGTGGGAGACGGCGCGAAGCGGACTCGGAGCATGAAAGTGCCAGTATAACAAGGTGCTAATCGGGCGCTTCCGTGTAATTTGTGCCCAGGAGAGTTCCGGAAGGCCGATACCACTTCCTGGAACCCTATGCAATCGCGTGGATGGCACGCCGAGTGCACTATAGAAAAGCAGTTGAAGTGGCGCGAACCGGTGGGCCGTGGTTCACTCGGAAGAGAAGCCGCGGCGCCACCGGATTTTTTTGGGCACGCCCTCTTTTAGGGCATCGAGCTTTAAGGCATCAGCACAATGGGCGTGCGCCAGAAGGCAAACTTCTGTGCCGTCGGATTGAATACCGATACCTGGCAGGTATACCGGCCGCTGGCCAATTTGGCCAAGGGCAGGCTGAATCGCAGCGGTAACGCCTTGGACTTCGGATCCAACCCGTTGGTAATCTGCAGCGGCGCGGATTCGAACGCTTTCACCTTGCCGCGCATGAAACTCACGGTGGCCACCAGCGGCTCGGTGCTCTGGGCCAGCGGCTCGTAAGCCTGAAGATACACGAACATTTCCTGGCCCTTCCGGAACACGTTGGTCACGCTGGGTACCAGCTTCTTGCTGCCTTCGATCAACGGATTGGTGGCCAGCAGCCGCTGGTCTCGCTCCGCGCTGTACACAGCCTGGCTCAGATCCATGCGCTGGCTGCTAAGGATCACCGAACTAATGGGCAGGCGCTTCTGCTCGGTAGTCAGATCCGGCACGACGAATTTGCGGTCGTAGGTGCCGATTTTGCCTGTGGTGTTCTCGCGGGCTACAAAGCGCAACGAGTAGGAGCCTGGCGGCAGCACACAGCCGGCATCGTATTCGATGGGGTGCTTGGCCAGTTCCTGGGCAGTGGCGTCTTTCAATTTAAAGGGAATGCTTTCGCGGAAGTTCTGCACCTGCTTGCCGGCCGCGTCTTTGATCACCCCGATCAGGTCCATGTCGGTGCTATCGGCCCCGCCGTGCCGCGCCAGTTCCAGTTCGCTGCCCGGAATCTTGGCCACAATGGGGATAAAATAGCGGTCTTTGGCCAACCGGAAGTAATCCACTTCCATGTCGATGGTGATGTCGGTGATCGGATCGCCCAGCATCAGCGCCTCAGTCAGCGCACGCTCCTTGTCGGTGGAGTTGAAATTCTTCCACTCCTTGCCCGCATAGTAGCCGCGGCGGTAATCGAACTTGGAGAACCTGGCCTGTAGCTTGGGATCCCGCATGGCGATCTTCACGGTGCGGAAATGGCCGTCCAGCTTGTCGTTGTGGCTGTAGTAGCCCAGGATGTAGTAACTGGACATGTCTTTCTGTGCCTGCTGAATTCCCACGGACAGGTCGTTGTTATCCAGCAGCGCTTTCCCGCCTGTATCGGCAGCCAGGCTGTATAAGGTCTCCTGTTGTCCCTGGAAGTCGCTCTGCGCGGATCGCGCCGAACTGCCCGTATACATGCCCGAACCGCCTGGCGAGGCCTTGGTCGCATCGCCCAGGGGCGCCGTAGCCACCAGGCCGCGGGCGTCGATCGGGTAGAAAGAAACGTTGGCTCGCAACGCAGCGTTCACCGTGGCCTGCAACTGGGCCTGGTTGTCCGTACCGTTGCGGGTCATGCCGCTGGCGAAGTAAACCAGCGCCTTTTTCTCGTTCAACGAACCGAGCATCTTCACCGCCGATTCGAGCGCCGATAACTGACGGTCGGTGTTGAAGATGTTAAACTCGGTGTCGTCCTGCGTGAAAGCTGCGCCGGTGTCTGAAGCGCTGTCGTCTGAGACCTGCTCGTCGAAGCCCTGGCCTTCGCCTATGGTCAGTTTCTTAATGTCCTTCAACAGTAAGTCGCGGTCGTCGGTAAAATCCTCCACCACATTGATATCGCTGGAGAAGGTCATGATAGCCATCAGGTCCGACTTGGTCATCTGGGTTTTCAAGAACTTTTCCGCGGCCGTCTGGGCGCGGACCTGATCGGGCAGCGGCATGGAGGTCATATCGAAGAACATGACCATCAGGCGCCGATCCTTGTACTTGATGTCGCCGGGCTTCTCCGGCGCGATCTGGTTCACCGTCACCGCCTTGGGCTGGTCCGGCTTAGCTGGGGCCGGCTTCTGGTCGCGCTTTTCGAGGCCTATAGTTGGCTTCTCCTCGGGGGGCGGCGGGATGGTGGTGTCTTCCAGTTTCTGGAATTCGGCGAAAGACACTTCCTGCGGCTTCCCGTCTTCATATACCGCGAAGTCGCTCTTCTTCAAGCCGGTAACCGGGTTGCCGCTTTTGTCCTTAATAATCAGGTCTTCGACGACCAATTGCGTGCTGGCTTCAAACTTGAAACCCTTGGAGGAGCCGGCCTGCTGCACGTTACTATTGCCCTTGGCGGTTGGCTCCGGATTGGGCGCCGCCTGCCGCGGGGGAGCGGCCTGCTGCGCGGAAACGATCATAACCCAAGCTAGAAACGTAGCGGTAATCGGTCGCATAGTTAGTTAAAACCTGAATCTCAATGTCGCTTGAAGATCGCGCATCGCGTTGGGCGATTGCAGGGCGCCGAACTGGCTCGATCCCACCGTGGTATTCCAACTTCCAAAACTGACATGATTCAACATGTTGGTAGCGGAGAAGCGCAGAACCAGGCTACGCCGCTCTCCGATCCGGAAGGTGCGCTCGGCCGAACCGTTAAGGCTGAACATGCTGGGACCCCAGATGCTGTCGCGGCCTGCGTTGCCGAACTCGCCCGGAGGCGGCGCGGTAAAGGCATCTGGATTCAGGGCGCCATTGATGAAGACGGGGCCGCCCCAATAAAACCCTCGCACCGGGCCGGTGATGCCCGTTCCGCCCAACGCCTCGGATGCCACCGTGGGCGTCAACGGAGCGCCGCTAGCCACCACAGAGGTGCCGGTGAAAGTCCATTCTCTGAATAAGGAGCCTTTGAAACCCTTCATTAAAGCCCCGCCCTGCGTTCCCATGCCGGTGCTGTACTGGAACTGCGTGCTGAGAGTATTGACGCGAATACCGGCTGTGGGAGCACGTTCCGCGTCAAGATCCAGCCAGTTCTGGGCCAGCACGGCCTGCCCTTGGCCGCGGCCTCCCGCCGTGCCGGCGTCGTCGACGGCATGGTTGTGCGCATACAATGCCTGCCAGGAGAAGCCGCTGCGGAACCGGCGCTGCAACTGCAGCCAGATATTATTCGAAACCGTGTTACCGCCCGTGCCCACGTAGTAATAATCGGTGGGACAGCTATAACCCGCGGAACAGACATAGGTACTCCCCGGCGCAGCCGAGTTCGGAATGAACTCCTGCGGTTGGTGAGTGCCCTTGGTGCCCGCATAAGTCACCGTGGCGACCATCCCCCAAACCAGATTCTGCTGGATCGCGGCTTGGTAGCTCTGCGCGTAACCGATTTGGAAATTAGGATTCACCGCAAACGTCGAAACGCCGGTACCCGTCAGATTGCAACCCACAGCTCCAGGCGCGCAGAAATACAGTCCCCCAGGCGACGGATTGACGTAACTGGTCGATAGCGGCGCCTGTTGCGACATTCCACCACCCAGCCCGCCGCTGCTCACCAACGACTGGAATACCGAAGTGTTGTAATAGATCCCGTATCCCATGCGGATCACGGTGGTCTTCTTCGTCCAGGGCTTGTAGGCGAGACCGAGGCGCGGTTGGAATTCGTGCGAATCGGCGCGCATCAGGCTGCTTGGCAGGCCATACGCACTGCCCGGAGTGCATCCATCGATGGCGGCCCCGCAAACCTCGGTGGCCGAAGTGAAGCCGGGACCCACCACCATGTTCACGATGCGCCCATACAGTTCGGTAGTCGGCAACTGGTAATCCCAGCGAAGTCCCAGCCGCACGCTGAGCTTGGTGGTTAGCCGCCAATCGTCGTCCACATATGCGTCGAACCAGCCATTGCGGAAGTACTTGTCGGCATTGCCGTAGGCGATGTTGTCGGTATCCGGTTTCCCTATCAGGAAGTCCGCGAAGTCATACCCGCTATTGGCCACTCCGGTAAGCGCCGTGGCGCCGCCGGTGAAAGTGAAGGTCCCGCGCGGATTGGCTTCCGAAATGGGACTGCTGTCCACGCGGCGCACATCTCCGCCAAAGGTGAAGTTATGGGTTCCCCGGAACCACCGCAACGCCTCGCTCAGGGCCGACGTCTGAGCGCGATTGATTGTCGTATTGCTGTCCGAGAGCACCGAAAAACCGTTCGAGAACGACAGGCCCGGTGGCCCCCAATAGGCCGCGCTTTGATCGTTGCCCGTAATGCCCAGGTTACCCGACAGATCCACCCGGTTGGCGAAATACGGTATGGTGTTCTGGATATTGCGGCTGTAGTTATATCCCAAGGTGTTGATCAGCCGGCTGGTGAAATGATAATTCCAGTTGAGTCCGGTGTTATAAGCGGTCTGACGGCTTTGCGTGAACAGGTTCCCCCCGGTTGCCGGATCGATGTAAAGCAAGGGGGTTTGACCCGTCGCATACTGCCACGAGAAACTCCCGTAAATCTGGTTCTTGGCGTTAATGGTGTGGTTGATGCGGGTGTTGATGTTGTTCTGATCCGTGATTCCGACCAGCCCTACCTGATAATTATATCGCGATCCCGGAGCCGAGAAGTTCGGCAGCGGAGTATAAGCCAATAAGCCCAGCGCCTGGGAGCTGATCATGCTCTGCGGAATCTGATTATTCGGAAACGGCGAACCGTTGAAACCGATTACCGGGACGACGCCGGAGGAAGTCAGGGCCTGCGAGAAGTCGCCGTTACGCTCGGCCGCCGTCGGCACCAGGGCTGAACTCGTACTACCGTTCCGCGCTCGGGTGAACTGATAATTAATAGTGAACGTGGTCTTCTCCCCGCTCAACAGGTGGGGTATCTTCAGCGGACCGCCGAAAATTCCCGTGGTGCGGAAATTGTAAGTCGACGGCTTGGCGGTATCCTGCCCGGTTAAGGAGAACGGCCTGGCATCCCATACGGAATTATCGTAGATAATGGCGAAGTTGCCGGTATAGCGCATGCGGGCGTTTCTGCGCCCGTTGCCGAAGGAGTTGGGATTGCGTCCGCCGCGCCCGCCGCGCCCACCGCGTCCGCCCGGGCCGCCAAAACCGCCGCCGCCACCGCGCCCGCCGAAACCGCCGCCAGGACCGCCAAAACCAGCGCCGCCGCCACCGCCGCCCCCACGACCGCCGCGCCCGCCGCCGCCAGCCGCCATGCCGTTATCCCCGCCGGGGCCGCCGGGGCCACCCACACCGCCCGGACCGCCCGGCCCGCCCATACCCATTCCGCCGGGACCGCCAAAACCGCCCGGACCGCCCGGTCCAAAGCCCCAATCGTTTGACTGCGACATACCCGCCGCGCTGCTGATGCTGCCATTTACCACAAAGGCATCGTTGGAACTCTGCGCCAGGTCGCCGGACATATTGGCATCGCCGCTTTCGCCCACCCCGCCAGCCCCGGTATCGCCTGCGGCGTTCACATCCAGGCGCGTGAAATTACCACCGCCCCGTGCGGCCTGCGCTGCGCGGATCGACGGCCGATTGTTGTTGCCTTGCCCGCTTGCACTCGTGCTCGGAGCCGTCGCCGCGGCTGTCGTGGCCGGTTTGGCGCCGTTACTCGCCGCCGCGCTCGCCGAAGACGCAGTCGAACTGGCCGCCGTGGCCGGCGCAGACGCTGGCTTGGGAGCCAGAGCCGCCTGTAATTCCGCCGGGGTCATCGGCTTCAAGTCCCACTGCGCCGGCGGAGCATCCGGCGCAACGCCGATCTCTTTGGTCGACTTGACGAAGCCCAGCATATCCACGGTGATGGTCCAGACGCCGTCCGCTAATTCCGGAAACGAATAAGTTCCATTTTCATCCGTGGTGGTAACGAATTTCTTGTCCCCGCTGGTAGCCGTGACCGTGGCGCCGGGCACCGGCAGGCCGGAGGACATCACCACGCCATGATGCTCTGCGGCCAGCAGGGCCGTCACGGCGAGACAGGCTGCCAATAGGCGCCCGAGACAGTTTGGAATACGATTTGCAGCCATTTGGATACACAATCTAGGCGCAACGGACGCGCGGAATGTTACCGAGGCCCGCCGGCCACGCGGGGCCGCCCCCTGTGCATTCCCGTAACCCGCTGCAACTAAGGGGCCGCTTGCTGCAGGACAGCGTGTCGTACCGATGCGTTCCCTACCGCCCGGCACCGTCGCACAATGCGCTTACGGGACCTCCCCCTTTGCCGTCCCATGGTCCCAAAAATACCGTCGAAGTCACCTCCACGCCCTCTCCGCCGCCGCTCCCTTGGCTATCATCTACGATAGAGGCCACTTCTCGTCGCGGCACGGATCAGGTGCTGCCGATCCCCGGCAGAGTGGAAAGATTCAACAGTTGCTCCGCGTAGTCTTCTGTGGACTCCGCGGGGGAAATCAGGAGGAGCAAAGGATGCGACAGGACTGGGCAGGGTACGCGCGATCATTGCTACGCATGGTGGCCGGGGTGCTGTTTTCCCTGCACGGCTGTTCGGCCTGTTCGGAGGAATGGGAGGCCACGGAGCCAGCCATATGTGGTCTGAGCTCTGGCTGGCCGGCCTGCTTGAGGCCCTTGGCGGCGCGCTCCTCACGCTCGGCCTATACACCCGTCCCGTCGCCTTCCTCCTGTGCGGGGAAATGGCCATAGCCTACTTTCAAAAGCACCTTCCGCGCGCCTTCTGGCCGATTCAAAACGCCGGCGAGGTGGCCGTGCTCTACTGTTTCATTTTTGGATATCTGGCCGTCGCCGGCGGCGGTCCTCTCAGCCTTGATCGGACCCTTCGGCGCAAACGATGACCTGGGATGCCGCCGTTGTAGGCGCCGGTGTCTTTGGCGCGTGGACCGCCTGGCACCTGCGCCGCGCCGGGGCTTCCGTGCTGCTCGTGGATGCCTGGGGTGCGGGCCATTCGCGCGCCAGTTCGGGCGGTGAAACCCGGCTCATCCGCATGAGCTACGGCGCCGACCGCCTCTATACGCGAATGTCCATGCGATCCCTGGTTTTATGGCGGGAGTTGTTCGAACGCACCGGCCAGCCCCTGTTTCATGGTACCGGCGTCCTGGCGGTGCAGCGCGAAGACCATCCTTACAGCATCGCCACGCGCGAAACCCTGGCCCACTACGGCGTTCCCACAGAGTGGCTGTCGCGAAACGAACTGGCCCGCCGCTATCCCCAGATGCGCTTCGCCGATCCGCGCGTGTGGGCCATTCTCGAACCCGAGAGCGGCGTATTGATGGCGCGCCGGGCGGTAGCCGCGGTGGTGGAAGACGCCATCCGCAGCGGTGTGGTCTACGAGACACGCGCCATCGCCTCTCCCGCCGACCTCGCCGCCGGAGCGGTGGTGTTTGCTTGCGGCGTCTGGCTGCCGAAGATATTTCCGGATCTCCTTGCCAGCCGGATTTTTCCCACCCGCCAGGAGGTTTTCTTCTTCGCGCCTCCGGCGGGCAGCCGTGAATTCGCTCCGCAATCCATGCCCGCCTGGATCGACTTCACCGATCCGCGGGGCCCCTATGGCGTTCCCAACCTGGAATCCCGCGGCTTTAAATTGGCCTTCGACCAGCATGGCGATACCTTCGATCCGGACACCGGCGACCGCCGGATCAGCCCCGAAAACCTGGCCGCAGCCTACCGGTTCCTCGAAGAGCGCTTTCCGGCCTTGCGCCATGCGCCGCTCACCGAATCGCGGGTTTGCCAGTACGGCAACACCTCCAGCGGCGATTTCCTGCTCGACCGCCATCCCGGCTTCGAGCATGTCTGGCTGGCCGGCGGCGGTTCCGGACATGGCTTCAAACACGGCCCGCCGTAGGCGAATACCTCGCCGCCCGCATCCTGCACGGAGGCGAACCCGAGCCCCGGTTTTCCCTGGCCGCCAAGCAGCAGACCCAGAACCGCACCGTATACTGACGCCGTCACAATAGGGACGCCGTCAGGCACGCGGCTCGCGGGCGTTCCAGGGTTGCTCCTGGCCGTCTGCAAACCCTTGCAACATCTGCGCCAGACGCGACAGTTGGCTGAGTTTGGAATCCAGCAGCACCCCCACCAGGTATCCGTCTCCCTGGCGGTGGCAGTGCACCGCTTCGCCCAACAGCAGGTTATCCTCCAACAGGATCTCCAGGGCCGCCCCGGGCGCAACCGGCGCCGCCATTTCCAACGCCATTCCGTTGCCGGAGCCGTTCTTCACGGTGGCGCCGTGGGTCGAGCGCTCTCCCGACAGGATCGTGACCGTCACCGGCTGGCCGGCAGTAAAACGCGTTTCGCGTCGTTTTTCCATGACTACTCATCGGCGGAAATCAGAAAAAACTGTAGGGTCTGCCCGGCTCCGTCCACGGCCAGTCCCGCTCTCCCGGCCGCCGGTACCTTATTTATGAGTTCCGGCTGCCGCCGCGGCTGCCGCTGGTTTCGCCGCGGACGGCGCCACCCCGCTCTCCGCCGCCATCAGGTTCGCCAGCATCCGGGCGTGCGGGCCGCCCGGCAGCAAGAAGATCCGCGCGTTCGATCCCAGCATCTTCTGCGTCTCCAGCACCTCGAACAGCGCTTCGGCCACCGCCGGCTCCCGCGCAATCTCCTGAAAGGCCTGCCCCAGCGTCGCCGGACGAATTGCCGCCGCCTTGGCAAACTCAACGGCCGCCTCCCGCTCCGCCGAGCTGGTAATCACGCTCACCTGGTTGGCCCCCGCCTGCTTAATCGCCGAGGTCACCTGCCGCAGCCGGTTGACCACCTTCTCTTCAATCTGCTTGATCATGCCGGCATCCCGGAAGTGCACCTTACGGATGTACACCGACCCCAACTGGTAGCCCCACTCGGTAGACTTGCTGGTCACCTCCGTCCGTACCGTCTGGCTCATGTTGTGGCGCGTCTGCAGCATTTCGGCCAGCGGCATGTTGCTCAGGCACCGCACCGTGGCATTGCTGACGTTGGCCCGCAGCGACCCCCGCGGATCGGTATTCTTGAACAGGAAACTCAGCGGGTCGCTGATCCACATCTCGTACCAGATACCGATTCCCATCGGCGCCCCCTCCTCGGAATTGACCGGCTGGCTGCGCAGATACTCCTGGTCCAACCGCAAATCGAGCACATAGCAGGAACCGACAAAGTGAATAAAGAACGCCTTGATGCCGAGCTTCTGGGGCAGGAAGTAGAGGCCAGGCTCATCCAGCACGCCGGCTACTTTTCCGAACAGCATGTACACCCGGCAGGTCCGCTCCTGGACAATGGCGTAGAGGCCGAACAGGCGTCCCAATCCCCGCAGCAGGGGTTCCGCGATGAACAGCACCACCAGCATAATTACGGCCGTCGTGAGGGCTACCATGTTATTTCCCCGCCTCCATATAGATCTGCTGCGCTTTGTCGAACAGCGCCAGCCGCACGTTCCTCAGGTACGCATCCAGCACGTTGGGGCCGCTTTTGTGCAGCACCGCCAACTCCGCTGCCAGCGACTTGACCGGCTCCACCTCGGCCTGCGAGCGCAGCGTTTCAATCTCCACCGCGCGCCGCGATTGCACC
>Ga0335074_10012327_pt1 | contig 11986 bp, 10 predicted proteins | sample Lox_Sample_23_FD_206715 | JGI IMG/M metagenome (GOLD analysis project Ga0335074, IMG submission 206715) | Soil microbial communities from Loxahatchee National Wildlife Refuge, Florida, United States - Lox_Sample_2.3 | ecosystem: Environmental > Terrestrial > Soil > Wetlands | place: USA...
CACTGAGCAACGCACGGAAGGCGGGGAAGACGACAGTGTCTTCTCGGGCTTCGTGGGGTTCGTACATGCGCACGAAGGCGGACATGGCGCCCGTCACTGCGCTGCGAGCTGCGCGCGAGCGCATGGAGGTGGGGGTGGAGCTCTCGATGATCAACTGGGTGAGCTGGCGCCCTCGCCCGTGCTGGACGAGCAAGGTGTCAACGGTGCTCACCAGTAGCCCCGCAGTGCGCAAACGAGGGAACACGTAGCCCTCCTCGAGTGGCTCGTGGAAGCTCTCTATGAACTCATGGATGACCTCGGCGCCGTCATGGATGGCCGAAATGGCCAGAGCCTGGCCGTCGCCAAGCCGGCGAAGGGCTTCTTGGTAGATGAGAAGGACACGCTTGAGGACGCCGTGCTCCGCCATTAGGTCGACGTCGGGCGGTGCGTCGGGCGGTGCAGCCGAGGAGCCGCTCGTCGCGAGGTTGCCTGCCTCCGTCCCGGCCGCACCGGCAACGAGGGCCGCCACGCCGCTCAGGAACAACCTCCTTCGCGTTACCGGGCGCCCCGGCGCGGCACTGGGCGCCTCGTGCTCGTCGCTCAACTGCGCCACCCCGTGAGCGCGCCAAGGGCTTGGGGCTGGTCTGCCAGCACAAGCGGGGCCCCGTCCGGCTCCATCAGGTACCAGGGCCCTCCGTTTAGGTCTATGCCCTCGCCGGACGCCATTCCCGGGCTTACGTCGGCCACGTAGGTGTAAAGAGGCCAGCCGTCGTAGGTGATGACCTGAGCGCCGCCTGGGCCCGGCATGAGGCCCACGAGCCGGGCCTCAACACCGGGGCCCGTCCTCGGCCTGGTGCCAGCAGGGACGCTGAACGGTGGCCAGGACAGGGCACAAGTGGCGGTACAGGTGACAGCGCGGCGGCGGTCAGGCGCGAAGACGTAAAGAGAGTAACCGGCGGCATCGGCGAGGACCTTGGCCCCGAACTGCGCCACGTAGGTCACCTGGAGGCCAGCTCGGCCGGCGGTTGAGCCGCGGTGAGCATTCGCTGAGGCGGGCGGGGCAGACCGTGGCAGGGCCGACCTTGGCGGGGCAGACCTTGGCGGGGCCGGCTGACCGCAACCGGCAAGGGTGAGGCCCACTGCGCTCGCTGCGAGGAGACGAACGGGCCAGCGCCCGGGAACCGACCTGAGGCCACTAAGAGCCACGACCTGTTAGCTGCCGCCTTGACGGCGGTGGTGCGAGAGGCCGACGGTGCAGGCCTGCTGTGGACGGCTGGGGCTGAGGTGAGCGTCGGTCACGAAAAGGAACCGTACAGGCTCGGGAGGCGGAAACGCAGCCTCGCAGCTGGGTAGGTGAAGACTTGTGCCCGCGCCAGCCGGGCAACCCGTGGAGGCCCCGGCCCTAGCTAAAAGCACACAACGGGGGCCGGTAAAGCAATAGTTTACGACGCAAACGTCTTGAGGAAAGCGGTCGCGCCATTGACGGCAGCCTTGCCGAGACGTCCGCCGAGCTCGTTCCCTACAGCAGATCCCAGGACGGCGCCTAGGACCGGACCGACGAAGGGGACCGGGACAAGCGACCTAATGAGTATTGCGCCTGTAATGCCGCCCGCTACCGCCCCAGCAGTTTTCGTAGTCTTTTCGACTCGCTGGTCAAAGTTCGCTTCCATTGTGCAGCCTCCTCGGGGTAGCCCGCTGCGCCGCCACGGTAGTACCCCGGCAGGATCTCGGTCATTAGGGGTTACCCTGGTGGTCCCCTGATCTCTGCCAGTGCTTCTCGTGCGCCTCGTGCGCTCCGTCCGCCAAGGCCCCGCTCACCTGGAACGGATGACCGACGAGCTCGGCACAACTACGAACGCCGTCGCAGGTTTGCAGGCAAGCTCAGCGCTGCTGTCGCCGTGGCGTCAGCGTTCAGCGCGCTGGCGGCGCCCTTGAACGCGCTCGGGTCAACGAGGCTCCCCATCGGTAAGTCCTATACGCGCTCACCGCCTGTCCCTGCCCCCGGCACCTGCCACGCTCGCGGGGTCTTCCCGGACCCGAGGTGCACGCCCGGTGCCATCAACCCTGCCGTCAGGCAGTCAGACATCGCCTCGACGATCTGCAGGTCGGGATGGTCCAGTTCTGTCCGCCCGCCCGAGGCCTACACAGAACCGCTCAAGCGGCGGCTGATGGTGAGCTATGGCGACACTTACCCGATCGGTGATTACGAGCTCGACCACTTGGTGAGCTTGGAGCTGGGCGGTGCCCCGAGCGACCCGCGCAACCTCTGGCCCGAGTTCGGCGCCTCTCCCAACCCCAAGGACCGTGTCGAGGACGCCGCCCACGAAGCGGTCTGCGACCACAGGCTTAGCCTCGCCGCCGCGCAAGTTGACATCGCCACTAATTGGGTCTTGCTCGGGGAGCAGCTCGGGCTTGGGGACCTAGCCGGTCAAGTGCCCAAGCCAGCCGGCTGGCGAGAGCCAACCTCGCTCGGTGCGAGCCCATAGGGGTGGACGAGCCGCCGCCCCTTGCCACTTTTTACCAAGGTATTACGTGCCGTCGCGGTCGATGTCAGCTTCGGCAGGGCAATATCAAGGCACCCGTGCACCCCGCCGGGAGAGAGGGGGGCGCCGTGAACGTGACATGGGAACAGATCGGGGCCAGCATGATCTGCCACCTGGACGGCAACCTCGAGCACCTCACGGTGGGAGCGTTCCGGGACGCTGCCAGTCAGATCCGGCCCAACGAGAGCGTAATTTTTGACCTTTCGGGCGTGCCCTTTTTGGACTCGGCGGGGTTGGGCGCGCTTATCGGCGCCGTCCGGCGGGTCCGTGAGGAGGGCGGTGAGGCAGTGATCTGCGCACCACGACGTTCGGTGAACCGAGTGTTGGAGATGGTGGGGCTGCCCCGCATAGTTGCTGTAGCTAGCAGCGTTCCAGACGCTCTCGGGCACCTGTCCGCCGTCGTCTGAGCGCCACCGGGCTCGCTCTCGCGGCCCGGTTCTGTGCCTTTCAGTAGGGACCCTCGCTGCGAGCGCAGTTCAGTTCGCCGGGAGGCTCCCGCACCCCTCGCCCCGACGTCGTCGAGGAGGCTGCTACCCGCAAGTAAAGAGCGAATGTGGCGGTTGCGATGATGAACGCGATGAACGCGACCAGAGCCGGTACCGGCGGGTGCCACGCGTCAGAGGTCGCAGCAAAGGCGTTGACAGGACCGGTGATGCCGACCGTGTTGCGCCGAAGGGCGCCGTAAAAGTCCGATATTTGGCACAAGACGAGCGCCACGAGGACCACCGTGACAAGGCGGAGAGATGCCCGGTGGCCGGCAAAGCGCTCGCCCGCCGCCGCCGCCGCTACGAGCGGGATGCCGACGGCGAGGGCCATGAAATCGCGCCCTTGGCCCATGATCCCCTCGGAGCGGGCTTCGACGAGGATCATCGTCAAGGGCACGACCACCCAGGCCGCGAGCGTCCCGGCGGCTACCAGTGCCTCTCGTCGGCGCGCGACGCAGGTCCCGATGAGCACCACAGCGCCCAGAGCGCCGAGCCACGTCACGATGACCCCAAGAGGAGAAGGCGTGTCCAGCCAGCCAAACTGGCCGATCGACGACGTCATGAGCAAGTCCAGGCGCTCGAGGGCGAGCATGAAGACCTGCGAAGTGCTCGCGCCATGGGGAAGCGGAGAGCCAGGTTCGGTGAGGAAGGGGTCCGCGTAAAGGTCCCACGCCAAGGCGACGAGGCTTGCTGCGGCGAGGCCCAGGAGCCAGCGCTGCACCGCACGCACGTGGCCAAGAGCTCGCACCCGCCTCCCCAAAAGGGCAAGGAGGGCGAGCGCGATGCAGCCGGCCCAGATGGGGGAGATCCCACGGACGAGCAACAGCACTATGAGAGAAATGCCGAGCGTCCCGACGACAACGGGATCGGGCGCAGCCTCGTCCGCGCCTGAGGCGAGGGCCATAACCGCCACCCAAGCGCTGATGGCGCTCGAGATCTCGAGGCCGCTTGGGTTGATCACCCCCGCGAGGTAAAGCGTCATCGGGGTCACCGCAAGTGCCAACCCGGCGCCTAGGAGCGGGGTGCCCCGGCAGCGGCGGAGGCAGACGGCCCCGAGCGCGAGCATCGCCGCCGACAGGGCGGCGCTGAGGAACCGGGCGAGGTAAATCCCCCCTGGTGAGACCATCGCCAGGGTTGGCAGTCCCACGAGCGCGTAGTACAGCGGCGGGTACCGCCCGACATAGGTGTAAACCCTGACATCGGCCGGCGAACCGGCCAGGGAGCCCTGGCAGCTCGCCGGCTGCGAGGGGTCGGACTGGAAACACTGGACGTCGTTGGCAAGACGGGCGAAGACCTGGGGCACTTTGACCGCCAGGTAGGCCTTGTTCGAACTTGTCACGTGCCGCAGCGGTTTACCGAGGAGCTCGCCCCGCACCAGCGATGCGGCCCGGATGAGGTGTGCGGGCTCGTCGGGGCCAGAGCCGACGGGGCTCGCGACGCTCCATGCCGCCGCTGCGAGCCAGATGACGACAAACGAGACCGCCCATATGCGCCATTGCCCGGCCGGACGAGGACGCCCGCCAGACGTAGCGCCCGACAGGTGCAGCAAGGCTTCGCTGCCCGGGTCGTACAAGGTCGGCCCAGCCGGGTCGTGCGCGGAGGGCTCGGTTCGGGGGGCCTCAGTCGCGGCGGTGCTCATGTTGGTCGCGGCCACCACAGCACCAGTGTCAGGCCTCGGGCCGCCGGGGCGCCTCATGCGCGCCCGTCGTAGGCCATCCCAAAGAAACCAGCGTCGCCGAAACTGAACACCGTCCCGTCCGCACCGACCAACCAGTACCCCCGCCCGTCGGGGGTCGCGGCGATCCCCGTCACCGGCGTGTCGGGAGTTATGTTGTCACCCGGCAAGGAACCGTAAAACGTCGCGTCGCCGGAAGTGAAGACACCGCCGTCTGCCCCTGCCTGCCAGGCACCGTTGCCCGACGGCGTCACGGCGGCCCCGACGAGCGAGGACCTGAGGGCCAGGTCCGAGCTCCCCCCAAGCAACCAACCGCCCGAGAAGGCATAGACGCCTGCGCCCGTCGCAGTGCTCACGAGATAGCCGCCAGCCGGCCGGGCAGCGATGGCATCGTAGGGGGAGGACGTCTCGGGCGGGGTACCGGCGCCGCGAGCGTCGCCGAAACCGTAGATCTGCCCGTCGGCGCCGACCAGCCAGACGCCGTGGCCATCGGGCGTCGCCGCCACCCCCGTGATGGGGCCGCGTCCTGAGCCGTTGCCCGGCAGTGGCCCGAACGAAGCTGCGTCCCCGAAGCTGTAGAGGTGCCCGTCGGCACCGGCCAGCCAGTAGCCCCCGCCATCAGCTGTCCTCGCCACGCCGACGATCGGGGCCGTCGGCGTTATGTGCATCGCAGTGAGCGAGCCGAGCTGACGTGCGTCCCCAAAGGCGTCCACTTCGCCCGTGTTGGCGACCAGCCAGTAACCCCGGCCGTCCGGGGTGGTGGCGATCCCCACGTAGCTCTTCGGTGCCGCTTCAGGGGGGGCTGCGCTCACCCGGAACGCAGCTATTTGCCGACCTGTCCCATTGCAAAGCTCGGCCACGAACTGGTAGCGGCCGGGTACGACTACCCCACCGTGCTGGACAGTTGGTGCACCGCCCAAGTAGCTGGGTACTGCGAAGGTGGCCGACCAGAGCCCGTTGGCGCCTGTGGGCACGGTCATCCCGCTCGTGCGCCCTGCCTTCCCGGAGGGCTCGAAATCGAGAGCCGTCAAGTCCTTGGCCCGGGAGCAACCGGCACCGGCATCGCCGCTCACTGTCACCAATGTCCCGGGAGGGCCAGACGCTGTCGAGAGGGCAAGGGCGGCGATGGGAGGCGGCTTGCGGGTGACGTCGAGGGCCGCTCCGGCGCCGAGCACGACTACTAGCGCCGCAACCGCGAGGACCTTGTCCCGTTCACGCATTGGGCACCGTGCCAACTCTTCCCGAAGCAATGTCGCCGACAGGCGGCAAGTCCTTCCAAATAAAGTCCGGGTACGGGCCTGGTCCTCGCACGGGGGGCTGGCCGAGCAACCATTCGAGCCAAGCGACGGCTTGAGCCACCTGGGGGTGGCTCCAAAATGGGACTGCCGGCGACTGGGGGGCGACGACCACCTCTTGAACGTCGAGTGCCGCGATCTCCTGTGCGGCCTCTGCTCGTGCCGGCCCGGTCTCGAGCGGCGTCGCCAGCGAGCGGTTCGCGAGCGTGCGGAGGACGCCCAAAGGGGTGACATCGCCGGAATTGGTGCCCGCCAGGCCTGTGGCGCTCGGCATCACGAAACAGAACCTCGACTCTGCCTGCCAGCGCAGGTCGAGCTCGTTCGCAGCCGGTACGACAAGTGCCACGGGTGGGAGGCCCCGAGGGTGCTGGGAGCTCGATTTGGGGCAGGAAAGGCCAGAGGTGAGCTCGCTGAAGACCGGGCTCGCGCTAGCAGGGAAATGCACCGTCGGCAAGACCGCCGCCAAGCCGGCGCCCACCAGTGCGAGCGCGCTCGCGTTCCAGCCTGGCCTCAGGCGCTTCAGCTCGTTCAGGCCCAAAGCGACCAGGAGCCCTTCCCCCAAGGCCGTCATCGAGGCGAAGCGGCTCGGGAGGAGGTTGTGCACGATGGGAAGTTTTGCGAGGAAATTGTCAGGCAGCTCGAGGTGGGTGACATGGCCGGCCACGTGCAAGGTGGGGCCCATCGAAAGCACGGCGGCACACAGCCCGAGGGCCAGGGCAGCCCACGTCACGGTCCTGCGCCGGGCGAGCACCAAGGCGAGCACGACGAAGATGACAAGCGGGATGCCTATATAAGCGTCCTCTTCGGCGCCGTTGCCCGTGAAGTGGGCGCTCAGGCGGAGAGCGGCGGCAGGGGCGAGCTGGGTGAGGTTGGTCGGGACAACGAAGTTCAAAAGGTCAGTGACGTACGCGTTCGCGGGGTGGACGTCTTCGACCCGGTACGGCCCCAGGTACTGGAAGGCCAAAAAGGGGGCGGAGAGGAGGGCGAAGGCACCACCTGCAGCCAACAAAGCCTTGCGCGCGTATGGGAAATGGGCAGCGAGCTCGTTGCGCTTGAGGACGCAGAGCACGGCAATGGCGACGACCGCGCAGGTGGCCTCCATGGCGAGCACCTCCTCACCGGTGAGGAGCTGTGCCCAGGCCAGGACGCCGAGGAGGAGGCCGTCTCGCAGCGGGGCCCCGGGCTGCACTACCAGGACGCGGTCGAGGAGGATGAGCAAGAGCGGCGCGCTCATCACAAGCGTTTGCGCCAGATGGCCGACCGATTGGGCGACCACGTAGGGAGAAAACCCAAAGATGAGGGCACCCACGAGGGCGGGGAGCCGGCCTGTCCAGCGCCGGAAAGCGAGGTGGGCAAAGGTCGAGCTGAGCACGGGTGCCAGGGTTGCCAAGACGTTGTAGGAAAAAGCAGCCCCGAAGATGAGCGTGAGCGGTGACATCAGCAGGCTTGGCAGGAGCACCGACGTGTTCCACATCAGGTTCACGCCCCCCGGGTAGTTCACATAAGTGCTGACGAGAGGGTTCAGCCCGTGACCGAGCGCGTAGGGCAGCCAGGACAAGAACCAGGAGTACTCGTCCGCGTCGCCCGCTCCCCCGATCTGCGAATTGAACAAGTTCGAGAGGTCGCGATGGAACAGGGCGAGGGCAATGCCGAGCGATAAGACAGCGACGGCAGCCAGCTCCCACGACCGGGCTGTGCCACGCTCGGGTGCCCCCCTCGCCGGCACGAGGAAAGCCTCGCCACCTTCCCCTTGCCGCCCGGCCGTCTCAGCGCCCGCCGTGACCCCGGCTAAGGCGAGACGCGCTCCAACGGTGCCGCCTCTTCGGCGCGAGTGAGCGGGAACGGTCCGCCCGAGGCGCATTTAGCGGATGGAAGCCTCTGAGGGTTGCCTCAAGTGGGCGCCCCCGGAGCGTCGGTCGGCCGCATCTCAGCTGGAACGATAGCCCAATCGCCCGTCCCTGGTTAAAGTGTGCCGGGTGCCGGGAAGTCGCCAGCGTCAGCGGCCGGGCGGCGGGCCTGGCTCATCCCCAGAGCTATCCCCAGAGCTGGTAGCTGCCGGCGCCGGCCGCGACGCCAGCCCAGCCGACCCTCAGCCACTGGCCCCTCCGGGCCCGTTCGGCCGAGCGCGGGGCAGGCTGAGCAGGGCACTGGAGCCCAGCTCGCGCGGGTGGGCGCTCGGTTGGGTACTGCCTCTCGTCGTCCAGCTGGCCCACACGGCGGTGGTGGCACCGACCTACCATGTCGGCTCCTTCGACGACGACGCCAACTACTTGATGGCAGCCCATGTCCTCGCCGGGGGAGGCTGGCTCACCACGACGATGCCGAGCGGGGCGACGGTAGTGGCGAACTACCTACCCGGCTACCCCTTGCTGCTCGTGCCCCTCATTTGGCTGGGAGGGGCCCTCTGGCTGCCGCGCGCTCTGTCGACCTTATGCGTCGCCGCCCTCTACCCCCTCCTTTGGGCCTGGATGCGAAGAGGAGCCGTGAAGCCCCAGTACCGGGTAGCCGTGCTCGCGCTGCTGGCATTGAACCCCGTCTTGGCGACCTACTCGACCATGGTGATGGCAGAAGCTCCCTTCTTGGTCGTCCTTGTGCTCGCCCTCTTCGCCCTCGACCGCTGGGAACGCAAGCCGGGTTGGCTTTGGGCGAGCGCTGCGGTCGTGCTCGTTGCTTACTTGGTGTGGCTGAAGGAGGCAGGGATCGGCTTGGTGGTGGGCCTGGTCCTCTACCAGCTCTGGCGTAGGAGGTGGAGGCGGGCGGTTGGGGTTAGCGCCGGAGCAGGCCTCCTGTTGCTGCCGGGCCTGGTTGCCAGGTGGTTGACCGCTGCCAACATCGTGGGCGACCGCTATGCCGGTGAGATCAACAACCCGACCGAGGGAGGGCTCGCGCACCAGCTGCTCGGTGAGGTGCGCCACGACACCTGGGCCTACCTGCACAGCGTCCTGGCGCAATCGGTGCTCCCCTCAGGGAGCCCTTTGCCCTCCCACGGCTCTGTTCACCTGCTCTTGGTGGTGATCGGGGCGACAGTGCCGGCCTTCAGCGTCGTCGGTGCCGTCACCTGGTACCGGCGCCACCCGGGGCCCGGGCCCTGGATGGTCTGGGCCTACCTGGCCGAGACGCTTGGGTACCCCTACACCAACCAGCGGCGGGTCATCCTCGTCCTGCCCGTATTGACGACCTGGTACGTGACGGGGGCAGTTGCGGTAGGCCGGTTCGTGCTGGCACTATCACGTCCCGTCGTCAGCCGGGTGGTGGTGCCCGTAGCGGTCGTGGCGGCCGTACTGGCGACGACCGTGCCGGCGTCGTACGCCTTTACCAAGAACTACCTCTACCGCGCCGGCCAGCAGAGCTCCGAGTTCGCCCGCTCCCCGGCGATGTCGCTCCTCAAGGCCCTCGGCCCGCCCGACGCCGTGGTCGAGACCGATTACCGAGGGGCGGTGGCATTTTTCAGCGGGCACCGCACGGCCTGGACGGCCTTTGTCCGCACCACGCCTTACGGGCCCTTCGCAGGCGCCAACGGGGGGGCCTGTACAGCGAGCAAGGTCCGCTCCGACCTGCGGGTCGACGAGGCGAGGTTCCTCGTCGTCGGGGACTTCAACGTACCTGGGCTGATGGACAGCCCCTGCCTGCTGAAAATGGCCTCTTCGCCCGCGACGGCTGGGGCCATCGGAGCGGTGCGGCTGCTTTCCACAGACCATGACCAGACTTCGCTCTTCGAGCTGCTCGGCCCGGGGAGCTCACAGCCAGGCCTCGTTGACCCCACGGCAAGCTCAGGGCCGAGCTCTCCTGCTGGTGTCGCCAGGCTCGCCCGTAATGGCCACGGCGACGCCGGCGGCACGGGCTACGAGGCCCGATCGGTCGGGGGGGAGGCCAACTTCGAGTGGGCCTGGCCGGCGGGCGCAAAGCTCATGCAGGTGAGCGTGGGCTCGGTGACCAGTTCGGCCCTTGTCGAAGGCACCACAGTGGCAGCCCAGCTCCCTGATGGCAGATGGCGGCTGGTGGCTAGTTGCGACGGCTCGGTGGGCGACGGCGGCAGATGCCCGTTCCTCCTGGCGGTTATGCCGCAGCCGACCCGCGCTACTGCGGTCAGGGTCTCGGTGCGGACCTCGGGCCGGGCCGAAGTCGCCTACCTCAACGCCCTCGGGGCTGAGGGCTCGCGCTAAGCCTTGGTGACGATGATCGACATGTCGACATCGCCCGAGGGGAGCTTGTAGACGCTGCTCGGCCCAGACTGCATCTCCGACGAGACCAACCAGCCCTTCCCCGTGCCGCTCACGTCCCCCGATGACCCTGCGGCAGAGCCGCTGACCTCACTGAAGCCCGCCGCTTTCAACTCGGCTTTGTACTGGCTGACCACACCCTTGACCGTCCCAGGCACCGAAAGCACCACTTCGTACTCGTGGGAGTACGGGTTGATGGTGCCCACGAGGACCTTGTAGTGCTTCGGGAGGGGCACAGCCTTGGGGAAGCCGGCTGGGATCTTCGCTGAGGCGACGCGTGACAAAGCTGATGTGGGGGCGGCCATAACCGGGGCCGCTGCCAGCGCCATGGCACCGCTGGCACCGACCACGGCCACCACCGCTATTGCCTCGCTGACCTTTCGCCGCCGGAGAATTGTCACCCGGCGTGCCCTGTTGGGCGCTTGCAAGTTCATAGGGCCTCTTTTCCTACGGGGCCGGGGACCGCCCGCCGAAAGCTGAGCCCGGCGGGCCAAACGACCGCCATCAGTCTTGCACGGGCGCCGCCCCCGAACCCGACGGGACCACCACGACAAGGTCTTTGGCCGAGACGGGCCATGACCTCGCATCTTCCCACTAGGGGCTTGGCTCGGCCTGCACCTGCTCCCGAACCGGCTACGGCCCGCTCGAGAGCGAAAGCGTCCAGGTTGAAGAGTAAACCGTTCCCCCCGACGTGGCTCGGGCGTTCGCCGGGACCGCGACCCTGGCCGTCAGTGCCAGATCGGTTGGGCCCTCCCCGGAATTGGTGGCGGCATTAAAGAGCTGAGCAGCTGTCGGGGGCGTGGCGCCGGCTGGGAGCGTTACCGGGTAGCTAACCGAGTTGCTGGGAAGGCTGCAGTTGCCGGACGCGGCCGAGGCAATGGCGCCGGTGATCATGGTCGCCGTCGGCGGCAGTTGAAAACTGGCTCCGTTACTGAAGGTTGTGGAAGTGGCGTTTAAGTTCCAGCCGGCCCCGCTGCCGGTTTCGTCGTTGAGAGCCAGGTTGATGGTCGTCGTCGAGGAAGTGTTGTAACCATTGAGCGTGACGGACGGGAAAGCAACCGTGGGCGAGGTCTCGAGCGTCAGCGACCCCCCTGTGCAGGCTGGGAGGAAAGTGGCGATGGCCCCGTCCCACCAGGTCGACGCCCCGGCCGTCACCGGCTCGGAAAGTGCCGAGCCGCTCGGGGGGCTCAGCCGGTAGTCCGAGTCAAACCCGCCACCGCTCCCAAGGTTTGCCCAGCCGCTCCCCGGCGTGAAGCTCGACACTCCCGTTGTAGTTCCGAACGCGGTAACCGCGAGCTCGCTTGCTGCGGCAAGGTCACCGGACGTGCTCACCGAAAAAGTGGTGCTGCTGTTGGAATTGCTGTTCGCCCCGGTCTTGTCGAGCGGGCTGTTCGGAGCGACACCGCTCCACTCGCTCACCTGAGCGAGAAAGTCCCCTCCGTTGGGAGGATTGGTGAAAGTAAAAGAAGTCAGCCCTGAAGACACGTCCGGGTAGTACCACAGCTGGAGCGGCCCCACCGAACCCTGGCAAGAACTGACAGCTTTCACCCAATAGGCGGACGGGGCAGTGATGTCGTCAGTCGTGCAATTGGAGTTCTCGTCCTCCACGACGGCCACGAGCAGGTCCGTGCTCGTGGTGCCCGAAGGGAGGGTGGCGGTGACCGCCGTCCCTGACCCCGTGGCGACTGTGCCCTTCTCGACGAACGACGGGCTCGCCGATGCCGTCGCCGGGTACGCCAAGACAACAACGACCATTAGTGCACTGATCGGTGCCAGCAAGCGCGCTCGC
>Ga0335074_10012328_pt1 | contig 11986 bp, 8 predicted proteins | sample Lox_Sample_23_FD_206715 | JGI IMG/M metagenome (GOLD analysis project Ga0335074, IMG submission 206715) | Soil microbial communities from Loxahatchee National Wildlife Refuge, Florida, United States - Lox_Sample_2.3 | ecosystem: Environmental > Terrestrial > Soil > Wetlands | place: USA: Florida...
CCAGCGGCTCCGACAGCTGCACGAGCCGCCGGCTGGAGGAGAAGATCTCCGGGTGCCGGGAGATGTGCCCGATGTCAGCGTGCCTGGTCACAGCCCAGAATCCGGGCCACGCCGGGTGGCCGCCGTACGCGTGCCAGTAGACCGGGGCGTGCTCGCGCAGCCAGGCGAACTGATCGTGGGGTGCGCCGCCACGCCGGTAGGTGTCCGGGTCTACGAGGTTGATCTCGGGAGCCACTGCGGCCTCCGTCCGTGGCTGGAGCCGGTATCACCGACGATACGGCTATTCCGGCCAAAGCACTCGCCTCGCTGGGCGCGCTCGGCAGCCACATCGCGGCAGCGGCGAACCGTGCGCTGCGTGTAGCGTTGTTCGTTGTGGACGACGATTTCCAGATCTCCTACGAGGGTGTCGCGCTTGGCGTCCCGGTGATGACCAGGGACGGCGAAGAGTTCGGCATCCTGGAACATGTCCTCTCGGTGGAAGAGGAAGACATCTTCGAGGGCATCGTCGTGTGGGTCGGCGGCGGGGGCTGGTCCCAGCGCAAGGCCCAGCGAGAGCTCAGCATGGGCCATCTTGCGACCACCCATTTCCTTGAGGCCTTCCGCCACAGCGATCTTCGGTTCGTCCCGGCGGACAAGGTGGCGGTGATCACTGTTGGCTACATCCGGTGCGACCTGGACCAGTCGGAAGTCGGGCTGCTCCAGCCGCCGTCCGGCGCGCCGGTCTTCTACGCCAACGCCATCGACCAGGCCGCGCCGCAGACGTTCATGAGCCGGTACGGGAACCAGATGTACGGGGGCATGTTCGGCCGGGCCCGGTGGCGGCAGGAGTAGCCCCGGTACTCGCTGGCCGCCGGGCTGGAGGCGCCCGTGGCTGAGGACGGGGGGGCGTGGGCGGCTGGGCTGCTCGTCGATGAGGCGTGGGCCGCCTACCGGGAGGGCCGCTACCAGCACGCGGTGGCGGCAGCGGGCCGCGCGGTGGCAGCCGGCGAGCAACTCGATGACCCGGTGCTGCTGGTCCGAGCCCTGGAAGCAGAGGCCGCAGCCTTGCGGCTGACGGGAGATTTCACGGCGGCGCTGGCCCGTCACACCCGGGTCCTGGGCCTGGCCGAAGACCCCGCCACCGCCAGCCGGCTCGACCACCCGCCCGCCGTCCGGGCAGTCGCTGGTGCCCACTGGGGCTGGGTAGTCTGCGCCCGGTTCCTGACCGGCATTCCGGTGCGGGAACTGTTCGGGGTGCTGGACGCCGCCGACCGCTGGCTGGCCGCGACCGGGCACACGGACTGGCGCGCCGCTGTCCTCTCCGAGCGGGGCAGCGTTTACCAGAGCCTCGGCGAGATGGACGCGGCGATCGCCGCCGCCGAGGAGGCCCTCGCGCTCGCGATCCAGCACCCGGACGCTCCCGGCTACACGCTCGGCGCCTACCGTTACCAGCTCGGGTATGTTCTCCGTGCGGCCGGGCGGGCCACCGAGGCCGCGCCGCACTACCACGCCATCCTCGACGACCCGGCCGCTGGCCCGTGGGACCGGCGCGCCGCTCATATGGGGCTGGCGAGGTGTGCACTGACTGCCGGTGACCCGGTGAGCGGCCGCCGGGAGGCGCGCACCGCGGTGTCGCTAGCCGAGCCGCTCGGCGACGATGCGCTGTCCGGCAGCCTTGATGTGCTGGCGGCAGCGTGCCGGGCCGACGGTGACCTGGAAGCGGCCTGGCAGGCGGCCACCCGGCACCTGGAGGCGGCCGGGCGGGTCGGCGGCCATAATTCGCCGTACTACGCGGTCCGGGCAGCGGTCGACATTGCCCTGGATCGGGCCGATCTGGCCGCCGCCAAGCGGCTGCTCGGCGAACTGGACGAACACGCCGCGGCCCTCGATGCCACCACCGGCACCACCACCCGCACCAGCGAGACCGCACAACGCCACCAGCGACTCACCGGCCTTGAGACAGCGCCGCCTTGAGCCGACGACGGCCCGGCCCACATGGGTGGCCGGGCACCCGGCGACAAACCAAGCTGCCATGCGGCCTGCCAAAACGGTGACCGTTAGACCTGTTCTCCCGGAGTATGGCCAGGCGCTTGCTGTGTGAGCTATCAAAAGGATTACTCTCCCTTTAACGGAATACTTCAGGGGGATTGTGATGACGGTCGAAGAGCGAACGTTCCAGATCCACCTGGAAGGCCTGATCCGGCTGCTGGCGCAGAATCTCTACGCCGATCCGGACATCTTCCTCCGGGAGATGATCCAGAACGCCCACGACTCGATTGGCCGGCGCGCCGCCCTGGGCGCCGAGCGCGGCGAGCACGACCTGCCGTCACCGCAGATCCGGGTGGTGGCCAACCGGGAAGACAAAACAATCGAGATCTCCGACAATGGCTGCGGGCTGACCCGTGAGGAGATCGATGAGTATCTTTCGACCATCGGCCAGTCCGGGAACACCGAGGAGTTGCGGCACCGGATCCGGGAGGCTGACCGCAGCCGCACTATGGAACTCATCGGCCAGTTCGGCATCGGCCTGCTGAGCGCGTTCATTGTCGCCGAGCACGTCACTCTGGTCACGAAGGCCGCGGGTCACCACGCGCTGCGGTGGCAGAGCCAGGGTGGTGAGAGCTACCAGGTCGAAGAGGCCGAGCGCCAGCAGGTCGGCACCACGGTAACGCTGCATCTGCGCAGCGAGAACAGCCGTTACCTCGAAACGGCCCGCCTGCGCTCGATCATCCGGACCTACGCCGATTTTATCGGCATGCCGGTCTATCTCAACGACGAAGCCGATCCGGCCAACGCGGTCACGGCTCCGTGGCACCGCCAATATTCCACGACCAGGGAGCGGGACAGGGCTTACTACGAGTTCTGGGAGAAGAAATTTCTCACCGAGTACTCCCTGTATGTGTTCGCCGTCGATGAGGCTTTTGACTGGGATGACGTCTCCCAGCCAGACGGCAAGGGCCATGGCCGGGTCCAGGGCGTGCTGGCCATCACCGACCGGCACGTTCCCGACGTCAACGCGCGGGGCACCGTGGATGTCTATATCAAGCGGATGTTCATCGGCGCAGGCAACCGCGACGTGCTGCCGCCGTGGGCGAAGTTCCTGCAAGGCGCGCTGGAGTGCGACGAGCTAACGCCGAACGCGGCCCGCGACAACGTCATCCGCAATGCCGCCCTGACTGCTGTGCAGCAGGCCCTGGGCTGGCTGATTGTCCGCGAGCTTACCGAACTGTCCCAGCGGGATCATGACCGGTTCATCGACATCATGCGGTGGCACTCCTACCACCTGCTCGCCATGTCCGTACAAGACGATTACGAGGAATTCTTCCGGGCCGTGGCCGACCTGATGCCACTGGAGAGTGACCAGGGCCCGATCACCGTCGCCGAATACCTGCGCACGGCTTCGCCGCGTAGCGACGGCTCCCGGCTCATTTACTACATCACCGAGCGCGGCTCAGCCAACCAGTACTTCCTGCTGGCCAGTGCCCGCAGCATGCGGGTCTTCAACTGCGCCGAGCCGTTCGCGGAACGGTTCCTTAAACGCTACGCCGACATCTGGCCGGAACGCGCACACCTGCACCGGCTGGACGTGGCCGGATCCGAGATGATCTTCGAGCCGCTGACGGAGGCGGAACGCGAGACCTTCGGCGAACTGCAGGCGGTCTACAGCCTGATCTTTCCCGATCTGCGGTGCGTGGCCGCGGTCAGCCGGTTCCGCCCGGTGGAGGTTCCAGCGGTGCTCACCGAGACACGGGACGCCCGGAGCCGCCGTCAGATGGAAGCAGCCTCCACTGACCTGGCCCTTCCCGGGTACATCCGGGACCTGGTCAAGGGATTCCTCAGCGAGCAGCGCGAGCCGCTCACGCTGCACCTGAACGCGGACAACGCCACCATCCAGAAACTCGCGGCGCGCGGCAATCTGCGCGATGAGGTCAGCCGCCAGGCCCTGGTGTCGCTGTACAACAACGCGCTGATGCTGCTGGCCCGGATCCTGCGCCCAGAAGACGTGCAGGCCATGTTCGTTCAGTACAACCAGATCATCGAACTCATGCTGTCGCTGGCCGCCGAACGGGCCAACTTCGAACGCGACCTGCACGGCCGCCAGGTGGAAATCGAAGAACTGCTGCGCAGCGCCCAGGGTGACAACACCGGTCTCGACCCCTATGTGTCGTGCTTCGTGGCCATGCCGTTCCGTGACGACCGGGCCACCAGCATCTACCACGCCGTCCGCGCCGTCCTGGAAGACCACCCCTACTTCTGGCGAGTGGTGCGCGCCGACGACACCGTTGAACAGCCAGGACTGTGGCCCAATCTCAAGACCAAGCTGCTGCGGGCACACTGTTACATCGCCATCCTGACCGGCGACCTGAACCCGAACGTAATGATCGAAACCGGCCGGATGGAGGCCCTCCAGCGCCCACTGCTGCTCCTGCGCGACGCCGCCGCGGCTGAATTGCCCGTCAATCTCAACGGGCTGCTGTACGAAGAACTGAGCGCCTCAGGGAGCGACCTCATCGGCGAAGTACGCGAAGCCCTGGTCCGGCAGGACAGACTGCAGAAACTGGGGGGAGCCCGTTACCTCAGCGAGACTGCCCTGAAGCGGTATGCCTTCCTTGAGGGCGAAGTCAGCCGCAAGATCAGCCGGCTGTTCCCCACCTGGGACGAGTTCATCCAGGCCGATGCTGACCAGGTCGCCCGCCAGATAGGCGCCAATCAAATGATCGTCCAAGCCGCCCAGACCAGCCTGCAGCAAGCAGAGTAACGCGCAGAATGCCTGAGGACGGAGGGGCGTGGGCGGCTGGGCTGCTGGTCAATGAGGCGTGGGCCGCCCACCGGGAGGGCCGCTATCAGCACGCGGCGGCGGCCGCCGCCCGGGCGGTGTCGGCCGGCGAGCAGCTCGATGACCCGGTGCTGCTGGTCCGGGCCCTGGAAGCAGAGGCGGCTGCCTTGCGGCTGACGGGAGATTACACGGCGGCGCTGGCCCGATACACCCGGCTCCTGGGCCTGGCCGAAGACCCCGCCACCGCCAGCCGGCTCGACCACCCGTCCGCCGCCCGGGCGGTCGCCGATGCCCACTGGGAATGGGTAGTCTGCGCCCGGTTCCTGACCGGCATTCCGGTGCGGGAACTGTTCGGGGTGCTGGATGCCGCCGACCGCTGGCTGGTCGCGACCGGGCACTCGGACTGGCGCGCCGCCATCCTCTCCGAGCGCGCCAGCATTTATCAGAGCCTCGGCGAGACGGACGCGGCGATCGCCGCCGCGCAGGAGGCCCTCGCACTCGCGGTCCAGCACCCGGACGCTCCCGGCTATACGCTCGGCGCCTACCGTTTCCTGCTTGGGTATGTTCTGCGTGCGGCCGGGCGCGCCGCCGAGGCCGGGCCGCACTACCAGGCCATCCTGGACGACCCGGCCGCCAGCCCCGCGGCGACCCGCGCCGCTCACGAAGGGCTGGCGTGGTGTGCACTGGCTTCCGGTGACATCGCGGCCGGCCGCCGGGAGGCGCGCCGGGCGGTGTCGCTGGCCGAGCCGCTCGGCGACGATGCGCTGTGCACCAGCCTTGAGGTGCTGACGGCGGCGTGCCGGGAAGACGGTGACCTGGAGGCGGCCTGGCAGGCGGCCACCCGGCATCTGGAGGCAGCCGGGCGGATCGGCGGCCATCACCGGCCGTACTACGCGGCCCGCAGAGCGGTCGACGTTGCCCTGGACCGGGCCGACCGGGCCGCCGCTTCGCGACTGCTCGGCGAACTGGACGAACACGCCGCGGCCCTCGATGCCACCACCGGCACCACCGCCCGCACCACCGAAACCGCACAACGCCACCAGCGGCTCGCCGGCCTTGCCGCTCCTGATCCTCAGCAGGCCGAGACCTGACCCGCTGACGGCAGCGGGCGCACGACGGCGCCCGTCCGCGCCTGCGCTACGATGAGGGCCATGAGCCCTGACGCCCGCCCCACGCTTGACGGCATCGAAGACAAGTGGATGCGCCAGTGGGACGAGGCGCGTGTAGTACAGGTTTGACCGCACCGCCGATCGCGGCGACGTCTATTCGATCGACACTCCCCCGCTGACCGCCAGCGGGTCGGTGCACCTCGGCCACGCCTTCTCTTACACCCACCCCGACCTGCTCGCGCGGTTCTGGCGGATGCGCGGCAAGGAAGTGTTCTACCCGGTCGGGTGGGATGACAACGGCCTGCCGACCGAGCGCCGGGTGCAGAACTACTACGGCGTGCGGTGCGATCCCTCGCTGCCCTACGACCCGGATTTCACGCCGCCCGGCGGCTCGGGTCGCCCGGGGCGCGCGGCGCCGCGCGGGCAGGTGCCGGTGTCGCGGCGTAACTTCGTCGAGCTGTGCCTGGACCTGACCGAGCAGGACGAGCACGCGTACGCGCAGGCATGGCGGCGCCTCGGCCTTTCGATTGACTGGTCCATCGCCTACCGGACCATCGACGAACGCGCGCAGGCCGTCTCGCAGCGCGCGTTCCTGCGCGATCTGGCCAGCGGCCAGGCCTACCTGGCCGAAGGGCCGTCGCTGTGGGACGTGACGTTCGGCTCCGCGGTCGCCCAGGCCGAACTCGAGGAGCGTGACGTGGCCGGCAGCTACTGCCGGATCAGTTTCGCCAGCGGCGACGCCCCGGTCCTGGTGGCCACCACCCGGCCCGAGCTGCTGCCGGCCTGCGTGGCGCTGGTCGCGCATCCGGACGACGAGCGGTACGCCGGCCTGCTCGGGCGCACGGTGACCACGCCGCTGTTCGGGGTGCCGGTGCCGGTCTTCGGGCACCGGCTGGCCGACCCGGCCAAGGGCACCGGCATCGCGATGGTCTGCACGTTCGGCGACACCACTGACGTGACCTGGTGGCGGGACCTGGGCCTGGACACCCGCCCGGTGATCGGCAAAGACGGGCGGCTGCTGGACGGCCCGCTGCCCTGGCTGGCCAGTCCGTCCGGCCAGGCGGCGTACCGGGAGCTGGCCGGGTTGCGGGCCGTGCAGGCTCGTGCCCGGGTGATTGAGCTGCTGCGCGCGGCCGACGAGTTGCACGGCGAGCCCGAGCCGGTTGTGCACCAGGTGAAGTTCTTCGAGTACGGCGAGGCGCCGCTGGAGATCGTCGCCACCCGGCAGTGGTACATCAGGAACGGCGGACGGGACCCAGGCCTGCGTGAGGCGCTGCTGGCCCGCGGCCGGGAACTGGACTGGCATCCGCCGCACATGCGGGCCCGGTACGAGGACTGGGTGGCCGGCCTGGCCGGCGACTGGCTGGTCAGCAGGCAGCGCTACTTCGGCGTGCCGATCCCGGTCTGGTACCCGCTCGGCGCCGACGGCGCCCCGGTGTACGACGCCCCGATCGTGCCGGACCAGGGCATGCTGCCGGCCGACCCGGCGGCCGACACCCCGCCCGGGTACGACGAGAGCCAGCGCGGCGTGCCCGGCGGCTTTACCGCGGACCCCGACGTCATGGACACCTGGGCCACATCGTCGCTCAGCCCGCGGCTGGCCTGCGGCGGCCTGGGCGCCGACGCGGAGGACCTGTACCACCGGGTGTTCCCGATGGACCTGCGGCCGCAGGCGCACGACATCATCAGGACCTGGCTCTTTTATACGGTGCTGCGTTCACAGGTGCACGAGGGCGTGCTGCCGTGGCGGCACGCGGCCCTCTCGGGCTGGATCCTCGACCCGGACCGGAAGAAGATGTCCAAGTCCAAGGGCAACGCCGCCACGCCGGCCGACCTGCTGCGCGAGTACGGCTCGGACGCGGTCAGGTACTGGGCGGCCAGCGCCCGCCTCGGCGTCGACGCCGTTTTCGACCCGGGCCAGCTCAAGGTCGGCCGGCGGCTCGCGGTCAAGATCCTCAACGCCAGCCGGTTCGTGCTCGGCCTGGCCGGGCCCGCTGCCAGCGCGGACGCTATGGCGATCACCGAGCCGCTCGACCGGGCCATGCTGGGCCGGCTGGCCGCCGTGGTGGACCGGTGCACCGAGGCCTTCGAGGCCTACGATCACGCGCTGGCGCTGGAGCTGACCGAACGGTTCTTCTGGTTCTTCTGCGACGACTATCTGGAGCTGGCCAAGCCGCGGGCCTACGGCGGCCGCGGCGAGGCGCCCGCGGCGTCGGCGATCGCCGCGCTGCGGCTCGCGCTCTCGGTGCTGCTGCGGCTTTTCGCCCCGTTCCTGCCGTTCGTCACCGAGGAGGTGTGGTCGTGGGCCAGGGAGGGTGCCGGGTGGGCCAGGGAGGACTCGATCCACCGCGCCTCGTGGCCGACCCCGGAGCCGCTGCGCGCCACCGGTGCGGACGGCGAGACCGCCGGGTCCGACGACGATGTGCTCGATGCGGCGTCCGCGGCGATCGGCTCGATCCGCAAGGCGAAGTCCCAGGCCAGGCTGCCGATGCGGACCAGCGTGCGCAAGCTCGTCGTGACCGCGTCCGCGCCGCACCTGAAGGCGCTCGCCGAGGTGCTCGGCGACGTGCAGGCCGCGGGTGCCGTGGCCGATGTCGAACTGCGCGAGAGCGTCGATGGGGAGCCGGTCCACGAGGTGACGATCTGAGCCCACTGCCCGGCCGACCCTGACCGCCCGATCGGCACGCAACAGGCACGGCTTCTCATCTGTTTCTCGATGTTTGGCGGCGGTGGGAGCAGGCGCACGGGTGCCCCCGGGGCCGCGGTCGGCAACCCCGGGGGCAGGAACAGGTCGTTACGGCTGGCGGCTGACTACGACCCGGCCGGGCCGGGAGGGCTGCTGGACAGCACGGTCTCGGCCGGGGAGTTGGGTCCGACGACATTGGGCGGCGGGGCGCTGGTGCAGGTGTAGGAATTCGTGTCGATGAGCGCCAACGCCGTCACCTGGCCTTTGGGCGCCTGGAAGTTGCCGAAGCTGAGCTCTGTGCCCGCTGGCATGGCAGCAGGGTTGAAGGTGAGGGTGGGCCCGCCCACCTGGTGCAGCGTCGAGCCTGTCACGACCTGTGCAAATCCGGCTGGCGCGGGATCTGAGTAGCAGAAGCTGCCGGAGGTGACCATGGCCGGGATGCCGTAGCGCGCCAAGTCGTTCCGCAGGACCGCGGGGTGCAGCAACTTAAGCGGGTTGATGGTCAGCGTGGCCGTGCCGTTGGAGTTGCTGACGAGCGTGAATGCCGCGGTCCGGATGGTGCCCGGGCTGCGGGCCGGGGCCGGGCCCAGGACACCGGTCAGCCCGAGGACCAGTGCGGCGCCGGCGGCCACCGACAGGCCCCCGGCTGCGGAGAGCCGGCGCCGACGGCGTGCCCGGCCCCTAGCCATGATCGCCTCCACATCTGGCGGGCTGGCTACAGGTACTCCGGATAGAGACTGCGACGCGGCGCGCAGCACCTCGGTCTCGCTCATTGCATCGTGGACGTTCACCGATCCGCCTCCGTGTTCTTGGTTGGGATGAGTTCGTGACGCAGCGCCGTTACGGCCCGGGACAAGTGCATCCGGACCGTTCCAGCCTCGATCCCCAGATGCCTGGCGATGGTGGCAGTGTCGAGATCAAGGAAGATCCGCAGCGCGATCACCTCACGCTGCCGGGCAGGCAGCCGCCATATTGCCGTGAGCAAGGGGGCATCGAGGCCACCGTCAAGGTCACCGGGAGCCATCAAGTCGTGGTCAGCCAGGGACACTTCGCGGCACCGCCGCCGCCACCATGACGCCCCGGTGTTAAGTGCGGTGCGCACCACCCACGCCCGCGGAGCCGGATGACGGCGGACCGTCCGCCACGACGCCCAGGCTCGAGCGAACGCCTCCGCCACCTGGTCTTCGGCCAGCTGCTGGCGGCCGACGACCGCCACCACCGCCCGCAGGCGGGGCTCCCAGCTGGCCTGGAAAAAGTCAGCGAACTCCGTCTGCTGGTTGCTCACAACCTGTTAACTCTGCCATCCGCCAATCTGCATACCGGCGAGCAGAATCTTCCTGACGCCCACGCTAATGCGCGGGGGTGCTCGTGCCGTTGATCGCTTCGAAGGCTTGCCGGAGCTCGCCGGGGATGGGATCAGTGGCGGTGATGGTGTGCGGCCCGGCCTGGATCTGGATGGTGCGGTAGCGGTGGGCGGTCTTGTGCTCGCCTCGGAATAACCCGTCGCTTCGCGTCGTGGCTGTGACTCGTGTGACGGGTGATCCGCGGCCGTGCGGATCAGCTCCACCCAGAGCCGCTGGCTTGCCCCCTGACCGCCGTCCGGCCGCTCCCGCTGGCCTGCGAAATGCCGCATACCGGGCTGTCCGCTCTCAGTAGCGCCGATCCTCGGTGATCGTTGTGAGTTTTTGGCACACCTGACTGCACCGAACTCACATCCATCGGGCGGGAGGATCATGCCGCCGCCGCCGGGCACCACCCGAGCCGCCGGATCATGAAGCAGGCCCTGGAACAAGATCAAAACCAAGTATTGACGATCTGCGAGCACCTTGACGGCCTCAGCTACCGGGATCACCATGAAGAGCGGCCCGCTGAGGGTGGCCCCGGACCGGTACCAGCTGAGCTGCGCTGTCCGCCGCAACGGTAATCTCGCTGGTATGGACAAGGTTGAGCGGACAGACCATGAGTGGCGGCAGCAGCTCACGCCCGAGGAATACCGCGTGCTGCGGGAGGCGGGCACGGAGGCGCCGTTCACCGGCGAGTACACCGACACCAAGACCGAGGGCGTCTACCGGTGCCGTGCGTGCGGGGCCGAACTGTTCCGCTCGGACGCGAAGTTCGAATCGCACTGCGGCTGGCCCAGCTTCTACCAGCCGACCGAGGACGACGCCGTGGTCCTGCTCGAGGACCGCTCGCTCGGCCGTGTCCGCACCGAGGTCCGCTGTGCTGCCTGTGACTCGCACCTGGGTCACGTGTTCGAGGGTGAGGGCTACGCGGTGCCCACCGACCAGCGGTGGTGCATCAACTCCGTCTCGCTGACCCTCGAGCCAGCCGAGAGCTAGCGCGGCCAGGCCGTATGCCCCAGGCCAACGACGCGGTGGCGGCGCTGCTCAACGAGTACGCCGAGCTCCACCTGATGACGGGCGGCGACCAGTTCCGCGCCCGCTCCTACGAGAAGGCCGCCCGCGCCATCGCCGGCCTGGCCCAGGACGTGTCGCAGCTCGGCCCGGCGCAGCTGCAGCAGATTCCCGGGGTCGGCAAGGCGATCGCCGGGAAGGTCGGCGAGATCGGCGCGACCGGGACCTTTGCCGCGCTCGAGGAGCTGCGCGCGAAGATCCCCGACGGGGTGCTGCAGCTCACCAGGATCCCGGCGCTCGGACCGAAGCGCGCTCTGCTGCTGCACCGGGAACTGCGGATCGGCTCTCCGGGCGAGCTGCGCGACGCGATAAAGGCGGGACGGCTGGCCGGCCTGCGTGGCTTCGGCAGCAAGAGCGAAGACAAGCTGCTGCGCGGCATCGAGCTGCTGGAAGCCGCGAGAGGCCGGGTCCTGCTGAACGTCGCCGACGAGACCGCGGCCCGCGTCGTCGAGGTGGTCAGCGCGGTTCCCGGATGCCAGCGGTGCGTTCCGGCCGGCTCGCTGCGCCGGTTCGCCGAGACCGTCGGCGACGTGGACGTCCTGGCCGCCGCTGACGACTCGGGCCCGCTGATGGCCGCGCTCACCGGAATGCCCGAGGCCGCTTCGGTGATCGGGTCGGGCCCCACCAAGACGTCGGTCCGCACCACCGCGGGCCTGCAGGTCGACCTGCGGGTGATCCCGCTGGACTCGTGGGGCGCCGCCCTGCAGTACTTCACCGGGTCGCAAGCGCACAACGTGGCGGTACGCGAGATCGCGGTGCGCAAGAAGCTCAAGCTGTCCGAGTACGGCCTGTTCGACGCGGCGACCGGCGAGAAGATCGTCTCGCAAACCGAGGAAGAGGTCTACCGGCGTCTCGGCATGCCGTGGATCCCGCCCACGCTGCGCGAGCACACCGGCGAGATCGCCGCGGCGTTGCGCGGCGGCCTGCCGGACCTGGTCACCGAGCAGGACGTGCGCGGCGACCTGCACACGCACACCGACCTGACCGACGGCGTGGCCACGCTGGCCGACATGGTGGCCAA
>Ga0335074_10012329_pt1 | contig 11986 bp, 8 predicted proteins | sample Lox_Sample_23_FD_206715 | JGI IMG/M metagenome (GOLD analysis project Ga0335074, IMG submission 206715) | Soil microbial communities from Loxahatchee National Wildlife Refuge, Florida, United States - Lox_Sample_2.3 | ecosystem: Environmental > Terrestrial > Soil > Wetlands | place: USA: Florida...
CGATTTGCCCGATTTGTCCGTTTTGACCGCCAAATCAGCCTTGTTCGGCCTTTTTTGCATGACAACGGCGGGGGCGCATGACAACGGTGAGGAGCGACATGGTCGGCGTCGATGCCCCGCGAATCAGCCCAGCAAGTGCGCCATCGAGACCGCCAGCCTCGAAAGCTTCAGGACCTGGCACGGAGAACCCAAGGGCGTCAGCCAGCCGCGTCATGACATTAAACAAGAAACATGGTGCATAGTTCGGCGCGAGAGAATTCTTCTCTATGGCAGGTCCGCTAAGGTTGTCTACGTCCGAGCACCCGGGAACTGTTTAACCACTAGGTAATTTCCGGATGGGCGACGATCCTCCCGGAGTGACTGGGGTAGGCTGAAGCCTAAAGCCGAGTAGGAGCGGAGGCACCCGGGCCGTGGTCAGGTCATGGGGGGATGGCTTGGACGGCCTCGGTGGACTGCCTTGGTTTCGACGATCAGCTCCGGATCGCTGAGAGCGACGATCAGGCGTTGAGCGGCGACGGCTGTCGCTGAGCCTGCCAAGGACCGCGGCATTGGCGCGGACACCGGTCTCGGGATCGTTGAGAGGGTGTATCGTCGCAAAGTCCCGTCGGGCTGACCCGTGACGCAGATCAGCCGCTTCGCCGAACGGCATTACCAGCAGCAGACGCGAATGACGCTACAGTGTTATTAACTGGATTCTCTCGGCACAATTAAGGTCGTACTGACTTGGTGCGAATCAACGACGTAAGAGACACCAGACGTATTCGACCGAACGCAATCATATTGCTGGCCGTACAGAGAGCATTGCCTTGCCAAGACATAGAATCAACGAGGTGTATCAGTGCCCGAATCCACAGGATCATGCTCCAGTCGCGGCGATCCACGTCAGAAAACTGAATGGAGCCAGCCAGGCCTCGCTTGTCGCGACAGAGGACGGCACCTTGTACGTCATCAAATGTTTAGAATTCGTCGGTCAGTTCGGCCTGATAAGCGAAGTCATCGGATCGGAATTGATGGCGGAAATGGGTCTCCCAGTTCCACATTGGGAACCAATCCTGCTGACGGAGGATTTCATTCGGCGAAATCCGAAGCTCTGGTATCGGAACCGGCCCGATTCAAAAGGCACGCGTTCCGAGGACGGTCTCGCCTTCGGCACGCGGCTGACCACCTCAAGAGGACGAAACCTCACGTACGAAATTCTTCCCTCTTCATGGATTGAGCGCATCGTCAACCGAGACGATTTTGTCGGCGCTCTCCTTTTCGACCTGTGGGCAAACAATTGTGATTGCCGCCAGTGTGTGTTCCTGACTGATGATTACGCCAAAGCCCTCCGAGCCGTGTTCATCGATAATGATCACTTGTTTGGAGGGTACTTTGCGAATGAAAAGACATGCCCGCGACGCGCCATGGTCCCGATCTCGGATATTTATCGAGGTGTGTGGAACGAGGAATCTGTGTCTCGCTGGCAGAAGAAGATCGACCAGATCGATGACATGTTCATTAACCATGTTCTTGCCAAAATTCCGTTGGAATGGGCGGGTTCCCCAGCCCTCACTTTCGTGACTACCGAGCTGAGCCTTCGTCGTGCCAAGTTGCATTTTCTGATCGATGAATTCGAGGATGTCCTCGCGAACGGAAGATTTCCATCTGCTCAAGTATTGCGCCGCTGTGTATGAGTCTTTGACCTGCGGGGGATGCCTGAAGGTGTCCGGTCCCGATTCACACTAAAACCTCGCCCTGTGGCAGAATGGAATCAGCTTCCCAATTGAGCAGAGCCGGGCCATACGGATGGGTTGCGATGCTCTCGATGATGTGGCTGGACGCTGATTCAATGACTCGTGGACCTCTTTCCTACGTTTTCCTCAAATACGTTCCGACATCCTACGAGGAATCGAAGCATCGCATCTTCGTCTTCGTAAATCAGGACAGAGGGGCGCTGGAGATCTTTATCCGTCCGGAATGGGATAAGGGGATGGAGGTCTGGGATCGTGACTACCTTGCGGAACTTATGAAGGACTGGTCCGAGATCCCGTCAGAGGAAATTCCAGGTCTTCTGGACCAGCTCGCGGGACTATCCATCGGACCACTGCAGGCAATCGAATCCGGGATTCTCGATGAGAAAAAGCGCGAGCGATTGATTGCCGGGGTGCGTGGCAAGTCAATTCGCGAAGACGAAGCCCGTTAGCGCCGGCAAAGCGAGACAACCCATACTCTTGCGAGGTCAGTTGTATTCTCAAATTCGGGCCGCGCAGGGTAGGTGATGCTCCTCGAATAGTTAATGTCGCGCGTCAGCACAACTCTTATCAGAGGTCCAACCCAGCCCGACGTCCTCATCTGCTTGCAGAGTATCGATCCTTGTCGAGTGCACACAGATGAGGCCGCTGGGCAGCGTTGAGCAGTTTAGCTGTTCGTCAGCCGCCGCCTGCACAAACGGAGACAGCCGGTTTTCTGCATGATTCAACTCGGGCGGACCATAGACGAACACCAGGATGCGGTCCGATTCCGCATGCTTGAACTCCCCATTTCCCAGATAGACAGCCATCAGCGAGTGCGCGCCTACTGATACCTGTTGTAGGGTGATCGTTGTAGTTCCCCGTGAATCGAGTTTTTGAGACTCGATCACGTCGCCGTCATTGAGAAAGGTCACGGTTCCGGTTGGGATGGAGTTAGTCTTAGAAAACACCCGGGCAGTCAGAGTGAGCGAATGGTCACGGGCGAGAAATGCTGAGGAGGAGACGATGACAATGTCGGCGTGCTGTTTACCTTCTCGCGAAATGAGCGTACCGAGCATCGATAATCCCAGATTGAGAGCCGGTTTCGCCAGGGCCATGGGCACGCGGCCAATAGGAATAGGTGGAACTGGGATCGGGACGGGCACGGGAATCGGTACGGGGAGGGGTAAACGAATCGGTTCTGGTATGGGGCCGGGTAGTGGCGGGAAAGGTCGGGGTTTCGGTGGATAGCCGATGGGTCCAGCGATGGGTCTCGGGCCGTGCGAAGATCCGGAATAGATCGTCAATGATCCCTCGCGCAGGCGGACTTGATAGTTGACACTCCGCGCGTCGGGATCAACCAGAACTGCGACGATTCCCAAGGGCGGCGTTGAGTAGGTGCCCACCGGTGTCGAGGCATCCGCGCCGGAGCCGTACGTCGCCGTTATGTTGTCTCCGGCCACCAGACCCGCAATCGTTCCACTAAAGGCAGGATTGGCAGCACCAAAGGCGCGGCTGGCGTCAGCTGGGGTCACCGTCAGCTGGGCCGGCTGCACGGTGAAGGACTGGGTCACCGGAGTTGCGGCCTCGTAGCTGGCATTCCCTGCCTGCGACGCGGTGACGCTGACCGGGCCCGCACCCGTGATTGAAAGCGTGGAGCCGCTGACTGTGGCCGAGCCCAGCACGGAATAACTAATGGGCAAACCGGAACTCGCGGTTGCCATTAGACTGATCTGGCTTGCTCCGTACGTGATGCTTGGCAACGGGCCAAAACTAACAGTTTGCGGGTATAATGGCGGTTTCTCCGGCAATGACAAAATAGTGAGCGTACCCACGGTCTGAGAGACCGCATAGTTGGCCGAACGGTTGCCGGGATCGACCAGTGACGCGATGATACCAAGGGGTGCTGTCGAGTAGACGCCTGGCGGGGTCAATGCCGAACTACCCGAGCTGTACGTGGCCGTGATGTTGTCACCTGCCACTACGCCTGTAAGCGTACCGGTGAACGCGGGATTCTGTGCTCCCTGGTAGCGCATCGCGTTACCTGGAGTAACGGTCAGTGGAGCGTGCGCGACATTGAAAGACTGTGTGATTGGAGTAGCTGCAGCGAAAGTGGCGTTCCCCGGCTGCGTAGCGGTAACGGTGACCTGCCCAACCCCCGTAATGGTCAGTGTTGCGCCACTTAGCACGGCGGGGCCGGTCGCGGCCAAACTCACCGGCAGTCCGGAGTCCGCCTGTGTCGTCAGGGTTATTGGCCCCACTCCATAGACGACATTCTGCAGTAAGGCAAAAGAGATAGTCTGCGACAGTTGCCCAACGGTCAGGGTTCCAACGTTGAGCGTGACCTGGTAGTTGCTCAACTGTCCGAGCGGATCCACGAGCATGGCGCTGATGCCGAGTGGGGGTGCAGAGTAGACGCCTACGGGAGTTGTAGGCGTGGCGGCAGAGCTGATGGTGCCCGTGAACGCCGGGTTGGCAGCACCAAAAGCGCGGCTGGCGTTGGCGGGCGTCACCGTCAGCGGGGCCGGCTGCACGGTGAAGGACTGAGTCACCGGAGTTGCCGGCGCATAGGTGGCATTCCCCGCCTGAGATGCTGTCACGCTTACTGTACCGGCTCCTGTAATGGTCAACGTGGTGCCACTGGCGACTGCCGGTCCCGAGACCGAGTAGCTCACCGGCAGACCCGAGCTCGCCTGGCCGGTAAGGCTGATGGGTGCAGAACCGTAGGTCGTGTTGGATGGAGCTGTGAACGTAACACTTTGCGGGAGCAGCTGCGGGGCCTCGATCGTCAGGGTGCCGATGTTCTGCGTGACCTGATAATTGCCCAGGCGATTCAGAGGATCGTTCAGAGTCGCTGTGATACCGAATGGCAAGGTTGTGTAGGTTCCGGGAGACGTCGAAGGCGTGGCGGCAGAGCTATAGCTCGCCGTGATGTTGTCGCCGTTGACGAGGCCGGTGATGGTGCCCGTGAACGCCGGGTTGGCAGCACCAAAAGCGCGGCTGGCGTTGGCAGGGGTCACCGTCAGCAGGGCCGGCTGCACGGTGAAAGACTGGGTCACCGGAGTTGCCGGCGCATAGGTGGCATTCCCCGCCTGGGACGCTGTCACGCTTACTGTACCGGCTCCTGTGACTGTCAGAGTTGTCCCGCTCAGCGTGCCCGGCCCGGTCAGTGAAAAACTCACCGGTAGTCCCGAGCTTGCCTGCGCACTTAAACTCAGGGTCGGTGAACTAGCCCCATAGGTGACGGACGGCGGTGGAGCGAATGTGATCCCCTGCGCTATCGGAGCAGGATTGCCCAGGAACACCGGGACAAGATTGGAGGTGCTCGATGCGTAACTCGATCCCTGAGCGGGTGTAAAGGCCGCCTGGAGATCGTGTGTTCCAGTCCCCGCGATGGCGGCGAGCTGAAAGGTTCCCGAGAGGAGCATGCCCGTGCCGAGCGAATCGAGAGTGCCCCCATTGGCGTCTACCGCAAGGATATTGGGGAGCGCTCCGCTGAAGGTGCTGGCACTCACCTGAAGGGGCGTGATTCCTGTGGAAACTGATGCGTAGGACCCAAACTCGCCGCCCCCGGCATTGAGCAGCATGCCGACGGTTCCAGTCACCCTCGAACCGCCGGCGGCTTCCCCCGTGTTGGACACAACGATGTCTGGAAGGCTATCACCGTTCAGGTCCTCGGCCGCGACCGAGAAGGGACCGACATCAACATGAATGATCTGCTGCGTGGGGTAGGCTCCCCGCTGATTCGCGTAACCCCGCAAGACGCTTATCGTTCCGTCACCCCAATTCGACACAACCAGATCGGGAACTCCGTCCTGATTAAAGTCTGCGACCGCAATCGAGGTGGGAAAGGTGCCTGTGGCGTACACATTAAGCGGCCTTATGAACTGCCCTGGATTCGCTGGATCATCAGGAAGAATCCAAACTGTGTTGTCGTTGAAGTTCACGACGGCGAGGTCCAGGTGTCCGTCTCCGTCGAAGTCGGCCACAGCAATCGCGCTTGGCCCGTTCCCCACGGTGACGGTTTGCCCAGTTGTAAACGTCCCGGGATCATTGGGATTGTTCAGCAGGATCGTCACGGAACAGTCCCAGAAGTTCACAACAGCGAGGTCCGGGAGACCGTCGCCGTTGAAATCGCCAACGGCCATCGCGATCGGCGATGTCCCAACCGCAACAGTTGTGCCGAGGGAGGCGAAGGTTCCGGGCTTGTCAGGGTCACCGAGAAAGACCGAGACTGTGTTGTCCGCTGAGTTTGCTACAGCGAGATCCAGCACACCGTCTCCGTTGAAGTCGGCCGCCACAACCGCGACGGGAGATTTACCGGTGGTTAAGGTCTGCGCAAGGTAAAGCTGTTGGGTGGTCACAGACTGGGTGAAGACGCTTATGGTGTTGTCCCCATAATCCGCAACGGCCGCCGCAATCGTTCCATTGCCGAGAAAGTCACCGGTTGCGACGGCCACGGGATGGACCCCTGTCGAGAACACACTACTCAACGCCAGTCCCACAGCGGACGTCGTCGTCTGTAACGTGCCCAGCGTTGTGGCTGCTGTGGTGTCGGCCAACTGCACGGTTCCACTGATAATCGCCGAACCCTTTCCGGTGATGGAGTATGGGAACGCGAACGCGGTTCCCGAGGCTCCTCCGCTCAAGCTCATTTGTGTCGTTTGGTTGCCGGTTACGGTGATCGTTACCGGCGTGGAATTGCTCGGCTGGTAAACCTGGGTACCGTTGTAGGTTGCAAGCACGATATTGGTCCCGGGGGGCAGTGTTGTCCGCAACACGGCGGTGCCAGCCAGGGTGTCGTTGTCAGGAGACGCTTCAGTGACCTGCACTGTCCCCAGGAGCACTGAGCCGGCCCAAAAAGTCACAGTGCCGCCCGTGACACTCTGACCGCCCCCGGTCACGGTGGCCGTGAGGGTGATGACCTGTCCGGTCGAGACGGTGCTGGGTGAGGCGAGAAGCGCAACGGACGACAGTGCGGACTGGGCGTTCGCCGAAAGCAGCACGCTGCATAGCGCAATGGCAGCGGTCATTCTGGCCGACATTCGGCGAACGATGCTCAAAGGGACGCCCCCAACCGGGCTCAATCAGGCGAACGGCCGTCCAAACTTCATTGTGTCACCGGCTGACCCTTACTTCTGTGTTCTATCGGCAGAAAGCTTCAGCTTCACTGCCTTTTGGTAATCCTCTTTGGCGATTCCTTTGTATCCGAGGGCCGAGGCGATTCTGCCTCTGAGAGCAAACCCGAACGGATCCATCGATGCCAGTGCGATCCCCTTGCTGGCCTCGGCATATGCCTGCGCACCTTTATCCATCGCTAAAAGCAGCGCTGCGAAGGCAAACCTTGCGCCGGCCGAATTCGGTGCGAGCGTGATCGCCGTCTGACAGTCCGATACCGCGGATGACGCATCGGAACTACCGCTCACGATGCATCGTTCGATGTACCCGTTCGGGTCCTTCGGATCGGCCGTCACTGCCTGATTCAGCATTTGGCCTGCCGGCGACGACTGGTTCGCCATCTGATACACGAGGCCGAGAAGACGCGCGATGTGTGGGTCGCCAGGATTCATCGTCAACGCTGTATTGAGCGTTTTCAGTGCTGCTTCCAGTTGTCCGCTCTGCGCCTCCGTGATCCCCTGGGCAACCAGTTGCGCACCGGAAACGGCGGAGGCCTGGGTAGGAGGAGGCAGCGGCTGTACGGGGGCGGACACCGCGGGCGCCGGCGACGCGACTGCTGGCGCCGGAACTGCTGTTGCTGCGGTCACCTGTCGTGCCGCGGGCGTTGGACCAATATCTGTTTCGGTGATTTCCGGCAGGGACGCAATCTGCGGCGCGTTCTGGTCAAGCTGTGGCAGGATGTGCAAAGTGCCCACGAGCGAGGAAGCAGTCCACGGCACCTGGTGGCCTTCTGATTGGCGGATCACGTCGAGCCGCACTTGCTGAAACATCTGTTCGATGTCCAGTTGAGAGGACGTCATGTATTTGAGCAGGGACAGCGTGAACAGACCGTGGGGCTGCGACGGATCATCGCTCGCTGTGGACCCCGGGCTTGTGCCAAATGCGAGGAATGTGCCTGCGGATGTGCCCAGACTGGCCCATCCGCCGCGCGTCGAACGGCTGCCGAGAAACGGGTTATCACGACAGGCGTCGAGGATTACAACCTGCGTGAGCGCACCATGCGCTGTTAACCTTTCGAGCAGTGATGACAGAGGATACGCGTTATGCTTCGCTTCCTCGGGCGTTCCCACAACGAAGTCCGTCGGCACAAGGTAGTTCTCACCTGCGAGCTGGAATCCGTGGCCCGCGTAGTAGAAGACGACAATGTCGCCGGCCTCAATGCTGTCGCTGAACTCATCCACGGCATGGGCGAGCGCCTTTTGATTGGCGTCGAGAACCAGGGTGGTCGAATAGCCGATGGACTTGAGGGCGTCCGCTACGCCGGTAGCGTCGTTTCTGGCATTCTTCAGCCCGTTTCCCGCGTAGCTGTCGTTCCCGACCACCAGCGCTCTTCTTGAAGGCTCGGCGTGAGCAACGGCAACCGCAGCGACCAAAAGCACAATCATCCAGTTCTTCATCTGTCGCTCCACGTTATTTCGGACGTGCATCCTGGGCATGAGAACTGGCGATACGCGCAACCAGCATCCGCATCGATTCCGGTTCAGCGCGCCGGTTCGCGTGCTCGGGCGGGATGCCGGGCGCGACACTTCGATTCGGCGCCGCCGCGTCGTCGGCATCGAGGAGGCTAAAAATTGTGTCCGCTCCCTGATCCCCTAATCCTTCAAAGCCCTCCGTATCCTCTGCCGTTGTATCCTGAACCCGTTTGGAATGTGTCGATCCATTCTGAATGCGGCGAAAGAGCATGCGCAGAGATTCATCGCCTCGCGCGACTGCGGGGTGGACCCTGGGAGTCATTCCCGTTGCGGGTGCTGTCGCCAGCGCACTTGTGGAAGCTGCCGCGGTGGCCGGAGCCTGTGCCTGACCCGCCTCGTAGGCCAACGCATACCGCAACAACTGCATTTCAAGATCCGGTGCAGTCACCGTGCGATTCACGCTGCGTCCCGCATTTTGACTGACCGGTGCGGAAGCAAGACCGGCGACCTCGTAATAGGTGAAGGTCAGAACGTCGCCGGGTGCGGGCACATGCGCAGGCAAGAATGTAATCCGTAATCCGTCGATCTGATTATCCTGCCCAGGAACCAACTCGATACCGTTTGAAAAGCCATGCACGGGCGTTCCCGGGACAGGCGTTTCGCTCAGGGCGAAGGTGGCATTATGTCCGTCGATCTTGCCCGAGGGAGCCTCAACTACCTGCCGGAGCCTATATGGACAGTTCAGCCCTGGGCCACTGGAACAGTTTTGCTGAGCGGGCGAGACGACACTCCCTCCAAGCAGCAGGACAGCCACGGACAGTTTCAGCAGTCGCACGGTTCCTCTCCTTTCCTCCAAACACAGCACTCCGTTTACAGGGCACTCCAGGAGGACCACCGCACCTCGCGGTCAAAGCGGTCCAACAACTCATCACGGGTATGTGGTGACACCTTGCCAAGCGTTTGCGGGAGGTTGTCGGGGATTGTGACAGCTCGGTTGAACGGAATGCGCCGCGTCGCCGCGCCGGGCTTGAGGGCGGTCGTAGCGTCGGCGAGAAACGTTGCTGTCGCCTGTCGGGCGTTCTCCACGATGTTGGACGACCGGAGCGAACGCGTCTGTGACTCGCTGGGCGTTTCCTCCGCAAGATCGAGGAATCGGTTGTAGGCATCACGCGCATCGTCGTAGCTTTCCTCCGCCTGCTGGTAGGCCGGATCCGATGGATCGAGCCCTGATTTGATGTCGCGCACACATTGCTCGCTCAGACTCCGGTTCGCAGCGAGATCCGCGAGAGAATCCTGCAGGAGGGAGAGGACATCCTGCTTCTCCGCCGCAGTGGCTTTGGGGCAACCTACCGGTCCTGTACCCACGAGCACAACACAGGTTGCTACTGCGACCAGAACCGGCACGATTTTGCGATGTATGATCCCTGTCACTTTTTTCGTCCTCGGACTGCTGCTGCGATTATCGTCGGAATCCGCCTCCCAATTGTGCGGGCGTCGCACAAAGGTCATATGGCAGTTTCATCCTGAAACCGGGAGCGGATCGGGATCCGAATCGGGAATACGTAACGGAATACTATGGCGACCCCACCTTACAGGCCCCAATCGGTGAGCGCCGGTTGACCGCCCGCTTCCCTACCTCTAACTGCGCCATCGACGAATAGCATAAGTAGAGCGCCGTTATGACTGAGCCTGCCTATGGCCGAACGTTGGTGACTATGGCGTTCTTCCTGGGTCATTCGAGCCATGGTTGCTGCGCTTCTTTGTGGAGCATCGTGCACCCCGCACCCGCATTTGTCGCCGCTTGAGCAACACTCCCTGCTTGGAGCATTTTGCAGAGCGTCCTCAGCATCAGGCATGAAAAGGCGGGTACAGTTTAGTCGCTCAGCTTACCGCCTCACGGAGGTTTTCTGTACTCGTCACTTTGCGCCAATGCCCTGTATGCGCAAACCAGCAGTCGGCGCTACGCTGCTTCGCAGGGCAACCCCAACAAACTTGCGATGGAATACATGAATCCGAGAGCTGTGTAGGCCCCGCCGTCGTTAGTCCTGATCCCGTTTCGCCGGGTGGCCGATTGGATGGGGGCCCCCCCCAAAGTCGGCTGACCTGCTTCGAAACAATCAACACTGCCAGCGTCACTGCTGCCGTGAACAGTCTGGTAACCACTTCCCTCGATTCCCTTCTCATTAGTGTTACCTAATAGATCGGCTAGCTCAACGTGCTCGATATAGAATCGTCTTATCTTTGTGGGCCGACTCGCCTCGCCGTGTGCCGATTTGGGAACGTTGTTAATCCACCGACTAGGGCCGTGGTACAGCAGTGATGCGAATGACATCGAAGGTCTAATGGAGCCTAGAGCCGCCACGAACTGTATGCCCTCGCGGCCCGTTGGGCAGTTTCGATGCCCAAACGCACTTAATGGATCGGCAGAAGTCAGGTTTTTTCAGTAAAACCATCCCGTTTTCCCACCAATAGTTTCACACCATACCTTTACCGAACTGCCGCCCGCGCCAGCCGAATACGCGGCTCCCGAAGTAGGGTTGTCAGCCCCGTCTGAAACCCAATACGGACCACTTCCCACGGGGGCTGCCGAAGGACAGGCTGGGATCGCGTTAGCGCTGCTGCCATGATAAAAGGCGGTTGAGGCGAATCCCGACGCAGTCGTCACTCCCTGCGCCTCGAGCGCGCCGGTGACCGACAGATTGCCCGACGTGTCGGTTGTCGCGTAACCGCCAAGGGCAGTGTAGCTGCTCCCGTTGTAACTCAGACGTTTCCAGACGCCGGCGTTGTCGAGATAATTGCAGAACGCCGGGACGTTCGCGCTACCGGAAGCATCGCAGATGTTATAGGTCCCGCCGATGAACTGATCGATGACTCCCGCCACGGACCCCGAGGTTGTCCCGATATAGGTTCGATAGCCTGCCGCGTGACCCTGCCAGCTGTAGTTGGAGTCGACGTAACCGCGTTCCGGTTCAACCAGACTGCGTGCCGTAATTCCATCGGAGTAAGTGGAGCATTGAATGGTCAGCCCTCCGAGCTGCCCCAGAGTCAGGGGGCAGGTGTCAAATCCCGCCGCGGTATTGGACCATAACCCGGCATAATCGCTGGAGGGCATTTGCACGCCGGACTCGATATCCGCCTCCAGCGTCGCCGTGCGAACCCGGTTGTTGCCCTCGAAGAGGAGGCTCTTGCCATAGGAGCCGGCGATGGTGGTCGGACTCACGAACAGGTCGGGCATCCATCCGTTCAGCATTTCCGCACCGATCGGTTCGCCGGCGTTGACATTCGAGGCGATCGAATAGCCGGACTTTAACTGGAATCCTTCGAAGTGGTTATCGACCAGCTGGAGAGCGTTGGAAGGGAGGATGTTCCTGCCTTCCCCTTCCACATAGATGGCTCCCGCTGGCCAGTTATAGACAGTGGTGCCGTTATAGCCGCGGGTCTGGATATAGAGCGTATTCCCTACTGTCCCGAACAAGCCCACCTGCTCATAGTTGCCCTGAAGGATGCCGCCGCCGATGCTGCTTGGGGCCGTACCGCCGGCGACGAAATCCGGCGGGTAGATATACCCCACGTAGCTGTTCCCGCTCGCGGTCTGATAGAGTGTCCCGGTTTCGCCGAGGTGATTCACAAACCAGCTGCCGTCGTTCAGGGTGACAGACCAGGCATTAATGGGAGCGGGATTGGTGA